>Ga0207718_100468_pt1 | contig 36136 bp, 47 predicted proteins | sample A23M2SouthBayCA_FD_187749 | JGI IMG/M metagenome (GOLD analysis project Ga0207718, IMG submission 187749) | Aerobic enrichment media microbial communities from Eden Landing Ponds, California, USA - A23 M2 (SPAdes) | ecosystem: Environmental > Aquatic > Marine > Unclassified | place: Emeryville... | reverse complement strand
AGTACCGAGACGATCGACCGACATTCCGGATCGTCGAGTGCATCGAGTACGTCCTGCAGATCAGGGGCGTCCTCGTCCGCGAACGGGTCACGGACCATCTCACCGAGTCGTACTTCCCTTAGCGGTTTAACGTCACCGACATTGGGCCGTCAACGTGGTCGCCGTCCGAAGCCGAAACTGACCGATGATATAAACGCCAGCCCTGCCTCTATCCGGCTATGCCCGAGACGATCGACCAGGACCGACTCGTCAGCCTCCGTCGGGACTTTCACCGCCACCCCGAACCCGCCTGGCGGGAGTTTTACACCACTGCGCGCATCGTCGAGGAGTGCCGCCGAATCGGCGTCGATCGCCTGGTGGTCGGCCCAGACCTGCTGGCCAGCGAGAGCCGGACTGGTGTCCCCGGCGACGCCGACATGGAAACGTGGCTCGACCGTGCGCGTGAACGGGGAGTAGACCCAGAACTGCTGGACCAGTTCCGTGGTGGTCACACGGGTGCGATGGCTATTCTCGAACGGGGTGCGGGACCGACCGTCGCGCTCCGGGTCGACATCGACGCCCTTCCACGCGAGGAGTCGACCGCAGACGAGCACCTGCCCGCTGCCGAGGGCTTCCGCGCGGAGACGCCCGCGATGCACGCCTGTGGCCACGACGCTCACGCGACTATCGGGGTCGGTGTCCTCGAAGCGGTCGCGAACAGCGACTTTCGAGGCACCCTGAAAGTCGTCTTCCAGCCGGCCGAAGAGGTGGTCGGCGGTGGCCGAGCGGTCGCCGAGAGCGGTCACCTCGACGACGTCGACTACCTCTTTGCCCTGCACGTTGGACTCGACCATCCCACTGGCGAGGTTGTCGCCGGAATCGGCGACTTTCTGGCCGTTCGACACTTCCGCGCCGACTTCACAGGCGAGTCCGCGCACGCTGGTGCGAACCCACAGGCTGGCCGTAACGCAATTCAGGCGATGGCGACTGCCGTCCAGAACCTATACGCGATTCCGCGTCACGAAGATGGCGCGACCCGGGTCAACGCTGGCGATGTCGGCGGTGGATCGGCAACGAACATCATCCCCGAAGACGCCTACATTGAGGGTGAAGTCCGGGGCGAGACTGACGCGCTGCTGGAATACATGTCCGAGAAGGCAGATCACGTACTCGAACACGCCGCCACAATGCACGATTGTGGCGTCTCGATCGCGACCCACGCGGAGGCACCGAGTGCCGACAGCGACGACGAGCTCGTCGAACTCGTTGCCGAGGCCGCAGGCGAGGCCGAATCGGTGACGTCACTGCTGGAGCGCGCGCCGCTGGGTGGCAGCGAAGATGCGACGTTTCTCATGCAACAAGTACAGGAACACGGCGGGCTGGCCACCTACGTCGGGATCGGGACCGACCACCCTGGCGGTCACCACACGGCGACGTTCGACATCGACGAGGCGTCGCTGTCGATCGGTGTCGACGTACTCTCTCGGGCGATCCTTCGGCTACTGACAGTCGAATAGCAGCCGCCCGGGTAGGTGAGTTACCTGCTGGGCCACGTCCGCATGGTCCGGCTCTGGGAGGTCCCCTGACCGTTCCAGACGAGTTTGACTGTCGCGTCGCTGAGGTCGATGGATCCGACGCCCAGTGACGTCTTCGATATCGTGATGGAACTGCCGGCACTCAGCGTACTCTCCGATCTGTACGACGAGATCGACTCGACGGCGTACCGTCCGTCGATACTACCCGCACCGCTGACAACCACTGTCAGATCACCGACTCTCATGTCGCTTCCGGTATTGTGTGTGATCGTGAGGACGTCTGAGCTCCCCGGTTCGTAGTCGGTGTCGAAGGCCGCGGTCGGGGTCACCTCGTTTTGGTCTTCACTCAGATTGAAGAAGAACACCGCAGCTGTTGATGCAAGCAATACTGTTATTGCGACCATCAGTATGACACCGATGACCGGCGAGACTGCCTGATCGTCGTCTCCTAGCGTGTGCATTGTATTTTCCCCCTGTGCACGAACCCGGATGCTCGTCGATCACCCGCCGCCGGACTCCCCACAGTCCGGCGGCAGCGATCACGAGACCCCACCTGGTGCGTGCTCGTCTGCTATATTGTACATCATCAACTTAATAGTTGACGACTGTCTTCGATCGAGAGCACCGCAGAAGGGGGAGAGTCAGTACTTCGGTTCCGCACCGGTCGTCTCGTAGACTCGATCGAGCAGCGAGTCACGCTGACTTTGCCAGGAATCGAACGCAGCAGGGTTGTCAGGGTAGTCTTCGTAGTGGTCGAGGACGTCGTCGGCCAGCCGTTTGGTCTGGTAAAGGTCTCGAATCGTGCCCCAGTGACCGAAGCTCTTGATCGCAGTCTTGAGTTTGAGCCACAGTCCGATGTTCGTCGATCCGGAATAGATCGCTTCCGAGAGATTCTCCACCGGGAGCGTGGCCAGTAGCGCCATCAGATCATCTAGATCGTACGCTGTCGTGAAGATATTGTAGACGTCCAGCGCAGCGTAGCGCGCGCCGAAGTGATCCATCACGCGCTCGTTGTACTCCCAGAGCGCTGCTTCCGAGAGGTCGGCGGTGCCGATGGCCTCGATCGCCTGCTCGCCAGCGTACTTGCCGGCGTAGGCCGCGCCAGCGATTCCGCCGCCAGTCGTGGGATTGACGTGGCCTGCAGCGTCACCGATCGCGATGTAGCCCGGGGCGACTGCCGAGTCGTAGGGTCGACGGGTGGGAAGTGCTGCGCCGAGTTTGTCCTCGACGGTGGCGTTCACGAACTCCGGTCGCTCGCGCAGATCCCGCCTGAGCGCCTCGACCAGTTCCATCGGTTCCTCGTTCATCTGGAAGCCGAGGCCGACGTTGATCTCCGTGGGTGTCCGCGGGAAGTACCAGAGATAGCCCGCCGAGCGCTCGGTCGGCTTGAACACCAGCGCGTCGTCCCACTCGACCGGTTCATCGACGTGGACGATCTCGCGATAGGCCGAACAGAACTGCGAATAGTTGACGTTCGTGTCGAACGTCGCGTCTTCGAAGTCAGCCTTGTCCTGCAACAGTGAGAGCGCACCCGCACCGTCGATGACGACTTCAGCGTCGTAGGTGATGTCCCGGCCGTTGCGCTTTGCACCCAGACCAGTCACGCGGCCGGCGTCGTCCTGGCGGACGTTCTTGATGACGGTGTCGTAGTGGAAGTCCGCGCCCGCATGATCGGCCCCATCGATGAGACGCCGGCCGTACTCCCAGCGATCGATCACGGCGAGCTCGCCCGGTACCGGGATATCGAGGACGGCGTCTTCGGAGGGGATTTCGAAGCGTCCGTGATCGACGTCCGTGTTCGTAAACGCCGGCTCGATCTGGGATTTGGGGATCGCTTCGGGGAACTCGCTGGCACCTTTCAGCGCGTCTCCGCAGGCGATATGTCCGGCTTCGTCCTCGTCTTTGCGTTCGACGATGGCGACGTCGAGTCCCTCGTTGGCGATGGTCGCCGCGGCGTAACAGCCCGAGGTCCCGGCCCCGGCGACGACGACATCGTACTCGTGCGTGGTCATGCACTGGTCTGAACACCCCACGAGCAAAACTCTTTATTCCCGTGGTTGTCCGGCGCGGTCGGAATAAAGCGTTTAGTAGTGGTTGCTCGAAGGACAGTGCATGAGCGACTACACCGTTGAGTTCGTCGGGACGGGCGAGGAGATCACCGTCTCCGACAAGGAGACGATTCTGAGTCGGTGTATCGAAGAGGGAATCGCCCAGGAGTACTCCTGCCGGGTCGGAATGTGTCTGGCTTGCTCTGCGGAGATTGTGGAGGGTGAGGTCACCCAGCCGGCCGCCCGCGGGCTCACTGACGACGAACGCGAGAACTACGCGCTGACGTGTATGGCCCGCCCACAATCGGATCTGAAGCTCGACCGCGGGAAGTACCCACCGAGCATCGAGGGGGACGCGATAGGCAGTGACGAGTCGAGCGAGACGGCCGCCGCTGACGACTAGATGCACCGGGTAGAGCGACGTGGGTGGTCGTTACTCGTTACCGCCGTCGGGCTGGCCCGATCCTTCGCCGGTACATTCGACGGTGACGGTCCGTGTGAGTTCGACCGTGGCCGAATCACTCGATGCGGAAACGTGGATCTGCCAGTCTTCTGTCGGCCCGGATCCGCCGGCGTTCGAACACTGGATATCAGCCTCGATCACTCCGTTATCCCCCGGACCGAGCGTGTCGGGCACGTCCACGTCGGGCGTTCCCTGCGGTAGCAATTTCGGCGACTGAGTATCGTCGCCGGTGATCGTGACCTCAATTTCGGTCAGCGGAGTGCCGAAGCGGTTCTGTATCGCTGCCAGTTCCGTCCCGTCGTGACGTCCGTTATCGAGCACTGGCGATTCGAGCGTGATTCCGAGGAATGCGTCGTCGTCGTCGGCAACGGTGACGTCGACGCCTCGGTCGGCCGAGACTGCACTGAAACTCCCGGTACTCACGAGTAACGAGAGGGCGAGTACGACCAATCCGCCGTACAGCCATCGTCGAGTCATCTCACCCCTCCACTTCCGGCGGCGTGTCGCTGTCGCCCAATCGCATCTCGGTACGGTTGAAGTAGATGTGTACGAGCGCGGAGACGAAGAATGTCGTGACGACGAACAGCGCCAGCCCGGCGGACGGAACCAGTGTGAGCGGTGCGATCCCCGCCAGCGCGCCGGCGAGGATACCCAGATTTGCGACTGCGAGGCCGAGGTAGTACTGGCTCCAGGGGACGTCGCCGCCGTCAACGACCTCCAGATAGATGTCGACATCCCCGGCGACGGACGTGAGTTCGACGACCCCGTCCCGATCGTCGAACTCGACGACGCCTTTCTCGTCCATCTTCGGGAGATGGAACTGCTGGAGGGACGTGTAGACACGCTTGCGCTCGCTCGAAGAGACCTCGGCTACCCCGATGTCGTTCTCCCAGGCGGCGACGTGTTCGGAGAGGTCACCCAGATCGGCGCGGTCGCCGTTCTGCTGGAGGTGATGCAGGGCGAACCGTCGTCTGTGGTTGCTTAGAATATCGAACGTATCGTCCCGCGAGAGAGGACTCTCAGTACCCCCTTCTTCCTCGTCTAGTGATTGATCCGTGTCGGTTCCCACTCCTCCCGAGGTGCCCTTGAGGCCCCCAATCGAGCTTGCCATCGAGTCCCACCTAGCTGTCTGACACATGTACCTTACGCAACAAAAAGGTGTTGGATGGGGTAAAATACTCAAGGAGACGGGCGTCTAATTCTCGATTCTCTGGTGATTTTTCTGTTTTTGAGGTTGGTATCTCCAAATACTGTTGAAAGAAAGTCGGGCTGACTATTCCATCCTGTAGCCGCTGTATTCAGGGTGCCTTTGCGCCGACGATACCCTCTTCAAAGAGTGCTATACCCAATTTCAGGTGGTGACACTCGGTCTCTCAGGCGGCTCAATACAAGGTGGGTAGCGGGGTAGGTACCGAACAAGCACGTCCCGGAGGCGACCCCGGACGGGAGCGACTCAGTAGGTGGGGGTCGGGGGCGTGTGGACAAACGAGGTACGACGAACTATGACAAAACGACGCAAGTTCTTGCTCGGAATGGGATCGCTCGCTGCCGGTGGGGCAGCTGCAATGGGAAGTGGCGCGTTCACCGCCATGTCTGCAGAACGCGATGCGGACATCAACGTGGTCGCGGACGACAGTGGCCTCATCGCACTGGTTGACGAACAACCTGGTGATACGGTTCATCAGACCGACAATCCTGGTGAGTTGGCAATCGACTTCAGCGGGATGAGCGGGGATGCTGGAGTGAACGTGAATTCCCGATACCAGCTCGGTGAGTTTGCGGACAAGGGATGGGCACTTCCTGACGATCCTCTTGCAGTGAACACTGGGTCAAATGTGATGGAGGATCCAGCATTTTCTATTGTCAACAACGATACTGTCAACCACGAAATCACGGTGTCGTACGATATTGATCAAAGTGACATTGGTGGTGCGCGTGTCTACTGGCAGTTCGAAGATGAGGCTCGGCAATACACTATCGATCTGACTGGTACGACCACATCCGGTTCAGCCACAATCGACGGCAAGGGCGCAGACCCCGCCCCAGAACCTGGTGATGCCGTTGGTGCAGCACTCTTCATTGACACTCGGGACTACAACGGAGATCCAGACGACCTCGACCTATCTGGAACTCTGACGGTGAGTGCTGACTGACCACTGAGGTTCGATCACTACAACAATGACAAAACGACGCAAGTTCCTGCTCGGAATGGGATCGCTCGCTGCCGGTGGGGCAGCTGCAATGGGGAGCGGCGCGTTTACTGCCATGTCGGCCGAACGTGACGCTGATATCGATGTCGTGACCGACGAAAACGGTCTACTGGCACTCGTCGCCGGTGAAGAACCCGATCGAGTGTATCAAAACAGTGACGGCGAACTCGATATTACTTTCACCAGCGACCAGGGCGGCGAAGGTGTCAACGTCAATTCGCGGTATCAGGTCGGCAGTATGAGAGGTCCAGGACCGACCCCTGAGTTGAGCAGTGCTGGACAGCCGCAAAACAAGGGTAGCCCCGAGGAGAACACCGCATTCTCGGTCGTCAATCAGGATTCCGTTTCCCACGAAGTCACACTCGAATACGAGGCAGACGATCCGGGGGACTCCGTGGTGTGGTTCCAGGCCGTTCCATCTACCGGGCCAGGAAGCCCGAACGGACAGGCTGATCTCGAAGTCACGAGCGGCAAAAACCCCAATTCGGTGACGAGGGAGATCTCACCCGGGGAGTATCTCGGCGTGAGTATTCTCGTCGACACCCGGGACGGTTCTGTCGACGACGACCTGACGGGGACGCTTACCGTGAGCGGTAATTAAGAGAGATGGAACGACGTAAGCTCCTGCTCGGAATGGGATCGCTCGCTGCCGGTGGGGCAGCTGCAATGGGGAGCGGCGCGTTTACTGCCATGTCGGCCGAGCGTGACGCACAGATCAATGTCGTGGCTGATGATGATGGTCTGATCGCGCTCGATCCTGGACTGGACAGCGATACCGTCAAGCTTAGCGACAATCCCGGCGAACTGGTCATCGACACCAGTCTCGGTGGCGAAACCGGTATCAATAATAACTCCATCTACGAATTCGGTCAGTTCGAGGGGATGAGCCTCACGGAATTCGACGACGAGTTACCAAACGGCCTTACATTCGTCCTTTGGGCCGCTACCCACTGGAGTGACGGGGCACCACAACAGACTAAAAACGAGATAGTAGCCCTTACCTCACCGGACGACAACGGTATCGGTCCCGCTCCACAGGGGATGAACGAAAGTGAAACAGGGCCCGAGATAGCTGTAAGCGACGACGAGTACGCTTTCCGAGTGACGAACAACGACACCACCGATCACGATATTCAACTTACAGTCCCAACTGAAGGACCGGTGCTGACTGAAAACGGTGGTACTCAAGCCGGAGAACTGCCTTTCGAAGGCGTAGGGGCCGGTGAGTACCTCACTGTACTCTTTGTCGTCATCGCAGGTGAGAATACAGCCGGAACGGAGTTGTCGGGTAAGTTGGGGATCTCGGCAGAGTAGGCCGAGACAGACTTCCCTCGTAATTCGTTTTCCAAATTGATCCAGTCTCTTCGTTCAGATAACGTTCTTGATGGTGATCGGTCAGCTATGGCAAGACCGCAATTGTAGAGCAAATTTGGCTGTTTCAAAACCTCTCTCCGCTATTCAAACACTGTCAGACACTACTTCCTGTTCTATCAAACACCCTAATACAAGGTAGGTGGCGGGTTTCCCAGATGTCGAGGGAGTTCCCGGTGATAAAAAAAGACCCCAGTGGAATGCTGGATCTGGAGTTCTTTACGGAGATTCCGACGACGAGATCCTCAACTATCCTGAAGACCAATCTGTGAACGCGTACGGACTCGCTGTCGGTGTCGGTGGAATGTGTCACTGAGTGACGGCGCGTATCCACGGCCTTCAGGCCGTGGTATTGCGCCTGCTCCGCGTATAACACTCCATATCACTACGTCTCGTCCGTGAGAATGACGACCTTCTGATACGCTTCCCGGAGGTGATACTTCGTTGGTTCGTCGTCCGCCTGTTCGAGTGCTTCTGCGAGGTGATCCTGGAGCGATGAGAGATCCACCCGTTCGGTTGGTTCGTTCAGAGACATCCTCCCACGAGAAGGGCGTGTCGGCATGTACCTTGTATTACGGTCCGTGAAGTCCATCTGTCGGTGGTTCGATCCTCTGGTCGTCATTTCTGGCTATCACTAGAGACTTCGCGTCGCACCCAGACTCTCTTTGGGCGCGTTCAAGCACATCAATACAACGATAGTGGGGTACGTATCGGTACTATGAGCGCCTCTACCCGGGGCGCTGGGTGCCTGTGACCCGGACCATACTCCTCGTCGCCGTGCTCGTCGCTGCAGCGGTGCTGCTCGTCTCGACAGGAGCGGTCCCACTGTCGACTGGGACCGACGAAATTGCGCAGGTCGACGTCGAGATGTCGCCCGCGGACGGTCCCAACGGAAAGTACGCGATGCTAAACGAGGCTGGCGAGATCGAGATTGTACTGTCAGATCAGAATCCCAGCCTCGACGGAGGTGTCTTAGATAACTCTGTCACGCCAATCCACAGCGTGTTCACGATCACGAACACCGGTACCGAGCCGGCGCAGATCTGGATCTCGGACGACGCCGAGGACGTCCGATTCTACCGTGACGACGACACAGCCGACAGTCTGGAGGGGCCGACGAACGAAGTCGAACTCGCGCCGAACGAGACGGTCGCAGTCGGGCTGCTCGTCGACACACGAGGCGATCACGATGTCGAGAGTGTCTCCGGCTTCACCGTCCACGTCGAACAAGGTACGCCTGAGCCAACACCGACGCCAACACCGGAGCTGACACCGGAACCAACGCTAACGCCAGAACCAACGGCCGCGCCCACGGCGGAACCAACGCCAGATCCAACACCGACGCCCACATCAGAGCCCACGGCAATGGCCGAACCGACCACTTCGACGCCTGCACCGACGACCCCAGAGCCGTCGACACCGACGCCAACGACGGGACCCGCTGTCACGACGACGACCGAGAACGGGCCGGCCGGGCCACCGGGTCGTGTGACGACCACTGCCGAGCCGACCGACTCTCCGACTGATCAGGAGGTATCTTCGGTGACCGACGACGATTCCGATGGGTTCCCCGCAGAGATCGGCGGTCTCAGCGCGACCCGGGCCGGGGGCCTGCTCGTCCTCCTGCTTGCGGTTCTGACCTTGCTGACAGCGTACCGCCGATACCGTGCCTGATTGCGGACCTGTGCCGGGATGTGCGAACCGGTGGCGATGTGACCGGCAAGGATACAGGAACGGAGGGCGATGGACAACCTGATATCGAATGCCGGACGACTCCGTCGGCGCTGCGGGCTCGCTGTGGCAGGCGCTGGGGCGCGGGTTCCACCCGATCGATATCCTGCTGCTCGCGAGCGTGCCAGTCGCGATACTCGGCGTCTTTGCATTCTCTCCAGCGACTCGGGAGACGCTCGTGTTCCAGTATTCAGACCCGTCGCTTCGAACGGCGTTTACCGCCCCGTTCGTCCACTTCGACCGCGCCCATCTGCTGGTCAACCTCGTCGGATACTCGCTGGTCGTTTCGATCCTGTACGCGCTGAGTCTCGACGCTGCCGACGACTGGGAGTTTCGCGTCGTGTTCGTCGCTCTGTTGGTGAGTGCGCCGGTTCTCCTCTCGTATCTCAATCTCACCATCGTCCGGAGTGGCGTCACCTTCGGATTCTCCGGCGTCCTGATGGCCTATTATGGATATCTGCCACTGGCCGTCGCAAAACACGCAGCGACGCGGCTGTCGCTCGGGCGAGCACGAACCGGCGCACCCCTGTTGTTCTTCTTCGGTCTGTTGCTCGTGACGATTCAGGTTCTCAGGGCCGTCGTCGCCAATCCCGTCACTGTCGCCGTCGACGGGACGCCTGCATCAGTGACGTGGGTTCTCGTCGCGACGCTGGCCGAGGTCGTCGTGCTACTGGTGCTCGTCATCGTGCTCTACTCGGTCTACGGCTCCACTTCGCGCGCGAGTCTCAGGAGGAGTGTCGAGGCCGCCTTCGAGCGCGGCGGCCGCGCCGATCTGATGATCGTCGCCCTGCTGGTGTTCGTGGCGATGCCGTTCGTGACGTTCCCGGTCGATCCGGTCGCCGGCCACCGAGTGTTCAACCTCTACGTCCACTTCGTGGGGTACGCGCTCGGATTCATCTCGACGTACGTCTATCACACGCTGTGACCAGCGCTACCCGGGACAGTCCCATCAATTATTTATCAATTGAGCCACAACGACTGCACGATGGATGGGTGGGCCCTCCTCAGGAAGGGTGTCGGAGCGATTCTCGTCGTCGTCGTTCTCGCGCTGTTGTTGGGGCAGGTACTCGGTCAACCGGTTCTGTTGAGTTACGTCACCAGTGGAAGTATGGAACCGACGATCGAGACCGGCGACGGGTTCGTCGCGATCCCTTCCGCGGTAGCGGGTTCAGTTGAGGAAGGTGATGTCGTCGTCTTCGAAGCCGAACAGATCCACGGCGGTGGTCTGACGACCCACCGAATCGTCGACGAGACCGAGCAGGGGTTCATCACGCGCGGAGATAACAACCCCTTCACCGATCAGGATAGCGGAGAGCCGCCGGTCAAGCGCGAGCAGATCGTCGCCGTCGCCTGGCAATCCGGCTCGGATCCAGTAGTCATCCCACATCTGGGGACGATCGTTGAAGGTGTACAGGGCGTACTGGCAACGCTCCAGCTCCGTCTCGCACAGTTGTTTGGCTCGCGAGCGTTGCTCGGTACCCAGGGCATCGCCTACCTCATCTTCGGGCTGACGGTCGTCCTGTATGGACTCGATGTCTACTTCAGCAACGACAGACGGAGAGAGCGGGGTCCCGAGCGCGACAGCGGACTCAGTGCCCGCCTCCTGATCGGGGTGATGGCAGCGGCGCTCGTCCTCGCGGCGACGGCGACGATGGTCGCGCCTGCCGGTGCGCAGTCCTATCAGATCGTCAGTTCGGAGTTCGAGTCCGACCGCTCGGACGTGATCCAGCAAGGCACGAGCGAGACGGTGCAATTCACCGTCGGGAACGGCGGCCAGGTCCCGGTATACGTGTTCTTCGATGAGGGGAGCGAGAATATCGATATCGAGCCACAACAGTTCCGGGTTGGCGGGACCGACCAGCGAAACGGGACACTCACACTCACAGCGCCGCCCGAGACGGGTGCCTACCGCTACTTCCTCACGGAGCACCGATACCTGGCCTTGCTCCCGCAGTCGCACGTCCAGACACTGTACACGATCCATCCGTGGCTGCCGATCGTCGTCATCGACGCACTGATCGGTGTCCCGTTTTACATTGTGGGAGTCACACTGGTCGGGACCGGCCGGATTCGTCGGCGATCCCGGGACGGGCCGACGAAGACAGACCGACTCCTCGCACGACTCCGGTGAATTTTCTGTCTTCGTCGACTGTGGGAAACAAAACGGAATCCATTAGTATTGACGATGTGAATGAGTGACACGATGGAGGATGGGGGACTGCGCGTACGTGCTGTCGCTGACGAGTATTATATCACGTTCGTCGTCGCGTGCCTGGTACTGGTTGTACTGGGTGGGTTTCTGGTCTACGGCGCGTACGGACAGACGAACGAACGGACCGAGGCGACAGTGACCACCGAGGTCGTCTGGACGTCAGCAGGGCAGTTCACACACCAGGCGACGGTGATCAACGACACGCAGGTCTTCGCGGAGGGTGAAACACTCGATAACCGTTCTGCATACTTCCGAAAGATCGCGCCTCGGTTGAATGGCACGTTCGTCTACAACTATACGGCCGACAGCGGCGAACTGACAGCAGAGACGTCGTTGCAACTGCGGGTCCGGTCGGTCGACCGCGAGAGCGAATCCCCACGTGAGTACTGGCGCATCGAACGCCAGCTCGACCAGGTCACCGTAACACTGGCTCCAGACGAGAGTACTCGCGTCTCGTTCAGTCAGAACGTCAGTCAGGTCGCCCGGGAGATAGAGCGGATCCAGACGCAACTTGGCACGTCGGCTGGCACGACCGAGACGACGATCCTCGCGTCAGTCGAGTTGAACGGCACGCGAAACAGCCAGCGCGTGTCGACGAACAGGACCTACAGCCTCCCACTGACGATCAAGAACGACCTCTACCGCGTGAACGACAGCGGACCAGTTCTAGAGCAGGGTGAACGAACCGTTCGAGATTCACAGACGGTCGTCGTCGAGGCAGGGCCAGTCTGGCGATACGGCGGTCCGCTGGCAGTGTTAGCTGGACTGGTCGGACTGGTCGGGTTGGCGTACGGGCGGTACAGTGGACAGCTACCAGTCACTGAACACGAACGCGCGTACCTCGACTATCGGAGCGACCGGGTCGAGTTCGACGAGTGGATCACTGAAGCGACGTTCCCGGCCGGTCGCGTCGAAGACGCCGAGACCAGTATCGAGACGATGAGCCTCTCCGGGCTGGTCGATCTCGCGATCGACACCGACCACCGCGTGATCGAGGTGACAGACGGGGAGTCTTATCTCGTGCTGGACGGCGACGTTGTCTACTACTACGACGCGCCCACACTGTCGGCGGCTGGGGATCCGCTCGAACCGAGCGACGCCGTCGCTAGCACGAGTGATTCAGAGACCGCTGTCGAACAGCAGTCCGAACAGGAACGGGACGGTGGTGCAACCCCGGAGGCTGGCGCTGATACCGACTCTCAGACGGTCTTCGATCGACTCCACAAGCGCGCCGACCTCGGCGATAACGATGCGTCCGGGAGTGATGGCACGTCAGTCGAAAGCGACGCTGACGAGACGGACGGCGACGCCGACGAGAGCCAGATTGACGCCGACGAGAACTGACACTCGTACTGGGTTGTACGTTCGTAACGATATTCGCCATCCAGGGTGGTTAATTTGTTACAGCCGGTAGTATCAGTCGTCGGCTGTCGCTTCTTCTTCGCCGGGGCCGCCCTCGTGAGCGTTCGCTCGCTCGCGGAGTCGATCGGAGATCGCCGGGGCGTCGTCGCGGGAAATTCCACCGCGGTCCTCGATCTCCTCGACGGACATCGGGAACATCCGGAGGTCGTAGTGGACGTCGATCCCTGCTTTTGCGCCCTGCCCCATCGCGACGGGGATCTGGTTGTGCCCCGGCGTCACGTCACCGACGGCCCAGACACCCTCGACGCTTGTCGAACCGTGATCGTCGACTTCGATCTCTCCGCTGTCGTTGCGATCACAGCCGAGCTGTTCGGCCAGTTCGGTGTTGAACTCCGAGCCGTACATCGCGAAGCCACCGCGATATTCCCGACGCTCTCCATCTGTGAACTCGATGGCTTCGAGCCAGCCATCGTCACCGTTCTCGATCCCCGAAATCTCGGTGTCGATGATGTCGATGGGGTGGGCCTCGACCATCGCCTGTGTTTCGGCCGACCAGGTTGGCTCGTCGCCGCGCAGGAGGATGTCGACCTCGTCGGTGAAGTTGAGCATGATCATCGCGACGTAGGCGACCGAATCGCTGTGACCCATCACGTAGACGGGCTCGTCGACGAACATGTAGGCGTCACAGTGCAGACAGTAGTGCAGGCCTGCACCCGTGCGCGGCAGGGGTGGATCGGGTCGCTTGTCGCTGAAGCCAGTCGCCAGGACGACCGCATCCGTCTCGACAGTGATGTCACCTGCTTCGAGCCGGAAGCGGCCGTCGTCGAGGCGCTCGGCCGACTGGACGAGGTCCCGGTAGTAGTCCGCCCCGTAGTCTTTGATCTGTTCGATGGCGGTCTGGAGGAACTCGTTGCCTGAAACGTCCTCGGTGACGCCGATGACATTGTGCGTGTCTTTCATCATCGCCGCGCGACCGCCGCCGCGATTGATGACCGCGGTGTCGTGACCGAGCCGCGTCGTATATAGTGCGGAAGTCAGCCCGGCGGGACCGCCGCCGACGACTGTGACCTCATACTGTTCGCTCATCGCCATCCTCTATCCGTCGGACACACATAATTATCAGGTCCGCCGACGCTCACCCGGTGAGGCCGGCCATACTCCTCGGCGACCTCGGACCGACGCTGACCCGTGTTGGCATGACACGTCGAGAAGAGCAGGCCATATAAGCGATGGTGTCCTATACAGAAATGACTACCAGCGCCAGCGGTCCATCGTGACCGCAGATCCCCCACCAGCAACTATGTCCAGCCGCGTATACCGACTCCACTCGACACTCGAATTGCCACTCGAAGACGTCTACGATCACTTCGAGGATCCAGACCTCCCCGAAGAGATTACCGACGTTGACATCACCCGTCGGAACAATACGCTCATCCTGAGCGCTGTCGCCGCCGATCAGGAGATGAGCAAGTACACTCCGACGGCCCAGCTCAAGGCCAGCGTCACGGAAAACCGGGTGTACGAAGAAGACCCCGAAGAGATGGACGGCCCCGGTCCTTCGAGGGGTGGTGGCGGTCACCAGTGGGGCGCACTCGAAGAAGAAGAAGAGGAGATCGAATCCGAACTCGTCGAGTACGCCTGTTTCAAGGGCGACCGCGAGACCGTCCTCCAGAACACGGCCGTCCAGTATCCGATGTTCGGCGTTCTCTGTCAGATCGCCCGGATCGCCGAGAAGGGGACGTTGACGGCCATCGTCGCCAACGAGGATGACGAACTGCAAGCCGTCCGGATCGTCGACGGCGAGGAGCGACCGGCGACCATTACCGTCACCGAGGACCCAGCCGAAGATCAGGGCAAGAACGGCGTCGACTGGCGCGACAACGAGTTCATCAGCTAGAGTTTCCTCTGGGCTGGCCGAGCCGACCACCGGTATTTTAGCGTTGTTCGTTCCAACAGCATGCCATGAGCGACGAGGAGTCCCCGCCGTCCGTCGACCAGCAACTGGCCGAGCTTACCGACCGTCTCGACAGTCTCCAGCGGGAACTGGAGCGGAGGCGGCGGCCGCCGCTGGTGCCGCGACCCCCACGGGCTGACGAACTGCGACAGTTCACGTCCGACGTGGCAATTCCCGGGCTGATTCTCCTGTTGGAGACGAACGTCCGCGCACTCAAACTCTTCCAGCGGACGCTGCGGACCGCCGAAGCCAGCGAGTCTCGGGGCCCAGCGGCGGCCGACCGCGCGAGCGAACTCGGGGGGGCCGCCCTCGCTCGACTGGACAGCGCGCTCGAAGAAGTCCAGTCGGCCCTCGCGGCCGAACCACCGGATAGCGAGGCGCGCGAGCTACTTGAGGACGCCCGCAACCTCCAGACAGAGATTCAGGACCGACTCACGGACGGCGAACTCGACACTCCCGAAACCGGCCCCAGCGTCGATGTCGAAGCCGAACTCCAGTCGATCAAGGACCAGGTCGACGCCGACGACGAATAGTCAAATTTAGATAATAATGATTTATTATTGCAGACGTTCTGGGTAGTCTTACCCATGCCCGAGACCACTCGCGACGGGCAGCGGCGTGTCGAACTGGTCGTCAGAGACGACCTGCCGAAACCGACCCAGCGCCGACTACAGCGGCTGTCGGCACGGCTCGACCAGCTGGTAGCAACCTCGGAAATCGACTCGTATACGATTCAGCACTGGTCGAAACACCAGTCGCCCGACGCCGCGGAGTCGCGCTATCCCTCGTTTCGCGAGTGGGCACGGACTGCCGGCGTCCGGCTCTCACCCGGGTTCGACAGTCGGGCGTGTTACTCGATGGAGACTGGCGAGTGTGCGGAGTCGCTGGTCGTCCCGGTCGCCTGTCTGGCCGTCTATGACGGCGAGGCGATCGAGGTGGTCTATCCACACGTCGGAGACGAGCCGCGGACGATCGAAGACGGGCTCGATACGCTCTCGGAGACTCTCTCCGAGTCGGTACACCCACCCGCCGAGTCCGGCACTGCCGACTGAACGACCGTCTCACGGACTGACTTCCCACCACCCACGCGCCCCAGGTACGCATGACACCATCCACTGCCGTCCACCTCGAACTGTACGTCCGGACCCACTGTCCGAACCCGATCGCGGCCAGACTCGACGCGCTTCGGTCGGAACTGGAGGATCTCGCTGACGAACGCGGCTGGACCGTCGGCGTGACCCACTGGCCGACGAAGATCGAGCTGACTGCCGATGGCTCGACCAGTTCCGTCGCCGAGCACGTCCACGACGCTCTCGACACCTGGGCCGCTGGGGCAGACGTGTCCCTCGACCCTGCCTTCGAGCGACGCGACTGCTACAGCTGGACGACCGGCGACCCCTGTGAGGCCCTGGTCTTTCCGGTCGCGTGTCTGGCGATCCGCCACGACGGCGACCTCGAAGGAGTATACCCACACCGAGACGACGAGGGGGTCAAGACGATCCCCGACGGGATCGCCGCCCTCCGCGCCGGCGAGGTTCTCACTGATGACCGCGAACGCTCTCCGGAACTTGCGCCCTGATCACTTGACGCGCCGGAACCGGTAGCCGTCCCACGACTGGCTCGCTGGCTCGCGGATCCCTGCCTGTGGGTCACGCAACTGCTCGACGTAGACTGCCTCGACAGTATCGCCGATCTCGACCGCGCCTTCGACCTGGCCGATCGCACGGACTCTCTCTCCATCGACCTCGAAAGCAACGATCGCCAGCGTGTTTGGCTCGCGAACGCCCGGTGGCGTGGCCGTATTTTCTGTCCAGGTGACCACTTTCCCCTCTCGATCTGAGAGATCGACCGTCTCGGTCTGGGCCTGGCCGCACTCCGGACAGCGGGTGTGTCCCGGATAGGTGAGGTGGCCGTTCGGGCAGCGGTGGGCAACCAACCCGGGCTGGTCGGATTCGTCGGTCATCGCGCACCCTCCAGCACCGTCGTCGTCACGCAGTTGCCGAACCCGCCGACGTTACACGCGAGCGCCACGTCGGCGTCGACCTGTCGCTTGCCAGCCCTGCCGAGCAGTTGCTCGTACAACTCGACCACCTGCGCGACGCCGCTGGCCCCGAGGGGATGGCCCCTGGACTTGAGGCCGCCCGAGGGATTGACCGGGAACGCGCCCTCAAGTGCGGTGACACCGTCCTGCGCGAGTCGCCATCCTGCTCCGCGGTCGGCGACACCGAGCGCTTCCAACTGGAGGAGTTCGAGGATCGTGAACATGTCGTGCAGTTCTGCAACGTCGACCGCGTCGATCGATCGATCGGCCATCGCGAGCGCCTCAGAGCCGCTCTGCTCCACCCCTCCCATCCACGTCGGCTCGACGCGTTCGTGGACGACGTGGGTGTCGGTCGCCCCCGAGATCCCCGAGATGACGACGTATTCGTCTGTGTACTCGGCGGCCACGTCGGCCGGACAGAGGAGGAGGGCGGCCGCGCCGTCGGTGATCGGACAGAAGTCGTACAGCCGAAGCGGATCGGCGACGATCGGACTCTCCAGCACCGTCTCGACGTCGATCTCTTTCTGGAACTGTGCGTGGGGATTGTTCGCGCCGTTGGCGTGATTCTTCACGGCGACTTCGGCGAGACTCTCGCGGGGGGCGTCGAAGCGATCCATGTACCGGCGAGCCGTGAGGCCGGCGAAACTCGGCAGCGTCACACCGTGTTTGTATTCGACGGGATGTGTGAGCGAGGCGATGACGTCCGTGGCCTCGTCGGTCGAGCGGTGGGTCATCTTCTCGCCACCCACCAGCAAGGTACACTCGCTTGCGCCGCTGGCGATCGACTGCCAGGCCGCGTAGATCCCTGCCCCGCCGGAGGCGCTGGTCTGGTCGACGCGCTGGGTGTAGGCCCCGAGGAGTCCAAGGTCGTGCGCCAGCGCGTTCATCACGCCGGTCTGGCCCTCGAACTCTCCGCTGGCCATGTTCGAGACATAGAGGTGATCGACCGCCCCTCGATCGAGGGGCGCGGCATCGAGACACGCCTGTCCGGTCTCTGCCAGGAGATCACGGATCCAGCTGTCGTGCTCGCCGAAATCGGTCATCGACGCGGCGACGATGGCGACGTCCATACCGGGGTGTCGGCCGGGGAGTGCCTTGTTCTTGTGGTGGTCGGTACGAACATCTCACATGAACGCATGGCCGTGCCGGGCGTCGACAGCGGGACGGCTGGCAATGCAGCCGGCTGTCGACAGTGGGACGGCTGGCAATGCAGCCGGCCGTCGACAGGCTACGTCTCCCGGCTGGACTGGCTACGTATCAACACGCAGCCGTGCCGCCGTCGACATATCAGTCGTCAGCTGTCGCTGATACGTTCCGCTGTAAGTCCCCCACAGGGTTGTCGATGGCTGGTTGACATCGACCTACTGGCCACTCCTCATCGGAGGCTGCCTGCTGGTCGGTGGCACTCGCGACTTCCTGAATGCCGGCGTTGCTCTCCTGGACAGCAGCGCCGAGTTTTCGGGGATCTCGCCCCACGAATTCTCCAGTTTTGCGATCGATGTCTGAATCTCGCTGGCTGCATCGTGGTCGTGGCCCCCTATCTCGGTCGATGTTTTCTACCAGTTCCTCGACCCCCTCATCGATGTCCGAGTCGATGCCAGACTCACTCATTCGCACCAAAAAATTGGCAGAGAGACGTATAACATAGTGATCGGAAATCGGTGTGGTGCGGCTCGTCGCCCGTTACAATTCTCCTTTCGTGCTGGCAACGTCGCTCCGCCGCTCGTCGATCCGCGTCGCGTCGTCGAGGCTCCGGGCGAGACACTTGAACAGCGCTTCGATCTCGTGGTGGGCGTTGTCACCCTCGATTTCGGCGTGTAGTGTCAGCCCGGCGTTCATCGCCAGCGACTGCAGGAAGTGCTCGGCCATGTGGCTGGTGAACTCTCCCACCTGTGCCTGGGAGAACTCGCCGTCGAACGCGAAGTACGGCCGGCCCGAAATGTCCAGAACGACGCCCGCGACGGCCTCGTCCAGCGGGACCTTCCGGTCAGCGTACCGGACGATCCCACGCTTCTCGCCCAGCGCCTCCTCGAAGGCTTCGCCGAGGGTGATCGCGATGTCTTCGACGGTATGGTGGTCGTCGATCGCAAGATCGCCGTCACACTGGACGGTGAGGTCGAACAGGCCATGCGTCGCGACGGCGTCGAGCATGTGATCGAAGAAACCCACGCCCGTGTCCACAGTAGAATCGCCGTCGCCGTCGATATCGAGGATGACCTCGATGTCGGTTTCGGCCGTCTCGCGCGTGACGGCTGCGGTTCGGTCGGTCATAACTCGTCACACGCCGCCCGGGCCCAAGAGTGTAACTCCTTGCTGGCAGGCGGTCGCACTCATACGGTCGGTTGTAACGATTTACCGGGACGATCCCATACGATGTGCGATCGATCCGGAACAGACGGACAACCGACCGTATCAGATATTGGGATCGATCCGTCGAGCCACGACGACGGTCGGGGCGACGAGCAGGGTCAACGCGAGCGGGATCCACATCGCGGATCGGATCGTACTCGCGTCGGCCAGCGCACCCATTGCCACCGGGACGAGCGCGATGCTCACTGACGCAGTTGCGGTCGTGATGCCGTTGATCGGCCCGCTGTACTCCGGGGCGACCTGCGTCCCGAACGCCAGGAGCGTCGGGAAGATCCCCGAGACGAGTGCGCCGAGGACGGCCACCCCGGCGAACGTCGCCAGACCATCGGCGACGAAAAACGTCCAGAGAAACGTCGGGACAATTAACACTTCCAGAAGCACGACCAGCGGTCCGTAGCCCACGCGTTCGGCAATGAGCGTGTAGAACAGGCGTCCGGGAACGTAGGCGACGATGAACGCACTGAGCAGTAGATTCGCCGTCTCCTGGTCGAACCCCGCGATCTCACTACCGAAGGTCGGCAACCAGATGAACAGCGCGCCTTCCAGCCCGGTGTGAAAGACCAGCGCGATCGTCGTCGCTGCGACCGCGGGCATCTGCAGGAGGTCGAGGGCCACCCCGACGTCAAGTTGCGCTTCCGCACCGACCTCCGGTGGCCGCAGTCGCCAGACCAGGAGCGCGACGAGGCCGAACGCCGCCGCAAGCAGGGCGTAAGCGTATCGCCAGTCTCCCTGTGCAACTGCGAGGCTCAACACGGCTGGCCCCGCGGCCGCGCCGACCGCCCAGGCCATGTCATAGAGGTTGAACACCCGTCCGCGGGCATTGGGATAGAGGTGGCCCAGCAAGGGCCTATCCAGCCCACGAGAGACGCCTGTTCCGAGCCCGCGGACGACGAGAAACCCGAGATAGGCGACGAAAAACGGGGCCAGCGCCATCCCGACGACGCCAACGACCGTCACTGCGACGCCAGCGAAGAACCACCGGCGCGTGTCGACCCGCCCCGCGATCACTCCGACTCCCAGAACGGTGAGCGCAAAGCCGAGTGTCCCCGCCGGGCTGACCAGCCCCTGGAGCGTCTTGGAGATCCCCCACTCGGTTTCGAGAATCGGGAGCATCGGCCCGCGCATCTGTACACCGAGTCCTTCGAGCGCGACGAACAGGACGATCGCGGCCGTCCACAACCGCCGGGAGCGCTCGTCGGCACTCGATTCGTTCATACTCCGAGTCACTCCGTGGGCGAGAAAAGTCTGTTCGTCCGGTCGTGCCCGCGATCGACCGCTCCGGGATCACTCCACGACGGCGGCCGTTGCTTCTTCGAGTGTGAACTTCCTCTCGTACAGCGCGCTTCCGACGACGACCGCGGCCGCACCCGCCTCTTTCAGGGCCCCGATATCTTCGATGGTCGCGACGCCGCCGCTGGCGATCACAGGAATGTCGACGGCCTCGACGATACGGCTGACTGGCTGGGTCCGCACGCCCTCTAGCTGTCCTTCCACGTCGACGTCAGTGAAGAGAATCCCACCAGCGCCCAGGTCCTCGTAGCGCCCGGCGGCTTCGGCGGGATCGAGGCCAGTCCCCTCGGTCCAGCCCGAGACGACGACCTCGCCGTCTTTGGCGTCGAGACTCACGAGCACGCTTTCGGGGTGCTTCTCGCTGATCTCGGCCACGATCTCGGGATTCTCGACGGCGGCTGTCCCGAGGATGACGCGATCGACGCCCGAATCGAGGAGTGCGATGGCGTCCTCAGCAGTACGGATCCCACCGCCCAACTGCACGTCGACAGCGACCGCGTCGAGGATCGCCTCGATCGCTGGCGCGTTCTCGCGTTCGCCCTCGAACGCGCCGTCGAGATCGACCAGATGGAGCGTCCCCGCGCCGGCCTCGACCCATCGCTGGGCAGCCTCGACTGGATCGCCGTAGGTCTTGCCTGTCCCGCGCTCGCCGCCGACGAGCTGGACGACCTGTCCGTCCTGCATGTCGACCGCAGGGACGACCTCGAAGTGATCGAACACGGAACTCAGTCCTCCAGTTCCTCACGCAACAGTCCGTTGACCTCACCCGGGTCCGCCGATCCCCCGGTCTTCTGCATGACCTGTCCGACGAGGAAATTGATCGCGCCGCCTTCGCCACTGTGGAAGTCCTCGACTGCGTCGGGGTTCTCCGCGATTGCATCCGCGACGGCCTGCTGGACTTCGCCACTGGAGGTCTTGCCCAGATCTTCTCGCTCGACGACCGCCTCTGGATCGTCGCCCTCATCGAGCATGTCTCGAAGGACCGTCTCACGGGCGTTCTTGGCGGTAATCTCCTCCGCTGCGACCAGCTCCACGAGCGTCGCCACCTCGTCCAGCCGATCTTCGACGTCCGTAATCTCCATGTCTCGGTAGTTGAGCTCCCCGAGGAGGTTGTCCGCGACCCACGTCGCCGCCAGATCGGCGTCGTACTCGCTCGCGAGTTCCTCGTAGAAGTCCGCGACTTGCTTGGTGGAGGTCAACTTCGAGGCCGCTTCCTCGCTCAGGCCATACTCACTCTGGAAGCGCTTGCGCCGGGCGTCCGGCAGTTCGGGGATCGGGATCGTCTCCTTCCAGTCGCTGACCTGCAGCGGCGGCAGGTCGGCTTCCCGGAAGTATCGATAATCCTTCTCCTCCTCCTTCGAGCGCATTCCGACGGTGTTACCGTGTGTCTCGTTGAAGTGCCGGGTCTCCTGTTCGACCGCCCGCCCTGACTCGATGAGTTTCTTCTGGCGGGAGGCTTCGAACGAGAGGGCCTGTTGTGCACCCTTGTGACTGGAGATGTTCTTGACCTCGGTTCGGTTTGCGTCCTCCAGAACCGCTTCGTCGATCGCCCCGTCCTCACCGACTTCCGCGCTATCGACGACCGAGAGATTCGCGTCGATCCGGAGGCTACCGTCCCGCGTGGGGTCGAACACACCCAGATATTCGAGAACTTCCTCCAGTTTTTCGAGGAACGCTCGGACCTCCGCAGGATCGCGAAAGTCTGGCCGAGTGACAATTTCCATGAGAGGTGTCCCAGCACGGTTGTAGTCGATCAGGGTATAGTCCGCCCGATCGATCGAGCAGGTGCGGGCCTCCAGACTTTCGGTCCCCTCGCGGACGTGCTTGATCGAGCCGGGATCCTCTTCGAGATGTGCGCGGCGGATCCCGACTGAACGACGGTCGCTCTCGTGGCTGAACTCTAGCTCGCCGTCCTGGCAGATCGGCGCGTCGTACTGCGTGATCTGGAAGTTCTTGGGCAGGTCGGGGTAGTAGTAGTTTTTCCGGTGAAAGGTCGTCTCCTCGGGGATGTCGGCGTCGATAGCCTTGCCAATCTTGACAGCTGCCTCGACGGCTCCCTCGTTGAGTACCGGGAGCGCGCCGGGCAGTCCGAGACACACCGGGCAGGTGTGGGTATTGGGATCGTCGTCGCCGACGTCGGTCGAGCAACTACAGAAGATCTTCGTCGCCGTCTCGAGCTGGATGTGGACCTCCAGCCCGATGACGACCGCCAGTTCGCGTGATTCGGCGGCTTGGGCAGTCATTACCCTCGATTCGTGAGCGGTGGGCTAAAGACTAACGAACGGCCCCGTCGATCGTCCACGACCTGTCGGAGATCACCGCAGCAGGACGAGGGCGTCCTCGCCGTTGTCGTAGTAGTTCGGGATCGTCCGGCAGTGCTCGAACCCAAACGAGCGATACAGGTCGTGAGCGCCATCGTTGTTCGCTCGCACTTCGAGCTTCACTGAGTCGACGCCCCGGGAATCGAGGACGGTCAACGCCCGTCCCAGCAGTCGCTTGCCGATCCCCTGCCGCCGGAAATCCGGATGTACCGCGAGATCCTTGACGTGTCCGATTGGTGTCCCGTGGTTGGGGATCGCGTCGGCCACGATGTAGCCGACGATCCCCGAGCGGTCGACGTGACCGTGGCCACTGTCAGCACTACCCGTTTCGGCCACGAGAAAGCCCGGCGTCTCCAGAAACTGCTCGAACGCCGAGAAAGGCCACGGCTGGGGAAACGACGCCTGTTCGATCTGGAAGACTGCCAGAAGGTCGGCACGCACGGCTTGCCGGATGGTCGCACTCGGCGGTTCGGCCCCCGGGGCGGTCGTCGTCACAGGTGGGTGTTAGACCTCTCGAAATATATGGCTATTGACCCTGAACGTACCAGATAGAACCACTTCAGCCACAAGGTTGATAAATATCGGAAGTTTATGCTCACGTGCACCCAGTTTTGGGTGCCACCCCAACAACCCCCCACCCCCTCTCTACCCGTTTTTCATTGGGACGTTCGGAAACCGTTCACTCTGACCCGTTAGTTCAACATCATTGAATTCGTATTATAAGAAGTATTAATATAGGACAAGGCAATTGCTGTAATATGAAGAGGCGGGCGGCATTGATTGTTTTCCTTTCCTCAATTACGGGGTGCATAGGGCTCGTCCCGTCGGATGGGAGCTCGATTCCATCCTTGCCTGCTGTCGTTACGGACTTCACTTTCGATTTACCCCCGAATGTGGATCAAGACCCGCAGGCGAAACCAGAAATTACTGTTGACCAATCGAAGCGGGAGGTCTTCGTTGAGGGAGTGCTCTATGTTGGTTCAAACAAGTGTTTTGAAGCGAAAATTGGAGACGTCACCTATACTGACTCCACTTCTCACCTCACAATACGTGTTGTACCAGGGAAATCAGATCAACACCCAGATAATAGTCTGTTAAATCGGTCCTGTACAGATGTCTTGAGCCCGGATGGATATTCGATTTCACTTCGTGTTACTGACGATGTTGAAAAAATCACGGTTCGTGAAAGTAGCAAAGGCTTCGAAGACCGATCCGCATCAGTGTCTTTTCAGAAATTCTAACAACTGGGGTATTGATCATTGCTTTTTCAACGGACTAACGGCTGCTGATTATCGATCTATTCGATACTCGAAAAGGGGGTTGGTAGCTTAGTCGTCCGCGGGTGCGCCGCCGCTACTTTCCTCTTCGTACTTCTTCTTCGTATGGCTGAGTTTCCCACCGTCGGCGAGAATCTCGCGCTCACGAGCGGAGGCGTCGAGGTAGCCCGTCGCTTTCCAGTCGTCGTTCACGCGGATGGTGAACTCCTCTTGACCGGAGCGGACGGCCTCGGCAACGTCGTCGACGATCTCGATGTCGTCGCCCTGCTCGATCTTCGCGTAGGTGTCTTCGTCGATCTCCAGCGGCAGGAGGCCGAAGTTGAACAGGTTCGCCTTGTGGATCCGGGCGAAGCTCTGTGCGAGGACGCCCTCGACACCGAGGAACATCGGACAGAGGGCCGCGTGTTCACGCGAGGAACCCTGACCGTAGTTCTCGCCAGCGACGAGGAAGCCGCCGTCGCTGTCAAGCGCGCGGTCGGCGAAACTCTCGTCCACTCGCGAGAGCGTGAACTCCGAGAGCTTCGGAATGTTCGACCGGTACATCAGGATGTCCTGCGTGGCCGGGATGATGTGGTCGGTCGTGATGTTGTCCTCCATCTTCAGGAGGGTCGGCCCTTCCAGATGGGCGTCGAGGGGGTCCTTCAGCGGCACGTCGCCGATGTTCGGCCCCTTGACGAGTCCGTCGTCGACGGCCTCGTCGGGCGCGATGAGGTCGGCTTTCGAGCCGTTGTACTGGTCGGGAAGCTCGAAGCCGGGCGCTTCGAGGTCACCGAGTTCGTCGGCCAGATCACGCGGATCGACGATCTCGCCAGCAAGGGCAGCCGCGGCCGCAACCTCGGGCGAGCAGAGGTAGACGTTGTCGTCTTCGAGTCCGGAACGACCCTCGAAGTTGCGGTTGAACGTTCGCAGCGACACAGAGTCGCTTGCGGGTACGTGGCCGATGCCGATACAGGCACCACAGGTCGATTCGGAGAAGTTGACCCCGGCGGCCATCAGTTCGGCGGCCCAGCCGTCGCGGGCGAGCATTTCGGAGGCCTGCTTGGAACCGGGCGCGACGATCATCTCGGTCTTCTTGTCGACCTCGCGGCCTTCAAGCATCTTCGCGGCCGGGAGGATGTCCTCGTAGCCACCGTTGGTACACGAACCGATCATGACCTGCTCGACGTCCTGGCCGGCGGCCTCGCGCACGGGCACGACGTTGTCGGGCATCGAGGGCTCGGCGATGAGCGGTTCGAGGTCCGAGAGGTCGACGACGATCTCGTCGTGATACTCGGCGTCCGGATCGGGGCCGACCGCTTCGAATACGTCTTCGCGACCCTGCCGGGCGAGGTAGTCCCTGGTCTTCTCGTCGGTCGGGAAGATCGAGGAGGTCGCACCGAGTTCGGTCCCCATGTTGGTGATCGTGGTCCGTTCGGGTACCGAGAGCGTCTCGACGCCGGGTCCGGTGTATTCGAGCACTTTGCCGACGCCACCCTTCACGCTGAGGCGGCGCAGCAACTCGAGGATGACGTCCTTGGCGGTCGCCCACTCTGGGAGTTCGCCTTCGAGTCGGACGTTGACGACTTCGGGCATGTCGATGTAGTAGGCACCGCCACCCATCGCGACGGCGACGTCCAGACCGCCCGAACCGATGGCCAGTTCCCCGAGACCACCGGGTGTCGGCGTGTGTGAGTCGCTGCCGAGCATCGTCTTGCCGGGCGCGGCGAAGTTCTCCTTGTGGACGTTGTGGCAGATACCGTTACCCGGTCGCGAGAAGTGTGCACCGAACGTCCCGGCCGCAGAGCGGAGGAAGCGGTGATCGTCGGTGTTCTTGAAGTCGAACTGGTAGGTCTGGTGGTCACAGTACTGCGCTGCGAGCTCCGTCTGCACTTCTTCGAGGCCCAGTGCTTCGAACTGCAGCCAGACGAGCGTCCCTGTCGTGTCCTGCGTCAGGACCTGGTCGATCTCGATGCCGATCTCCTCGCCGGGTTCGAGTTCACCTTCGACGAGGTGATCGGAGAGGATCTTTTCCGTGAGTGTCTGTCCCATAACGTCCGACAATCGGCCGCCGACGGATATAAATCCCGCGTGTTCCCACGAATACTGCCCCGCTTCCGTCATGCGGTTTCGAAAGTTGATAGGAATAGACGGTGAACGATGGGGCTGTGATCAGCAGTGTTTTGTCTCCGGTGGCCCCCTCCTCGTGCATGTTCCGCAGTGGCCGCTTCGTCGCTGACCATCTCGAAGACGTGCAGCCAGCACAGGTCCAGCCAAACGGTGTCGACCTCACGCTCGATACCGTGTTCGAACAGGTCTCACCCGGCAGGATCTCGACTGACGGCAAGACGATCGGTGAGCGTGCCGAAGTCGATTCCGAAGAAGGTGTCTTCCACCTCGACCCCGGTGGATACGTCGTGCGATACGCCGATCGGATCCGGATCCCCGAAGAGCACGTCGGGTTCCTGTACCCTCGTTCCTCGCTGCTCCGGAACTCATGTATGCTCGATACGGCCGTCTGGGACGCTGGCTACGAGGGCCGAGGCGAGGGGCTGCTGGAAGTCTATCACGAAATCGAGCTGGAAGCAGGGGCCCGAATCGCCCAACTCGTCCTCGCGCGTGCGGACCACGAGGGCACGTATGCCGGATCGTATCAAGGTGAAAACGTTCGTGGGCAACACGAATAGCTCGTGTTGTGGGTCGGCCGTCATATACTGGTACTTGAATTTTGATTCTATATATAAATGCTTGAATATACAGGTCCAATCAATTTACGTATATCTTGAGATACAAATACACGGTGTTGGGAGAAACCGGATGACGTGCCTCTGACATGACTCTCACCGGCCACCCTCAACACCGATGTGGATTCGGGGTTTCTATACCCCGTTCTCCAGTAACTGACCGTACATCGACGAGTAAGCTGCCGATCGACTGGCACTGATACCGCCCTACTCATACCGATAAACTGGATCTGTAGACGGATCGCTCGATAAATTGTCTACATCTCGATGTGAAACTCCCCCATCAGATAGCGAATCCGTCGAAAAAGACAGGAAACCTCTTTCAGTCTCTGAAACTACTACTCGGAGATTATATCAGCTGATCTGATATACTCTGATATGAACCCCGATCGTCAGGATGTCTATCTGATACGCGAGGAGGCCGCCGCCGACGAATCGGGGTGGCTTGCCCCCGAACCAGCGGACGAAGTTATCGTTGCGGAGGTACTCGAAGCGTCCGCTCTCTCGCGGGAGGATGTCGAGCCGCTGGGCGACCACCTCGATTTCGAACAGTTGTACGACGTGCTCGCTGGCGACTCCGCGGCGGACGAACTCACGTTCTCCGTCGAGGGGGTCACGGTGACCGTCTCTGTCGACGGATCGGTGACCGTCTCGTCCTAATCCGCGAAAACGCTTTTCCGCTGCGGCATCACGTAGGAATATGACCCGGATCGCGTTGATCGCCCACGACGACGAGAAACCCGAGATGATCGACTTCGCGAACGAGCACAAATCCTACCTGCAGGACATCGAGGTCGTGACGACCGGGACCACCGGCAAGCGAATCGAAGACGAGGTTGGGATCGACGTCGATCGCAAGCAATCCGGTCCACTGGGGGGCGACCTCCAGATCGGTGCGGAAGTCGCCGACGAGAAACTGGACGGGATCATCTTCCTCCGGGATCCTCTCACGGCACAGCCCCACGAGCCGGACATCTCGGCATTGTTGCGGATCTGTGACGTCCACGATACGCCGATGGCGACGACCAGACAGTCGGCGGAGTATCTGCTGACGGGGCTCGCGCTGGAGGATGGCGTCGAACTGCAGTAAAAAGCGGATGTCGAGATGCGCCCGGTCAGGCGCTCGTGATGTTCGACGGTGCGATCACGATGTCGGCCGGACTTCCCATCCCGCCGGTGTGTGCGCGTCCGTCGACCACGACGCAGTCGCCGGATTCGTAGTCGGGCTGAGTGACCATCACGGACGCCTTCCCGGTTCCGTCGTCGACGATCATCAGTCCCGTCCTTGTCTGGGTGACCTCACCTTCGATGGAGATGTCTGCGGTCTGCGGTTCGAGATTCTCTATTTTCGAGTCCCCCGGTCCACAGCCGGACCCACTGCCCCCACCCAGAGCGGAGCAGCCCGCGAACGCGGAGAGGACGACCAGTGCTACGAGCGCGCCGTAGACGCGGGTCGTCTGTGTCTGCATCTGCCCCCGATCCTTCTCGGGTGGCATTATATGTGTATTTTGATCTGACATAGGTCCGTCCGGCGGCCGTCATTCGAAATCCTTTTTTCCGGGTCCCCCTCACGTTGGAGTGCGCGCCGCCTTAGCTCAGACTGGGAGAGCACTCGACTGAAGATCGAGCTGTCCCCGGTTCAAATCCGGGAGGCGGCATTTTCCTGCGAACGAAGTGAGCAGTGACAATGCTCCCAAGCGTGATTTGAACCACGAGAGTCGTAGCGCCGAGCGAAGCGAGGCGACCGTCTCTCGGAGGTTCACAATCCGGGAGGCGGCATACCACTTTTTACTGCGTCGGGTTTCCTCGCGAGCCCTCGGCTCGCTGCGGGAACCTCTCCTTGTAAAAACTTGGGGAAAAACACGTTCCACGCTCCTTTCAGTCGCGTGAAGTGAAACGACGCTCGCTTCGCTCGCGCCGTATGTAAGTGCTTACTACAACTCAAAATTGATACGAGAGTCGTAGTCTCGAATCTCTCCTTTCAGTTGCCAATTGGTTGGGAAGGCCGAAAGCACATAAGGCGGCCGAAGAGACCGCCATGTCACTGTTTTCACCTACAGGATGTGACTGAGCGCCTTGATGATCGTGAGGATTTGCGCCAGTACTGTCAGGTAGTCCTGATATGACAGTCTATCTTCGTCGTTGGGGGACGAGTGATCCTCGTTCCTGTTGCGTTTGCGTTGAGTCATAGTTCTCACTCATAGTTGGCCGCAAACGCGAGACCTGAGTCTGAGTTGGTCTGAGCAAGGCGCGCAGACCCGGTGGTAGCCGTAGGTGCGCGTTCTTCAACCCCACAGGGGTCCGTCTGAAATCAGGGACTGTCCTAGTTTCGCTTCTCCGGAGAACCGCTTCAATATCACTTGGCGACTTCTGAAACTGAGACACCCATCTTGAGATGGGATTTCGTCTCCTCTACGCTACAATACGGTGCCCCGCAACTTGATTGTTTTGACGGTTGACTAATCCCTCTCTATTCTGTGATCGGACACGGATAATCACCTGACTTCCACTGTCGCTCAGAACTCACCAATATGCAGACCTACTCACTTCCTGTGGCAAAGGTATCAAGTCCGACGGGTCGTCCCTGCTCCCACTCGACAGCGAGGACCGCGTCTCGAAGCGAGTTGAGTCTGCGCTCGACGACATCCAGTGGATGTGAGTCGATGAACTGCGCTGATTCGTGCGCGACGGGCGTCGCGCCGTGGTTCGTCTGCAGATGAACTGGGCCGAGGTCATCGTGCGTGTCGTCCTGATGCCAGCCGACCAGCAGACCTCGCTCCGGCTCGATCCAGTTGAACCAGTAGTACTCGTGGGGCTCACCAGTCTGCAGCTGAACCCCGATCTCGACCCGCGCGGTCGCTACCGGATACTCGTCGTCGTCCAGGAGCTGTTGCGGGTTTACATCGCCGACAACCCGGTACGGACCAGCTTCGCGGGCTTCAGCACGTCGTCGATGAACGTTCTCGAACTCGCCGCTGAGCCGGTTCTGGATGCGGTCGTGGAGCCGTTTGCTCTGCAAGTTCGCCTGGTTAGCGAGGAAGACAACCATCAGGCGAGTGTTGAGGGGGAGTCAGTCCGCGGTGACGAGAGTTCGATGACGTCATCGTACAGTTGGAGGGCGTGCTTCACGAGCCCAAGCTCCGTATTGATTGCCTCCCATGTGGTGATTACGTTGCGACGGTCACGAAGCTCCGCGGCCGTGAGGTCCTCGTCCGCGAGTTGTTCCCGGAACTTGTCAAGTGAACTGACGTCGTACTCCGTCGCCAGTTCTTCCTGTTCCTCTTTCAGATCCGTGAGCTGGCTCTCCAGTTCGTCACGTGAGTGGCCCACGATCAGATCAGTCACTTCGTCAAAGAGCATCCGCACGGGATTCAGGTCGTAGGCTTTCGCCCCGTCGACGGTCGTTTCAGTGACCCAGTCATCACTCTGCAGTCGCTGGAGTTCATCGTCGGCTGTCACGCGTGAGACGTCTGCCCGGTCTGCGATCTCCTGCACCGACGTTGGTTCGTCCAGTAACTCCACGACGTGTCGGACGCGCTCACGTCCACTCATGCTTTCTGTCCACGATCCGGGGTTCGATTCCGACATCCGTATCGAGCCTTGGATTCGCCAGTTGAAATAATTTTCCTTGGCTCAATTATTTGAACGTAGTAAACACGGGTGTGAGTGGCGTCTCCTCCGATGTAGTCTGGATTGGAGTCATTGTCCGCTGGTGAGAGACTGTTCAAATCGAGGGGACGGCGGTGCTCTGACTCGTGTCAAGGCGAATCCTTACCTCCTCCACGTCCCAACGTCTCGACCGTGTCATCCAGCCTTTCCTCGCGATCGAAACGGCCGCTCCGGTACGTCATGGGGTTCGCGTACATCCTCGCGGGTGTAACGCACTTCGTCGCCCCGAAGACCTACGAACGGATCGTCCCGCCGCAGTTTCCACGGCCCCGGACACTCGTCTATATCTCCGGGATCGGGGAAATTGGCCTCGGAATTGGTGTACTGCTCGAACGGACCCGCAACGCCTCGGCGTGGGGCATCGTCGCGCTACTCGTGGCCGTGTTTCCGGCCAACGTCTACATGGCGACGAGCGACGATCTCCCGGAGTCAGTTGACGACATCTCCGACGCGGCGCTGTGGGCGCGCCTGCCACTGCAGGCAGTCCTCGTCGCGTGGGCGCTGTGGTATACGGGCAAATCGTCGAAGGCCTCCTGACAGGATGGCGGATCATTCGGCAGATTCCAATGTCGCAGTTTGCTATCCACTGGTTAGCCCGAACCGTTAAGCAACGACTCGCGCAAGCCTCGTTCGATGAGCGGACACGCACCGACGGCGACGGTGCAGTTGGGCGCGGTGATCGTCGCACTGGCACTCGTCGCCGTCCATCTGTTCGGTCGTTATCTCCACGCCCTTGATCACTTTCCGCGGAGCCGGTGGCTGTCGATCGCCGGTGGTGTCTCGGTCGCATACGTGTTCGTCCACGTCCTTCCGGAGATCAGTCAAGCGGCAACGCACGTGAGTGACGAACCTCTCGGCGTGGCATTTCTCGAACGACACGTCTACCTGATTGCGCTCGTAGGATTCGTCACGTACTACGGCGTCGAACGCGCGGCCAAGCAGGCTCGTGAGGGGGGCGTCGCCGAGGACGGACTGCCGGTCTTCTGGATGCACGTTCTCGCGTTCGCATGCTACAACGTTCTGGTGGGATATCTCTTGCTCCACCGCGAGGAAGCAGGTCTGGCGAGTCTCGTGGTGTTCGGGGTCGCGATGTCGTTGCACTTTCTGGTCAACGACTGGGGGCTGCGCCACCACCACGGTGACGTCTATCACGACCGTGGTCGCTGGGTGCTCGCGGCCTCGGTCGTTCTCGGGTTGTCGATCGGATTCGTCATGCCGATTGATCGGCAGGCTCTGGCAGTCCTGTTCGCGTTTCTCGCGGGTGGGGTCATTCTCAATGTCATCAAGGAGGAGGTGCCAGCCGAACGCGAGAGTCGCTTCTGGGCGTTCGCACTCGGCGCGGCTGTATATTCGGCCGTGTTGTTGGCGATATAACGCCGATCCCGCGTGATCGTGGCGACAGTAACTGACGTACTGCGTCACCCCGGGCGACTACCGCTCCCGAGTGATAGCCAAACGTATCACCGGGCGAGACGGTCGGGGATCGAGAGATGGTCGTAGTACCACAGCAGCCCCAGACAGACGACCCAGAACGCGGCCGTCGGGCCTGGGGAGTGGCCGGTCGTCCCGAGGTCGACGTAGAACGATGTCTCGACGAGCGGATAGAGATGCGGGACGCCTTTCGGTGTCGTTGTGTCGATACACAGGTGGGAGAGATATGCGACGCCGAACGCGAGCGCTGCTTTTCGTTGCTTGAGGAGGACGATTGTGGTCGCGACGGCCCCGATCAGAAGCGTGTGTGTGATCCCGCGGTGGACGAACGGCCACTCCAGCATCTCCGGAAAGAGGAAGTCGATGTCGGGGGCGAGCCCGGCGATGGCACCGATCCACGGTCGGTCGAACAGGAACTGCCCGAGCGTGTAGCCGATCAGCATGTGGGTCGCAAACGCGATGACAAGAAACCCGAGATAGGCAGCGAGGTTGCTCATTACTCTGGGCTCCTGGCTACGGAGATATAAACGTGTCAGATCTGAATTGGGCATTCGACGTTGCGTGGTTGACGCCGATCGCTCTGCCTGGAGCGCCGAAATCCACACGTTGAGGGTGTTCGAGACGCCGTCGTTACTGGGGGCCTAGAGCCCGATCAGATCGTCGAGTTCGACCTCCGAGAGGTGGCCGCCGCAGTTGGCGCACTCCTCGACGTCTCGGGGTCCGGGACCGCCTTCCATGTGCAGGGTTCCACAGTCGGGACAGACTTCGAGTTCTGCGTCGAGCATGCACGGGCTGGTTCAGGGGGCAGACAGATGTGCCTTATGGCGCTCACGCTTTTCGGGAGCGCGCCACCCGGGCCACCACCCGCCCCGCACGCTTTTCCTGTCGGCCCCGAAAGAGGCAGGTATGCAAGCCCGTCCGATCCCGTCGTGGTCCTGCCCACAGAGGTGGACCTGAGGTGGCCGCGACCTTCTGGGTGCTGGTCGGCCTCGCGACCGTCACGTGTCTGGGGATGGCCTGGGCGCTTGGGGCTAACAGCAACTCGCCGCCGTTCGCCCCGGCGATCGGCGCTAACGCCATCTCGACGATGCGGGCAGCGTTCATCATCGGCATTCTCGCCGCACTGGGCGCAATCACGCAGGGCGGGGCCATCTCCGAGACCGTCGGCGCGGATCTGATCAACAACGTTCAGATCACGCCGCTGGCGGCCACGGCGGGGCTGCTGACTGCCGCGTCGTTCATGGCGTTCGGCGTCTACTCGGGCTATCCCGTCCCGGCTGCGTTCGCGACAACGGGTGCGATGGTCGGGGTCGGGCTCTCGCTGGGCGGCGATCCGGCGATGGCCACCTACCAGCGGCTCGGAACCTTCTGGATCCTCGTCCCGCCAGTCTCGGGCGGACTGGCCTACGGCACGGCGACACTCCTGCGCCGTGACGACATACCCGAAACCGTCGGCGTGCCCGTTCTCGCTGCCGTCGTCGCCGGAATCGTCGCAAACATCCAGCTCGGGATCATCCCGGCACCGCCGGGAGTCGCACAGAACTCCGCGGCCGGGTTCGTCTCGATGCTGGTCGATCTGCCAACCGTCGCGGGCCTCGATCTGGTCCGTGTCGTCGTGACGATCGCGTTCGCGCTGGGTGGATTCGTCGCGATCCGTCGCCGGACACAGGCCTCCGTCGAGAAGGGGATCCGGACGTTTCTGGTCGTCCTCGGCGGGATCGTCGCGTTCTCCAGCGGCGGCAGTCAGGTCGGCCTGGCCACGGGCCCGCTCCAGAACCTCTTCGTCGAGGAACTCCAGCTCGACGTGCTCCTGTTGCTGTCGATCGGTGCACTCGGGATCCTCGCCGGCGCATGGATGGGTGCCCCCCGGCTCTTGCAGGCGACCTCCCGTGAGTACGCACAACTGGGCGTCAGGCGGTCGATCGCCGCGCTCGTCCCCGGGTTCATCATCGCGCAGGCGGCCATCGCACTGGGGATCCCGATCTCGTTCAACAACATCATCATCTCGGGCGTCATTGGCGGGGGTCTCGCGGCCGGGTCGGCGGGCGTCTCTCGGCGGAAGATCGGTGTCACGGTGACGTTCTGGCTGCTGACGCTTGCCACCTCTGTCCTCGTGGGATACGGAGTCTACGCCGGGTTCTCGACGGCGCTGGGCGTGACCTAAACGGCGATTGCGACCAAAAATTTGTTATCGTGGTGTCGTGAACTCGCTTCCGTATGAGTGCATTCGGCGCGTTCCTGCTCTTTGCCCTGATCTTCTGGTTGGCCCCGGCGTACCTAGTCTACGTCCACGCGAAAAACCGTGGCCGTGACGCCGGCCTGTGGGCCGCAGTCGTACTAATCGGCGGACTGGTCGGGATCCTGTTGTATTTCATCCTGGCTGACTCCGGTGGGGCCCGTGGCAGTTCGTATGGACAGGCTGGAGGTGGTTCCTACGGACGGACCAGCGGCCCCGCAACTTCCGGTAGTGGCGGACAGACGGCCGGCAGTTGGAACAGCGACCAGCCCCAGGGAGACAGAAATCGGAACGACACCTGGGAGCAGAACGTCGGCTGTCCACAGTGTGGTGCAACCAACGACCGTCTGGCGAACTACTGTGCTAACTGCGGTGCGACGCTCCGAACGTGAACGCCTGCAGGAGGGCATTTCAGGTCTGGGGCTGTCGGACGACTGTTACTGTCACTGGGGACTCGCCGACGACTCGCGTCGCGACCGTTCCGAGTAGCCGTCGGACGACCGCGTGGCGATCCTGGCCGTGACTGCCCATCACTACGTGATCGACAGCGTTGTCGTCGACGTACTCGATGATCGTCTCCGCGGGATCACCGGTCTCGACGGCTGTCTCGACCGTGCGGTCGACCGACGCGGCCTGTTCGCGGGCCTGGCCGACCAGGGCTTCAGCGCGCTCGTGGGCTGTCTCGCGACGGTCGTCGTCTGTCTCGAGGATACCGCCTTCGCTCATCCCGCCGTCGATTGGTGTCACGACGTTCAGAACAGTCACGCGACAGTCGAACGTCTCGAGGGCGTGATCGAGCGCGTCCGCCGAAAGGGGCGACCCGTCCAGCGGGACGAGAACGTGGTCCGGGGCCATACAGAGTCTTGCCCGGCACGGATCTTGTATCCCGGGGAGATCAGGCCGTCTCGGGCGACTCGACGATGTCTTCCAGTTGGTCGTCCGCTGCCAGCGCAACGAGGAGGTCGTCAGCGTCGGTCGCTGGCTCGAATGCGGGTCGCCCCTTGCCGATCGGGGACGTCTCGCCCATCTCGGAAACCTCGACCAGTTCCCTGGCTTCGAGTGTGTTCAGGGCCCCGTCGACGTCGGCTTCGGAGAGTCGTCCGATATCCGGTAGGGACTCGGTGTACGTCTGACAGCGATTGGTGACGACGTTCACCTGAACCGGTGTCTCCCCGTCTCGCTCCAGTGTCGTGACGGCCGTCAGTACGACTCGTTCCGGAAGTGTCAGTGATGCTACGGCGTCCATATCTAATCTGCCCCGCTCCACTCTCTTAATACCCGGTGTCCCGGGAAATTAAGCACCTCGCGGTCAACGAGAGAGTATGGATCTCGATGACTTCGACCACGACCCATTCGTCAAACGGGCGATCGAACTGGCCCGCGAGGCCGGCGAGCGCGGTGACGGTCCCTACGGCTCGATTCTGGTCCGCGACGGTGAGGTCGTCGTCGAGGCCGAAAATCGTGAACACACTGACGAGGACCTCGCACTCCACCCCGAGTTGACCCTCGCGCGGCAGGCGGCCCGGGAGATGACGGCCCACGAGCGTGCCGAGACGGTCATGTACACCAGTACTGAGCCATGTCCGATGTGTGCGACAGGAATCGTCTACGCCGGGCTCGGTGGCGTAGTCTACAGCGTCTCCGGGGCGGCCGTCGAGGCGGCCGTCGGCGGCGAGACGGGCCTGCCATGTGAGGCGATATTCGACAGTTTCGGCGCAGAAATTCCCGTAGTCGGAGACGTGCTGGAAGCGGAGGGGTTGGCCGTCCACCGGGAGTTCCAGTAGTCACTCCTCTTCTGGGGTGTCCTCACCGACGCCAGCCGGAACTTTCGGCGAGCGAATTTCGGCGTCGTCGAAGGCCTCCAGCACCCGTTCGGTCACGTCGGATTTGAACGTGAACTCCTCCCGGAGATCGGT
>Ga0207718_100466_pt1 | contig 36416 bp, 37 predicted proteins | sample A23M2SouthBayCA_FD_187749 | JGI IMG/M metagenome (GOLD analysis project Ga0207718, IMG submission 187749) | Aerobic enrichment media microbial communities from Eden Landing Ponds, California, USA - A23 M2 (SPAdes) | ecosystem: Environmental > Aquatic > Marine > Unclassified | place: Emeryville... | reverse complement strand
AGCGAAGCTCCCTCGCTGCTGGAGGAAGGCGGCCGACGCAAGGACCGCAGGCCGAAGGCCGAGGACCGCAGCGAGGCCCCCGACTCCAGCGAGGCGGGGCTTTCGAGGTGGTCCCAGTTTTGCTTGCGTATCTGAACACTACCGGCGACGCCGGCGCGATGGCAACTATGATGAGTACGGGGTGTGAGCGTCTTCGCATGCCTTCCCACCGAAGCCTTCACGATCCGAACGCGGAGTACACGATGCGGGACCTCTCGGCCGACACGATGGGTCTCTCGGCCGACCGGGGCGCTCGTGACGTCGAGATCACCGACGTCCAGACGACTATGGTCGACGGCAACTACCCCTGGATCCTCGTTCGTGTCTACACCGACGCGGGCGTCGTCGGCACCGGCGAGGCCTACTGGGGCGGCGGCGACACCGCCATCGTCGACCGAATGGCGCCCTTCCTGATCGGCGAGAACCCCCTCGACATCGACCGTCTGTACGAACACCTGATCCAGAAGATGTCCGGCGAGGGCTCCATCTCGGGGAAGGTGGTCTCCGCCATCTCGGGGATCGAGATCGCCCTCCACGACGCCGCCGGGAAACTGCTCGACCTGCCGGCGTACCAACTGCTCGGCGGGAAGTACCGCGACGCGGTGCGGGTGTACTGTGACTGCCACGCGGGCGACGAATCCGAACCCGAGTCGAACGCCAGGGAGGCGGAACGCGTCGTCTCCGACCTCGGCTACGACGCGCTGAAGTTCGACCTCGACGTGCCCTCGGGCCACGAGATCGATCGCGCCAACCGCCACATGCGGGGGCCCGAGATCGAGCACAAAGCGGAGATCGTCCGGCAGGTCTGCGAGACCGTCGGCGACCGCGCGGACGTGGCTTTCGACTGCCACTGGTCGTACACGCCCGGGAGCGCCAAACAGCTTCTGGCGGCGGTCGAGGACTACGACGTGTGGTGGCTCGAGGACCCCGTCCCGCCGGAGAATCACGACGTACAACGCGAGGTCACGCAGTCGTCGACGACTCCCGTCACCGTCGGCGAGAACGTCTATCGAACCCACGGGCAGCGTCGCCTCATCGAGGAGCAGGCGGTCGACATCCTCGCACCGGACCTGCCGAAAGTCGGCGGGATGCGCGAGACACAGAAGATCGCCAACCACGCCGACCTCTACTACATCCCCATCGCGATGCACAACGTCTCCTCGCCCATCGGCACGATGGCGAGCGCGCAGGTCGCGGCGACCATCCCCAACGCTCTCGCCGTCGAGTTCCACAGCTACCAGCTCGGCTGGTGGGAGGATCTCGTCGAGGAGGACGACCTGATCGAGGGCGGACGCATGGCGATCCCCGAGCGACCCGGTCTCGGGCTGACGCTCGACCTCGACGCCGTCGAGGAACACATGGTCGAGGGGGAGACGCTGTTCGACCCCGCGTGAGCGGTCGCGGTTGGACGCTATGACGCAGTGACCGGAGGGGAACAACGTTTAGTTACCCCCGTCCATTCTCCGGACGATGAGCACGACCGAACCCTCCGGCGACGAACTGGATCGGGACACGATCACCGACGGCCAACTGGCCAACTGGCTGAACAAGTACGGTCCGGAGTGGGTGATCGAGATCGAGCCGATGGGACGGGAGACGGAGTATCTCGGCATCGAAGAGGGCCGGTTCACGCTCTATCACGAGGGAGGGATCGACTTCGTCGCCCTCGATTACCTCGGCGACCTCGTCGACGAAATGCAGCGGATCGGCTACGTCCACCGCGACGACTCGCCGTTCGCGGACGACGACGACGACGCGGACGACGAGTAGGCTATTTGTCCGCCCGCCCCCGAGTGGGGGTATGCGCTTCGATCACGTCGGCGTCGCCACGCGCGACGCCGACACGCTGGTCGATCTGTTCGGCACCCTCCTGTCCGCGCCGGTCGCCCACCGGGAGACGTTCGACGGACTGGACGTGACCTTTCTCGACCTGGGCAACGGCTACCTCGAACTGCTCGAACCGCTCGACGACGACGGAGCCATCTCCCGGTATCTCGACCGCGAGGGACCGGGTATCCACCACGTCGCGCTCGAAACACCGGACGTGGCGGCCGCGCTCGACGTGGCCCGGGAGTACGGCGTCGACCTCGTCGACGAATCGCCGCAGCCGGGCGCGTGGGGCCACGACGTCGCCTTCCTCCACCCCGGCTCGACCGGTGGCGTCCTCGTCGAGTTCGTCGAACACTGATGTACGACCCGCTCACCCACCGAGCCGCGGTGACACCGGAACGGACGGCGCTGATCGACGCTGACCGCGACGAGCGGTGGTCGGTCGCCGACCTCGATGCGGCGGTCGAACGCGCCGCCGGCCGCCTCGCGGCGCTCGGCGTCCGTCCCGGCGACCGCCTCGGCGTCTGTCTCCCCACGCGCCCGGCCGCGGTGCGTACCATCCACGCCGCGATCCGTCTCGGCGGCGTCGTCGTCCCGCTGGGGCCGAAGCTCGCACGACCGGAACTCGCGGACCGACTGGAATTGGCGGGCGTGACGACGGTGATCTGTGGCGCGTCGACGGAGGACGCGGTCGTCGACGCCGCGGCGACGGCGCGGTCCGACGCTGCCGCCCCGTTCCCGGTCGTCTCGGTCGACACCCCGGCCGACGAGCGCGTGGCCGCGCTCGCCGAACGCACGGCCGACGCCGTCGTCCCGCACGACTGGCCGCTCGACGCGACGGTACTGATCCCCTTCACCTCCGGCACCACCGGTGCGCCGAAGGGTGTCCGCCTCACACTCGAGAACCTCCTCGCCAGCGCCGTCGCCTCCGCTTTCCGCCTCGGCCTGCATCGGAACGAGACGTGGCACGTCGCCCTCCCCCTCCACCACGTCGGCGGCTTCTCCCCCGTCTTCCGGATGCCCCTCTACGGGATGACGGTCGTCCTCCGGGAGGCGTTCGATGCCGACACGGTGGCCGCGGACTTCGAGCGCTACGACGTGACGGCCACCTCGCTGGTGCCGACCCAACTCGGGCGCGTGTTGGACGCGACCGGCGAATCGATCGCCTCCTCGCTCCGGGCGGTCCTCCTCGGTGGCGCGCCGGCCACCGAATCGTTGCTCGACCGGTGCGCCGAGCGATCGGTGCCCGTCTTCCCCACCTACGGCATGACCGAGGCGGCGTCACAGATTGCGACGGCGACGCCCGAGGAGGCGCGCGCGGATCCGGGCACCGTCGGCAGACCGCTGTTCTGGACCGATCTCTCCGTTCGGGACGACGACGGCAACGAACGCCCGCCGGGCGAGACGGGCGAACTGGTCGTCTCCGGGCCGACGGTGTCGCCGGGCTACCTCGACGGTTCGGCGACGGCCGCGGCGTTCGGCGACGACGGCCTCCGCACCGGCGACGTGGGCTATCGGGACGAACGGGGGCTGTTCCGGATCGTCGGCCGCACCGACGACCTGATCGTCACCGGCGGCGAGAACGTCGTGCCCGCCGACGTCGTCGACGCCCTTCGCGAGCACCCCGAGGTGGCCGACGCCGCCGTCGTCGGTCTGCCCGACGAGGAGTGGGGTGAGCGCGTGGCCGCGCTGGTCGTCCCGCAGGAGGGGTCAGACCTCTCGGCGTCGGCGCTCGACGCGCACTGTCGGGAACGCCTGGCGGGCTACAAGATTCCCCGAACGATCCGGTTCGCCGAGGCGATTCCCCGCACCGACTCGGGGACGGTCGACCGGGCGGCGGTGCGCGAGCAGTTGGCTTAGATCCCGTTCTCGGCGGGCGACACCCGACGCTCCAGCGCCAGCAGGCCGACCGCGAGGCCGACACAGCCGACGATCAGCGTCGGCCAGAGCAGGTCGGCGACGCCGAAGTCGAAGAAGAACCCACCGAGTGCGGCGCCGCCACCCATCCCGAGACGTTTGGCGATTTCGATCAGCGAGAGCCGCGACCCCCGCTCGTCGGCGTGGCCGAGGTCGCTGGCGAGGGAGGTGACCAGCGGCGAGTGGAGAACTTCGCCCACCGTGCGGAGGACGAGGAAGGCGCCGACGAGACCCACGCCCACCAGCGTCGGGACGGCGTCGACCAGCAGGACGGCGAGGAAACTCACGCCCCAGAACGCCGTCGAGACGACGAGGCCGCGGGTGCGTCGCCAGTCGTCGATGGCGCTCAGCACGGGCATCTGGAAGACGACGAGGACGAGTGGGTTGAGAACGTACAGCGTGCCGATCTCCGCCGAATCGAGCCCGAGCGTCTCGCTGGCGACGACGGGAACCGTCGCCTGCATCTGGGCGTACATGACGGCGAAGCCGACGTTGAGGGCGGCGAGCGCGACGAGGCGACGCCGCGAGATGGCCCGTCCCCAGTCGCCGACGCTCTCGGAGAGGGTGGCGGCGGGCCGTCCCTCGTGGACGCGCGGGAGGACGGCGAGGAGGACGACGGCGACGATAGCCGAGGTGAGGCCGTCGGCGACGAAGACGGCGACGCTCGCGAACTCGTAGAGAAGGCCCCCGACGACGAAGCCGGCGCCGAAGCCGACGTTGCTGGCGACCTTGAGGAGGCCGTAGCCGCGTTCGCGCTCGCCGGGATCGGTCAAATCGGCGATCATCGCCTGACTCGCGGGCGCGTACAGGCCCGTCGTCAGGCCAGCGGCGGTGGCGACGGCGATAAAGCCCGCGCCGGTGGTGACGAGGGCGTAGGCGGCGAGCGTGAAGGCCGAGAGCGCCATGCTCCCGACCATCACCGGCCGGCGGCCGTAGCGGTCGGCGAGGTAGCCGCCGACGGCCGTCCCCGTCGCCGTGGCGACGTTGTTGGCCAGTAGGCCCAGGCCGACGACGGAGAGGGGAATCCCGACCTGCAGGTGGAAGTGGATGCTGGCGAAGGGGTAGACCAGCCCCGAGCCGAAGACGTTGATGAGGCGGCCGCCGGTGACGGCGTAGACGGCGCGGCGAAAGCCCCGGACGGCGTCGAGCGTCGATCCGAACACGCCCGTCGGTCGGTATCGGTCCCACGTCAACGGTTCGTTTCCGGGCCGCCGTGTGACCGCGCCCCGTGGCCGGCCCCGGGAGCGATGGCCGCCGTCAGATTTTTGCTCGTCATCCGACACGTCCGTGTCGATGGGCTCCTCCCGTCGAGCAGTCCTCCGCAGCGCGGCCGTCGCCCTCACGGGCGGCGTCGCCGGCTGTTCCGGTGTCAGTACCTCGCCCCGACTCGGCGCCCTCGGCGTCACGAACTACGACACACAGCCCCACGACGTTCACGTCCTCCTCCTCAGGGAAGAGCCCGTTTACTGGGCGTCGAAGCGCGTCCCCGCCGCCGAGGACGGCGTGCTCGGGACGGCCGTCTTCGACGGGTATCCGACCGGGGTCGAACCGAGCCGGTTGCTCGCCCGTCTCGACGGGGAGTCGCTCTCGGCGGCCGAGCGGTTCGACTTCTCCGAGTACGACGCCGACTGTCTCGGACTCCAGATTCAGATCGGCGACGAGGCCCGCCCGCCCGAGCTAACCATCTGGTACACGGCGGGCCCCGAGCCGTGCGAGCCGAGCGGGGACGACTGATACGGCTTATGTGACTGTTTGCCTGGGGTTCGCCGGACCGTCTCGGCGAACCACCGGTACGGATTTACGAGAAACCGTGCGAGCGGGGACGGCGTCAGTCGTCCTCCGACAGGACGCGACTGGAGATGACGCTCGCTCCGGGGATGCTCGACGGGACCGACGTCTCCCGGAGCGCGAACCGCTGCAACACCGTGTCGTAGGCGAAGACGACGGTGCCGAGAATGATCATGGTGTCACCCGGGAGCCGCGCCCAGAACAGCAACTGGATCAGGTCGCGGTTGTAGAAGGCCAGACTCCGCGCCGCGTCGTAGCTGACGGTGAACGCGGTTTCGAGCTGTAGGAAGCCCACCGGAAGCACCGAGACGAAGACCATCACCGCGAGGCCGACGTTCCAGAGCCAGAACGACCACTTCAGGCGCTTGGGGTTCCACTGGCCCGGATCGACCGCGATGCGGAGCATGTAGGTGACCATCCCGAGCGCGAGGAAGCCGAACGCGCCGAACATGGCCGCGTGGGCGTGGCCGACCGTCAGGTAGGTGCCGTGTTCGTAGTAGTTGATGATCGGGAGGTTGATGAAGAAGCCGAGCACGCCGGCGCCGACGAAGTTCCAGAAGCCGGACGCGATGATGAACGCGAAGGGCAGGGAGTACGGGAAGGACTCGCCGGCAGTGGCGAGCGCGCGGTACTCGTTGATCGCCTCGAAGAGGATGAGGACGAGCGGGATGAGTTCGAGCGTCGAGAAGACGGAGCCGAAGGGAATCCACACGTCGGGCTGACCGATCCACCAGTAGTGGTGGGAGACGCCGATGACGCCCGAACCCATCACGAACAGCGCCTGGAACATGACCGCCTTCTCCGCGGAGCGCCGTTTGAGCAGGTTCATCGACACCAGCGTGATGCCGACGATGGCGACGATGAAGAACTCGAAGGCGCCCTCGACCCACATGTGGACCACCCACCACCGCCAGAACTCGGTGACGACGATGTTGGTCTGGGGCGTGTAGAAGAGGCCGGCGGAGAAAAGCAGGGCGATGGAGCCGCCGGCGTAGAGGATCATGTGCGCGAGGCCGAAGGGTTCCTCGCGGTCCAGTAGCGGCTTGAACCCGCGGGCAACCAGCCCCGCCCAGAAGACGAAGCCGGTCAGCAGACCGAACTGCCAGACCTTACCGACCTCCAGGTATTCGAGCCCCTCGTTGCCGATGAGCCACCAGAGCGGACCGTCGATGTAGCCGTTGGCGCCGAGCCAGATGCCGGCGAAGCCGCCCACGACCACGACCAGCAGGGCGCCGATCAGGACGTGGACGTAGCGTTTCTGGTTCGACGGCTCGGTCCCCGTCAACAGGGGCGGCAGGAAGAGCCCCGCGGCGAGCCACAGCGTCGCGATCCAGAGGATGCCGAGGTCGAGGTGGTACGTTTTCGCGAGAGCGAACGGAAGCAGGCCCAACACGTCGATTCCAAGCAGTTCGCCGATGCCGAAGAAGCCGCCGCGCTCGATGTAGTAGTGCGCGAGCAGACCACCGAGCAGGACCTGCCCGAGGAAGAGCGCGGCGCCGATAGGGATGAAGCGCGTCGCCGCCCGCTGACTCGGGAGGAGGTCGATGTCGCCGGGGTGGGGGATGGAGACGCCGTCGGTCTCGGGTTCGGGCAACTCGACCGACTTGTACAGCCAGACGCCGATGCCCGCACCGGCGACGAGCAACACCATGGCGATGACGCTCCAGGTCATCGTCCCCGCGGTGGGTTCGTTGCCCGCGATGGGGGCGTAGGGCCAGTCGTTCGTGTAGGTGTGGTCGGTACCCGGGCGCTCGGTGTGTGAGATCCACGCCGTCCAGAGCGCGAAGTCGGCGAACTGGCGCGCCTCCTCGGCGGATTCGATGGTGCCCGCCGGCAGGCCGTGTTCGCGACTCCCCTCGTGGTAGCGCTCGACGTAATCTTCACGCACCTGCTCGTGGGCGTACACTTCGGCGGCCGAGTACTCGACGGGTGCCGTCGTGTCGGTGGAGGCGAGGTCATCCTCGACGAGGCTGTCGACCGCGGCCTGCTCGGCCCCGTCGAGGTCGTCGTACTCGCTTCCGTACCGCTCCTCAGCGTAGTACGCCCGCATATACTGGGTCTTCCGATCCAGGGCGTCGGCGGTGTAGTCGCTCCCGAAGTACGCCCCGTTGCCGAGGATCGATCCGTGGTTCATCAGGGCGTCGGACTGGAACACCGTCTTCCCCTCGCGTATCTGTTCGCCCGTGACGACCGTCTCGTCGTCGGGACCGACGAACTCCTGTGGGATCGGTGGCGCCTGCTGGTAGGAGTACCAGGCGCCCGCGCCCATCACCACGAGGTTGCCGACGAAGACGACGAGCAGTAGCTTCGCGAGTGTCCGTCTGCGTACTTGCATGACATCCGATGCTCGACGCCCGATTCCGTTGGGCGTTGGTCCGAACATATTCGCCCCCGTGCCGGATCGTGCGGGACGGTCATCGGGGACTGATCGAAGATGTTCGGGTAAAGTCCCGTAGCGGCGGGGGACGTTGTCTCACGCGAACGGCCATGCCCTACGCCAAACTCACCATCGACCTGCCGGAAGCCATCTGGATCGGGGAGGTGTCGCGCGCGTTTCCGTCGACGACCTTCCGGGTGTTGTCGGCGGTTCCGACCGGCGACGCCGGATTCGGCCTACTCGAAATCGAGAGCGACTCGATGCCGGCGGTGCTGGACGCCGTCGAGGATCGACCGGGCATCTCCGCCGTCCAACTGATGCAACGGTCCGAGGACACCGCCATCGTCCAGTTCGAGACGAGCGAGCCGCTCCTGTTGCTGTCGATTCAGGAGTCGGGCGCACCGATCGAACTTCCCCTAACCATCCGGGACGGGCAGGCCGTCATCGAACTCACGGCGTCCCGGGATCGGCTCTCGGAGTTCGGTCGGCAGTTGGAGGCGTTCGGCATGTCGTACACCCTCAACCGGGTGTACGACGCGACCGACACGCCGGACCTGCTCACCGACCAGCAGCAGACGCTGCTCGTGACCGCCGTCGAGTTGGGCTACTACGACACGCCCCGGGAGTGCACGCTGACGGAACTGGCCGAGGAGGTGGGGCTGGCGAAGTCGACGACGAGCGTCACGCTCCACCGGGCCGAGGAGACGGTCGTCAAGGAGTTCGTCGCCGAGCACCTCGACGTGCCGATCGACGAGCCGCCACGCGCGGTATCGAAGGATTAGAAGGGGAGAATCGACCGGAGACGGCCGATGATGCTACCGCTCGACGAGACGCGGTACTCCTCGAACACCGGATGGAGCAGGTCGAGCAGTTCGGACTCGGAGTCGAACGTGCGTTTCGGGAGCGCGTCCATGGCCTCCGACAGGGCGACGGTGTTTCCGGAGCCGTCGTAGGGGACGTCCGGATCGCCAAGCGCCCTGACGACTTCGTCGCGGGTCGCCGGATACTCGATGTCGGCCCGGTCGAGATATCCGACGAGCGCCGCGATGCCGAATTCGACCGAGTCCGGTGACGACGTATCCTGTTGTGGCGGCCTGGCTGCCATTACCGGGCGTTGTCGCCGCATCACTAAAAACGACCGCCATTCCGCCGGCATCGCGTCGAACGCTACGCATATCCCGCCGGCGCGCCTGTGTCCGGTATGACCGAGTACACGACGGTCTCGATTCCGAAGGAACTCGGCGACCGCATCGAAGAGACCATCGAGGGGACCAGCTTCTCCAGCACGAGCGACCTCGTGCGGTTCCTGCTCCGGAGCATCGTCATCCAGCACCAGCGCCGCGGCGAGTTGACCGAATCGGAGTTCGAGGAGATCACCAACCAGCTGGCCGACCTCGGCTATCTCGACTGATCGGCCGACGCCGGCGTGCTGACCCTCGCGACGTTGTGGAGCAGCGCCGCCACCGTCACCGGGCCGACGCCGCCGGGGACGGGCGTCATGGCGGCTGCTTTCCCCGCTACGCTCTCGGCGTCCACGTCGCCCACGACGACCGTCTCGCCGTCCCGCTCCACCCGATTCGCGCTCACGTCGACGACCACGACCCCCTCGGAGACCATCGATCCGTCGACGAGGTCGGGCGTCCCCGCGGCAGTCACCAACAGGTCGGCGGCCCGCGTCTTCGCGCCCAAATCACGAGTGCGCGAGTGGCAGACCGTCACCGTCGCGTCGCGCCGGCAGAGGCGGTGCGCGAGCGGCGTCCCGATGGCCGTCGTGCGCCCGACGACGACGGCGTCCCGGCCCGCCACCGGCACGTCGTACGCCGACAGCAGGCGGTCGATGGCCAGCGTCGTGACGGGCCGTACTCGTGGGTCGCCGGCAACGAACCGACCCACGTTCGCCGGCGCGAAGCAGTCGACATCCTTCTCGGGCGGGACGCGCTCCCTGACCGCCGTCTCCTCGACGTGATCCGGGAGCGGCACCTGCACGAACAGCGCGGTGACGCCCGGATCGGCGGCCAGTTCCTCGACGGCCCGGTACACCCGATCCGCGGGCGCGTCGGCCGGCAGGTCGACACGCCGAGTGTCGATACCGACCGCCGCACACCGCTCGTGTTTGCGGTCCATGAACGCCGCTGCCCCCGCGTCGTCGCTCACGAGGAGCGTCCCGAGACACGGGTCGACGCCCGCCTCGCGACACGTCTCCAGCGTGTCGAGCGCCTCACGGCGGAGGGTCGCGGCGGGACCGTCGCCCGCGAGTCGTCTGTACGGCGGCACGTCCCTCCCGACGGGCGGCGGCCTCAAAGGGATTCGGTCACTCGGGCACCGACTCGGCCGGCGGTTCGGCGTCGACGACGGTGAGCGGCAGTCGTCGCCCCCGGCGGTCGAAGGCGGTGACCGTCTCCCACGGCGGGACCGCGAGGAGGACGATGCCCGCGAGGTCGTCGCGACGGGTGAGTTCGTCGGGGCCCTGCGGGTGAGTGAGAAAGCGGGCGCGCCCCCGGCCCGCGGGCGTCCCGAGGTCGACGCCGAACACGTCGCTGACCGCGCGGCCCGCGGTCGGGAAGTAGACGTGGCTCAGGACGGGCGTCGGCGGGGCGATCCCGAGGTCGGTGTCGAACTCCCGTGCCGGCGTCGCGTCGATGACGACGTTCACCTGCGCCGGTTCGGCCGCTGTCGCGCGTTCGAGAAGCAGGTCGACGAGGCCGCGGGTGGCGTAGACGGGGGTGTCGTCCTCGCGCCCGGTCACCCCAGCACCATCTCGCGGACCATCTTCGCGTACGCGGCCGGGAGGCGCCGGCGCGCGCCGCCGAGGGCGTCTCGGAGCGCCGCGGTCGCGTCGTCGAAGACGCCCTCGCCGTGACCGACGAGGACGCGTTCGGGGGTGAGGTCGCCGAGGGCGTCCCGCGGCGGGATCGGGCGCAGCATGGGGTGGACGCCGAGACGCTCGTCGCCGGCACGGAAGAAGGAGGCCGTCCCCACCGCTTCGGCGACGAGGAGGGTGTCGTCGGGGCCGTAGAGTGCGGCCTCCTGCCACGGCGGGAGCGACGCGTCGCGGACGCGCCGGACGCGGTAGCCCGAGTCGCCGAGTTCGTGGCCGAAGCGCTCGACCGGCGCGTCGAGCTTCGACGCCACGCCGTCCATCCACTCGGGGATGGCGACGGGCACGTCGTGGCGGCGCGCGACCGTCGCGGCGTCGCGCTTGTGTCGGTCGAGACAGAGTGCCACGCCGGTCACCTCGCCGAGGTCGGCGAGCAGATCGTCGATGCCCGGCGCGTCCACCGGGTCGATCACCCACACGCCGTCGTCGGTGTCGAGGGCGTGGCTCGCCCGTTGCATCCGTTCGTCGGGATAGGCGATCCAGCCCAGACCGCCGTCCCAGCGGTCGATCTCTCGCAGATCCGCGCGACCGCCTTTCAGTGGCATACCGACGTGTGGGGGCGGGACGCGCATAAACCCTCGATCCAGGTGTGGGGGAGGATTAACTCGGTTCGGCTCCTACGTCGACCGTGCTCACTCGGCTCGCCCACCTGGCCCTCGAAGTCGAGGATATCGACGCCGCACGGTCGTTCTACGTCGACCGCTTCGGTCTGCAGGCCGCCAGTGAGACGGCGCCCGAACTCCGATTCCCGGTCGGGGAGACTGATCTCGTCCTCAGACGGCCGACCGGCGTCCCCCGCGGCGGCCTGCACACACATTTCGCCTTCTCGGCTGCGCCGGGGACGCTGGCGGCGTGGCGGGAGCGACTCGCCACCCTCGACCCCGAGGAAGTGGACTTCGGCGGCTATCGGTCGCTGTACGTCTACGACCCCGACGGCAACTGCGTCGAAATCGGCGGCGAGGAGGGGAATGGAAGCGGCGACGCCGACGTGCCCACTGGCATCTTCGAGGTGGTCCTCGAAGTTGGGGACCTCGATACCGCCGAGGCGACGTACACGGCGCTGGGGTTCGAACCGGTGGACCGCGGAGAGTCACGGCGACGTGTTCGGCTCCGGGGACCGATGGAGCTGGAGCTCTGGGAGCCACAGCTCGGCCTCGCTGACGCGCGTGGGGGCGTTCACGCCGATCTGGGGTTCGAGACGGCGGACCCGGCGGCGGCCGCCGACGCGATCGACGAGTGGACGACGGCACGCGAGTCGGTGGACGAGGGCGTTCGGGTCCGCGACGGCGACGGCCACTGGGTGACGTTCGGCCGGTTGCCGTGAGACGGAGCGCTCGCTACGGCGTCGACGGCGGGACACCTCATCACTTAGGGGGATCACTCATCTTATTCGTGCGGTGAGTTACCATGTGAACACCGCACTGAACGACGCCACGAACGGCGTTCTGAACGAGACCACGAACACGGTACACAAGCACGAAACGGGCGCGTCCGAGTTCGAGACGGAGTGTGGCCTGATCCATCACGTCGCGCCGGACAACCTGTGTCGAGTATCCGTCGAACGGGCTGTCACGAGCGAGAGTACCGACAGATGCGGTCGGTGCTTCCCTGGTGCGGGCGGCTACTGACCGCCCGAAGTCGGCGTCACGACGAGAGGCGGTCGGTGTCGATACCGACGCCGGGCGGCGTCACGACGAGAAAGCCACGGAAGCGCATGAGCGTCCCCCCGGCGTCGCGGATTTCGCGGGCGAACCCGGCGGCCAGCCGGTTCAGGTCGCCCTCGACGTTCAACACGAGTATCTTGCCGTCCTCGACGGCGCCGATCCACTCGTCGGGGTCGGTCCCCCCGTCGAGGATGCCGAGGACGACCTCCGACCCGCCGTCCCCCTCGTCGTCCTCTAATTGTTCCTCCGCGTTCCGGAGGTCGAGGTCGAACTCGCTCATGCCCGTACGGTCGCTCGGCCGGGAGAAAAGCGTTCGGGCGCGGGACGTCCGACGCCGCGTACCGGATCGCGACCGGCCGGCGTCGATTCGAAACGCTCGCCCCCTCGGAATGGCGACCGCTACTCGTTGACGAGTAGCAGTTTCCCGACGAAATCGCCGGTTTCGGCGCGGCGGTGAGCCGCTGCGACCTCGTCGAACGCGTACCGATCGGCGATATGCGGGGCGATCACGCCGTTGTCCACGAGCGTCGCAATCGTGTCCAGTTCCTCGCCGATGCGCTCCTGTCCCTGACCGGCCAGCACCGGATAGATGACGAGGACGACGCCGAGTTCCAGCGAGGTCGCGTGCATCGGCGCGAGGTCGACGCCCTGTGCCGCGCTCGACTCGGTCGTGACGACTGCACCGTAGGGACGGACTGCCTCGAACGCCGTGTCGAGATGATCGTCGCCGACCGGATCGAAGACGACGTCGAACCCGGCGCCGTCGGTGAACTCGTCGACGTACGTCTCGACGGCCGTCTGCGTGTAGTCGACCGTAGCGTCGGCCCCGAGGTCTACGGCGAGGGCGCGTTTCTCCTCGCTCGAAGCCGTCGCCGTGACGGTCGCGCCGAACCAGTCGGCCAACTGGACCCCGATGTGACCGACGCCACCCGTCGCCCCGTAGACCAACACGTCGTCGCCGATGTCGACCGTCGTTTTGTCGGCGAGCATCTCCCACGCAGTCAGCGCGACGACGGGGAGTGCAGCGCTGTCTTCGAGCGGAATCGATTCCGGAGCGTGTGCGAACGTGTCCGCGTGGCCGACGACGTAGTCGGCGAGCGAACCCTGTCGCCCCACGCCGCCGGGCATCCCGTACACCCGATCACCCTTCTCGAACGCCTCGACGTCCGCGCCGGTTGCATCGACGACCCCGGCCACGTCGCAGTGTAGCGTCGCCGGGAACGAGGGCGTGAAGTCGGGTATGTGCCCGCGGCGGACCTTGTAGTCGACCGGATTGACGCTGGAGGCGACGACTTCGACGCGGATCTCGTCGGGATCGGGGTCCGGAACGTCGGTCGTAACGTTCTCGAAAACGTCCGGGTCGCCGAAGTCCTCGATCTTGTAGGCGTCCATCTCAGAAGGCATCTCGGCTCGGGGTTGGGAGGGCGGACGTATATGCCCGACGCTGGAGGTGACATGCGGGGGTTTTCGGCGACGGTGACGCGGTTCCAGGGCCGGAGTCGAGCGCAGTCGACGCGGGGGTCGACGATCCAAATCAGTTCGGGTCGAACTCGCCGCGCCGGAGTCCGGCCCGCACCGGTTCGTGTTCGGCGTCGGTCGGCGGCGGCGCGGTCACGAGGAGGGCTTCGAGCCGGGTGTCGTCGTCGGCCTTCACTCCGCGGTCGGTGCCGGCGTCGACGGTCACCACGTCGCCGGGTCCGACCCGGTGTTCGCTCTCGCCCTCGCGGACGACGCCGGTGCCGGACTGCACGGCGACGACGAGGTCGCTGTCCGGCGCGTGGACCGGGATGAACTGGCCGGGTTCGAAGTAGCCACAGACGACCTGCAGGGTGTCGGTCTTGAACACCTTGTGGGCGGCGAACTGATCGGCGTCGTAGGCGCGTTCGGCGTCGAAGTCGGTGATCGGCATGGACGGATGTCGGCGTTCGTCGATCGGAAGGGTTCGCCCGAACGTGTTCGGCGGGACCGGATCGCCCGGTGCCCGCCGCCGGTTCGCTGACACTTCTCCGACGGTCGATATCGGAAAATCGCTCGACGCCGCGCGGACGGCCGGGAATGCATCAGCTGGCTGACGGCGGGGGCGACAGGGACAGTTTTATATACCAAGGCTGTCCTCTGATATGATACAATGTCTAACGACATGGAGGATTCGTCGGATACCCCGGCGGATCGAGTTCTTCCAGGGCACGTTGGCCCGCACCGGCGAAATTGACGGTGTACGAATTTTCGACACGACGCTCCGAGATGGCGAGCAGTCGCCGCGCACGTCGTTCAGCTACGACGAGAAGCGCGACATCGCCGCAGTCCTAGACGAGATGGGGACCCACGTCATCGAGGCGGGGTTCCCGGTCAACTCCGACGCGGAGTTCGAGGCCGTTCGAGACATCTCGAACGCCACCGACACCACGGTGTGTGGCCTCGCCCGCGTCGTCGACAAGGACGTGGAGGCGGCGCTCGACTCCGGCGTGGAACTGGTCCACGTCTTCGTGAGTACGAGCGACGTACAGCTGCAGGATTCAATGCACGCGTCGCGCGAGGAGGCCGTCAACCGGGCGGTCAAATCGGTCGAACGCGTCAAGGAGGCGGGTGTGGAGTGTATGTTCTCGCCGATGGACGCCACCCGCACCGACGACGACTTCCTCGTCGAGGTGGTGGAGGCGGTCAGCGAGGTGGGCGCCGACTGGATCAACATTCCGGACACCTGCGGGGTGGCGACGCCCACGCGGTTCATGGACCTGGTGCGGATGGTCCGTGAGAACACGGACGCGCAGGTGGACGTCCACGCCCACGACGACTTCGGGCTGGCGACGGCGAACGCCATCGCCGGTTTCGAGGCGGGCGCCGCGCAGGCGCAGGTGTCGGTCAACGGCATCGGCGAACGCGCCGGCAACGCCGCCTTCGAGGAGGTCGTGATGGCCTCCGAGGCGCTCTACGACGTCGACACGGGCATCGACACCACCCGGATCACGGAGCTGTCCCGGATGATCGAGGACTACAGTGACATCCCCAACCCGCCGAACAAGCCCGTCGTCGGGCGCAACGCCTTCTCCCACGAGAGCGGCATCCACGCCGCGGGCGTCATCGAGAACTCGGACACGTTCGAGCCGGGCGTGATGACGCCGGAGATGGTTGGCGCGACCCGCGAGTTCGTGCTCGGCAAGCATACGGGGACCCACTCGGTGCGCAAGCGCCTCGAGGAGATCGGTTACGCCCCGACCGACTCCGAAGTCCGAGCAGTCACGCGACTGGTCAAGGACTACGGTGCCGACAAGCAGCGCGTGACGATGGCCGACCTCCGGCGCTTCGCCCGCGAGGAGAACGTCACCCGGGAGGAGGAGGTCCGGGCCTGATGGCCTCGCCCCCGCTCGCTCCACCCGTGGAGCGGCGGGTGGTTCCCACGGCACGGGCGCCGGAATCGACTCGTTTCGTCGTTCGCGACGGAAACAGTTATGTCGCCGGAGCGGCACTCAACGGGTACGATGCGAGGGTCCGATCCCGCCCGCAGTCCGACCGCGAGTGCCGACCCAGCAGCGGGTCGTCGACTCGTCGTCGACGATTCGATCGGCCCAATTGTAGGGGCTGTATAGCCCCTCACCCCCCATCCTCTTCGGACGTGACCGTACCGTACGCAGGGAGCCAGACGGCTACATTGACCATGAACCATCCACATCGACAGCCACCGACGGACAGCTTACCACCATGAGCGAACGAACGACCACACAACCCGAGGCGGAGGAATCGACCGACGCCGACGATCCGAAACAGTCGAATACGGGGACTGAGCCGGACTCGACGCCCACGCAGGTGACCTCCGGCGCCACGTCCACCGTGCGCGCCCTCGAGAACGCCGGTATCGAGGTGATGTTCGGCGTGCAGGGCGGCGCGATCATGCCGGTGTACGACGCCCTCTGGGACTCCGACCTCCACCACGTCATGATGGCCCACGAACAGGGGGCGGCCCACGCCGCCGACGCGTTCAGCGTCGTCTCCGGGCAGCCGGGCGTCTGCCTCGCCACGTCCGGGCCCGGCGCGACCAACCTCGTGACGGGCCTGGCCGACGCCAACATGGACTCCGACGCGGTGGTGGCGCTCACCGGGCAGGTGCCCCAGCATATGGTCGGGAGCGACGCCTTCCAGGAGACGGACACCACGGGCATCACCGCGCCCATCACGAAGAACAACTACTTCGCGAGCGACGCCGACACGGTCGGTGACACCGTCGGCGAGGCAGTGGCGCTCGCGTCGGCCGGTCGACCGGGGCCGACGCTGGTCGACCTCCCGAAGGACGTCACGAACGCCGAGACGGACCGCGACCCCGGCATGCCCCAGACGCCGGAGACGTACACGCCCCAGAGCGAGGCCGACGAGGCGGCCGTCGAGGAGGCGGCCCGGGCCATCGAATCGGCCGAGAAGCCGCTGCTCCTGTTCGGCGGCGGCGTCGTGAAGGCGAACGCCTCGGACGTGGCCCGCGAGTTCGCCACCGACTACGAGATTCCGGTCGTGACGACGATGCCGGGCATCGGCACCATGCCCGAGGATCACGACCTCTGTCTGTCGTGGGCGGGCATGCACGGCACCGGCTACGCCAACATGGCCATCAACCACACGGACCTGCTGATCGCCGTCGGCACCCGATTCGACGACCGCCTGACGGGCGGCATCGAGACGTTCGCGCCGAGCGCGGAGGTCATCCACGTCGACATCGACCCCGCGGAGATCAGCAAGAACATCCACGCCGACTACCCGCTGATCGGCGACGCGGGGCGCGTGGTCGAACAGCTTCACGACGCCGTCAGCGAGGCGCCGGACGCCGACGAGTGGCGCGAGCAGTGCCAGACGTGGAAGACGGAGTATCCGATGGCCTACAAGACGCCGGACGACGAACCGCTCAAGCCGCAGTTCGTCGTCGAGGCGCTGGACGAAGCCACGAGCGACGAGGCCATCGTCACCTCGGGCGTCGGCCAACACCAGATGTGGGCGTCCCAGTACTGGACGTTCCGCGACCCGCGCAAGTGGATCTCCTCGCACGGTCTCGGGACGATGGGCTACGGCCTGCCCGCGGCCATCGGGGCCCGACTGGCGGCCGACAGCGAGGAGGAAGTCGTCTGCATCGACGGCGACGGCTCCTTCCTGATGACCGTCGAGGAGCTCTCCGTGGCCGTGCGGGAGAACCTCGACATCACCGTCGCCATCCTGAACAACGAGTACATCGGGATGGTGCGCCAGTGGCAGGACGCGTTCTTCGAGGGGCGGCACATGGCCGCCGGCTACAGCTGGATCCCGGAGTTCGACAAACTAGCCGAGGCGTTCGGCGCCCGCGGGTGGCGCGTCGACGACTACGACGAGGTGGCCGACGCCATCGAGGAGGCGCTCTCCTACGACGGGCCGTCGGTGATCGACTTCCACATCGACCCCGCGGAGAACGTCTACCCGATGGTGCCAAGCGGCGGCGCAAACGACAAGTTCGCCCTCTCGGAGGACCAGCTATGAGCGGTGGACTCGAAGGCCCCGCGCCGGAGGAGCGATCGACTCCGGAGGGGCGGCGCAACTCGCAGGGCATCCGCATCGACCCCGAGGTGGAGGCGGAACCCGACGCCCGTCGGGCCGTCCTCTCGGCGCTCGTGAAACACGAACCCGGCGTGCTGGCGAACATCTCCGGCCTCTTCCGCCGGCGACAGTTCAACATCGAAAGCCTCACCGTCGGGCCGACCACTGATCCGGACCGAGCGCGGATCACGCTCGAAATCGAGGAGCCCGAACCGGGCATCGAACAGGCGAAAAAACAACTGCAGAAGCTCGTCCCGGTCATCGCCGTGACCGAACTCGAACCCGAGGCGATCCGTCGGGAACTCGCCTTGATCAAGGTGGACGGCACCGCCCCCGATCAGGTCGGCGCCGTGGCGGAGATGTACGACGGCAAGACCGTCGACGTCTCCCAGGAGTCGGTCACCGTCGAGATCACCGGAAGCGAGCAGAAGATCGACGCGGCGGTCGAGACGTTCGGCCGGTTCGGCATCCACGAGATCGTCCGAACCGGTACGGCGGCGCTCGAACGCGGCACACGCAAGACGACATAACCATGAGCGAAACAGAATTCACCGTTCCAGTGTACTACGACGACGACGCGGACAGCGACGCAATCGCCGGCAAGACTGTAGCCGTCCTCGGCTACGGCAGTCAGGGCCACGCCCACGCCCAGAACCTCGCGGACAGCGGGGTCGACGTGGTCGTCGGCCTCCGGAAATCCTCCGACTCGTGGACGCAGGCCGAGAACGACGGCCTGCGGGTCGCGACGCCCGACGACGCCGCCGCGGAGGCGGACATCGTCTCGATGCTCGTCCCCGACACCGTCCAGCCGGCGGTGTTCGAGGCCATCAGCGACGGGCTGGAGGAGGGCGACACCCTCCAGTTCGCCCACGGGTTCAACATCCACTACAACCAGATCCAGCCCCCGGAGGGCGTCGACGTGTCGATGATCGCCCCCAAGACGCCGGGTCACCTCCTGCGGCGCAACTACGTCGAGGAGACGGGGACGCCGGCCCTGCTCGCCGTCTACCAGAACACGACGGGCGAAGCGAAGGAGGAGGCGCTGGCGTACGCACAGGCCATCGGCTGCACTCGCGCGGGCGTCGTCGAGACGACGTTCCAGGAGGAGGTCGAGACGGACCTCTTCGGCGAGCAGGCGGTCCTCTGTGGCGGCATCACGTCGCTCATCAAGAAGGGCTACGAGACGCTGGTCGACGCGGGCTACAGCCCGGAGATGGCCTACTTCGAGTGTCTCAACGAGATGAAGCTGATCGTCGACCTGATGTACGAGGGCGGGATGGCCGAGATGTGGGACTCCGTGTCCGACACCGCCGAGTACGGCGGCCTCGCGGTCGGGCCGGAGATCGTCGACGAGGGCGTCCGCGAGAACATGGACGAGGCGCTCGAAGCGGTCCAGAACGGCGAGTTCGCTCGCGAGTGGATCCTCGAGAACCAGGCGGGCCGCCCCTCCTACACGCAGCTCTACGACGAGGACCGGAACCACGACATCGAGGAGGTCGGCGCCCGACTGCGTGCGCTGTTCTCCTGGGCCGACGAGGAGCCCACGGAGGAAGCCGAGGCCCCGGCCGATGACTGATCGGACGGATGCGGGCGAACTGATCGCCGACGGCGCCGGTCGACCCGAGGCCGGGGACGACGCCGACGAGACCCGCATGCGCGACGTGTCCCACACGCCGCCGAACGGCGACGGGACGAACGACGTCTGGGCACGCGGCGAGGGTGACGCGGTACGATCCCGAGACGACGATGAGTGAGGGCACGCTCTACGACAAGGTGTGGGACCGGCACAAGGTGGCCGACCTGCCGAACGGGCAGGACCAGCTGTTCATCGGTCTCCACCTGATCCACGAGGTGACCAGCCCGCAGCCGTTCTCCGAGCTACGGGAGCGAGGGATCGAGGTACCCTATCCCGAGCGCAACGTCGCCACGGTGGACCACATCGTGCCGACGCGTCCCGAGGGTCGGGAGCGCCCGCTGGCCGACGAGTCCGCGGAGGGGATGCTCACGGCGCTGGAGCGCAACACCACCGAGACGGGCATCCAGTTCTACGGGCTGGACTCCGAGAAACAGGGCATCACGCACGTCGTCGCCCCCGAACTGGGTCTGACCCAGCCGGGTATGACCGTCGTCTGTGGTGACTCCCACACCGCCACCCACGGCGCCTTCGGGTCCATCGCGTTCGGCATCGGGACGAGTCAGGTGCGGGACGTGCTGGCCTCGCAGTGTGTCGCCGCCGACAAGGCCGAGGTTCGCCGCATCGAGGTGGACGGCCGGCTGGGCGAGGGGGTCCACTCGAAGGACCTGATCCTGAAGATCATCGCCGAACTCGGCGTCGACGGCGGCGTCGGCTACGTCTACGAGTACGGCGGCGAGGCGGTCCACGACCTCTCGATGGAGGAGCGGCTCGCGGTCTGTAACATGTCCATCGAGGGCGGCGCCCGCGCGGGCTACATCAACCCCGACGAGACCACCTACGAGTTCCTGCGCGGCCGCGAGTTCGCCCCCGAGGGCGACGCCTTCGAGGAACGCAAGGCGTACTGGGAGTCCATCGCGAGCGACGCGGACGCCGAGTACGACGACGTGGTGCATCTCGATGCCGACGATCTGGAGCCGATGGTCACCTGGGGGACGAACCCCGGACAGGCCGTCGGGATAAGCGAACAGGTACCGGCGCCCGAGGACCTGCCCGAGGGCGAGCGCGAGGCGGCCCGGACCGCCCAGGAGCACACGGGCGTCACGCCCGGCGAACCGATGGCTGGCTACGACATCGACGTGGCCTTCCTCGGCACGTGTACGAACGGTCGCGTGAGCGACTTCCGCGAGGCCGCCGCCGTCCTGGAGGGCCGCGAGGTGCATCCGGACGTGCGCGCGCTCGCGGTGCCCGGCTCCCAGACGGTGAAGTCGAAACTCGAAGCCGAGGGGGTCGACGAGATCTTCCGCGAGGCAGGGTTCGACTGGCGTGAAGCCGGCTGTTCGATGTGTCTGGCGATGAACGACGACTCCCTGGAGGGCGACGAGCGGTGTGCGTCCTCGTCGAACCGCAACTACGTGGGGCGACAGGGGAGCAAGGACGGCCGGACCGTGCTGATGAGTCCGGCGATGGTCGCCGCCGCCGCGGTGGCGGGCGAAGTGACCGACGTGCGGGATCTGGAGGTGGACGCATGAGCGGCGAGGGGTCGAAGAGCCCTCGGGAAGACGACGACGGCGTCGGCGTCGAGGAGATGAAGGTTCGTCGCGTCGCCGGGACGGGCGTCCCCGTCCGCGGCGACGACATCGACACGGACCAGATCATCCCCGCCCGCTTCCTCAAGACGACGACGTGGGAGGGGATGGATCAGTACGCCTTCTACGACGCCCGCCGCGACGACGACGGGAATCTCAACGACCACCCGTTCAACGAGTACAAGGGCGCGAACGTGCTCGTCGTCAACGACAACTTCGGCTGTGGCTCCTCGCGGGAGCACGCGCCGCGGGCGCTCGCCCGCTGGGGCGTCGAGGCCATCGTCGGCGAGTCGTTCGCGGAAATCTTCGCGGACAACTGCAAGTCGCTGGGCATCCCGGCGGCGACGACGGACGCGGAGACGGTCGCGGAGTTACAGAACTTCATCGAGGCGAATCCCGACGCGGGGGTCGAACTCGACGTGGTCGACGAGACGGTCACCTACGACGGCAAGACGGTCGACGTCGAGATCAACGAGGCGATGCGCGGGGCGCTGGTGCAGGGCATCTGGGACACGGTCGCTCTGCTCCGGTCGAACATGGACGCCATCGACGAGACGGCGGCGAACCTGCCGTACGTCGACTCGCGGTCGCGATGAGTGAAACCATCGCGGTGATTCCGGGCGACGGCATCGGCCACGAAGTCGTGCCCGCCACGCTCCGCGTCCTCGACGCCGTCGCCGACTTCGAGTACGACCACGTCGAGGCGGGCGACGCCGTGGCGGAGCGGACGGGCGACCCGTTGCCCGACGAGACGCTCGTGGCCGTGACGAGCGCCGACGCGACGCTGTTCGGTGCGACGGGGGAAACCTCCGCGGACGTGATCCTCCCGCTGCGGGACGCGGTCGACTCCTTCGTCAACATCCGTCCGGCACGGACCTACCCCGGCGTCGACGCCGTCCAGCCCGAGACGGATCTGGTGATCCTCCGGGAGAACACGGAGGGCGTCTACGCGGGCATCGAGGACCGCCTGACCGAGGACGTCTCGACGCTGACGCGGCTGGTCACGCAGTCGGCGTCCAGACGGCTCGCCGAGTTCGCCTGCGACTACGTCGACGCCAACGGCCACGACGGGTTCACCATCGCGCACAAGAACAACGTGATGCGCGTCACCGACGGCCTGTTCGTCGACACCATCCGCGAGGTGGCGAACGAGCACGGCGTCGACGCGGACGACGCATACATGGACGCGATGGCGACGCATCTCGCCATGGACCCGACGGGGTACGACGTGATCGTCTGCCCCAACCTGGCGGGCGACGTGCTCTCGGATCTGGCCGCGGGGCTGGTCGGGGGGCTCGGCCTCCTGCCGAGCGCGAACGTCGGCGCCGACCGGGGCATCTTCGAACCCGTCCACGGCTGTGCGCCGGACATCGCTGGCGAGGGCGTCGCTAACCCGACGGCGACGATGCTCTCGGCCGCGATGCTGCTCGACTTCCTCGACTACGGCGACGAGGCGGCGGCCGTGCGGACGGCCGTCGAGACGACGCTGGCCGAGGGACCGCGAACGCCCGATCTCGGTGGGTCGGCGACGACCGACGAGGTAGCGGACGCGGTCGTCGACCGCCTATCTTAAGCGGGCGTATCGCTTTCGTTCGTCCATGCCGCAGATCCATCTCGACGACGAAACGGTCGAACGGCTCGACAGCCTGCGACAGGCGGACGAGGAGTACGACGAGATCGTCACCGAACTCATCAACATCTACGAAGCGGAGGAGCTGACGCTGTTCCACGGCGGCGACGAGGTGTAGTGGAGTTCACTCGCTTTCGGCGTACTGCTCGCGGACGTCGTCCCACTTGCCCCTCTCCTCCAGGCGAGCCTGAAGCATCTCGGCGTACTCGCCGACGAGCCGCTCGGCCGCATCGAGGCGGTCGGCTCCGTCGTCGCCGCCCATGCCGAGGGCCCCGCGGATGGCGTCGAGGACCCCGGTGCCGCTGTCTGTCCCTCCCTGGGCGCCCGGCCCGCCGGGCATCCCCCCTTGTACCTTCTCCAGTTCGGGAATCATCTGGGGTAGGTTCTCCGTGTCTGGAACGATCCGTGCCCGGTCGGGGTCGTCCGCGTGTTCGATGTCGAAGTCGACGGCGGTCATGATCAATCCCCACTCCTGATTCGAGAACTCCGAGTTTCGGACCTGATCGCTGAACTCCCGGTCGACGGCCATCCGGTCGCCGACGATCCTGTCGGTCCAGTTCGACATGGACGGTCCTACGCCGACCCGACGTATCAGGGTTTCCCACGCCGACGGCGCGTACGCCGTCTCGATAACACGCATAAGTTATGTGTGAGACGGGGATACCGCACTCCGAGTATCGCGCCGACCGGCGCGGTGACGGTGTGGGGCCACACGTGTTCTCGTCGTTCGACGTAATCAGCAGACTCCGTCGGGGTGATCGCGTGGCGCGAGCAAGAAAGCTTATATACTCCCGTCGCTCGACCACGGCTACGCAGATGTTGGAATCACTGTCACGCGCCGGTGCGTTCGCGGTCTATCAGCTAACACTCGTCGTCGGCATCGCCCTGATGCCGCTGGCCCTGCTCGCGCGTCATCTCGGCGTCACCATTCCGCTCGGCGAGTTGGTGTCGGCCACGGGACGGACCTACGACCGCGTGCAGCGATAGACGATACGGAAGGGTTGCATTTATCAGCGCGCCCCCGCAAAAGCAGGTGATGCGTACCCCGACGAATCAGGACTTTTCACAGACGCAAGACCGTCTCGACGGGAGCGATCGACCGGTGTTCGGGCCGGAGATCGGCGAGTTTACGAACACCGACGAGCGCCTCGCCGCCGCGGACGGCGAGGACAAGGAGATGAAAACCGGCACGACGACCGTCGGCCTCTCGACGGAGAACGGCGTCGTGATGGCGACGGACATGCGCGCGAGCGCGGGCCGGATGGTCTCCAGCAAGGACGTCCAGAAGGTCGAACAGATCCACCCGAACGCCGCCCTCACCATCGCAGGGTCGGTGTCGGCCGCGCAGTCGCTCATCCGGTCGCTGCGCTCCGAGACCAGCCTCTACGAAACCCGTCGGAGCAAGGATATGAGCATGGAAGCGCTCTCGACGCTCACGAGTAACTTCCTCCGTTCGGGCGCTTTCTTCATCGTCTCGCCGCTTCTCGGCGGCGTCGACGAGGACGGCGCTCACGTCTACAGCCTCGACCCCCTCGGCGGCATGATGGAGGAGGACTACGCCGTCTCCGGCTCCGGGAGCCAGTACGCCCTCGGTGTTCTCGAACAGGAGTACGAGGACGACCTCACGATGGACGAAGCGAAGTCCGTCGCCGCCCACGCCATCCAGAGCGCCGTCGAGCGCGACCTGGCGTCCGGCAACGGCATCAACGTCGCCGTCGTCACCGACGAGGGCGTCGACATCTCGAAGCACAAGGACTTCGAATCGCTTCTCTAGCTCCGACAGCTACCACCACTCGGTGAACACCCCGTCGAGGAGCGTCTCCGTCTGGTTGTCGACGTAGGCTCGTTGCATCGCGGGGATGGCGGTTTCGAGCGGGTCACCGTTCTCGACCCGGTCGTGCACCCGGTCGCGTTTCCACCGGGCGGGCGTGATGCCCGACTCGGCGCGCGCCCGGAGCGGGGCGACGTACGACTCCGCGTCGGCCTCGGGACAGCCGGCGTTCTGCAGGCCTTCGATGGCGTGCGAGAAGATGTCGTCGTAGACGGTCTCGATATCGGTCGTCTCCTCGCCGCTGTTGGTGATCCAGCGCTGTTCGCTGGCGAACCCCTCGCGGGCGGCGGCGTAGAAGTTCTCCCGCGCAACCGACCAGTCCTGATCGATCACCGGATGTTCGTTTCGCGGGAGGCTCTCCATCAGGCCAGCGAACGTCGCCATGAACGACATGGAGTCGCGCACGGTCGGCTGGGCGGCGATGGGACGGAACTCGATGCGGGCGTTCGCCGAGGAGCGGGTGGCGCCGTCGAACACCGGCCGAACCCACCGCCAGAACGTGCCGTGTTTGCGCCGGAGCGTGGCGAACTTGTCGTCGAAGCGGTCGCCGCTGTCGACGGGCATGGGAACGACCGTCGGATCGTTGGCGACGCGGTCGACCGCCTGTTCGACCGTTTCGAGATCCTCCGGGAACCGGACTTTCCGCGCGTTCTCGTTGTTCAGGACCGACTCGAAGACGAAGATGCGGTTCTCGGCGCGGGCGTCGGCGACGACTGCCTCCGGCGCGACGCCGTCGTCGTAGAGGTCGGCCGGGAAAAAGGGCGAGTTGCCGCCGAGGGCGAGCAGCGGCCCAGCGACCCGGAGGGCGTAGTTGTGGTAGGTCGGTAGGTCGGAGGCGTGGGGCATCTGGTAGTGGGGCTGGATCGACGTGATGAGGCTCTCAGGCATCACCGTGTCGGCTTCGAGCGTGACGTGTGGCGCGTCGACGGCGAAGGGCGTCGGCGTGTTCGGCCCGTTGGCCATGGCGTGGTACCGGACGGCGTCGGTCATGTTCGTCGCGATGCGCACGCCCTCGTCGGTGATGCTGTCGGTCAGGTAGTCGCGGGCCGTCTCGCCCGACGGCGGAATGGTCCACATGCCGTCGCTGACGAGGCGCATCCCCTCGATGCGCGTCGTCTGGAGTGCCGAGAGGAGGTGCGAGCGGACGCCCGCGGACTGGGCGCGGAGACCCTCGGCGTTCAGGGGCTGGGGACTCGTCGTCAGTTCGGCGTTGTGGAGGCCGAGCTCCTTCTCGAATCGGATGAGTTCGAGGAGGCGGCGCGGCACGCGCACGAGTTCGGCCCCCGTCTCCGCTCCTTCGCTCTCCTGGCGCCACCGTCCGTCGGCGACGGCGTAGAACTCGTACTCCAGCCCGATGATCGACCGGTGGTTGTCGAACGTGCCGTCTTTGAGTTCGTTTTTGACCACCTCCGCGTCGGCCTGCGCCTGCGCCCGGAACTCCGAGACGTCGACGTCGAGCACGTCCCGGACCTGCGCCGCCAGGTCGCCGTTCATACCACCCCCTGCACGGTACAGCGTCTTGAATCCGATGACTCGGGAACCGTGTCCGTCGGGGCTGGAATCGACACCCTCAGGAGCCGCGATGTCGTGCCGTCGGTATGGAGTTCTCGGAGTTCGCCGACCGGATCGACGACATCGAGGCCGAATCCGCCGACCTCGAGATCACGTCGCTGGTCGCGGATCTGCTGATCGACGCCGGGGCGGACCTGCCCGTCGTCGTCCGCCTGTTGCTCGGGCGGGTGTTCCCCGCGTGGGACTCGACGACCCTCGACGTGGGACCGACTCTCTGTCACGAGGCGCTCGCCCGCGCCGCCGGGCCGAACGTCACCGCCGACGACGTGGCCGAACGGCTGGCGGAGGCGGGCGAAATCGGCGCCGTCGCCGAATCGTTGGATCTCGACGGCCAGCAGGGACTGGCGGCCTTCGGCGCCGCCGACCCCGATCCCCTGACCGTCGCCGGGGTGGACGACCGTCTGCGTGACCTCGCGGCCGCCGACGGCGCGGGGAGCCGCGACCACAAGGTCGACGTGCTCTTCGGCCTGTTCAGCCGGGCCGATCCCCTCTCGGCGCGCTATCTCGCCCGACTCGTCCTCTCGGAGATGCGGATCGGCGTCGGGGAGGGCACCGTCCGCGACGGGGTCGCGGAGGCGTTCGACGTCCCGGTCGAGGCGGTCGAACGCGCGTTACAGGTGACCAACGACCACGGGGCGGTGGCCGTCCGTGCCCGCGACGAGGGCGTGGCAGGGTTGGACGACGCCGAACTCGCCGTCGGACGGCCGGTGCAGGCGATGCTCGCCCAGACGGGCACCGCCGCCGACGCCGTCGAGGCGTGGGGGTCGGTCGCCGTCGAGACCAAGTTCGACGGCGCGCGGGTGCAGGTCCACCACGATCCGGCGGCCGAAACCCGCGTATTCTCCCGGAATCTGGAGGACGTGACCGACGCCCTGCCGGAGATCGTCGAGTTCGTGGTCGAAGTGGACGTGCCCGTTATCCTCGACGGTGAGGCGATCGCGGTCAACGACGCGGGTGAGCCACTCCCGTTTCAGGAGGTGCTCCGGCGGTTCCGCCGGAAACACGACGTCGAGCGGATGCGCGAGGAGGTGACGATCGAGTTCCGGGCGTTCGACTGCCTCCACGCCGACGGGACTGACCTGCTCGATACGCCCCTCCGCGACCGACGGGAGCGGCTATCCGCCGTCCTGTCGGACGGACTCTCGCCGCTGACGATCACCGACGACGTGGCGGCCATCGCCGACCACGAATCCGCGGCCCTCGACGCGGGTCACGAAGGCATCATGCTCAAGAATCCCGACGCCGCCTATACGCCGGGCAAGCGGGGACAGAACTGGCTGAAACGCAAGCCTGACGTGGAGACACTCGACCTCGTGGTCACGGGCGCCGAGTGGGGTGAGGGGCGACGGGCGAACCACCTCGGCACGTTCCTGCTGTCGGTACGCGTTGCGGGTGAGGACGACTTCGCCACCATCGGCAAGGTGGCGACGGGGATCACCGACGAGCGACTGGCCGACCTGAGCGACCGACTCGAACCGTTGATCCGGGCACAGGAGGGGACCGAAGTCGACATCGAGCCGTCGGTCGTCTTCGAGGTGGGGTACGAGGAGATTCAGGCGTCGCCCACGTACGGCTCGGGGTACGCGCTCCGGTTCCCGCGGTTCGTGGCCGTCCGGGAGGACAAGACGCCGGCGGAAGCGGATTCGATGGAGCGGGTCGAACGGCTCGTCGATAGCGGTGGTTAATCACTCGTTACTGGCATTAATCAGCCTATACCGGATTCGGGTATGTCGCTAACGATACAATAGCTAACACCCCTACGTGCGATGGGTGTGACGACGGGGATCGGCGATGGTCCGTCTGACTCCCCACTCACCCACCAATGACAGACGAACGATTCGACATTTCACGGCGGAAGGCACTGGCCGCCCTCGGTACCATCGGGGTAGCGTCGGCGGGCGCCGGGCTTGGCACGAGCGCGTACTTCAGCGATCAGGAGACGTTCGAGAACAACCAACTCACCGCGGGCACGCTGGACATGAAGGTCGCTGCCACGGAGTATTACTCGGACTGGTCGTCCGACGAGGCTCAGTATGCGGGAATGGCCTCCGACGACGCTTCGACGGATATCCGGCTACCGGCGGGCAGCAGTCAGTCCGACGCACAGGACATCGCCATCGACATCGACGGCGACAACTACGAAAACTTCTTTAGCACTCTCGAAACTGGCGAGACGATCAACGGCGGGATTTCGGCGGCGACTGACGATGGGCTCTGTGACGACACGCCCGAGGCCGACGCGGACGGCCGAGCCATCATCAATATCGGCGACGTGAAACCGGGGGACTTCGGCGGCGCGCAGTTCGCGTTCGAACTGTGTGACAATCCGGGCTACGTCTGGCTGAACGGGAGGCTGGTGTCTAAGAGCGAGAACGGCGTCAACGAACCCGAAGCCGACGACCCCGACGAGGACCAGGTTGAGGGAAGCGGGAATCCTGGCCTGAAGACCGGTGAATCCGGCGATAAAACCGTCGAACTCCTCGACGAGATCCAGGTCACCTACAGCGTCGGTCCGATCAACGACAATCCGTCCGGGTTCGGCGACACCAGCTCCGGCTTCCAGCCGAACGAACAGTACTCCCTCCGCGAGTTCCTGAACAGCATCGACGACGGTCCCGGATCGGAACTTAGCGAGGGAACGATGAACGCCGAGCAGTACGGCGGCACGGGCGAGCAGGGCTGTTTCGCCGGCGAGACAGTCCACCAAGTGAGCGTCGTTTGGTGGCTGCCGATCGACCACGGCAATCAAGTCCAGTCCGACTCCGTCACCTTCGATCTCGGCTTCTACACCGAGCAATGCCGCCACAACGACGGTAGTGGTATGAACGACGAGGACGTTGACGACGGTAGTGGCTCTGGGCCTGCCTTCGATGTCTACTCCGGCGATGCCGGCGACGAACTCGTGGCCGAGTTCACCGTCCAGTCCGAGGACGACGGCGAGTCGCTCACCGGCATCACCCTCGACCACACCGGTGGCACTGATATCAGCAACACCGGAAGCGGCGATGTCGACGTCGAACTCAACGGCACCAACATCGACAGCGACGTTGACGACGTCTCCGGGACGAACAGCGGCACGACGCTCGACATCACGCTCGGCGGCAACAACAGCCTCTCGACCGGCGACACCGTGACGGTGGTGTATGGGGACGTGCAGAACCGCAGCGACACGACGGACGTGACCGGCACGATCAACGGCGACGGGTCGGTTACGGACTCCCAGCCGCTCGTCGAAGAGTAGGTCGCCGTTGCGATTGCGCCCACGATTTTTCTTTCGAGCCAACGAACGTGGCGTATGACTGTCCGCCACGACTCCCTCTCGATCCGCTGGCTCGGCTACGCGACGGCCCGCGTCGCCGACGGGAAGACGACTGTCTACACCGATCCGGGTCGCTACGGCGTCCTCACTGGGGAGTGGACGGCACCCGACGGTCTCGACACCCGCCACCCGACCGGCCCAGCCTACGACGCCCGCGACGGTGACCTCGTTCTCGTCACCCACAACCACCACTACGACCCCGACGGAATCCGTCGCGTCGCTGCGCCCGACGCAACGCTCGTCGTCTACGAGGGCGTCGACGCCGAACGGGCGGGTCGTCCCCCGTCACCCGAGGCGCTCGCGGAAACCGAGGGGTACGATCTCGTTCGGATCGGGGAACGTGAGGAGATCGAGGCGGTGGGCGTTTCGATCCGAAGCGTGCCCGCGTACAACGATCCCGACGGTCCACACGCGAACACGGACGGCTCCGTCGTCCACCCGGAAGGGTTCGGCGTCGGCTACCGCTTCGAAGTGAGTGATGTCCCCGTCTTCTGGCCCGGCGATACCGACGTGCTGGCCCACCACGCCGCCCTCGACGTATCACTTCTGCTCGCCAACATCTCGGGATCGGTCTGCATGGACCGCCACGAGGCCGCTGACCTAGCTGAACGGCTCGACCCGGACCTCGTCTGTCCGATCCACTACGACACGCGGGCCTTTCTCGCCGCGGACTCGCGAGCGTTCGTGGCCGACGTGGCCAGCCGCGGTGTCCCAGTCGTCCTCGACGAGGGGTGGGCGTGACGGCTACGCATCGTGGACGCCCGTCGAGCTTTTGTGTAAATTAGAGATCATTAGTGGACACGGAACCGGCAACGATGATCCGGGTTCCGCACCCCGATTACGGCTCTCAGGAGTTTTCAGGCCACCCCATACGTCAATCTAGAAACTATTAACCCACCGTTAGCGACGCTAATCGGCGCCTTACCGTCGTTAACCGCTCAATAGCTAACGGGGTCCCCCCATTGGGTCGAACCGAGCGGTCCGACCCATACGGCGTACGACGGTTCGACTCCGTCGGTGGGCATCCCCGCAAGGGGGAGCAAATCAATGAGCGAAGAACGATTCAATCTGTCCCGACGGAAGGCGCTCGCCGCACTGGGTACCATCGGCGTCGCCTCCGCGGGCGCAGGCCTCGGGACGAGTGCGTACTTCAGTGATCAGGAAACGTTCGAGAACAACCAGCTCACCGCGGGGACGCTGGACCTCGGCGTCGGCTACACGACGCACTACTCCGACTGGAGTAGCGACGAAGGGAACGGCGTCAGCGTGCGGATGTACGACGGCGCGGCTGGCGAAACCGGGAGTGCGAGCGACCTGCAGTCCGGTGAAACCGGGATGCCCACGAACGACGCGTGGCTCATCGCCGTCGACGACCCCGACACGTTCCTCAGCAACACCCAGACCGGTACGACCGAAGGAAATGGCTCCTGTGGGAGTTTGACCCAAGCCGACGGCGAGAGCGCCATCGTCAGCGTCGGCGACGTGAAGCCCGGCGACTTCGGTGAGGTCACCTTCGATCTGGAACTCTGTACGAACCCCGGTTACGTCTGGATGAACAATCCGAACGGGGTCACGGCCGACGAGAACGGCGTCACCGAACCGGAGGCCGACGACCCGCAGGAGGACGGTGCCGCGAACTCGACCGACCCGGCCGACGTCGAACTCCTCGATGTCGTGCAGGCGGCCGTGTGGCTCGACGACGGCGACAACTACCAGGACGGCGGCGAGAGCCCGCTGCTCTCCGGTGATCTCAGGAACGTCCTCAACGCGCTGAACAGCGGGAACGGGGTGCGAATCGACGGGCAGAACATCGACGCGAGCGGCTCCAAGCCTGATGCAGACACCTTCACCACGCCCGGTGTCAACCGCTTCGACAACGACGGTGACGGTAACTACGACGTCGACGTCGAACTCGTCGACAATCCGGATGGAAGCGGGCAGGTAGCTCACCTTACTTCCGGCGGACAGAGTACCACCGACTACGCGACAACGGCCGTCTCCGTCGGCGAGACCATCAACAACATCACCTCACTCACGTACGACTACTACGAGGGCGCGAACAACACCGCTGCCAACCCGGACGAGGTCTGGATCCTGATCGAGGAATCCGACGGCAGTCGGCACGTGGTCTGGCAGAACGGCGGAACTGGCAATGACGGAGCCATCGACGACTCGTGGCAGACGCGGGACGTCGGTGCCGAACTCAGTGGCGGCGGCAGTACCCCCGGCCTCAACGGCTGGATGCGAGTCACCGATACTGGTCACGTGAGTCTCGGCGGAACTCCCGAATCCGAATACGGCTCCGACGCCGAAGTGGTCTCGATGGCCGCTGGCGTCGGTGGTCTCAGCGGTGCCGTCTCGGATGTCTACGTCACGAACCCCTCGCTCAACAGCAGTTCGCTGAGCGCGTTCCCCACCGCCTGTTTCCGCGGCGAAACCGACTTCAGCGCCGCCTTCGCGTGGTGGGTGCCGGTCGATCACGGCAACCAGATCCAGTCCGACATCGTCGAGTTCGACCTCGGCTTCTACACCGAGCAGTGCCGCCACAACGACGGGAGCGGCATGAACAACGCCGCCGTCACCGACGAGGTCGACGACGACACGGAAAGCTAGGGACGACCCGTCCGTCCACCGATCCCCCCGTGATTCTCGGCCGACGGGTGTGATCCGTCGGCCCCTCGCAGTTCGATACTCCCGTCAGCGACGGCTTCACGCACCGACCGTCAGTCGTCCGCGACAGCCGCCCCGTCCTCCGGCCACTCCCCGATCCGTCGGAACGCCACGTCCGCCTCTTCCAGAACGCCGACCAGTGTCGCGTTCCCCCGCGGCACGTCGATGAACTCGCCCGCAACGTGGGCGTCCGGATGTTCGGCGGGTTCGGGTTCGACGTGGGCCGCGAGTTCGAGGCCGTCCGGATGACTGTACCCGCGGATGTGGGTCTGCCACCAACGGAGGCCGGAGGGATGGCCGCGGACGTACCGAACCCGCCGGGGGTTCACGATTTCGTTGCGGTAGCTGTAGGACATCTCCCACCCCGGTTCGAAGAAGCGCTCGCCGAGAAACGCCTCCGCCTCGGGCTCGTCCATCGCGACGACGACGGCCGGGTTCTCGGGTTTGGGCTTCGAGAAGAACGTCTTGCGGACCCACCAGAACGAGCGCTTGAGTGCCCGGAGCGGCGTCTCGGGCAGGTGGCGCAGCCGCTCGATGTCGAATTCGAACTGCATACACCCGGTACGTCGCCCGAACGAATAAGTGTGCGTGAGGCTACAGCACGCCCATCTCGTCCAGCCGGGTGGGGAGATACTCGTCGGTGACGAAGTCCAGGCCGCGGGAGGCGAGCGCCTGCTGTTCGGCCTTCTTGCCGATATCCAACTGGAGTTCGATCTGTTCCTCCCAGTAGTCGGTCATGAACCGCGGGTCGTCGAGTTCGGACTCTAGTGCGTTTACGTCCGAGTCCGCGAGCGGATCGGTCGGCAGGTCGTACTCGACGATGTCCGCGGGCTGGATGCCGACGAAGCGCGCCTCGGGCGTGGCGAGATGCTCCGAGAGGTGGGCGCTCTTGATCGATCCGTAGGCGACGGAGCCGTAGATGCGATACGACCACGGGTCGCCGTCGGTGAACACGACGACGGGTAGGTCGAGTTCGTCGTGCAGGCGCTTGGTGATCCGTCGTGTCGCCCGCGCCGGCTGCCCCTTGAGGTGGACGATGAGGGCGTTGTAGTCGGTGTCGAAGCCGTTCTCGACGAGGCGGTCGCGCATCCCGCCCGTCTCGACACAGAGGATGAAGTCGATGTCGTGGTCGAGGAAGTCGATGGTGTCGGGGTTGTTCGGAATCTGGTAACCACCCTCGCCCACGTCCTCCTGACAGTGGATGTCGCGCTCGCCACGGCGGGTCTGCTCGCGGAGTTCGAGGGGCCCCATCAGCGTCGCCCCCGACTCCTCGGGGCGCATGTGGAAGTCCTCGCGGGTCACCTCCGAGACGATTTCGAGGTCCTCGATCATCTGGTTGGACTCGTCCTGGTCGGAGAAGGCCGCCTCGTCGGCCTCCCACGACTCCGAGATGTAGTAGAGTTCACGGAGCGTCGACGACCGGCCCTCCTCCAACTGCCGGGCGAGGAAGTCGATGGTGTAGGTCGCCTTCAGCAACTTGCGGGCGCCCCGAACCGAGTTGGCCGATCGGGTGGAGGTGCGGTCGCCGTACACCCACACGCCGCTCTCCTCGTCGTACTCGATGTTGCTTTTCGTCCGCGTGGGCAGTGTCATCTCGGGCACTTCGCCGCGGGCGAACTGGTCGTAGAACTCCGCCGCGAGGTCGATCAACTGCTGTCTCGCGCGTTCGTCTTGGGTACTCATGCGTTCACCGTGAGTTTCTCGTTTTCGACGCCCTCGACGTCGATGTCGAAGGTCGTGTGCTCGCCCACCTCGTAGGTGAGCGTCGCCGTCTCGCCCGCCGACACCGACGGGGACCACTGCACGAACCACTCGTCGTCGAGGTCGACGACCGAGGCACCGTCGCTCACCGCCGTCGGCGCCGCGTCGACGATGTCGGTCACGTCGAGCGTCTCCTTTCGCTCCGAGTGGTTTCGGACCGCGAGCGTTACCGTCCCGTCTTCTACCGTCCGCTCGACGATGACGTTGTTCATGATACGGCCGAGCGCGCCGTCGATGTTCGGACGCTCTTGCCCCGTGACTGCGGCGAGTTTGTCGGCCATCTCGGGCAGGATGCGGCCGAGCACGTCCTGTTTCTTCCGTCGTTTCTCCAGCGACCGCCGCCGGTTGAGGTAGGACTTCAGCTCCCGCGCCGCCTCGCGGATGGCGAGTTCGATCTCGTCCTCGATCTCTGGCACGTTCGCCACCGCGTCCTTCGACTCGCTGGTGAAGGGGACGTTCGTCGACGCGACGTGGACCGTCACCACGGCGGGGCCGGAGGGGAGGCCGCTCCCGCCGGGCTGGTCCAGCCCGTAGTTGCGCCACCCGATGCCTTTCACTACGTCGGTGATGGCACACGCACCGCGCTGGTAGACGAGGGGAACGCGGTTGGCGAAGCGCATCACGTTGACCGACCCCTCGTGCTCCAGGTCGCCGCCGTAGGCGATGCCCGCCTCGACGATGAAGGGGTCGCCGCCGTGAACCTCGGCGTCGCGTGTCGCGGCCGCGTAGAAGTCGGCGTCGAACTCCTTGCGCAGCCCGGCCTCGACGAGGTCGGCCGTGATAGGGGAGAGACAGTCCGTCGGCGGCGCGAGGATGTCCGTCTCGCGCATCGCCTCGAGGAGTTCCGAGGCGGTGTCACGGTCGTCGGCGATGGTCGTCACCTTCGGGAGGTCGTCCGGGACCGTCCGCATGTGGGTCCAGACCGACTCGACGACGTTCTCGCGGGCCGTCTCGCCGAAGGTGGCGTCCTCGGCCTCTTCGACGCGGTCCGCGGAGCGGCCGACGTACGCCGCGAGTTCGTTCCGGGTCGCCCGGTGTCGCGGATCGTCGGCCTCCACGAACTTGTCCGCGAGACGTTCGGCCAGCCCCTGCACCGTCGCGTCGTCCTTCCGGGTGCTGGTCGCATCGTCTATCCGGTCGTAGAACGACGCCGTCAGCAGATCGGGGCGGGTGATCTCCGCCCACGCCGCGTCGACGGCGTTCTCGCGAACCGTCGAGCCGAACGTCTCGTCGAACTCCTCCTCGGCCGCGTCCGAGAGGTTGTCGACGATTTCGCCGAGTTCGTGGTGGGCGAGCCGTTCGCGGTCGCCGACCGTCTCGGCCACCCGCTCGGCGAACCACGCCGTCGCCTCGGCGCTCTTATTGGCGACGGCGTCGAGGACGGCGTCTTCCACGTCGGCTTCGTCGTGCGGGTTCGGCGTCGTCCACGCCATCGCCCGGCCGAAGTGGTTGTCGCGGAAGCGATCACACACCTTGGTCGCCGTCTTGCCGCCGACGCGCGTGAACTCGCTCTGGAGGAATCCCGACACCGAATAGGACTCCGTCGCGTCCAGCATCTTCAGGAGCGTCCCGAGTTCGACGCCGTGGGGGTGGGGGCGGATTTCCTCCGTCTTGGCGGGCAGTTGGTCGGTGCCGCGCTCGAATTTGAGCGGTTCGTCGAGTCCCGGCTCCCGAAGCTCGACCCGGGCGTGTGGGTTGACGACGGCGGTGTGTTTGATGTAGTCGTGGAGCTGGTTGCGCGCCCGCATGTTCGCCTCCATCTCCAGTTCGATCCGGGTGCCGTGGGGGCGGTCCCACGAGGTGGTTCGCTCGGATCTGATCTCCGGTTCGTTGTCGTCGGTGTCGACGATCAGTTCGAAGTACTGGGCGTCGGCGCTGCTCTGGGTTCGGCTAGTGATCTTGGCCGGCTTGCCGGAGGTGAGCTGAGAGTAGAGGACCGCGGCGGAGATGCCGATACCCTGCTGGCCACGTTTCTGCTCACGGGCATGGAACCGGGAGCCGTACAGCAGTTTGCCGAAGACGCGCGGGATCTGTTCTTTCGTGATCCCCGGCCCGTTGTCCTCGACGATCAGTTTGTAGTAGTCGCCCGCCTCCGCGATTTCGACGTAGATGTCGGGTGCGATACCGGCCTCCTCCGTGGCGTCGAGGGCGTTGTCCACCGCCTCCTTGACGGCGGTCACCAGCCCTCGGGCCCCGGAGTCGAAGCCGAGCATGTGTTTGTTCTTCTCGAAGAACTCGGCGATGGAGATGGCCCGCTGGTTCTCGGCCAGCTCCTCGGCGATCCCCCCGTCTTCGCCGAGCGTCGACTGGAACGATGTCATCCGTGGGGGGTGTACCGGCAGGACGTTTAAAAGGCCACCGCCAGCGGGGT
>Ga0207718_100464_pt1 | contig 36491 bp, 41 predicted proteins | sample A23M2SouthBayCA_FD_187749 | JGI IMG/M metagenome (GOLD analysis project Ga0207718, IMG submission 187749) | Aerobic enrichment media microbial communities from Eden Landing Ponds, California, USA - A23 M2 (SPAdes) | ecosystem: Environmental > Aquatic > Marine > Unclassified | place: Emeryville... | reverse complement strand
ATCCCGAGTGGTCCGTCGAGTACGCGGCGACGAGCCGGTGTGGGGACTGCGAGACGATCTACAGTTCACCGGTCGGACTCCGGCTGCTCGCCGACCCAGACGTCGTGTCGTTTCTGGCCAACCACGGTGAATCGGTCGACGACCGGCGGTTCTGGGAGTTCGACTTCGTCCTCGATCAGGACGCTCTCACCGTCGTCGCGGAGTCGCCACCTCGCTATCGACTCACGATCACGCGGCCACGAGAACAGCTGGAAGTCACGCTCGACGAGACGGCCCACGTCGTCGACACGGCCCGTCGTCGGCCGCGATAGTCGTCTCCCTGTGCTCGGCGCTGTGTCTTCTCTTGTTCAAATCCCTATGCGGCGTCCGCTGCTCACGGATTGTTCGCAGCAGAAAGCCGGTGAAGGGATTTGAACCCTTGGCCTATTCCTTACGAAGGAATCGCTCTACCAGTCTGAGCTACACCGGCAGACTCACGCTGTTCGTCTGCCGAGCCCTGCTTCACTGCGTTCAGCAGGACACCGGCGCGCTCTCGCGCACACTCTTTGCTTGGAGCGATTACCACAATAAGGGTTGCGAATCCGACCACCCTAGCGAGTCAGTCGCACGTCCAGACAGACGTTCACCTCGTGTGGCGCGTACGACCGCACGGTGTGCCGTGTCTCCACGTCGACCTCGTAGCCCGCTGACTCGGCTGCCGCCCGAATCGCAGCCTCGCCCGGCCCGTACGGATCGTCCTCGTGCTGGATGTCATAATAGTGGAGCACGCAGTCGTCACCGGCCAGTTCGACGGCCGTCGCCAGGAACTCGTCGGCGCTGTGGGGCAGATTCATCACGAGGCGGTCGGCCCACCCTTCGTACTCCCCAGCGACTTCCCGGACGTCCCCACAGATCCCTGTCACCCTGTCCGCGACGTCGTTCCGTCTCGCGTTCTCGCGGAGGTACTCGATCGCGGCGTCGTTGATGTCGACGCCGATTGCGGTCGCGCCACGCTTCGCAGCGGGGATCACGAACGGGCCGACACCGGCGAACATGTCGAAGACGTGCTCGCCCGACCCGACCTGCTCGATCACGCGGTGGCGCTCGGTTGCCAGCCGTGGCGAGAAGTAAACCTCGGCGACATCGACCAGAAACTCACAGCCGTACTCACGATGCACGGTTTCGGTGCCGTCGCCGGCCAACACGTCCCAGTCGCGGACGCGCTGCTCGCCTTTGACTTTCGAGGCGCGATTGATGACCGTCTCGACGGGCAGCGCCGACTCCATGATCGCTGTGGCGATATCCCGTGCCCGCTCGGGGTCGTCCTCGTCGACGATGACGATCTCGCCCAGACGCTCGTAGGATGGCTCGAATCCCAGAATGTCTTCGGGGAGTGTCTGTGTCTCGCGGGCGGGAACGTCCCGGAGCACGACGCCGAAATCGTCGGGGACCGCGTCGGGATCGCCCACGGGGATATAGAGATCCCCGTCGTTGTGGACGATCTCGTAGTCCTGGGCGACCAGATCGGCTTCTGCCAGACGCTGACGCGTGGCTTCACCGTCTTCGCGGGCGACGCGGACGCACGGAACCTCCATCGATTCTACTGTTGGCCATCGACCGGCGATAACACTGACGCTTGCCTACGCGGCCTCGACGCGGCCATGACTCTCTCGAATATCGAGTGCGACGATCCGGAACTCGAGTTCTGACTCCGGATGTTCGAACATCTCGAAAAACGGGACATCGAGATCGTTGACGTCGTCGACCACGCCGACTGGGGCTTCTGGCTCCAGAAACTCGGCCAGCTCTCCCTCGACGACGACACTCTTCCAGCCCTCGTCCGTCTCTTCATGGACGACGAAGGTCGCGCTGCTCGTCGACTCGAAGAACTCGCGTTTCTGGCTGTCGGACCCATAGGCAAAGCGAAAGTAGAGGCGCTCTTCGCCGGGGTGGTAGACGAACGAGACGGGGAACCCGTAGGCCGACCCGTCACCGTCGGCCAGCGAGAGGACGCCGGTCTGCTGCCCGTCGAGGAACTTGTCGATTTCGTCGGTATCCATCGGTGCCGCCGTTCGATCAGACATACACAGTCATCTATCCACTGGCTCATATATCTATGTCCTAACATCTATCCAGCCCGCAGTATCGCATTCATTCGGGGTGTTTATTCGAGTCGGCCGTCGAACGCCTGTATGCTCACCTTCGTCGGACTCGGTCTCTACGACGACCGGTCGATCACCCTCCAGGGCCGTGACGCGCTCCGCGAGGCTGACCGCGTCTTCGCCGAGCGCTACACCAGCCGGCTCGTCGGGGCGTCTTTCGCGGATGTCGAAGCCGCCCACGACATCGAGATCGAGATCCGCCCACGAGCGGGCGTCGAACAGGACCCCGAACCGATTCTCGACGCTGCCGAAGATGGCGACGCGGTCTTCTGTACCGCCGGGGATACCATGATCTCGACCACGCACGTGGATCTGCGCCTGCGTGCCCACGAACGCGGGATCGACACGCGGATCGTCCACGGGACGACTGCGGCCGCCGCGGCGAGTTCGCTGACCGGGCTGCAGAACTATCGCTTCGGGAAGGCGACGACACTCCCCTTCGAAACCTCCCACGGCGGCGAGGGCGTCCCCCAGAGCGTGATCGAGACGATCGAAGCCAATCGCGAGCGTGGTCTCCACACCCTCGTGTTTCTGGATATCAAGGTCGGTGACGACCGCGAGGAGTACATGACCGGCGCGGCGGCTGCCGAATTGCTGGCGACCGACTGGGAGGAGGACGCGCTGGGCGTTATCGTCGCTCGGGCGGGCAGTCCCGACCCCGTGGTCACTGCCGAGGCGCTCGATACGCTCGCTGATATTGACTTTGGCGACCCCCTGCACATGCTCGTCATTCCCGGGGAATTACACTACATCGAACGGGACGCACTCGTCGAACTGGCCGGCGCACCCGAGTCAGCAGCGGATTCACTACTCGTCTGAACCGCCGTCGGCACGGACGCCGACGCCGAGTGCCTTCTGGAGGTCGTACTCCTTGCGCGTCAGGACGTACAGCCCCTCTTCGACGATCGCGAGCACTTCGGGCAGTTGAATCACGACGATGTAGGTGATCCCGACCAGGGCGGCGACCGAGAGGAACTGCGCGAGGATTCGATCGGCGACGATGTAGGAGACCTCCAGGTGAGTCTGGAGCCCGAACACCGACATCACGAAGTCCGGGAATATCTGGAGGCGCTGGTAGCCGAAGGTGTAGGCGATGAAGACGTTGCGCGCGATATTGAGCACCCAGATGATGCCGATTGCGGCCCCGAATGCCTTCAGTTTCCGACGAAGCGGCGCGCGCACAGCAGCGATGAGTCCGCCGAAGATGGCCATGCTTCCGACGCCGGTGCAGGCCATCTTGATCGTGTAGACGATGTTGTACCCGCCGTTTCGTTCGGGGAACTGGAACAGGAAGGACTTGTGGAACGACTGTGGTGTTCCACTGGGTGTGACGCCAGCCGGGAAGTCGTTGCCGGCGACGACGCTGAAGTCCGCGCCGATCAGCGAGAGGACGAACCTGGTCTGATCGGTGACGATCGCGATCAGCGGATCACGCAGGAACGGGACCGTCGACAGCGGCAGGTAGATCAGCCACGCGACCGCGACGCCACGCGAGATCATCAGCAGTCGATCTCGGCCACTCGCCAGCAGGTAGCCGATGTACAGCGACAGCGGAATCGCCAGGACGACCGCTATTCCCTCGGTAATGGATTTTTGATCGAAAACGAACTGATAGATCGAGGAGACCCAGAACAGCGCCAGGACGACCCAGCCGCCGACGAGGATGTATCGGCCCCACTCGCGGTCGTAAAACTCCATGAGAGCGCCCGCGAGGAAGACGAGCATCACCAGCCAGGAGAGGGCAGCCCACCACTGGTGGGCCCACTCGAACGTGCCCGCGACTCCAGAGAGCATTGCCTGTCCCGTACTTACCCGACGGCAAGTATATGCTTTGCCGTCCGTCCGTACAGCTGCCGCGTATGACCGATTCGACCCTGAAGCTGCACCGACCGTCTCGACCCGTGAGCGGGCGATCTGTGTGGTACGCCGTCTCTCACAAAGTTTATTCGTACAACCCGCTACGTTTCGCGTACGATGTACGTCGGTGATCGATTTACACCACGGTCCGTGTGATCACCGACCGTCAGGTCCGCGATTTTCCGCCTTTCGGGGCGGTGTGATTCATCATGTCTAAATCAGAACAAGAGCAATCCGTGTCGATAGAACTGCCAGACGGCTCAGAACTCTCTTTCGACGGTCCCGTCACCGTCGAGGATGTCGCCTACGAGATCGGCCCCGGTCTCGGCGAGGACTGCCGGGCGGGTCGCGTTGACGGCGAACTCGTCCCGCCGGAGTACGAGATCACCGAGAACGCCCGACTCGAAATCGTCACCCCCGGCAGCGACGACTACATCCACCTGATCCGCCACTCTGCCGCACACGTCTTCGCACAGGCCCTCCAGCGCGTCTATCCCGACGCCGAACTCGCTATCGGTCCGTGGACCGACGACGGCTTCTACTACGACATCGCGAACGTCGACATCGACGAGGACGACTTCGAGGCCATCGAAGCCGAGATGGAGCAGATCATCGAGGCCGACTACGACATCGAGCGCGTCTTCCGGGACCGTGAGGACGCCGAAGCAATCTATGCGGACAACGAGTACAAACAGGACATTCTCGAAACGGAAGCCGCAGGCGAGGACCCGATCTCCTTCTACGTGCAGGACGACTGGCAGGACCTCTGCAAGGGACCTCACGTCGAGTCGACGGGCCAGATCGGCGCGATCGACCTTCTGCAGATCGCCTCGGCCCACTGGCGCGGCGAAGAGGACAACGAGATGCTCACCCGCGTCTACGGGACGGCCTTCGAGAGCGAGGACGACCTCGAAGAGTTCCTCGAACAGCGCCGCAAGGCCGAGGAACGGGACCACCGCAAGATCGGTCAGGAACTCAACCTCTTTTCGATCGACGGAACCACCGGCCCTGGCCTGCCGCTCTACCATCCGAACGGCAAGACGGTGCTGAACGAACTCTCCGAATACGTCGCGAACCTCAACCGTGACGCCGACTACCGTGAGGTCGAGACGCCCCACGTCTTCCGCACGGAACTCTGGAAGAAGTCCGGGCACTACGAGAACTACCGCGACGACATGTTCCTTCTCGATGTGAACGACGAGGAGTACGGCCTCAAGCCGATGAACTGTCCGGGACACGCGACGATCTTCGACCAGCAGCAGTGGTCCTACCGCGACCTCCCAGTGCGGTACTTCGAGGACGGCAAAGTCTACCGGAAAGAGCAGCGCGGCGAACTCTCGGGACTGTCGCGCACGTGGGCGTTCACGATCGACGACGGGCATCTGTTCGTCCGCCCGGACCAGATCGAAGACGAGGTCGAAGCGATCATGGACATCATCCTCGACATCCTCGGCACCTTCAATCTGGACTACAACGTCCAGTTTGCGACCCGGCCCGAGAAGTCCGTGGGAAGCGACGAGATCTGGGAGCGCGCCGAGTCCCAGCTCGAAGCGGTCCTCGAAGATGCCGATGTCGACTACGACGTTGAGCCCGGCGATGGTGCCTTCTACGGCCCGAAGATCGACTTCGCCTTCGAGGACGCACTCGGCCGCTCGTGGGACGGTCCAACCGTCCAGCTTGACTTCAATATGCCCGAGCGATTCGATCTCTCCTACGTGGGCGAGGACAACGAGGATCACCGCCCGGTGATGATCCACCGCGCGCTCTATGGCTCCTACGAGCGGTTCTTCATGGTGTTGATGGAGCATTACAACGGTAAATTCCCGCCGTGGCTCGCGCCCGAGCAGGTCCGGATCCTGCCGATCAGCGACGACCAGATCCCCTACGCCAGGCAGATCCAGAATCGCTATCTCGACGACTACCGCGTCGAGATAGAGGATCGCTCGTGGACAGTCAAGCGCAAGATCCGGGAGGCCCACGAGGACCGTGTGCCCTACATGCTGATTCTCGGTTCGAACGAGGAGGAAGACGGAACGCTCTCGGTTCGCGACCGCAAGGAACAGGAAGTCAAAGACATCGATCCCGAAGCCTTCGTCGACCACCTTGACACCGAGGTAGCCCAGCGCCGGACGGACGTGACGTTCGTCCAGACCCACGACAACTGATTAGCCGTCAGTCGCCCTCAGCCACCCGTTGCCGTCCGTTCTCGCTCGGCGTCCAGATCGTCCAGCGCCCACTGGACGACCCTCGACTGGACCAGTCGCTGTTCACCCACGTTTTCGCCTTCCTCGTAAGCTGCAATGGCCTCGCGAGCGTCGTCGCGCATCTCCGCCTCCAGCGGACGCTGGTCCGGCTCCTCGCGGACGTCGTTGAGTAGCGCCTCAAAGTCCTCCCGGAGGTCGAAACTCGACCGGCCAGCGTTACATCGTGAGAGTGGACTCACACCCACTTCGAGGACCAGTTCGGCGACGAGGTCCCAGTCGTCCTCACAGAAATACAGCGAGACCTCGCCGACGATGTCCTGCCAGGCGATGGGGTCGCTATGCTTGCACAACTGGAGTGCTCGCGGTGGCAGATCCAGTCGTGCGGTCGTCTCGGGTGACCTGCACAGACAGCATGGTTTCTCGGTCTTGCCGGTGTACATACCCCGGGCTGAGGACCGGACCAGTTTGTAGTTGTTCCCCGCTTCTGTCGTCGGTGGAAAGTCCCCAAGAGATAAGATTGCACGCACCTCCGATATACACGTTCCAGAACAGGGGGAGGGCCGGCGAGAGCCCGCGTCGGCCTGTCGGTTTCAGACAGGGCCTACAGACACAGATGACGACACGATCCGATACCTACGACCGATTCGCCGACAGCGCGAACGAGTACGATGTCGAACTGACGCGCACGGCTGTCGAATCGCTTCCGGAGACGATCACCTCTGTCACCACGATGCCCGCAGTTGGTGCGCCGTTGCCGTGGGAGGCGTGCTCGCTTCCGGACGCCGTCACCATCGACCCGACGCCGGCACAGCTGAACGCAGCCGTCACCGGCGTCACGGCTGCTTCACTGGCCATCGCCGACTACGGCAGTCTCGTCCTGGAGGCGACGCCGGGCGGTGCCGAACCGGCGAGTCTCTTCGTCGACGAGCACGTGGTCGTCCTCCGCGAGCAGGACATCGTCCCGGACATGGCGACGGCGTTCGAGTGGTTCGGCGATCGCTTTCGCGAGACGCGCGGCTCGGCGATCATTGCGACCGGCCCCTCTGCGACAGCTGACATGGGTGCGCTCGTGAAAGGCGCGCACGGCCCGAAAGCGGTTCACGTGGTGGTGGTGCGATGAGTTCCGAGAGCAGATCGGCCAAAGCTGCCAAGATCCGCCACCTGCTGGAGACGGAGGGCGAGGCCGTCGCAACGAACACCCGGGGATTCAATCAGGGTCGCTACGACTCCGTTGCCGAACTGGAGGACTACGAGGGACTCAAAGACGAGGCTCGGGCGATCAAAGAGGACGCCATCGAGCGACTCCCGGAGCTGCTGGACGAACTCACCGAAACAGTCGAAGCAAACGGCGGGACGGTGTACATCGCCGAGGACGCGGCCGACGCGAACGAGTACGTCGCCGAGGTCTGTGCCGAGCAAGACGCCGACCGGCTGGTCAAAAGCAAGTCGATGACGAGCGAAGAGATCGAGGTCAACGAACACCTCCATTCGCAGGATGTCGATGTCGTCGAGACCGACCTCGGCGAGTGGGTCCTCCAGCTCGCCGACGAAGCGCCGAGTCACATCGTCGCGCCGGCGATCCACAAGTCCCGCCAGGGCATCGCCGACCTGTTCAACGAACGGTTCGATCCGGACGACTCCCTCGAAACGGCCGAGGAGCTGACGATGTTCGCCCGCGAGAAACTGGGCGATCTCATCGAGGACGCCGATGTCGGGATGACGGGCGCGAACTTCCTCACCGCAGATACCGGGACGATGGCGCTCGTCACGAGCGAGGGCAACGCCCGCAAGACGGTCACGGTCCCGGACACCCACGTCGCGGTCGCGGGCGTCGAGAAAGTGATCCCGAGCGTCGAAGACCTCCACCCGTTCGTCGAGTTGATCGGGCGTTCGGGAACCGGGCAGGACATCACGAGCTACATCTCGCTTTTCACGCCGCCGATCGACTCGCCGACTGTGGATTTCGACGAGCCCGATACACCGATCACCGACGGGGACATCGACCGGGAGTTCCACCTCGTGTTGATCGACAACGGCCGGCTGGCGATGCGCGACGATCCAGAGTTGAAGGAGACGCTGTACTGTATTCGCTGCTCGGCCTGTTCGAACACCTGTGCGAACTTCCAGTCGGTCGGCGGCCACGCCTTCGGCGGGGAGACCTACTCCGGCGGCATCGCGACTGGCTGGGAGGCCGGCATCGAGGGGCTGGACACCGCCGCGGAGTTCAACGACCTCTGTACTGGCTGTTCGCGCTGTGTCGAGGCTTGCCCCGTGAAGATCGATATCCCGTGGATCAACACCGTCGTTCGCAACCGGATCAACGAGGGCGGCGACGGCCGGTTCGACTTCCTCGTGGACGGCCTGACGCCAGACGCCGAAGCGGACGCCAGCCCCACCCTCCAGAAGCGGATGTTCGGCAACTTCGAGACGCTGGCGAAACTCGGGAGCGCGACCGCGCCACTGTCGAACTGGATGGCCCACTCCCGCCCCGTCGGGTGGCTGCTCGAACGGTCGCTGGGCGTCGATCATCGACGTGAGTTCCCGGCGTTCCGCCGCCAGACGCTCGTGAAGTGGGCGCGCAACCGTGACGAGACTGTGTCCGCTGACCCGGAGCGCCGCGTCGTCCTCTACCCGGACGTCTACACCAACTACATGCTCGTCGAACGCGGCAAAGCCGCGGTCAGGACCCTCGAAGCGCTCGGGGTCGACGTCGAGGTGCCATCGGTCCCCGGATCGGGTCGACCACCACTCTCCCAGGGGATGATCGACACCGCCCGATCCAGGGCCGAGGGCGTCGCCGATGCGCTCTCTCCCTATCTCGACCAGGGATACGACGTGGTGGTGATCGAGCCGAGCGACCTCGCGATGTTCACGGGGGACTACGAGCGCCTGCTGCCCAGCGAGACGCACGACCGACTCGCGGCCAACAGCTACGAACTGCTCGAATACGTCTACGGGCTGCTGGAGAACGGCGCGAGCCCGGATGCCCTCTCGGTAGCGGACGGCTCCGAAACTGTCGCATACCACAGCCACTGCCAGCAACGGACGATGTCTCTGGAAGCCCACACGGTTGCGGTACTGACCGAGTGCGGCTACGACGTGACGACCAGCGATGTCGAGTGCTGCGGGATGGCCGGGAGCTTCGGCTACAAAACCCAGTACTACGACCTCTCGATAGATGTCGGCGAGAACCTTGCGGGCCAGCTGGAAGATGCGGACGCCGACCACGTCCTCGCCAGCGGCACCTCCTGTACCGACCAGATCGGCGACCTGCTCGCAAGCAAGCCTCGCCACCCGATCGAACTGCTTGATCCGGGGCGGTAACAACTACTTTTTCCTGCTCGGGTGTCCTCGCGCGCTCCACGAAGCGCGCTGCTCTACTCCTGAAACACAACAGAACGGCCCACATACCACCCCAGCCGATTCGCTCGTTTCACTCGCTCATCCCTCGCGCGCCGCTGTCGGCCGACGAGCCGCTCGACAGCGCGCGCCACTGCAGAAATCAAACACGTCCTTGCGGATCACTTCGCTCTCCGCTCGGCTTCGAGGTTCTTCGCACTGCTCACGGGTCGTTCCTCCCCGTTCGCAAACGCGGTTCTCGCTTCACTCCGAACCGCGCACCGCTCAGAACCTCGCTACCGACGCACGACTTCGATCTCGTGACCGTCCGGGTCCTTGGTGAACGCGTAGTTGTAGTCACAGGACTCGGGATCGCGGTAGTCCTCGGCATGACGGTCCATCAGCATCTCCCAGTACTCTTCGAGATCCGACTCGTCCGCGCGCACGGCGACGTGACCCCAGGCGTCGCCCATCTCGTAGGCGCGCCCGTCGTAGTTGTAGGTGAGTTCGAGGCTCATCGCCTCTTCGGGGGCGTCCTCGGGCTTCATGAAATAGAGCGCGAAGCTGCTGTGCTCGGAGCGGCGGAACATCTCGTAGTCGAGTTTCCGGGTGTACCAGCCGATCGATTCGTCGATGTCCTCGACGCGGATCATCGTGTGGTCGATGCTGTACTTCGCGCCGTGGTCGCGCTCGACAATCTCGATCTCGTGGCCGTCCGGATCTTTGACGAACGCGTAGGAGCCGCCGCAGGAGTCGGGGTCGCGATAGTCTTCGACACCCTGGTCCATCAGGTCTTCGTAGGCCTCGTAGACGTCTTCGACGCGCACTGCGATGTGGCCCCAGGAGTCACCGAAATCGTAGCTGCGGCCGTCGTGGTTGTACGTCAGTTCGAGGACCGCGCCGTCCTCGTGCATGTCCTCGGGGCCGAGGAAAGCGAGCGTGAACGAGGAGTGTTCACTCTTTTTTTTGAGTTCCCAGCCCAGATGCTCGGTGTACCAGTCGATCGATTCCTCCAGATCTTCGACGCGGACCATCGTGTGGTCGAGAATGCCGTCCATGTGTGAACGGTAGGTCGGCGCGTCGAAAAACGTTCGGAATGGGGTCACCGGACCTCGAAGAACGCACCCTTGAGATCCGGCCAGTAGACCCACCACACCAGCGTCAGCGTCGTGATCGTCGCGATCGGAACGGCGAAATAGGTCGGTCGGCTGCTCCATCCGAGTGCGAACTGCAACTGCGTCAGCGCGACGAGTACGAGCAGGCCCGCAGTCATGCGCCGATCTTCGCGATCGAGCAGCCCCAGCGCAGCCGAGGCGAGCGCAAAGAGGTATATCAGCACGCCCAGCGGCCAGGCGTAGGCGTACTGCGGGAGTCCCTGTGTGTGGATGAACAGGTAGTCGTAGATCGTCACGACGTGTTCGGGTCTGGCTATGTCGAGAAAGCCGAACGGAAAGTACAGCGTCGTCACGCCACTGGTCTCAACGAGTGTCCACGGGAGGACGCCGACGAGCACGACGAGAACCAACCGCTGCCGTGCTGAGACCATCAGCGACTCACGACGATCCGGAGGACGTCTTCGTCTGCCAGTTCGTGGTCGCGTCCGACCTGCTGGTCGTCGTGTTTGGCGCTCTCACCGCTCACGCGGGCGAAGCGGAACCGCTCGTCGAAACTCCCGCCGAGCTTCCGACAGGCGTCCCCGACTGTGTCGCCCTCGAACAGCATCAGCGGCTCATCGTAGTCCACGCCGCGGCCCGGTTTGTCCATGTAGATTCGCATCAATCCGAGTTCGTCGTAGATACGCTCTTTGAGCGATTCGAGTCCTTTCTCCTCGTGGGCGCTGATGAAGATCGCGTCGTCGGGATCGATGTCGTGCTCGCGGAGATTCTCGTCGACGGTGGGCTTGTAGTCGGGCTCGATCAGGTCGGCCTTGTTGACGGTGACGATCGATGGGAGATACTCGCGGTTGTCCATGATGCCGTCGATGAGCTGGTCGATGTCGACCTGCTCGCCGACGGTCACGTCGGCGTTGACGTAGCCGTGCTCGCGCAGGACACTCTTGATGGTCTCCTCGTCCAGATCGAGATCGACCGAGGCGTTGACGCTGATCCCGTCTTTGTGTTTCTTCCGGACAGAGATGTTCGGGGGCTCGGCGTCGAGGCGGACCTTGTTCTTGTAGAGTTCCTCACTCAGGCGGGCGTACTGATCGATCTCGAACACTGAGAGGACGAACACCACGAGGTCGGCTGTTCGGACGACCGAGAGAACCTCTTTCCCGCCGCCGCGACCGCCTGCCGCGCCTTCGATCAATCCGGGGACGTCCAGCATCTGGATGTTGGCACCCCTGTACTGGAGCATTCCGGGATTGACGTTCAGCGTGGTGAACTCGTACTCGCCAGTCTCGCTTTCGGCGTTGGTCATCGCGTTGATCAGAGTCGACTTACCGACGCTGGGGAAGCCGACGAGCGCGACAGTCGCGTCACCGTGCTTCTCGACGGCATAGCCGGGGCCGCCGCCGGAGCCGGACTGGCGCTTTTCGAGTTCGTCTTTCTTCTCGGCGAGTTTGGCCTTGAGTCGGCCGATATGGGCCTCTGTCGACTTGTTGTAGGGCGTCTCGGCTATCTCCTCCTCGATCGCCTCGATCTCCTCTTTGAGCCCCATTACCGGCTACTCCGCGAGCGTCGCTCAAAAGGGCTTTCGTCCGCGGTCGAGGCCGGTCTGTGGGACTTCGATACACCTATACGCCGGCGCAAGGAGATTCCGAATAATGGATGCGGCCGCTCTTCGAGACAGCACGCAGATCCTCCTTCCAGCCGAGGCGCTCGACGGGATCCGTGGCGATCTGGACGACCAGTTCACGCTGACGATCCACCAGGAGGACGAGCAGGTCCGCATCATCGGCAGCCCAGTCGAGATCAAAGACGCCAGCGAGTTTCTCACCCGGAACGGTATCGCGGTGGCGTAATTACAGAAATGCAAGGCGGAAGTCCACGACTTCAGTTGTGGATTACTGACACACTCGTCCTGAAAACGAAACGCCTTCTTGTCCCACCCGTCGACATGGAGTCATGAGCGTCATCCGGGTCGTCTGGGGCCACGCCACGGCACCGACAGCCCTGTCTTCGTTCGATGCTGCCCTGGCGCAAGCCAACGTTCACAATTACAATCTGATCACGCTTTCGTCGGTGATCCCCGCCGAACCGCCGGTCGAGCGCGTCGGTACCGCACCGGATCTCGGTCCCGCTGGCGAGGGGCTGACGGTCGTCCAGAGTCACGAGACTGTCGAACCGGGCAGTTCGAATCCGGCCGTCGCCGGGTTAGGATGGCTCCGCAGCGAATCGGGGCGGGGCATCTTCTACGAGGTTTCCGGGACCGATCGCGAGGCCGTCGAGGGTGCGATCCGCGATGGACTGGCTGCCGGCCGCGAGCTCCGCGAGTGGGCCTTCGAAGACGAGCCAGTGGTTCAGATCGAAACAGCCGGCCCTGATCCAGACGAGTACGCGACTGCGGTCGTCGTCGCGGCCTACGGCGAGAGCGAGCCACTCGTCTGATCGTCCCTGTTCGAGAGCAAGACTGTGAGACGGACCGCTGTACCGATTTACCGCTCCGACCGCCCGACCCCGTCCTGCTGAGTGGCACGAAGCAGGGCTCGAAAGGCGAGCGAAGCGAGTCTTTCGGCGGGCGGTCGATGCGGAACAGACGTACAGCGGTCCGTGTGAACGTTCTGCGCGTACCAGCGCTTTTTTAACCTCCCCTCGCTTACAGAGGGACCAATTCATGTACGGTAATCTGTCGGGCGGAAACGGCGTCACGTCGAGCGAACCGGCGTTGACGCCCGACCAGCGCCGGGAACTCCGCCGCGACCTCGCCAGCGTCGCCGCGCGGACTCGCGAACTTCTCCCCGGTGACTTCGTCGTCGGCTCTGAACTGCGATCGGGCACCAGCGGTCTCGAAGCGACAATTGCGGTTCAGCCACCGGTCGGCTCGATCGTCAGCGCCGGCTACGCACCGACGAGCGACGACGAAGACGTTTCGATCGCCGACGACGAGCGCGAGGATCTGGCGATGGGGCTCGCAGCGAGTGCTGCGCTTCAGGTCAAGCAGGCCTTCCCCGACGACGAATCGCCCGCGGCTCAATAACTAGTTCTGCACGCCCGTCTGGAACATCGCGTAACCGACCAGTCCCGACGCCGGCACCGATCCGGCACCGACGGCCACCGCCAGCGAGAGCGGCGAGAGCAGGCCTGCGACAGTGCCCAGTACCAGCGGCACTGGTATCAGCGCGAGCAGCCAGTCGGCCAGCGACGGGGATATCTCGGGCATGGACGGACCGTGTATCGCGCGATAATTAAATATTATTACTCGGTCGGGGTGTGGGGAACGCCGACGAGATTACTTCCGGAGAGATCAGGCGACGCTTCCGGGCCGTCGACGGCGAGAGGTCGAATTTGCCTTCAGGACTTGCCTTCGAGCATCGCTGGAGTTCGAATCCGGTGTACTTCGTCGGTGTCCGGCGACTCTAAAAACGAGTGCGGCGGTGTCGGAATCGCTTACTTCCCCCAGAAGGGGTCGCGCTTGCGGTGGGTATCGAGGTACTGCTTGAGGACCTCGCGCTCGCCACCGGTGATGTCCTCCTTCAACTCTTGTTCGAGGATCTTGGCGTGCTTTTCGGGGATCTCGACCCACAGCGTCTCGCCCTCTTTGATCTGGCGGCCGACTGTCGGCCCTTCGATCGAGACAGCCACGCGATCGCCCCGGGTGGACTCGTCGACGTCCTCGCCCTCGTCCTGAATGGTCTTGAGGTGACCGACGCGTTCGAACTCGCCGTTCTCGAAGCGGCCGACGTTGACGTTCCGGCGGAGCTTCCCGCCGAGGACCTCGACGCCGACGACGGCGGGGTCGGACTGGCGGAAGGTGTGGTCGGGCAGAATCTCGAAGCGCGCCGGACGCGTGATGTTTTCGAGGATCTGATCCTGCTGTGCAGTTTCGATGGCGGTCACGTGCTCGTCGTAGTCCTCGACCAGCTGGTAGATGACGTCGTCCTCGAAGATGTCGACATCTTCCTGTTCTGCAAGGCGGCGGGCGTCGTCGAGGATGTCGACGCCGAACGCGAGGATCGCCTGATGTTTGGGGTCGTCGGCGGTCGCGGCCATCCGGACGTCTCGCGGCGCGACGTCGCCGACCTCGGCGTGCATGATCGGGATCTCTTCGTCTTCGAGCGTGCCCGAGATCGCTTCGAGAGAACCGAGCGTGTCGGCTTTGACTGTCACGCCTTCCTCCTCGGTCGACACTTCGATCTCGGCGAGTTCCTTCCGGACGTCCGCGATGACTTCCTCGAGATCCTGATCGCGAACGACGCGGATCGGCGCGCCGGCCATCGCATCGTTCAGATCAGGGGCGGCAATCTTCACACCGTCGGCGGCCGCGATCTCCTCGACCGTCTCGAACTCCTTTTCAGTTCGAATTTCCGAGAGCGGCTTGGGTTTGAGTAGCGCGCGGACCTCGGTGACGATCGGTTCGTTGACGCCACCGACGACGATCTGATCGTCCTCGCGGATCGTCCCGTCGTAGATGATCGCGTCGAGGGTCGTCCCGAACCCACGCTCTTCGGTGACCTCCAGGACTGTGCCGGCCCCCGGCCCTTCGACGTCGATGGCCATCTCTTCTTTCAGGAAGCGCTGGGAGAGGCCCATGAGAACCGTGAGAAGATCCGGAATTCCCTCGCCGGTCATCGCCGAGAGCGGGACAACACCGATGTTGTTCTGGAAGTTCTGAACGCGCCAGTACATATCTGCGGAGAAACCGTTGTCGCTGAGCTTGCCGATAATCTCGTAGAGGTTCTCGTTCAGATCGCCTTCGACACGGTCGTTCTGGCGTTCGATGGACTGCTGGATCGGCTCGGTACCGTCGGGGTTCCATCCGGGTACGGTGTCGACCTTGTTCGCGGCGACGACGAAGGGGGTCTGCGTTCGCTTGAGAATGTCGAGCGCCTCCAGGGTCTGGGGCTGGAAGCCGTCGTTGACGTCAACGACGAGGATAGCGATGTCCGCTAGCGCGCCACCGCGCGAGCGAAGCGTCGAGAAACTGTGGTGGCCGGGCGTGTCGATGAACAACAATCCCGGGAGATCGAAGTCGGTCGGATCGACGAGCTTGCCCGCGATGTCGGAGATGACCGAAAGCGGAACGGCCGTCGAGCCGATGTGCTGGGTAATAGCACCAGCCTCGCCTTCGGTGACGGCTGAGCCCCGGATCGTGTCCAGAAGCGTCGTCTTGCCGTGGTCGACGTGGCCAAGCACGGCGACGATCGGTGTGCGTAACTGTCCCGCTGGTGTATCGGCGCTGGCGTCAGAATCAGACATACGTACCACCCTCGAACAATTGGTAACCGAAACCAGTCGAGGGGCGTAGTTAAGTGCGTCGTCTGCCGGTCGCGGTCGCTCGGTACAAAATCAACGCGAGACACTCTGCGATCGCATCCTCGCGGTAAACTGATCGGGGTGGACACACGTTATCGTGGTTGCTGTAACGATTTACCGGTGCGACCGCATGCCGGAAGACACGTCTTCCGAGCCCAGATTCGCATCACTCGGCGGGGCGCTATCGTGCGCTCGATCCGGAACAGACGTACAGCAATCACTGTCAGACGCGGCCCGTGGCGTTTATGTGACCTGACTCGGTATGGCTGCACATGGCCGAAATACTCGCCGAGAACCTCTCCGGGAAGGCCGTCATGGGGACGGACGGAGCCGAACTCGGTATGTTGTACAACATCACGATGGACATCGATTCGGGCCGACTCGTGAACCTCGTCGTCGAACCCGACGAACACGTCGGCGACGTCGAGTTCGACTACGACGATCAGGGCCGTCTGCTGGTCCCGGTCAATCGCGTCCAGGCTGTCAAAGACCACATGATCATCGACCGCTAAATGTTCGTCCTCGACTCATCGGCGTTTATCAACGAGTACCACACCGACGCCAAGATCGCGAGTATCCCGCTCGTCCGCGAGGAACTCGAAGACGAGAGCGCCTATCGCTTCGACGCGCTCGAAGGCTCGGGCATGCACCTGCACATCCCCGACAGCGAAACTGTCGAACGGATCGAGCGTGCCGCTCGCGAGACCGGCGACCTCGACGAACTGTCACGGACGGACATCCGCCTGATCGCTGCAACGTTCGAACTCGACGGCAAGCTGGTCACCGACGACTACGCGATGCAAAACGTCGCCGAGAAGCTGGAGGTCGCTGTCGAGGTGATCGCTCAGGACGGCATCGACGAGCAGCGTGAGTGGCGCTTCCAGTGCCAGGGCTGTGGCAGAGAATTCGACGAGAATCACGACCGCTGTCCGATCTGCGGGAGTCCCCTCTCCCGGAAAAACCCGGCCTAGGGCGACTCTGCACGTTCGGTTTCGAGGGCGTCGAGCCCGAGATCCAGCAACTGGTGGAGAACCTCCTCCTCGGTCAGGCCGTTCTCGTGTGCCAGCCGCTGGATCTCCTGCGACAGATCGTCGTCACAGACAACCGTGTACCGGGTTGGCATATCTCTTGGTAGTCTACACCACAGCATAAAACCCCGTTAGACACACGACTAGAGATTGTACGTAATCTCGGCATACAGAAGGAGAAACTGGATCGCGTTGAACAGTCCGTGGACCACGGCGGGGACGACCAGTTTGTCGGTTCGTTCGTACAGAAACCCGAGCGCGAGCGCGAGAACGAACACGACGAACAGTGAACTCAGCGTCTGAAGCGGGTCGGCGTTGCGATACTGCAGCAGGTGGACGGCGGCGAAGATGACGCTCGCGAGAACGATCGATTGTACTCGCGGAAACAGGTCGTAGAGACGCTTTTGTATGATGTTTCGGAAAACGAGTTCTTCGCCCGGTCCGATAACGAGTATCGACAGCGGTGCGAGTACGAGTAAGGTGTCTGCCTTACCGGTGTCCTTGACGCGCTGTTCGATACCGCTGGGGGCGGAGGGAATCCCCAGTTGTTGGAAGATAACGCTGATAGCCGTCAGGACGACGAACAAGCCGACCGTTCCGGCGACGATGTAGCCGACGTCCCGGAGTTCGGGTGTGTCGAGGTCGATGAACGTAGCGTCTTTCTCCGAGAAGTGTAGGTATCCGACGGTCGTGAGGACGAGTCCGACTCCCGAGGCCAGGATGGTGACGGTGAACTGGATCGTGAGCGTCGTGTCGAGTTGGCCGTCGGCTGTAATCTCGACTATGCCGAGATCGGCGGCCACAGAGGCGACCAGACTCAACAGGAGCGACCCCAAGAGTAGCCCGGACAGGGCCACGAGTAGCAACTCGCTGAACACCCGGATTCGTTTGATTGGATCCACGCCGTTGTCCACCGTGGCCGCGTCCATATCCACTCTCTGGCCCGACTCGTTGTTATGAGCTACGCTTCGCCGCGCAACCACGCCGTTTAATTCGGTGTCGTTCGAAGGGTGGGCGATGTCAGACGCCGGCGTCGCCGAGACGAACGAACAGGCCGACGAGCGCACCTACGGCGGCGTTCTCGGGACCTTTCCATACGCTTTCCGCAAGAGTGAGTCTCGACTCTTCCGCTCGTACGTTCTCGTCGGCGGGTTCGTGACAGTCATGCTGACGCTTGGGTTCGTGCTCGCGCTGATCTACCTGATCGGCGGCTCCTTCGGCGCACAGGCCGGCGTGTTCACCTTCTCGCGAAGCTTCTACGTCGTGGTCGCGCTGGCCGTGATCGCGCCCATGATGGCTCCTGTCTTGTTCGTCGCGCGCCACCACCGACGCGGCGATGCCGACCGCGGATACGACCGAGCGCTGGCCGCCAGTGGCTACGTCTTCCTGTTGTCGCTGTACGGCATGCTCGTCATCTCCGCGCCGGCGGACCTCCGCGACCCAGCGAGTGAGTACGGCGTGCTCGCGCCCACGATCGAGTTCTTTTACGGACTCCCTCAGCTGGCGAGTCTACTGTTGCCACTGGCGGCTGGGATACTGATCTATCTCGTCCATCGCTGGCGACGCTAATCGTTGATCGATACTCGTCAGGGTCTCACATGCCGACGCGGAGCCGAAAAGGGCAAAGACGGCCATCGTCTACGCGACGGTATGGAACGCATTGAGGGGACCTTCTTCGTCACCGAGGCCGACGCCGAGTCGGCGATCCTCACCGACGTCACCGACGGACAGGTCCACACGCTAGCCGAACAGGCTGATCCGCCACTCGAAGCAGGCGAAGTCGTCATCGGGACGCTCGTGGCCGAACCGCCGATGACCGTCGCCTATACCATCGACGAACTCGACTCCCGGCGGACGATTCCAGTCGAGCGCAGTTCGGAGTCGCCGACCAAGCAGGAACGGGAGATAGCGGCCGAGCAGTCCGTGGGCGACCTGACCCGCGAGCCGCGCGCTGGCGAGGGCGAGATCCACGTGCTGACGATTCCGGACGAGCAGACCGACCAGGCCGTCGAAGATGTCCTCGAAGACCCCCAGACTGTCGCCCGGGCCGCCCGACTCGGCGCCGACCGCGTCGAGATCCGGGCCGAGGGAAGCGTCTTGAGCGTTCGCTACCTCCCGAACTAGTCCTTATCTGCGCGGCCCGCCCGCGCTTTGAACGCGCCAGCCACCGTCGAGGTCACAGGCCGCTCAGACTGTGAACTCGATCGCCGTCTCGGAGCCGAGGTTGGGTCCACCTTCGATGCATTCGACCCGGATCGGGACGTTCAGGGAGTCGCCACAGCAGCCGACGCCGACGAACTCCGACCAGATCTCGCCCGGTCGCTGGCGGTGTCGTGGGCTTTTCGCAGGTAAGCTCGGAACGCGGACGAATCGACGTGATGGCGGCCCCAGTCGCTCAGATCGGCGGGATACGAACAGACGAGTCGGGTCGCCGTGCGGTCCATATTGGTCGTCGGATCTCCAGCCTGAAATCGCTCACGCCGCGTTCTCGGGGTGCGGTGACGGGAGGTCGACTTAGGAAAACTTATTCACGGCCGTCTCACACCCACGCCCATGGTCGAGTTCGAGGTACCGGAGATCGATTACGACCGGTACTCAAATCGTCAGCTTGCAACGCCCCCACTGATCGTCCTGGGGGTCTCGTTGCTGCTGATCAGTGTTTATTATTTCCTCAACGGGACGCCCGCGCCGCTCGGGTTCGATTTCACCGGCGGCACTGAAATACGCCTCGCAGACGCTTCCAGTCGCGGCGCTATTCGGAACGCGTTCGGGCAGGGCGTCGGTGCGGAGATCGAATCGATCCGCCAGACCGGGAGTGGCGATTACATCGTCACCTTCCTGACGCAGAACACCGGAGAACTTCAGGCGATCCGAGACGCTGCTGGTGCGGCCGGGTTCGACATTCAGGCCGAGACGACGCGTTCGCCCGCGTTCGGCAGTACGAACACCCAGAACGCACTGTTCGGCCTCGTGATCGCGTTCGTCGGGATGAGCGCGCTCATCTTCGTGCTCTTCCGATCGTTCGTGCCGTCGATTGCGGTCGTTATCTCGGCGTTCTCGGACATCATGATCCCGATTGGGATCGTCAATTTCCTGGCGCTGACAGGGTTGATCGAGATCAAGATGACGCTCGGGACGGTCGCAGCGCTGTTGATGTTGATCGGGTACTCCGTCGACTCGGACATCTTGCTCAACAACCACATCCTGCGACGCCGGGGCAGTTTCTACGAGTCGACCTACCGGGCGATGCGGACCGGTGTGACGATGACAGTCACCTCGATCGTCGCGATGATCACGATGACCGTCGTCTCGTCCGAGTGGATTTTCGCGATCGATTTGCTTCCGGACATCGGGCTCATCCTGGTTCTCGGGCTCACTGCTGACCTGATGAACACGTATATGCTCAACCTGAGTCTCCTTCGCTGGTACAAGTTCGAGGGGGTGGCTCGATAATGGGGGTCGTTCGTGACAACTGGCGTATCGCCGCGCTGGTCGTCATCGTCCTGGCCAGCACGTTCGCGCTGTTCGGCCCGATCGGCGGCGGAGCCGGCACGCAGACCGAGCTCGTCACGCTCTCCGACGACGAGAACACGGTCACCGTCAGTCAGAGTACGTTCTTCCTCGAAAACTCTACAGTGGAGTTGACCAACGACTCGACGAACGAAATCGTCGCCACCGACGCCACCATCGATATCGACGGAAACGTGAGTAATGTCACTGACACCTCGGCGGTCGTCGCAAATGGCACGATCGACGTCACCGGCGGGACGGTCCGTAGCCCGGCGAACACGTCGGCGATCAATGCCACGAACGGCTCGATTGCCGTCTCCGGGGAGGCGACGCTTCGCACCGTCAATTCGAGCGTCGAACTCTCGGTCGAGCGCCAACAGGATAGCGGGCTGACGAACCTCCAGTACGGGCTCGATCTCTCGGGCGGGACGCGAATCCGGGCCCCCATCGTTGGGCTCCACGTCACCGATCTCAGTATTGGCGATCAGAGCCAACTCGCCAGTAATCTGGCTGCTGACCTTGACACCGACGGGATCAACGTGCAGGTCCGCGACGGCGCTGGTACTGTGGAGGTATACGACGGCGGCATCACCAGGTCCGAGTTCGCGAGTGCGCTCCAGTCGGCTGGATTCGACATCCAGACCAGCGACGTGCAGACGGGCGTGACGAGCCGGACTCGCGATAACGTTGTAAACACGCTCCAGGGCCGGATCGACCAGACCGGACTCTCCGGCGGGTCGGTGACGACGGCCGGCGACGGGCTCGTCGTCGTCGAGGTTCCCAACACGAGGCCCGAACAGGTCCGTGAGATCGTTACCGACCGCGGTGTCGTTCGGGTCATCGCCGAGGTTCGAGGGCCGGATGGGAACGCCACGAACACGACAGTCATCACTGGTGACGATATCGCGGGAACAGATCCGATTGGAAAAGACGGTCGTCTATGGAGAACACCTGTCACGCTCACGGAAAGCGGTGCTGAGAAATTCCAGAGCCGAATGAACGAAATTGGGTTCACGACCGGTAACGGTCCGAAGAACTGTGATCGGGACGGACCTGACTCGCCCCTCCCGGGAAGTTACTGCCTCCTCACGACGCTCAACGGGGAGGTTGTCTACTCGAACTCGCTGGCTAGGAGCTTCGCTACATCTCTGAACGATGGGACGTGGGCCGACGGCTCACGGAAATTCTATATGTCGACCCAGACCAGCGAGCAAGCTCAGGATATCAAGCTCAGCCTGGATGTCGGGTCCCTCCCGACCACGCTGAACCTTAGCCAAGGCGCGCAGTACGACCTCTCGTACGTCCAGCCGAGCTATGCGCAGGACTTCAAAGGGCTCTCGCTCTTGACAGGGTTGCTGGCGTGGCTCGCCGTCGCCGGGATGATCTTCCTCCGGTACAGGGAGATTCGCGTCGCCCTGCCGATGCTGTTCACTGCCATCGCCGAGGTGTACATCCTCCTCGGGTTCGCGGCGATATCCGGGCTGGCGCTGGACCTGTCGCACATCGCGGGGCTGATCGCCGTGATCGGCACGGGGGTGGACGACCTGGTCATCATGGCCGACGAGATCCTGCAGGAGGGTGACGTCGCCACCGGCCGGGTCTTCCAGAGTCGCTTCCGGAAGGCGTTCTGGGTGATCGGCGCGGCCGCCGCGACGACGATCATCGCGATGAGCCCACTGACAATTCTGTCGGTCGGTGATCTCTTCGGGTTCGCCGTCATCACCATCGTCGGTGTGTTGGTCGGAGTACTCATCACGCGGCCGGCTTACGGTGACATCCTTCGCAACCTCGTGCTGAGCGAGGACCAGCGGTAAGGACTTTCCAGTCGGCGCTCTTTCTGTCGCGCATGACCGACGACCTCTACTGTGAGACTTGCGAGCGATCGGTGGCGCGCGAGGACGCCACGCGCTCGAAGACGATGGCCGACCTCGACCCCGAGAAGTGGCAGGTGCTGAACTGTCCGCACTGTGGGAACAGGCTGAAGACGATCTTCGTCGGCGACAAATAGAAAACGTTTTTTATAATTGGCATAAATTTAGATACGGAGTTAAAGGATGTCAAACACCAATGGAGAAAAAGAAACAGTAGAGGAGCCGGTTTCGAGACGCAAACTTCTCTCTGGAGTGGGGACTGCCACTGCTGGCCTCGCTATGGCTAGCTCTGCTGAGGCAGATAACTCCAATCCAACATTCTCACAGAGAGAGCTAATAAATTCTCTCGGGAATATTAATGTCGTCAGTAATTTCCTAGACAGTCACGAAGATTTTCTGTCTGAGTTGGCGGATCAAGGTATCCTCGATACATCCGAGATCGACGAACTACTGTCTTCCGGGCTGGCGGATGGGTCTGTGACTACTGAAAATATCCGATTCAGTGAATCTCAGGAGGAATACCGTCTAAGAGTGGTCTTCGAACACGAAACAAATAGCGGTTTGGTTACATTCAACCTTGTTCCTCAAACTGGTGAGTTAGCGGTCATTGAAGGATCTGATCCTCATCCCGATGTAGATGTCTACACAAATGAATTACAAGAAACTCTGGGTCCTGCGAGCGTGACGGCAATTACCTGTGAACCCGGTGACACCCTCCTCTGTAAGACTTGTGAATGCGCAACTTGGATTGAGGATGGCATGTATATGTACGAGTGTTATCCCTGCTGTAGTGGGACGAGATACTGCGCAATGTGGAACTACTTCGGCACTTGTTATACTGAACCAGGACCGCATTGCGCGTGTTCTTGCTGGGATCACTGATGAAAAGCATACTACGGTGATGGGTTAGTCTCTGGATAATCCCAAAGTCGGACTTTGGGTAAGTATCCACCGCAATGCCTTAGGGCGTCGGATAGGCCCCCTCACCGGATTTTTCTAGCCATTAAAACACAGTATATTTGTTCGGACAACAAGAGTCTTTGATTTCTCCTGAAATATACTGCGACTACTTGTTACCGGATAATAAATTCCCTTTTCTGTAATCCTCAACCTCTCTAACTTTGCCGAATTAGTCACCCCAGCAGGGGGATTGTCTGTGGATTTTGAACCAGATGAATATTTATTTGTTCACTCGAACGCGTCCAGACTCGCCTGGGCCGCCGCGGCCAGCGCGTCCTTGCTGGTCTGCCAGGATTCCCGGGCACAGTCAGGGAGTTCGTCGTAAGTCTCGACGTACTCCTCTAAAAAGTCGCGCGTCGTCGGATCAGAGGGGTAGCCGCTGCCGACATCCCCATACTTTGCACTGAGTGCTTCGACGTGGGCGTCACGGGCGACCTTCGCGATGACGCTGGCCGCGCCGACGATCCGGTGATTCTCGTCGGCCTCGTGTTCCGCGCGGAGATCGAGTTCGGCGTCGACTCGATCCCGCAGCCGCTGGCCGAACCTGACGGCGTTGGTATCGCCGGCGTCGACGAATCCCGACGGGTCGCCACTGCCGTTCCGTCTGACCGCTCGCCCGCCCACACAGAGTTGCGAGAGTGCGCGGGCGTGGGCGACGACAGTCAGCGTATTCATGTCGGTTTCCTCGTCGTCAATCTCCCAGACTGGGATCTCCGCGACGGTCACCCGCTCGGCGACGTCGCGGATTTCGGCGGCCATTGTCTCGCGCCGGTCGGCCGGGACCTGCTTGGAGTCGTCGACATCCTCGGGAAGTGCCGACGGATCCGCGAGCACCGCCGCTGCGAACATCGACCCCAGCACGGGCCCCTTGCCGGCCTCGTCGACGCCGAATCGCATGGCTAAGGGGTTCGTCCCCAATGAAAAAGCCGTTGTGGTCGAGTGACTGCTGTACATCTGTTCCGAATCGGCCGCCTTCGGGCGGTCGATCGGTAATTCGGTACAGCAGTCACTCGCACTTGTCTGACGCGCGTCGTTCGCGGCGGCGCTCGGCTGGCGTTCGCAGTGAGAATCGGCCATCGTCGTCCTCGTCGTCACGCTTGCCGGCCCAGTGGCAGGCCCACTCGTGTCCCATGGTATTGTCTCTGAGTGCCGTGGTTGTAAAAACGTCTCGGCTACTCCCCGTGGCCCCCCAGGGCCAGCTTCAGGAAGAACAGGGCCCGAAATATGGGGATGGCGAGAACGATGATTCCCGCCACACCCGCACCGGTCTTTTCAGAAGCGCCGAAGAGTTGGCCGAGTTCGGCCAACACCGTCGCGAGTACCAGAAAGAGGACGAACAGCCCGGCGATGAGTAGTCCGACGAGTATCCGTCCGACGATTCGGCGGAACGGACCCCGTTCGATCACTTCGAGAACAGTCGCGAGAGCCAGGAACAGCCAGCCGACGACCGAGAGAACGACGGCAACGGCGAGATACCCGATGTCACGGAGTCGCCACTTTTCTTTGTCACGGACCTTCGTTCTGAGAGACGTCTGCCCGGCGTGATTGTCGGACTGCTCGGCGGACGAAACCGGGGCGGATCGACTCGTCTCGGGCCCGCCCTCAGAAAGCGAGCGCGCCGTCGTCGGATCCCGTCTGGCGAGCACTGCGCGGCGCCAGGGCGCGAAGGTATCCGGTCGCTCGGCGACCACGGTCGTCTCGAAGCCTGCGTCAGTCAATTGCGACTCGGCCAGCGTGTCGGTCGTCTTCAGCAGGGCCTTCTCGACACACTGCTGTGTGCCGACCGATAGAGCCGAGAGTAGGCCACCACCGTACCCGGGGACGTCCAGCAGCAGGGTGGTCGGTCGACCGGACGCGTTCGTTGACTTAGTCACCTCTCCGATAGGATCGTCGCTGTGATCGTCGACGACCCCCGAGCCCGTGACGCCGTATCGCTGCCAGCCCAGGAACGAGACCGGCTCGATGGTGACTCCCTCGTAGCCGTTCACGATCAGTTCGTCCCTGACCGTCGAAAGCCGGCCGACGTCGGACTCGAAGACAAGGACCCGGTCGGAGCCGAGTCGCTCGGCCGCCAGCAGGCCATACGCCCCAGCGGCCTCGCCGATACACCAGACGATGTCCTCGTCGTCGAGCGTCTCGTACCACTCTCGGAGAGCGGGTTGCTGGGTGTCGAGGGCTTGGTCGTCGGGCAGCAGTCGCTCGATGGCTGCTCTGTGTGCCTCGATCACCGCTTCGAACGATTGGACACCTCCCACGCCTGTCAGAATGTTTGGCCACTGTCATATCGGTGTTTCGGTTCACCGACCTTCTTTGGGGGCTGTCCACGCGACCCACACAACCCATAAGTTCCTGAGTGCCGGCGTATCTCATATGAACCGTCTCACCGTTCGACCGCGGCAGCGCAGTGGTGAGACAACGGTTTCGAAACGCAAACGCGGGCAGTGACTCGCGGCGGGGTGGCATCTCGTCCCGGGTCGGTTCTGTTTTAATAGCTCGCGTGCGAACAACTCCGATAACAGACTCCACTCCAACCATGACAACACACCTCTTCGAGGGCGTCTATCCCGCGATGGTGACGCCCTTCGAGACCGACGGCAGCATCGACTTCGAACAACTCCAGACGGACGCCCAGCGCCTCGAAGCCGCGGGTGTCGACGGCCTCGTCCCAGTCGGCTCCACGGGCGAATCGGCGACACTGACCCACGACGAACACGTCGAGGTTGTCGAGGCCGTCATCGACGCCGTTGAGGACGTGCCCGTGATCGCCGGCACCGGGAGCAACAACACCCGTGAAGCCCTGGAACTCTCTCAGCGTGCTGCCGACGCCGGTGCCGACGCCCTCCTGTTGATCTCGCCATACTACAACAAGCCCGAACAGCAGGGCCTCATCGAACACTATCGAACCCTCGCGGACGAGGTCGATTGCCCACAGATCGTCTACAACGTCCCCTCGCGCACGGGGCAGAATATCGAACCAGACACCGCTGTCGAACTGGCTGGCCACCCCAATATCGCGGGATTCAAGGCCGCCAGTGGTGACGCGGGTCAGATCAGCGAGATCATCGAGCGGACGCAGGACGAGGAGTTCGCAGTGCTGTCTGGCGACGACGGGATGACCCTGCCGCTGTTGTCGATCGGCGCGGACGGCTGTATCTCCGTCGTGGCCAACGTCGAGCCCGAGCGGACGTGCGCGATGGTCGGGGCGGCACTGTCGGGCGACTACCAGTTCGCACGGCGACTTCATCACGAACTCGGGCCGCTGACACGCCAGCTGTTCGTCGAGACCAACCCGATCCCGATCAAGGAGGCGATGGCCATCCGCGGTCACGGCCGGCCCTCCGTGCGCTCACCGCTGACCCGACTTTCGGAGGCGCACCGCGACGCGCTGCAGGCCGAACTTGACCGGCTGGCCGACGAGGATCTCGAAGACGAGTACGCGGAGGGTGAACGATGATCCGCCTCGGTGTCACCGGCGCGGCCGGTCGGATGGGAGAGGCCGTCATCGAAACCGCAGCAGAGCGCGAAGACGTCGAGGTCGCTTTCGGTGTCGACGCCGCGGACATCGAGGACGTGCAGGGCGTCCCGGTATACAAGCCAGCCGCGTTCGCGGACCTGCTCGATAGTCACGAACCCGACGCCGTGATCGACTTCACTGTGCCGGAGGCCGCCATCGAGTTCGCGACCGATTGTGCGGAGGCTGGTGTTCCGCTCGTGACGGGGACGACTGGCCACGATGACCTGCAGTTCGAGACGGTCGCCGCCGCCAGCGAGCAGGTGCCGGTCCTGAAGGCGACGAATTTCGCCCGCGGGATTCAGGCGCTCTTGCGGACGGTCTCGGCGGCTGTCGAAGCCTTGCCGGGCTACGACATTGAGGTGACCGAGACGCATCACAACGGGAAGCGCGACGCTCCGAGCGGGACCGCCAACACGATCCTCGATACGATCGCCGAGCAGCGTGAGTTCGACGAGGAGTACGGCCGCGAAGGGATCCAGCCTCGCGAGGAGGACGAAGTCGGCGTCCACGTCAGACGGGCGGGTGACATCCGCGGCGAGCACGAGATCATGCTCGCCGGCAACGACGAGGTCGTGACGCTCACTCACAGAGCTGAGGATCGCGGCGTCTTCGCGGCAGGGGCCATCGACGCCGCCGTCTGGCTGGCCGAGCAGGAGCCGGGCTGGTACGAGTTCGGCGACGTGATCGACGACTGAATCGACTCCGGCGATTCCGACGACTCGATTTCCGAAGCATAATGGCTTCCGAGGTCCCAGCACGAACCAATGAGTCTCGAATCCGACGTGGCAGATCTGTGGCAGCGCTACGACGACGGCCTCACAGCGGCCGACACAGACCAGGACGACCGCGCCGTGCTCGAACGGTTCCTCGAAGCCCTCGAAGCTGGCGAGATTCGCGCGGCCGAACCGGACGGCGATGACTGGGTCGTCAACGCCTGGGTCAAACAGGGAATCCTCCTCAACTTCGGTCTGCGCGAAACGGAGCAGCGCGAGTACGGCGACGTCACCTACCACGACGTACTGCCACTACGTGCGACCGAGGATCTGGGTAACCGCGGTACCCGAAACACGCCTGATGGAACCGTGATCCGCCGTGGGGCCTACGTCGGCAGCGACGCGATCATGATGAGTCCCAGTTTCGTCAACATCGGCGCGCACGTCGGCGATGGGACGCTTGTCGATTCGTGTGATACGGTGGGGTCGTGTGCACAGATCGGCGAGAACGTCAAGCTGGGCGCGAACACGCTGATCGGCGGTGTTCTCGAACCGGTCGAGGACGACCCCGTCATCGTCGAGGACAACGTCTCGCTAGGCGCTGGCTGTCGCGTCACGAGTGGGTTCAAGGTTGGCGAGAACTCGATTGTAGGTGAGAACACGCTGTTGACGCCGCGGATTCCTGTCTACGATCTGGTGGAAGAGGAAGTACTGTTCGGAGAATTGCCCGCAGATCGGCGCGCTTTCACTCGCTTCGTGGAGTCCTCTGTCGGCGAACACGACCTCTTCGATGGCGGCGCGTTCAAGCCTGCCGTGGTGGCGACTCACGTCGAAGAAGAGACGCTGGAGGCCTCGGAGAAAGAGGACATTCTGAGAGATAACTAGGCCTGCTGGCCAGATATCGGGCTACTGCTGGGGACGACACGCAGGGAACGCCCTCGCGGTGAGGGCTTTCGAGGGAAGAGACACGAGCGATTACGAGCAACCAAAAGGGTTGAACCGGCGTAGCACCCACAAAAGAGCAATGACGACCGAGGGACCACCGATTCGCCGCCTGTCCGACTGGGACGCGGCCGGACTCCGCGATCTCGCCGATACCTACGACACCCCGCTGTACGTCCTCGACCAGAAGCGCGTCCGGGAGAACGTCGCAAACCTCCAGACTGCCTTTCACGACGAGCACGTCAGCTACGCGGTCAAGGCCAACACCGTCCGCGCGACGCTCGAAACTGTCGAAGACACAGGGGTAGACGCCGAGTGCGCTTCCGCGGGCGAGGTCCAGCGCGCGGTCGACGCCGGCTTTTCGACTGTGCGCTACACCGCGGTCAATCCCCCAACCGAGGATCTCGATCACGTCGTTTCTCTCCACGAAGATCGTCCCGACCTCGACTTCGTGATCACCATCGGGGCGGCCGACACCCTGGACGCGCTGGCCGAACGCGACTATTCGGGCCCGGTCGCCATCCGCGTCAACCCGGGCGTCGGCGCAGGCCATCACGCGAAGGTCACCACTGGCGACGCCCCGAAGTTCGGGGTGCCCTACGACCGCGTACCCGACCTCGCCGATGCAGTCGTCGACCGCGGCTACGACCTCGTCGGCCTGCACGCCCACGCCGGCAGCGGCATTCACAGCGAGGACGACTTCGCCGCACATCGCGAACTCGTCGCGCGGATGGGCGACCTCGCACGGGACCTCGATCACGACCTTCGATTCCTGAACGTCGGCGGTGGCATCGGCGTCCCCTACCACCCAGAGGAGGACCCACTGGACCTCGACGCCGTCGCTGCGGCGACCCGGCAGGCGGTCGGCGATCTCGACGCGCAATTGGGAATCGAACCCGGCCGCTACGTCGTCGCCGACGCGGGCGTGCTCCTCACCACTGTCAACACAGTCAAGCCCACACCCGAAACGACTGTCGTTGGCGTCGATGCCGGGATGACCACCCTGCTCCGCCCGGCGATGTACGACGCATATCACGAGATCCGGAGCCTCATACCTGACGCCGAGCAGCGCGAAGCGACGACTGCGATGATTGCAGGCCCGATCTGCGAGACGGCGGACGTCCTCGGGCGCAATCGTCACCTTCCGACTCCTGAACGAGGCGATGTCCTCGCCATCGGCAACGCCGGTGCGTACGGCTACGAGATGGCCAGTACGTACAACTCCAGACCACGCCCGGCCGTCGTTTCCCTCGACGGCAGCGATGAGCCACAGCTCGCAGTCGAACGCGAAACCCTTTCGGACCTGACCCGACTAGAGGGACAGCAATGATCGCTGTTGAGAAGTACCACGGCACCGGGAACGATTTCGTCGTGGTCGAAGCCGACGCACCTGTCGAGGACCGCGAGGCGTTCGCGCGGCGACTCTGTGATCGCGAGACGGGACTGGATCATCCCGACGGCGAGCGGATCGGTGCCGACGGCGTCCTCTTTCTGGATCTTGACGCTGACGCCGACCCCCCCAGAGTCGCGATGACGCTTGTCCAGCCGGACGGCTCTATCGCGGACATGTGTGGCAACGGGGCGCGCGTCGTCGCGACCTGGGCAGCGGCCAAGACCGGGTCACGCGAATTCGTGATCGAGACGCCCGCTGGCGAGTATCCCGCCCACGTCGGTCACGAAGGGATCACGATCGAGATGAGTGAACCGACGCTCGATCCCGCCGCTGTCCCGACGACGCTCGGCAAGCCCCTGATCGAGACCGAGATCGAGGGCCTGACGGTCACGGCAGTCAACACTGGCGTCCCGCACGCCGTCGCCTTCGTCGAGAACGTCGCCGACATCGATCTCGAAACCGTGGCACCACCGGTCCGCCACGCCGATGTCTTCCCGGAGGGGGCGAACGTCACGATCGCCTCGAAGCGCGACGCCGGCCCACTCCAGAGCTACGACCAGCGTACCTTCGAGCGCGGCGTCGAAGGCGAGACTCGCTCATGTGGGACGGGTGCGGTCGCCGTCGTCGCAGCGGCCCACGAACTCGGCCGCGTCGAGACCGGTCAGGCAGTCCCAGTCCATCCACCCGGTGGCCGGCTCGTCGTCACCCGGACTGAAGATGGTGCGACCCTCCAGGGACCGGTCGAACGCGAGTTCGAAACGACTGTGCCTGCCGACGGCGCTCTCGTGGAGTGACTGATGGCGTTCGATATCGAATCCTTCCACGAGCAGGCTGTTCAGACACCATCACACGAATCCGTCGACGAGATGCGGTCGCTGTTGGTCGATACCCTCGACGGCGAGAACGCTGACCCGACCGTCGACGATGCTGGGAACGTCCTCGCGACTCATGAGAGCGACCGCGAGGGCCCGCACATCGTTCTGAACACCCACATCGATACAGTGCCGCCCCACGTTCCATACGAGCGCGATGGGGAAGTCGTCAGGGGGCGTGGGTCCTGTGACGCCGGGGGGCCACTTGCAGCGCTCCTGTCGGCCTTCTTCGCGGTCGAACCCAAGCGTGGAACACTCACGCTCGCTATCACGCCCGACGAGGAGACCGACTCGACGGGGGCGGCCCACCTCCGCGACACGCTGTCGGCAGATGGCTATATCGTCGGCGAGCCCACGGATCTGGATGTCTGTACCGCAGCAAAAGGGCGTTTCGACGGTACCGTTACGATTACGGGGACGAGTGCCCACGCCGCCGAGCCAGCGAGTGGGCAGAACGCCGTCCGTGCGGCGGGGCCGATCATGCAGGCGATGGAGACCTACGACGAGCAGGCGGGGCCGGGCGAGCACGAGCAGCTGGGCTATCCCACTGTGACGCCCACCATGATCGAGGGCGGCGAAGTCAAGAATCAGGTCCCGGCCGAGTGCGTCATCACGTTCGACCGCCGGAGCGTTCCGCCCGAGACGGCCGACGGATTTCGAGCCGGGCTCGAAGAACACCTCTACCAGTGGCTCCCGAAAGGAATGGATCTCCGCGTCGCGTTCAGCGAGCGCGAGACCCCGTTCTTCGAGGCGTTCGACACCGATTCCGGGGACCGACTGGTCCAGACGCTCGCCGATTCGAGTGGCGGCGACGTCCGGCCGTTCGGGGCCGCCACGGAAGCCTCGTACTTCGCTGCCGACGCACCGACTGTCGTCTTCGGACCCGGCGTTCTGGCAGACGACGAGGGTGCGGTGGCCCACAGCGACCGGGAGTACGTCCGTCTACCCGATGTCCACGCGGCGGCCGACGCTGTGACCGAGACGCTGGATGCGTTCCTTCGCTGAAATGCGAGGACAGGGACGGACTCTGGAGTTCGTCTACGATTGGACAGTCTCGTGCCAGTGGTCAATGACTTGGCAGCAGATATAGTGAATCGCATTCAGAAATCCAGTTACTGCAAAGACGCCTCCGAGTAGCGGTATGGAAGGCAGTATTCGCACCCCGAATGAATCGCCTTCGAATGAAATGCCGTACACGAACGCTATAGCGGGAATACTCCAGATCAGTAATATTGCAGCAATATGCGCTCCCTCTTTCAAACGTAACGTCTTTATTCTAATCCAAGTAAGAAATGACTTCATACGGAACCGATCCACATCTATCGATAAATAGGTTGTCATCTTCGGACCCGGCGTTCTGGCGGATAGCGAGGGTACGGCGGCCCACAGCGACCGGGAGTACGTCCGTCTACCCGATGTCCACGCGGCGGCCGACGCCGTGGCCGAGACCGTACGAACACTCCACAGACAGTAGTGAAAAAACACTTGTCGCGAGTGCTCGAAGGGGCCACTCGATGTCGCCCTCGCCACCGTTCGTCGATATCGACTCACGAACGTTCGATTTCGGACAAATCTGGACGGAAGCGTATCCGCTGCTGGGATTGGTTCTCTTGTTCGCAATCGTTGGCCTCGTCCCGATCGTGCTCGGCGTGGCCTCCAGTACCGCCATCGGACTCCTGTTCGTCGTGATCGGCCAACTGATCCTCGCTGTCGGGACCGGGATCGTTCTCATGTACGTGGTCGCCCGGGGGATACAGCTCTCGGGCGTCTGATTACTCTCGATGGTCCCTCGTCTGTCGACGCTGCGCGTCGTCGGTGTCACGCCGCGCTATTCGCTCGCCTCGTTCCCGGTCGGTCACCGTCCGCTGATCGTGCTCACTACGGACCATCGCGTACAGCAGCAGACCACCACCGACGCTGATCGCCAGCACTAGCGCCACGACAGCGCCTGCGCCAGCCATTATCCGAGGAAGACGTCGACGATGTCACCCTGACTCGTGTCTCGGTAGAGCTCCGAGTACCCGCAGTTCAGACACGAGACGACCTGGAAGTGGTTGTTCTGGATATCGAACATCTTGCTGAGGCCGCCACCGGTCGTCGCGATTTCGCCGACGTCGACCTCGTCGTGGCCGCACTTTGGGCACCCCCGATCGCTGGAGGGCTGTGGATTGGAGGACATACACGTCAGACGTGACAGTAATATATTATATGCCTTTTCATTCGACGGGGGCACTCGTGCGGTCGAGCGTCTCTTCGACCTGCGAGTAGACGAGCACGAACGCGAGCGCACTTAGTGCAGCCCCGAAGAAAAAGGGCGTCTCGAAACTCCCGATATTGTAGAGGATGCCCGACGCCAGCGGCCCAGCGGCGACGCCGAGCCCGAAGGCCATTGTCAGCACGGAGAGAGTCGTCCCCGAACCGCGCTCGCTCGCCATATCGCCAGCGAGTGCCAGCGAGGGTGCGAACACGAGCGCGACCGCGATCCCCTGGACGAATCGGGCGACGAGCATCGACCAGGGATCGACCACGACGCCCTGAATGAACACCGAGGGGATCAACAGAGCGAAGCCGGCGACGACGAAGGGGCGACGACCGTAGCGATCGCTGGCGCGGCCGACCGGAACCTGGAGGAGGACGTTCGCGAGCGTGACCGCGGCGAACTGGACGCTGAACATGAACGTCGACTCGTCGAGCCGGCCCCGGATCGGCCCCTCAAGCGTCGCGAACAGGGCGATCGTCGTCGCCATGAGGAAGGTACCGATTCCGAGGACGAACACCGAGTCAAGTCCCCGCCCACTCGGGCCGCGGATCACGATCGAGAGATCCTTGCTCGCGGCGTCTTCGGCGGCGGGCGGATCCTCGATGAACAGCAGGACGAGCCCGAAACTGATCACCGCCCCGAGCACAGCGACGGCGAAGGCGGCGTCGAATCCTGATATCGTCTGGCCGATCACGTCGTAGGTGACGACACCCTCGGCAGCGAGCCCGCCAGTGACGACGATGCCGGCGATGATCGGTCCGAAGCCGAAGCCGATCAGCCGGAAGGTGTTGTAGACGCCGAAGTTCCCACCGCGGTCGGCGTCACTCTCGGCGTAGTCGTTGATCAGCGCGACCGTCGCCGGCACAGTAAAGGCCGCGCCGACGCCCTGGAGTGCCCGGGCACCGAGGACCGTCCAGTAGCTATTGGCGAGCGGATAGGCCGCGCTCCCGACTCCGAACAGCACGAGCCCCCCGAGGACGAACGCCCGCCGGCGACCAGTCCGGTCGGACCACCGGCCCGTGAACGGCTGGCCGAAACTGTTGACCAGGCCAAACAGCGAGAGGGCGACGCCGATCAGCGTCTCCTCCTGCAAGACGAACCCGGGAAAATCGAAGCCAGCGATTGCCGGCACCGTGAGTTCGGTGCCGGCGATACCCGCCAGCGAAATCTCGCCGCTGGCGATGTACAGCGGGAGGACGATGATCAGAAAGGAGTTGCCGATCGCGTCGGCCATCCGTGCGAACGCCAGCGTCAGGACGCGGGTGTCCGTCTTGGATCCCATCTGGCGCTCCTATGGCCGAGGGGGTTGTGACTCTTTCCGTCGGCCGCTGGTGCGGGACTTGTACGGCTGCTCCGAACGATCTACGCGAAAGAAAATGCGGAGTCTCGGGGCTGCAGTTATTCGTCGTCTTCTGGTTCGTCGGTCAGGAGGCGCTTGCCCGCGTATGCCGCGCCGCCAGCGACGCCGACCAGACCGCTGATCACACCGAAGCCGGGTCCGAACCCGGAGCCGGTGTCACTCTCGGTGATGGTCGTCGACTCAGTCGTCGTAGTCGTGGGCGGGTCGAAGACGGGCCGCTCTGTCGTCGTTTCGGGCGGCGGCGTCGTTGTGCTCGTGGGCGTCGTGGTCCGGGCCTCGATGGTCCGCTGGCCGGTCTGGCTGTCGTCGTTGGTGTATGCGCCGTACGTATACGTGCCAGTGTCGATGCCTGCCGTCTCGATGGTGAACTCGATTGTCTGGCTCACGCCACTGCCGAGCGTGACGTCTTGCGTGGCGACCGTTTCGCCAGCGAACTGGAACTCGACCGTCTGGGTCGCTTCCAGATCGCCAGTGTTCTCGATTTTAGCTGACACGGTCACACCGTCTCCCTGTGTGACCGTTTCCGGCGCGTCAAGACTCGTGACCTCGAAGTTAGCCGATTCAGCACTCACGGACACCTGCGCGTTGTCGGTCACTGGTTCACCGCTGGCAATGTACGGGCCGTCGGCATCCGGGAAATCGTAGACTTCGTTGCCGTTGGTGTCCATGTGAGCCATTGCCTGAACCTGGTTCGGCCCGCCAGCGAGGCGCTGGTCGAGGAGGACGTCAACGTCCTCGTGTTTTCCGGGTTCGAAGTAGGCCGCGTGGCCGATGACGGCACCGGAACTCGTGTTGTGGATGACCACGTAGCCACCCTCCGGCAGGAAAACCTCGTCGACAACGACGATGTCGCCATCCTGGCTGACCTGCGGGTTCATCGTGATGGTCGCCGTCGGCGACGACTGCAGCGTGTAGGTGGCCTCGTCAGCGTCCGGAATTCTTGCTGTGACTTCGTCACCGACACTCAGCGAGCGCAGGTCGAACGCAGCCGAGAAAGTGCCGTCGGACTGGACCTCGGCCCGGGCACTGTCGAACAGGGAGGGGCCAGTGATTTCGATCGTGTGGGTCGTCCCTTCCTCGGCCGAGCTCGACCCTGAGATCACCTGCTCGTTTCGAGGATAGAGGGACAGGTCCGTATCGAGCTGGGCCGGCCAGCGGACCTGGAAGCTCTTTGAGGTCGGCTGGTAGCCAGCCGGACGCGTCTCCAGGCTGTACTCACCGAACTGCGCGCTCTCGGGCACGCTGATGGTCGCCTGCCCGGCCTCGTCGGTTATCGCCTCGCCGAACATGTTGCCGTTCGGGTCCGACAGGGCGACTTCAGCGAGGCTAATTGGCTCGCCAGTTGCCGCCCAGGTCACTGTGGCCGTCAGCGAACCACCTGGCGCGACTGATCCCTGGCCGAGGTCGAGAGACGCCTCTCGGTTCTGGCGAAGGACGTCGAAGACGATGTCCTCTCCGGCGTGATTCTGGACCCGGTTTCCGTCGCCATCCTGGAGGACGATCACTTCCTCGCCCGTGCCGACTGGCGTCACGGTGAGATACCCAACCTGCCCCTCGCCGTACGGGATGTTCAGGTAGTTGTCGTTGTCCGTTACTAACACAGCCGAATACTGCAGTCTGGTCAGTGTGTTCGCGGAATTTTCTGCTATCGGATCCTCGTCGGGGTCGATCCGGAATTCCTGCCTGTCCAGCGGTTGGTCGTCCGGATCCGGCGGGAACGCCTCGATTCGGATGGTCTGGGTGACGCCGTTCGCCAGTATCGGGTTGCCAGTGTCACTGGCGACAGGTAGCCTGGCTCCGTTCGCGTCGTACACCTCGACGTTCCTGTGGCTCGACTGGCCGCGTACACTGGTCGCTGTTCCGAATACGGTCACACCCACTGTCGCGCTCCCGATACTCCCGAGAACGTCACGTCTACTCCACTGGTGGCTCACGTCTCGACTACGACTGGTGAGCCGGTTCACATAAATGTTGACACCGGAGTATCGGTAGTGTTCAGATTAGCTGATTCCATGCAAAGGCGAACGCTTCGATCCAGTCGTCGGCTGTTTCTGCTTGGGCATTGCTGAAACAGTTTGAGAACGAAGAGGTTCGTCGTTTCACCTCACGAAAGA
>Ga0207718_100463_pt1 | contig 36500 bp, 27 predicted proteins | sample A23M2SouthBayCA_FD_187749 | JGI IMG/M metagenome (GOLD analysis project Ga0207718, IMG submission 187749) | Aerobic enrichment media microbial communities from Eden Landing Ponds, California, USA - A23 M2 (SPAdes) | ecosystem: Environmental > Aquatic > Marine > Unclassified | place: Emeryville... | reverse complement strand
GATCCAGGATACCGGCGACTATCCGAGTCCTGAAGCTCGGTATGATGCATATGTTCACCGCCTCGGGAACCTCACGTTGGCAAGCAGATCGTGGAACTCGAAGTGGGGGAACGCTGCGTTCGAGACAAAGCGCGACGAAGGGTACGTAGAGTCGAAGCTCTGGGTGCAGTGGGACATCCAGGACAACTACGACGAGTGGTCCGTCGAAAATATCGAGGACCGCGAGGAGGCGATAATCGAGTTTGTTCTCGAAGAATGGGCGACCCCTGAGACACGTCTTGGCGGCGTTGAAGAGCCTGCAGACGCCATTGACCGACTGACGACGGAGGAACAGTTCGTCCTCAAGGCACTCCGCCAGAACACCGGCGGCGCGGTTCGCCGTGTTATCCACGGCGATGTGTGCGAACTCCCTGATTCACCGTTCAAAGAACCAAATTCGAACGGTACAGAACGGAACGAGGTGGGTTCGATTCTGAGTCGCCTCCAGAACGTTGGTCTCGCTGAACAGAACAAGCACACCTGGTCGCCCACCGACGAGGCGCTTACCGTGGAAGTTCTCACCTAACGTTCGGTTTCTGCGAGCCGTCTAAACCTCGCACTCCGAGTTTTCGTTGGTTCCTATGAGCGGTGTGGTAGACTACGTGTATCAAAGATTGATTCCGCCCCAGAGTGAGGACAGAGTATGGAGAAACCGCGCGAAGAGCTAAAAGCCAACGCCGATGAACGCACTGAAGTACCCGACTTTGAGGTATTGACTCCTCCATAGGAGTGACTGTGCGGTGACTGAACACAGGACGATTGCTTAGAGAGTTATAGGTCCATCTGGCTCTGTTGAAATCCACACTAGCTACCGGTTCTGGGGGAATCGGTCAGTACAGACAAGCTACCCACATGGTTATTTAGAATGTCTATTCAACGATATTTTTCAGATTAGTACGGAAAGGGGTTACTCGTCTCTGAGTGTCTTGATTGGGACCCATTCCTCTCCCGTATACCACTCCCACTCTTGCCACGGATAGTCCCATGCATAACCATCGTCTCCCCTAATGAGTTTATCAAAATCACGCGTCGCGCCAGAAGGGCTCCTGGGCTCACCTTGGAACTGAATTCGGCCATCTTGTACCTCCGCAAAAATCGTTATCGCTGAGTATTCGCCTTGCTCAAGATACTGCCATCGAAGCGTTGTCCCGTCTGGAAGCATCGGTAGTTCTGGTTCTGGCATTGCCCCTAAACCAACTGTCGATATTGTGTTAAATCTTACCACAGTAAATAGACTGGGCCCGGCGATGACTATGCACGCCTACCTAACGGCTGTTCCAGCGACGAGAGTGTCGAACGAAGAGATTTCAACAGAGTCGTCCATCCTCGCATCGGATGCGATTTGTTCGTGTTGACAATCGCTCACTCGGACTCTCTAATCGACCTGCTCTGCGTGGCGTTGGTGGTTACTCCTCCTCCCGTAGTGCCGACTGGATCTCATTTCTTGTCTTCCCCAGTTTCCACCGGAGACGATCAAGCCCGTCTTCGACCGTGATCGGTTCAGCATACTCAATCTCGTCAGACCGATACACTGGCGTTATGTTGGCGGTCTCTGTTGCAGCAGGGTCGTCCGAACTGCTGTGGATGTCATACAGGATGCCAACCTGATCACCATCTTTGACATCGATCACCGCTTCGGTGACCGTGGCGTGCTGCATCGGATCAAGCCTTGGAGTGCCTAGATCGTCAGTGTGGACCATGATCAGCATCGAGTGCATCTCCTCTTTCGGCAGTGGGTGTCTCAGCGTGATCGCAGCGATACCATCGAATGACTTCTCAATCTCATCGATAACCGCGTCGATCGGCTCTGACAACGCCCGTTTTTCTGCTGTCTGGTCGTCTTCGTTGCTGTCGAGGTTATTGGGTTGCATTTTTGGTATGAGTGGATGGTAGGTTGGCTGGTGTTACTCTGCGGTGTTTACGTTCTCGATGAGATCAGCAAACTCCTCCAGTACTGTCTCTGAGCTGGCAGCGCGGTTCTCGCACCAGTCGAGGGCTTCTTCTTCCGTGAGCAGCTCCAACGTTTCACCGTACGTTGTCCCATTCGAGGTCTGTTCGGCGTACTCCGTAGCCGCACCGCCTTGACAATGCAGGAAGTACTCCCCGTTCGAGTCTTTGTACAGCGTTTCTGCGAGGGCGTGGAAGTCACCCTTGTCTACTATGGCTCCATGCTTGGCAATTTGTTCCGCACTGTCCGTGTCGTAGACCTTTCGGTCGATTATTCGTTGCATCGCAAATACGATTAACCGACATTGGTTTAAAACCGTTAACCCAAGCCCCATGTGCTCTAACCAGCACAATAAGATATACATTCACGCACCGAATACAACAAGTATGAGTCCAAACCCCGAGGATTCCTTACGACAAGGTAGAGACGCCGTCAAAGACCTTCGACAAATGAACGAGGAGAACTGGGCAGACCTCGCTACCAAAACAGCGCTCACACAACGGCAAATCGCAATGTGGGAACTCTCCGTCCGTTACGACCTGAAACAGATGTACATCGCCAGCGAATACGGTATCAAAGAAAGCACCGTATCAAGACACGTCGAGCGAGTCCGCGAAAAGGCAGACCAAGCCGACGAAAAAATCGAAGAGCTCAAAGACGAATTACAGCAATGGGAAGAGACAAAAACATATCTCGAAATCTAGTTCCCGGTAGTGTCTCTCCAACCGTAGAGTATCGAGCGTTTGTTCCACTCTCTACGAGACGCCTCCACCTGGAAACACAATTTCCATCGGAATGTCCAGCACTGGATCTTCAGGAGGTCTGTCCCCGGTCTCAGGAAGCGCAGGATAGTCCGCCCGGCTGTCTCTCTCAGTCAGACCGATTTTCGCAGCAGTGCCAGCCAAGACGGCCGCGTCAACGACATCGTCAATCCGACCCTTCGAGATGTGATGGTGCCACGCCGCATCATCCCGGCGCTCATCAACAAACTCCCTGACCTCTGCGTGGAGATCCTCGTCGAGAGCTTTGAGCAGTGCCACTCGATCATCCACACCGGCCTCACTGTTCTTCGACTGGAGTGACTCGCCGGCCAGCGCCGCGAAGCAAACCTCGGGGTGACTTTCGTAGATGCGGTTGATTGCTCCGTTAACCTCCTGGAGGAAGACATCAACCTCACGGATGCGGGGGAACAGCCACCAGCTCTGGCTACCGAGCGAATCGTCGTTGGCCTCCCTGGCGTCACAGTAGTCATCGATTTCGACGATATCGCGGCCCGGGACTGAGAAGATGGTACTCGATCGATCCTTGAGCATCGACTTCGCAGCACGGTCACAGGCACGGGTGCCTGATTCCGGGAGGCCAATCGGGATGTCCACCAGTATCGCCTCGGCTGACGTTTTGTAGTCGTGCCAGACGTTCAGGATTGAGGGATGGGTCGTGATGCTGATACCGTCACCGAGTGTAACAGTGACCCACAACCCGCTTGCCCAGTCAACTCCAACGAAGGTCATATCTGTATTCGTCGGTGACAGCACTTCATGGTACGCGTCCAACGCTATTTGAGGAATAATCAAGCGATCCCAGATGCTAAATTGTAACTAATCAACAACTATTATGCGAACAGATGTTTTGTTGACGGATAATGGAATTGCCAGAGACGTCTCAGATCACCTACCGGGATGTCCTCAAAATTCTCGACCTCCTGGTAATCCCCGCCGTACTAACAGCCATCTATTACGGAACCTCCCTCTCATTCCAACAGACCTTGGTCCTCGACCACACTAACCCGCGCCTCCCCAACTTCTGGACGAACGCACTTGTCCACGACCATCGACCAAGTGACGGCCACCTAATCGGCAACCTCGTGGGCTACTTACTCTTGGTCTTCCCTTGCTGGATCCTTCAGATCTACTGTGAGCAGGAACGCCACTTCTGGCTCGGATTGGGCATCATTCTGGCGATCAGTCCATTCATTATCAGCGCCAGTAGCTACCTTGCGTTCTATGAAATCTTGGGCTTTGAAATCCAGAACGACCGGGGATTTTCCGGGGTTGTTAGCGCTCTGGCTGGGTTCCTGCTTATGTCCATCCTTCACACGTTCACTCAGAAACAGCGGGAACCGGTTGCCGTGCTGTCGATGGGACTTTATTTCGGGTATCTGATGCTAGGGTTCGGTATCCTCACCGAGCGGATCGTGGTCGTCAGTATGGGCGTATTCGTCCTCGTCGTGATGTTTGCCGGTACGCGAACCTCATACGTGGCATCGGCCGCCAAACTATCTGAATGGGGGAATAAAAACGGTCGGCTGAGCTTGGTACTCTTAGTTTCGATCCTCGTGAGCGTCCTCGGATTCACTGCCTCGCTCCCGTCAGATATTACGTCCGGCGGCGGATTGACAAATATTGTGGCGCACGGTGTCGGCATCCTATTCGGTATGGCAGTTGCAGGAAGCCTCCGATACCACTACAAACGATCCTCTTCGGAAGAATCAGCCGCCGACTGATACCATGTACCAGGATTGCTTGAGTGATCTCAGTCTACGAGCGTCACCTCCACTCCATATTCCAGATGCGGTGTTCGTCGGCTACGGTGATCTCTGATCGCGTCGTATAACACCTCTACGTAGATGTCCTGAAGGGTCGCTTCGACGTCGTCACTCACATCACCGGTGACGTGCTCGTCAATGAACCACGTTGCCGCCCTGTCTGCTTCAATGTAGATGGCTTCATCTTCGTGCGCGGTCCACGCAGTGCGCCCGGTCCATCCAGCATGCCCTTCGTAGAGCCTCTCTTTGACGACTTGCTCCGACCCAGTCTGCCATCTGGTTACGAGGTCGTCCGCGACCTCCGTGACGTTTCGGACAAGGGCAGTGAACGGTTTGACCGGTTGCCCGACCGCTTCGTGAGTGTCGATCGCGTCAAGCGCTTCGCTGCAGATGCGGTCAGCGATGAGATCCCGATCAAGTTCCAACGCTTCAACTTGAAGAGTTTCGCCGTGATCTTTGACTGCAACGCCGCTTCCGCCGCCGACTTCTGACCACGTTTGAACGGCGATCCACCCCTCGCCTGTTCTGATGAGGTGGTCAGTCACGCTGTGACTGGAGTCGTGGTCATGGTTATGAGCGCGAACGGTGACATCACAGGCCTTCTCTGGGTGATCGTGTTTGAGAGCTTCCCTGGCTTTGTCTTCTACCGTTTCGAGGGCCACGTTCTTCTTGTTGCCCTGTTCTGTGCTTTCGCCGACTTCAGATGCGGTTTTTCGTGTCATTGGTGTCGCGTGCTGTCCGCTGATCGTACTGCTAACACGCGACGTCCGACGACGCGCTGGCCTCGCGTCGGCAAGGGTCTATGATACCAGGGATTTCGGTATCGAATTAGTGTACCAGAGAGGGTCTATGCATCGTCAGCTTGTAGATGCGGGGGGATTCTCGGGCGTCGCTTAACTGCTCAAATGAACCTGCCATGTATAAACCCTCGTCCCGCAGCGGTCACGACTTCTCACTCAGCAGGATGCCCATGGAGTGAAGGACGAACTGTTTCTAAGTTCCCACACTCCCTCACCGCTTATCTCGCAACACCCACGGCTTCGCATTCGGATCGTACTCGCTGATCTTCCCGCTGTGACTGCGGGTCTCCGCAGCAAGCACACCGATATGCTTGAGCTGCTGCACGAAATTGAATAACACGTTGGTGCGGATGATGTCCTTCCAGACGGCTTCCTCCTCGTAGATTCGAGATACCTGGCCGGCCTCGATCAGTTCCCGCGCCCGTGTACGCCCCGCTCGCGTGCAGAACGTGTTCAGGAAGACGTTCGGGTACTCGTGAACCAACCGGCGAATCAAGTCGGGAAAGTGAATCCGCGGGCCTTCTTTCCGCAGCGCATCAAGCAATAATCGGAATTCGGGGTGTCGCTCGTAGCAGTTCCGCAGCAGAATGGCGAGCGGCTGATGTTCCGCGACGACCGTTGATCGGCCGACATCACTCTTGACCGCATCAAGCTCTTCGAGCGTCGAAATCCCGGACCCGCGAAGCACCGTCACCGCGAGTTCACCCTGATCAGTCAGCGCGAACCGATCAGCACCCTCCAAAAGTCCAAGCGACAGGGCACTCCGCCGAGCCTGAGTGCCCGCACCGAACCCGTACTCAGCTTCGATCACATCCACCAACTCATCGCCAGCCAACGGCCCATGCAGATCAACCGCGACAACAGGCGCGAGATAATTCAGCGGTTGGGCAAGCGAGAGACTCGCAATATCACCAGCAATGTCACTGCGACGCAGTCGAACCGACAACTGCCCCTCAATATCAACGACCTGCTCGTGCGACTCCGAGGTCGGCGGGCCCGACCACCGCGTCACGCCATCATCCGTCGCACCAATCACACCAACACCCTTCGACCGGAGCAAATCAGTATGTTGCCCAACCGTGTCAGCAGCCGCCGCGAGGTACGAAACGTGCGCGCCCTGCTGGTAGGTGAGCGCCTGCCCGATCCCGCGGAAGAGGCCGCTAGAACCTTTCAAATCGACAGCAAACACGCGATCACCATGCGTGAACCCCAGCAATCCGGATACCGCCCACCAATCGTGATCTGATGGGTCTCGCACCGATCCAAGACACCTGCGTACGTATCTTGATGCGATCCAGGCACGTGAACCAGCGGCTGGGAATCGTGTGTTTCGAGTTCATCGGTTGAGAGGGTAAATACAGCTGCCTTTTTATAGAGAACCATCCACCACTGGACAAGATAACAGAGTAATACCTGTTTTCTCATAGTTATATTGGATAGATGGGGTTGACAGCTCAGGATAAACATATAATATCTGCCATAATTGGCAGTAGCCTTGCTATGTGCTACCGAGGACGAATGGAGAGAAAAATTTCCCAGCGAGTTTCTAAGGTTCCCCCCCTAATCGAACCAACCGCAAAAATGCCTCGTGGACCCTCTACTAACTCTAAATTCACACTCAGATCAAATCTGATTTGAAATAGTAATTGATATTGGCACCACTATTAGCCAGGGACCAGATATAATTTCGTATCTTTTTAGCCCGTACTAACTACCGATAATTTTCAAATGGTAGTATAAGTGTCATTTCCAAAGTTCAGATGCGGTAGGCTCAGCAACTATTGGCAGAATACAATATATAATTTAACTTTGTCATTATCGGATAATCACTCCGACAAAACCACTCGATTATATACGTACCTCTACAGACTAATTCCCCTGAAATCGGGCACCTCATAGCTTCTAAAGCAATAATTGCGGGGCGAACTTTTTTATGCCCTCGCCTCTACGGTTGAGGTACAACGGAGGTGACACTACTCGGAAAGTTATGACCCGCCCGCCCATACCGGCCCTGGCAGGAAGGATGGACGGGCTGACAAGACAGCACGATGGCACCACCGTAGTGCCTTGCTGTGGTTTACGCAAGGCGTTCTACTGGTAAATAGCCTTCGCCATCCGCTGCTTCTTGGAATAAATGTGACTGCGGTGGCATGACCAAAAATTTCGGTCCTGTGTTAGGGGGCCTGCGTTCGCACCGCATCGCGTGTTGAATCGGTTCTCGCTCGAACCGTGTGCCGCGTGAATGAACACGCTCGCTTGTCCCAACCCACAGGACTCTGGTACGCCCCTTCCCGTGGCGATAGCTCGCTACGAGCAGCTGACATCTGCTCGGCAGGCTCGGAATCGAGAGGGACACCTCTGCGCAATCGAAGAGGGGTACCTCTGCGAGTCCAGTAGCTCAGCGAGATTCACCGTCACGAACCGCCATCAGTTCTGGTAGGGAACTTCTGGTGACCTACTATTGCTTGGTGGCGACCCGCAGCAGCCACAAAATCGTGGTCTGTCCCGTCCGCGGGGTGAACAAGCCTCGTTTTGGTACTGACCGTAAGGACGGCCGCACAAAGACAAAGCTGTTGGCCGGGCCCCAGCCGGTGGACCCTCCATTCATGGTGGTAATCCGTCTGGGACGGCGAGTTTGGCCACTCGCCAGAGTATCGTTTTCCAATTACTCGAAGGCTGTCAGCACTTCGACTCGGCTGCAGGCCGTGAGCAATGCTGACGTTACCTCAACACTTTGATCATTAGAAAATTCAACAACACGATGGACGTACAGACGACTGATCAGCAGTTTGCGACCGGGGTTCGTGTGGTCGCACTTAGCGGACTAGCTCACACGCGTGGGCGTACACGCACCAAGGGGGTGCGCACAGAATGAGTACCGAGGCTCAGTCTCAAGTGGGGAAACGAGCAACAAGTGACTCTCGGGGCAACGTCCCGCACCCGTCTAACCATGCACGTATGCGGTGGTTCCAACGTGCAGGCGTGACGGAGTTCGATATCCGAGAGGCGTGGTATCGATCACCGAGTGTCGGCGTTCCGGATTACGTAGGAACCAAGGGACGCCTACACGAGCCGAGCGGGACCGTTCTTATCGCCCGTGATGGAGTTATCGTTACCGTCGTCTATACGGGCGACGAACGGCTCAACGACGACCACCTCTGCGTATGTGACCGGTGTGGCTACCGTTACGACCGGCTACCGGACGACAGGGAGTGTCAGTGGTGTCGGGATAACCGCGCGTCGTGGAGCGCCGCTCTGGAGGTGGTTTTCGATGAGTAAGACGCGCTCGAAACGCCAGACACTTCATCCGTCGCGTATCGCCCAGTTCTGCAAATTAGGGCAGTGTTCGATGTACCTGTTCCACGAGTATGTGGACGGGTTCTTCGACAACGCCGACGTTGACGATGTGCCTCTCAGTCCGCTGTACGCGGAGACTGGGATGCAGTTCGAGCAGTCGCAGTTAGAGGCGCTGCTGGAAAAAGACGTCTATAGTGTAGGGACAGACCAATCATCTGGTTCGCTGAATTTCGACGAAACCTGGCACGGGGACGCGAAAAGGGATATGCAGCGGATCCAAGAGCTGGTAGAGCACGTCGAAGACGGGACGGTCAACCGACCGGTCGTTCTCTATCAGACTCCTCTAAAGGTGGACGTCGGTGTTTGGCCTGTCCGGAGCGAAGTCGATGTCGTCATCCTCTATCCGACTGAATCAGGGGTAGGTATCCGCGTCATCGAGGTCAAATCCGCGACGACTGCCAAGACGCATCATCAAATGCAGGCCGCGGTGTACGTTCTGCAGTTCGAGAACCTGTTGGACATCGAGGTAGAGATAGCTGCGAGTATCGTCGCACAGGACTCTCCACTCTCAGCAGTCGTGACTCCGTCCGGTCTCCGACTCGACCGTCTAGGGACGTTCGAACTGGACACCCGGAAAAACGACATCGGTCTGCTGCTCGAAGAGAACGGAACCTTCGACGAGCTCCTATACAATGCGGACCCGAACGACCCCCCGAATAACCGGATCGACGCGCGATGTGAGGGTTGTTCGAAGCAGGCGAAGTGTTTCGCTCGGGGCGTAACGAACCACGGACTGGAACTTCTAGGTACATTCGGTCTTTCCGAGGGTGTTCAGGAATCCCTCCGTGAGTTCGGAATCACGGAAATCGACGACATCGTCGATCTCTACGAGCTCCCTACAGACGGACGGGAACGAAAACCGTATCGGTACGACCACATCGAACCGAAAGACCCCGATAAGGTTCGTGACATCCAGCGAGAGACGGAAATCTCAAACCTCGCAGACCTGGCACAGGTCGCCCATCGGTTCCTCCGCGAGATCGATCCCGAGTTCAACTCACAATGGGAGCGAACAGCGGGGGGCGTAGGTCCCTGGAGCGAATATCTGATAGGAACCGGAAGCAACCTTCCCGATGACGACCCGAATATGAAGGGCTGGGACGAGTATCCCCGGAAGTCGCTGATCCGGATATACCCCTATGTCCAGGTAGACCATGTTCGTGACAGGGTTGTTCTCCTCGCAGCCAAGGTAACATCCACTCGGTATGAAGAAAAAACGGGAGACGACGGCGTGTTCGTCATCGCTCGTCCGTCGGGCCTTCCTGACGACCATGACGACGCCGCTGACGAAGAAAAGCGTCTCCTCGAAGACTTCTTCAAGAAGCTGGCCAACGCCGTAGATCAGGTAGCACCTGATCTTGGAGGTAATACGGGCCACGGCTCTAATGACGGCTACATCCACCTTTACCCGTATTCCAACAGCCAGCGTGACGCGCTGATGGATGCGGTCAAACGGCACGACAAGCTGTACGGCTCCGAGGCCATCCAGACGATGCTCGGATTCCGTGCGGACATCGATCAGGAGGCCGTTAGCATCCTTCAGGATGACTTCCGCCAGCGCCACGCGCTACGTTATCCGGGCCTCGGAATCGTCCAGACGGCGACTCAGTTCTTCGGCGGGACCGACTTCTCGTGGGAGGACACGCGTAGTGGCGGAACTCCTCTGAAGACTACCTTCGCTGAGGGGTTCTTTGAAGTCGGCGTTCCTTTCGAGAAGCAAGGAGACCGTATCGTCCCGCGATTCGACCAAGGGTATCAGGTTCCGGACGCGAACGGCAAGGATTACTTCAAAAATCATTATCCGATACTAGGCCGCCATCAAGACGGGCTTCCGTTGGAGTACATCTGGGGTTGCGACGAATTAGACCGGATGAAGCCCGACTGGGCAGACGACCAGGAGACCCGCGACCGGATCATCCGGTTCCGTCACCACACTGACGAGCAGTCGAAGCGGATCACTCTCGACGACATAGAGGAGATGGTCGAAGCCGTCTGTGGTGCATACCAGCACATTGAGCGGTCTATCGGCGGTAAAGACGCGTTCACTCCCAAGGAGGCAATCGACATCGGGAATCTCGCCAATCTCTCGCTGGGTAACAGCAGTCTCCAATCCACCGTCGTTGAGTACCAGAATCTCGAATTCGGGACCCGGCAGCGAGACCGGGAAAACCACTACCGGAAATCCCTAGCGGAACGTGTCGCTGCCGGTCGTGCTATTCCCTTCGAATGCACTCGGACGCCTGAAGACGACGACCGTCAGATCAACGGCCAGATTATCCGAGATATCGGTGACGGGCCTGATAGCGGGCTACAGGCGGAGACACCGCTCGCAATCGAAGCGGGTGATATGGTCGTGATGACCCCGCTTCGAGAGCAGTCTGATGGATCCTACGAGGAAACGGTCGAGAAGCCTAAGAAGTATGCAAATTCCGTACTCGGGTTCGTTAATCACGTGAACACCACTGCGGGAACAGTCAGCATCAGTGCACCGTGGCGGTATCGCCGACGTGGTGAACCCTGTATGGTGTGGCACAAGGGATGGACGAACGATCCTGACGAGTTGGAAGACAATGTCGAACTCGTTCAGGACGGTACGGCGTGGGTACTCGATCCGGCCGTGGATGACTTCTCCGGCTCTCGCGCTCGTCAAGCCATCCGATACGCGCGTCAGAACGACATTCACAACCGCCTCCTAGATCTCTATGACCACAACCAACAGACTGCGCTACAGTACTCGACGCCGTTCTGTTCTCAGACTGCCCTGCAGGCGTTCCTGACCGAGTTCGACGACGTCATGGACGAGTCAACGAACAAGAAGCAGAAAAAGTTCGTGAAGCACGTGAATCACTCTGTGGTCGTGGCACAGGGGCCTCCTGGGACTGGTAAGACATCATACGGCCAAGCACCGGCGGCCCTCGGTCGAGCCTACACGTTCGAACAGAATGAGGAGTCGTTCGGAGGCGTAGTTTCGGCGCACTCGAACACAGCTGTCGATGAAGCCGCTGAGGCGGTCGCTGATGCCCACGAACGGCTAATGGATCAGAAGGGTATGCTGACCGGTCTCCGGTTGATTCGCGTCCGTTCAGCCGGTGAGCGGCTCAGTCACTCGAATCCTAATTTCGAGGACTTACAGTACTACGAAGACCGGTCGAGGCTGCGGGAACTCTGGGAAGAGACGATGGCAAGTGACGAGGCCGAACAGGTCATATTTTTCACGACGCCTGTGACGCTCCGAAATCTGACTGATGCAGTTGCTTCGATCATTGACGAGGACGTGGACGACATCACGCTCGACAACGAGGACAACGTTGACGCACTAATTCGATCCGGCGATGCCCGGGTGTTCGACTATGCGCTGATCGATGAGGCGAGTATGATGGATTTGCCGCTACTGTTCTTGCTCGGTGCATTCCTGCGAGAGAGTCGTCAGTTGATGTTGATCGGCGATCATCGGCAGATGCGTCCCATTCAGAGCCACGACTGGGAGTCGGAAGACCGAAAGACGATAGAGGAACACACGCCGTCGCTCTCAGTGCTGAACCTGATGCGTTTCCTCCGAGGGCAGACCGACGACGACGAGACGCTGGAGTACTTAGAGCGTGAGCCCCCTCAGTGGTCGAACCCCGATAGCGTCCTTCCTCTCGTGCAGTTCGACACGACGTATCGGTTCACGACCCCGATGGCTGATCTGGAGACAGAACTGTTCTATCATAAGGACAGCCTGTCACTCTCGTCTGGGGTCGATAGGCCCTTGATTCCGGATGTGACCGGTACTTCAGGTCTCCCCAACTGGGCCCGGGCTGCACTTGATCCCGAACCGCGGGTGACGCTGCTCCTCCACGACGACGACCAGTTCACCAAAGACAGCCCCGTCGAAGAAGCGATAACGAACACGCTATTAGAAGCACTTCCCATCGCCTCGGGCCAGAGCACCGGATCAAATGATGTGACTGCTGGAGTTGTCGTACCCTTCCGACTTCAGCGCCGGAGGATGCAGGACAGTATCCCTCAGGGGGTTACGGCAGACACGGTAGAGCGCTTCCAGGGTGACGAGAAGGACGTGATGGTGCTATCAATGACGGCAGGTAACCAGGGCTACGTCAACTCCCGCGCCGATTTCCTGCTCGACGAGAACCGATTCAACGTCGGCATCTCACGGATGAAGCGGAAAGTGTTCATCATCGCCTCGAAGTCGATATTCCGCGCAATCAGTCCCGACGTCAAGGACTACGAGCGTCAGAAGGCCTGGAAGAAACTGTATCAACTTCTGGGTGTGGCTGACCGTCAACCGGACGGCGAGGCCACGCTCACGCAGTCCGAGGTGCCGGAACTGGCGAACGGACGAGAGGTGAATCTGGAGGTGTACACGGGCTTCAGCGACTAAAGATTCGACTGCGTCCGTCACCGGATAGCAGTTTTATGTCCCGCCCATAAACCAACCAGACAACCAACCTACGCCTCACAAATGCAAACACCTCAAGATACGCTTACAAGTGCGAAAGATCGGGCCGCAGAAATTACCTGGTGGAACCGCGGGATGACGAAATTAAATCAGGTGAACGGAATCACGAATGCCCAGTCGTTCGTCGAGAACGACCTGATCGAACAGAAGGGCCCATACGTCGAGTTCGTCGATGCTCCGGAGTTCCACGATCAGCCGGCCTCGGAGTTTCTTAAGGGCCTTGGCTACCGTGACGAGATAATCGATGCTGTCAACCAGGAACTCTTCGGTGGCAAAGAGGGGTCACTGTATCAGCATCAGGCTGAAATGATCGAGCAGATCGAGACGACGGACCGCGACAACGTCCTCGCCGTACCGACGGCTACCGGGAAAACGGAAGCCTTCTTCTTCCCTATTCTAAATCACTGCCTCTCGACCCAGGAGGACGGGCTGAAGTCGATCATTCTCTATCCGATGAAGACCCTGGGCGTGGATCAGTTAAATCGATTCATCGCCTATCTCGACCAAATCAATCGCTATCGAAACTCCGACGAACGGATCACAATCGGTATCTGGGACGGCGACACGCCTACCCGCGTCGGTACACGAGACCACGAAGTCGAACCGGGGTCCTACATCCGTGGGCTTGAGGATCCACGGAACCCGGATGAGAAACTCCGAGTACTGGGCGAAACGAACGTGGGGACGGACGATAACCAGTACCCCTGGATACGGGTTACCCGCGATAGCATCCGGCGCGGTGTTGATATTCTGCTGACCGTCCCGGAGGCACTCGACTATATGTTCATCAGTGACAACGATGAAACCCGGGATGTACTCGGAAATACGCCCGGGGAACATCCCGTTGAACACATCGTCTTCGACGAGGCCCACGTTTGGAGCGGGATCCAAGGTGCGGCAGTTTCCCTTCTCTCCCGGCGTCTTAAGCACTTCTACGACGACCGGGATCCCCAGATATCGATGGTCTCCGCCACGGTGGATAACCCGCGAGAGCTGGCGAGTTCGTTGACTGGGACGGACGAAGACGAAATTAACACAATCGGGTTCACTGGAAGAGAGTTTCCGACTCTTGGCGAGCCTGATTTCGGACGGTTTTCCCCCTGTGACATCGCCGATCTTGTTCACGTACTGGCACTTGCAGTCGGGGACATCGATGATCCGACGAGCCATCTTAGAGAATACGACCTCGATGATGCGCTCTCAACGGCGCGTGAAGTCGGCCTTGTAGCAGACGAGAAAATTGAAATCGAGACCAATATCGGAGAGTGGGCAACTGACGCTATCGAAACGAGACTCCTATCCCTGGCTAGAACGGAGTTTGATGACGTCGAGTCAGTACTCAACTCCGTCAAGGGACGGAACGAACTCGTCGAGGCCGTTATCGACGAGAGCGGAACCAACAGTGGCTGGTACGAATATGTACTGACAAACGTCCCTGAAGTCGCTGCGTTTGCCACGTGGTTCGAGACGGACACCACTGGCGTCGTTGGCTTCAAATCCTACGACCAGTTGCTGACTCGCGCTCGGAGCCAGGGCGTCGAAGACCCCAAAGGGGTCATTGAGACGGTCATGGCATTCGGGCGTCTCGCGGGCGTCGTGACCGAGAAGTATCACGTCTTCCTGAAACCTCCTTACAAGGTGTACTGGTGCCGAGAGTGCGAGAAAGTGTTCCGCGACAGCCGTTGCCCTGAGTGTAACCGCCGTCTCCCTGAAGTGCAGTTTTGCCGGCGTTGTCATGAACCATATGTTGAGACTGATCCCGGAAACGGCGACGAGGAGTTCGCGCCCATTAGTGTAGGATCTCCTGTTGAATCTTGTCCTGGCTGCGAAAAATGGGTGAATCTCACAGATGCGGGTGTTCCGACATCATCTCTGCTCTCGTATATGCTAACGGAGGTCTGCCGGCACACCCCATCGAAAAAGACCCTCGTGTTCTCCGACTCACATAGCTCTGCTGAGAGCGTCGGTGATCGGATAATCGATACGGAGTACGGATTGATGGCTGAAACGCTGTATTTGCAGGAGTTAATCGAAGCCGGTGGGAAGAAAGACAATTACGAGCTCTTCAATTCCGTCTCGACTCGGCTTCGAGAGGAATACTGGGAACCCCTCATTCAGAACGAGATCGACGAGGACGGAACGGCGTATAACTTCCTCCGCTCGTTGCTCGACGACATCGAGTCCCACGCGATGTTGCACAACTGCGAGAGCTTGTTGGATGGGGGTCTAGTCACAGCTGATGTCGTCGCTGACCTCGACGATCCGGAGGAGTTAGTTCTCGCACACGAGATATACAAGCTATTCACACTCGGCCAAGGAGCCAGCTTCACCTACAAGAAGGTCTCAATCGATGGCCTGACACGAGAGAAGCTAATCGACAGGCTGGAATCTCGGACCCGATTCACCGAGGACTGGATCGACGAACGGTTGAATCGTCTACTAAGCAGCTTCTTGGAAGAAGGTATCATAACCGAGCAGCCACTTGATGAAGTGAAAACCGCGGTCAGAAACGCGAACCTAGATGACAGTTCGCGCAAACAGGTACAGGAGTATATTGAAAGCGCGCGTGAGCAAATCGAATCGGCGAGTATTATGTCTGAACCGCCAGAAAGCGGTGTGTTCACCCGCATCCCGCGCATAGACAGTTCTTCGCTGGAACTTGTCGAGACTGCAGCGTTCTGTGCTGACTGCTATAGTGCGTATCCAGCCACGAGTGATGGGAGAGGCGTCGAGATATGTCACAACTGCGGTGCGAGTCTAGAAACCTATAGACGGTTCACCCGGGGTTCCGACGGCGAACTAACTGCCGATCCCGGCTACGCACAGGTTGAGTCTGGCTGGGATTACGCTATTGACCACTGGGCCCACGACGTGACGCGCCCGCTTACGAACGGAGGCCAACCGGAGTTCATCACTGTCGGGATTCACAAAAGTAACATCCCCCACACCCTTCGCGGCGCTATCGAGGAAGGATTCCGCAAAGACGATCCAGATGTCAACATCGTGAGTGCGACGCCCACGATGGAGCTAGGGGTCGATATCGGGACGCTCGATACGGTCGCTCAGGTCGGAGTTCCGCCGACTTTGACGAACTACGTGCAACGAAGCGGACGGACGGGGAGATCGCGGGGAAGCTCCTCGCTCGTTATGACCGTTATCCGGGGGAATCATCCCGTTGATGGCCACTACTACGCAAATCTCGATAGCTTCCTCAACGATTTCGAACCCGTTCGGGTACCTGATCCGGAGGACTTCGACGAACTACTTGCCGGGCATGTCGTGACTGAGGTCTTTGCCTATTTAGCCAGGAATCCGCACGAGTCCGGTGTCTTCGAGCGGATGTACGCGCTCTCGGAGCCGAAACACGAGAATATGGGAAGCTTCGTCAGTGCTGTCGAAAAGAATCTCGACATTCTCCAGAGATTCATCCGTGATGAGATGTGGGATACGCTGAGCTCCTATATTCGAGATATCTTCGGACAACGAGGCGTCGAAATTCTCGATGAGGTCTTTAATTCTGATGGACCACTCTCGATGGATCGTCGGACAGAACAAACGTTCTCGCGGCTTACCGCTGCGTCAGGGTCGTCAGACACGAATAAGAACATCACGGAACAGAACGGACGGCTTGATCGCTGGCTGGATCGATTGGGCTATCTAGCGAACTACCGGAACTTCGGTCAAGACTTCCCCGTCAAATTCACTGGCCGGCGTGAGAGTATCGAGTTCGAGGCATCCGGCAGGTTATACGATCTGTTCCCAGGTGAGGAGAACGATCACGGTGCAGTGACCACACTCCATGGAACAAAATATCTCGTCAACGACGTTCGTGGATCTTCGACGCCTCTCACCGAGATCTCGGTATGCAACAACGAGGAATGTGACCGCCCCTTCCAAAGTTATCCACCGGGCGAGACTGAATGCCCTCACTGCGGAACCGAACTAGAGGAAACGAAGGTTCACGGAATCAGTAGTGTAGAGTGCAAAACGGCGATGGGCGGGCAGCGAGGCTATAGCACTCGTGCTCTTATGTCAACATACGTCTCGGAGACCGACGCTTCTCAGAAGACTGAGCACGTCGAATTATTCGGCCTGCCAGCAGAAGTTAACTATGGTCAGCAGGAGGTTACGGACTTCGTATATGCCTTCGAGCGCCGCCACACGAACAGTCCTGACAAAACGATCCTTCACTCTGAGGCTCTAATCGAACGCGAGTCGAGTTCTTCTACGGAGGACCAGAGCTGGGAGGAGATGCTGGAAGACGTAGAAGAGGAAGTCTATCGACCTGTCGGTCAGCAGTATCACACTCAGGGTGTAACGGTCAGCTTTGAGCGGGACGCGTTCGAAGAGCGCTACGAACGGACGACCCACGAAACGAAATCTTGGCCACAGGCGCTCGTCAGTCTTCAACAAGCTCTGGAAAAAGCGATTGCGATAGTCGCAGAGTGTGACCGCTCGGACTTCCGGGTCAAGGCGATGCGCACGGCGAACACGGTTGACGTCCATATCGTGGACAGCCGTCAAGGAGGAAACGGGGTCACGTGGCAGGTTCTGCAGAGCCTGTCTGATTTGGAAGCCAGGGTCGTTGAGGTCGCCGATTGTGACCGTTGCGTGGATTACTGCGATGAGTGTCTCCTACTGGCTCGCACTCCTGCGTACTACCTCGAAAAAGATCTCTTGGATCGCCGGATGCTCGCAGCGACCGTCGGGAAAGACGAAGCAGAGGTGGAGAGCATATGAAACCGGAAGCGCTCTTGGACAAATTGACTCGTAATCAGGTCGCGTTCGCTCACGAGCCCGTCAGCAACTCACGCTGGTGGATGCTCCGAACTCTCCCTGCATTACAGTATCTCGGGTTCGATCACTTCACATTCCCCACATCGTGGCGTCAGCTCGCACAGGGAGGGTCGCAGTACGACTACCTCGATTACGAATACCACGTCACCGGTAACATGGAATTGCCGGACGGCGCAGACCTCTGTGTCATCACAAACGAACACTACGAAACTGAGACATCGTACTCCATCGAACATTTAGTCAATAGGTTCACCTCAAGAGAGGGCACACTCGTAGTGATCGCAGATTCTCCACAATTCACGCCCATCGGCGGACAGCGTCCACTGTATCAGGAGCAGTTTACGGAACGAATTGGTAGCGTCGAATCGTTCTACGAGGCATTCAAACAACAGTATCGGAGGTATGATTGGGACATGCCTCTGATAGATACTAAGAACGTGTTCATTCAGGACAACGCAAATCTCTACGAGATTGTGGCAGGAGAGCCTCTTAGCCGCGCAGAACAGTTGTTTGACGTCCTTCCCGATGCTCCTTACCTGCCCCTGTATAGTGTTTTCAGCGACATCTTTGCACGGCCGGATGAATACGGAAGCGTACCACTGAATACGGAAGACGAGGTTCCTGGATTGGGGCGATGGCTTCGGAGGCGTATCGAGTGGGATCGGCAGACGGGTACCTCAATCGCTCGTGAGTTGAACCGGGCCGTCTCACGGGACGGCAGTGTGTTTGACCCATCATATGCCCGGCGGAGCCCTGCGATGCAGAACGCGAGAGAAAGCACGAGCAAACTCGACCCCCAAGACAATCCAATCGACGCCAGATATCAGGAGTTTCTCATGACGGAGGAACTATGACAGAAGGATACATTCTCAACACGGTTCAGACCCCAGGCCCCTTACGGACAGTCTATGACTCAATAGACCGGGGTAATACGACTGAAGAAGAGATCGCTAACGACACTGATCTTCCAGAGGACCTGCGCAGCCAGGGAATGCGGGGTCTTCAGGAGTTAGGTATGATCGGGAGGGAGGAACCCGACTATTACACGGCTGGGTTTGCCTGGGAAACGAGTAATCGAGATCTTGACTTCCGAATGACTGCACTCCACAACTTGGCGATAGAAGCGACACCGGGTGAGTGGGGGAAGCAATCGGTCGTTCTGCTCAACTATCAGTACCTCTTACAGGAGGACATTCAACACCTCCATGCGAGTGACCAAGTTCTGTATGAGGCTATAGACAAATGGGAACACGAACAGCGCGAATACCGACCTCGGTCCCAACAGGGCCCAATCACACTCAACGAGCCCAAGTTCGTCAACTGGACCCGACTAGCTGATTTTCTCGGATTAATCGAGAAAGCCACCGGCCGCGAATACGTCGTATATCCCGACCCTGAGATGATCTTAGAATCCCTCCGAATCGCCACTGGTGACGAAAAACGGATCGCCATCCAAGAGTACATAAACTGGCTTCAGGAGAATCTTCTACTGATCAATCTTACTGGTGAGCGGGATGTCCCCGCACCTTTCGCTCGTACACTCTACAACTTGATCCGGGAGGAGAAAATCAAGCTGGTCGAATATGGTGATGCTGGCGTAGTCCGTTTAGATCGCTCCCCACGACGGTCCGGCATGGAGAAAGACGCGAATTCAATCGAGGTGATAGCATGAGTTCTTCTGAAGAGATACCGGGAGGGCCGCTGTGGTGTCCACATTTCCAGAAGATCGATGAACGAACCCTGAGACAACTCTTCAGTAAGGTCGCAGCAGTACGATCCGAAAATCGAGAGCTCTTCGATTTCACTCACCGTAGAATCGAAGTTTTCCGTGGGACGAGCACAGAAGACACTGAAAAGTGGGGTGAAGAGAGGGTCTATCAGCTCTTTTCCGAGGACGAACTCGGGAACTTCGTTGTTGTCATCGAAGGTGAAGTAGGGACGGGTAAATCCGAACTATGCGCGTATCTCTCCCATCAACTGAACGATGACGGTCGTCCCATCCTCCATATCGACAAAGACGACGACCTCATGTCTATTCTCTCGGAACGTATTCCTGAGTTCTATCAGGAGCACTTTGAGGAGCCTCTCCCAGGAGCGTCTGAATTCAAACAGCTCAGGGACGATATTACGAACAACCCCCAGACTGTCGCTAACAACGCTACTTCAGGTGCACTACTGAACCTGGGTAGACAGGGCTACGAGACTACCCATACAAGAGAAGACGAGGAAGCCATTCGGGATTTCATCCAGGAAAAGCTACAGCTCCTCGTTGAACGCGGGGAGTACGCTCGTGAGATCAAATTCATCACAGAAGGCGAGTACAAACAACAAGAAGAACTCCGCGTCTTCCCCGATCAGGTCTCTGCTGATGAGGCGGTCGAATCGTTTAATAAGGAGTTGTGGCGCGAAATCCGCGACAGGTACGACACCGCGTCGTTAGACGACGTGCTCGAATACGTCGGCAGTCAGTTCGAGGACACCCGGCCAGTCATCGTTTTCGAGGACTTCGCAATAGCCTCGATGGAGGCCGAGCGGCTCCGTAACTACATGGAGCGAGATAAACCGGATGACAACTGGGATTTCATCGTCGCGGGAACGCGAGACTCCACGGAAGTGCTCCATACGCGGACGGCCGAGGATCGATTCGAATTCTTCCAAACAAACAAGCGCCACTCGAAGAACGTTCTATTCCTCGACGAGCCGTCTGCTGTTGACTTCGCCCGTCCATATCTCGGCTACATCAAAGCCCACGACGATAGCGTTCGATACGATAGAGAGAATGGCGACTTCGAACTGCTGCCCGCACCGGACGAATCTCTCTGTGCAGAGTGTGGCTTCTGCGACGAAGCGTTCCGTGACCTGTTCCCGTTTAACCAGGCCTTCCTTAGCCGAATCTACACGGGCTTAGACGAAAGTCAGCAGTCACCGCGAGAGTATATTATGGAGATCTTCGAAGTTCTGGAAGAGTGGTATGAAGGTCATGCCAAAGCACCCTCAAGCGCAAGCTCTCTCCGACGGCTTCGGAATACCGTATCTGCGGCAGACGAAGTTTACGAAGAGGCCGAAGAGTTTGCGGACTTAGCGAAATGGTACGGTAGCGTTGAAGATAATCAAATCACGGTTGATCGGCGCTTTGCGGAAGCGTTCCACCTTCTAGAAGACGGGACCCCTGCCGTTGTCGATGTAACCGATGACGGTATCATCATTCCCAGTGCGGGGGTTTCCTCCTCTGAGCCGGAAATACAGAGCGAACAGACGGAAGAAGACGACGAGGAGTCGTCTAGTACCGACCAAACAACGACACCGGAGAAGAGTCGTGTCGAGAAGCTAATCGAGAAACACAACGGCTTAGTGGATTCTTGGCTCGAAAATCCAGAAGAATACGCTAAGACAAACCGCTTCATCCGACAGGGGCTCAGGGATGCTATCGAACATCTCACGGACGGGTTCAAACTTTACGAAGGAACCAAACTCGAATATCGGCTTAGCAGTCAGAAGGATCCATTCGTCTACGTTGAGAGTGATGACTCACCGGAAATAGATCAGATTCTGCTTGACAGACGTGACTTCAGAAGATCTGACCTCCGGAAGATACTCAAATACGGAATCCGCCGGGTAGAGGAACCGCGGAGTGCTGACGTTGATTCGCTTCTCACAGAGTGTGGGACTCAGTTGATGTACTACGCCCTACAGTGGCGTCAAATGCTGATTGAGGAATATCTTAACGGGGAGAACGTGTTCTACAAAGGGAGTGCAGAGTATGACTTTACGGATTTCGTCTTAGCTACATACGTTCATCTGGTGATGCTTGACTCTCCGTGGCGCAACATCGATGCGAGCGCGATTAATGAACGCTTCAGTGAGGACGACGCTTTCTCGGTTGATCCGCATCTCGAAGAACAGATTACTGAGATCCTCTCGCAGGAAGAGTACGACCACATCAAGACAGCGATGGACTCCGCCGATCACATCGAAGCTATGGTGGGAAAACTACTGGGCGTCTCCGGGGGGAGTCTAGACGTTCCGAAGATCCGGAGACGGCTGGGTCGGAACCCGCCGTACGAGGTTCTCAACATGCTCGGTCGGCAATACATCGCAGAGATAGATAGCCGCGTTCGATTCGGACAGGAGGCTTATGTCCGGTCGATTGCGGATACGATGTACGACGTACGCCAAGCTCTCGAAGAGGTAGCGGACCACGGCTACGACCGTGAACTGATAGAAGAGATCAACTCGGAATTCTCCACGCTCAATATGACCCGAGTTTCCGAACTCGTGTCTAATCTCAGAACCTATGATAACGTGAATCCGGATCTCCAACAGGAGCTAACGAAGTTCGTTGACTTCTCTCAAGCAGATGTCGATATGGCTGTTGAGGCCGCTGATACTGCCGATACTCTCCGTATGGAAAACACCCAAGATCAGATTCAGGCAGCACTGATCTCTCTGAAGTTGGCAGCCACACCAGTCGTGAAACGGTTCCGTTCTGTGCCAATCGATGGTGCGAGCAGTAACGGTGGACACAGGGGAGGTCTCGGTGAGCGGTTCAAGGAGGTGAGCGATCACTATGTCAGCTAATTCCAGTACGTTTCAGGAACAGCTAGAGACGATTTACGAACAGCACCGGCGACAAGGCCTGGAATCAGAACTAGACGAGCTCGCAGAAACGATGGAGGAAACGATTCTCGAACGAGTTCTTGCTGAAGCCTTCTTCCGGACTGAAGTTGAGATAGACTCTGAGGCGAAACACGCGGTCGAAGAGGCTAGATCTCTGTTAGAACAGGACGATTACGATGCTCTCGCAGAACGACTTCCCGAGACCCGCGAAGCTGTCGAAGCTCAACGGAGGGAGGTCAACAACTTCGTTCACCAAGCGAGAATCGACGTCCACAACACTGTCCGAGGCATGATTCGGTTGAACCAGCGGGTTGAGCGGGTAGACCAAGACAAGTTAGATGCGCTCGATACCCTTCTCGATAACTGGAACTGGGAGGCACAGATTGAGGAGGATCAAATCAATCAGCGGAAAGAGGAGGCCAGAGAGTACGGTCAATTCATGCGTCAATCACTAGAGGAGGCAAAGGACGCTCTGTTTGGCCCATACCGGGATACACCGCTTGATGATCTCGTTGACCGGTTATTAGACGACGAACGGCTAACGTTGGCAGCGCTCTCAGAAGAGGAACTCAATCGCCTCCATGAGTCTGATCTCGCAGACTATCTCGAAGTGACTCTCTCGTGATCGCCTCTCGTGGAAAGATTGATTGCGGCATCGTGTCCATCTCCAACAAATCGACTGCATGAAGTACTTTGATCGGAACTCGAATGCCTCACGAATCCCTGATGATATCCGACCGCTGATTCACGGTTTTCTCTCAAACACCCAGATATTTGATGCTGACCAAGACAATCCACCTTACATCACGGATGGTGTCAAGTACACACAGAGGCCACAGGATCGACGAGCCACGAGTAAATACACTGGTGACGATCAGTTCGTTGCTGACATCATCGAACTCTTTGATTTCAAGCCACTCGACTTTCAGGTCGAAAGCTGGCAACTGATCCGCGACCTCGATGCGGATCGACGGTCATCCAACAACTCGCGTGGCGCGATCTTCTCGGCACCCACTGGCTTTGGAAAGACAGAAGCGTTCCTCGGCCCACTCTATCAGCTGTTAGCAGAAGATCAACAGGACTTGGCAATCGTCGTCTATCCGAGTCGGGCTCTCCTACAGGACCAACTCGGACGGATTCTAGAACACCTGTACAAACTTAGAACGGAGCACGACACCAGCCTTTCTGTTGGGGTATGGACCAGCAACACTCCGTATACGTCATCAGAGGTTGAAAGGAAAGACGCATTTTTCGCTAATCAGCATGGCACGCGTCGATTCAAGCTCGCCGATTGCTGGTGCGGAGACGATGAAACTCACTCATTTACCTACCAAGGAGGAAGTTCGACTTACCGACTGGTTTGCGAGAACAATGATGCACACTCCTTCTCTGACCGGGAGATCCTGCTTAATCGGACTGATATCAAAAATCAGCCTGGGCCGGACATCCTTCTGACGACGTTAGAATCTCTGGAGCTATTCTCACTCAAACCGAACTACAACATCATTGACCGGGCCGATACGATTGTATTCGACGAAGTACACCTGTACACCGGGCTCAGAGGAGCACATACTGCAAATATAGCACAGAATATCGAGGCGATAACGGACCATTCGCTGCTCTGGCTAGGCTCAAGCGCGACGGTCGATGATCCACAGCGATTTGCTACTGATCTCTTTCCCGTTCCAAGTGGACGAGTTGAATCAGTCGCGCCGCCTGACTCAGATTTCCGAACGGACCACGAGGACAAGGAGCACTATTACTTCCTCAAAACGTCGGAGGAAGGTCCTGGGGTCTCGTCGATGGCCATCCAGCAGTTGATGTTGCTTGGACATAGCCTCTTGAACAGCGAGACCGGTGAGCGCGGGAAAATCCTCTCATTCATCGACAGTATAAGCCAAGTGAACCAAAAGAGGGCGCAACTGGAGGACGCTGATAGAGCAAACGAACTCTGGCGGTATCACAGAACTGGAAGCGATTACTCTAACTGGGATCGGGTAGCTAACGAGATGGACTGCGACTTCATCGAATCTTCACTTCGCTTCGAATCTGTCTACTCAGACGCTGGGTTCGACGCGGCTGCTACAGCCGAGAGCGACCTACTACTCTCAACAAGCTTCCTTGAGGTCGGGATCGACGTCGGTGAGATCACTATCGTCACGCAGTATCGAACGCCGTGGGACCTGTCGTCATTCATACAGCGTGCGGGACGAGCAGCGCGGAAGGAAGACACCGACTCACACATTGTCGTATTCCTCTCGGATCTCACTCAGGACGCGAATATGTTCTATCGTGCCGACCGTTTCCTCGGCTCTGAGATTCGAACGCCATTGAAGACGGACAATCACGTGATTGCCTGGATCCACGACCAGTTCGAGAAGTTCTACGAAACATCAACAGCTGTCTCGAAAGAGTGGTTCTCTGGGTCAATTGACCGGAAGGAAGAGTTCCTCGAACGGTTCCTTTGTTCAGAATTGGGCTACAAACAGTACTACGAGTTCATCACGGAACCTGCAGCGGTATTGCGCCGAGAGTTCGGAATTGACGTGTCTGAGAGTCAGCTCCCTGCATTACATGGAGAGGAGCCGGTTGAGACGGTAGATCAGCTTCTGTCCGAGCTTCGGGAGGACGTGACACAGCCCGAGATCTCGGATCTCATCGAGGATCAGGTTGGACAGGCCATGCAAAGGGAAGACTTGGCCCGCTCTCTAGTTTCAGAGATTAGGACTGATTTCTTGGAATTCTGTAGCCAGCGACAAGCGCTAATCGACGAGATCAAAGATTCCGATGTCACTACTGAAGGGAAGGTCAAATCACAGCTCGATGCCTTGGAATCAACCCTAGAAGAGCTCCGAACCTCCGTCACAGATCTCGCTGAAACTTCGCCTACTGAACAAGTCGAGGTATTAGACGATCTTATCCCTGATCTCTACGGGATAACGGGTGACGTTGAGAGACTCCGGCGTGTCGTTGACCGAGAACACGAGTCAGTCACCCTTCCAGAACTGCCGACATCCGTTGATCAGGTGGTTGACCGCGTTGATACAGCCAGCCGCGCGATTAAAAGCGAGGAGCTTGACCAGACGACAACAAAGCGTAAACAGATCTACTATCTCAGACAGACGCTGACTCAGCTCGACGAATACAACTCTATTGAACAGAACGATAAGAGCCTGTACTTCGTCAAGCATCTCCTTCGAGGGGCGTATTATTATGACCGGTTCCTGAAAGTTGACGACCGTTCGCTTGAAGGCACCGTCTGGTACGTTCCCCCGAACTACTTCCAAGACGCTGGGAAGTACTTCACGGTGTTCTATGGGGAGGACGATGAGAGTGGCGACGAACAGTCTATCGACAAACTCGTTCAGACCTATGCTCCGTACCGTAGCGAGTATCAACAAGAAGCAGGTCATTTGCAAGCCTACCTACCCGAAACCATTGCTGATGATGACGGGGTCAGATTCTCCTTTGAGGACGTCCCCGGCGACCGACGCGACGGCATGATTACTCCGGACTCTATCACTCTTGACGATGTAGAAGATCTCAGCGGCGGTCGCGCTCTGAATATCGTCAGGTACTGTCCCGAGTGTTTCCGGATTCTAAAAGAGGATCGGTGCTTACGTCATAACGACAGAGCGTTCGGAAAAATCCATTCTAACCCGGAAGTAGAGACTAAACTTGAAGGGCGTCAAGAGGAAGCAACACGGGGGAGAGCAACCCTCGCTGACATTACCGGGAAAGTGACTCTCACGGGAGTATCTCTCGAAATCACACCGGCACGACCCGTTGGTGAAGAAAATGAGTTCATATTCACCGGCGAGGATCGGATTTCTCAGGAGATCACTACCGGGAATCGGCCCTTGGGTTTCTCGCTCGATACCCGAGGGTTGATTTTCGACATAGACGACTACGCGTCCGACATTGACGAAGAGACTAAGAAACGGGTACGTCGCTATAAGTCGCTGAATGAGTTATCTCTCAACGAGGTAGCTCGGCATACAGCGGCGCACTGTTTCACCCAGTTGGTCGCCGATATTGGCGGAGTCAATCCAAGTATGCTCTTCTACGGGATTGATCACGAAGCCGACGAGGTATATGTGTTTGAGCGGTCTCAGGGTGGCCAAGGCATCGTTGATCTGGTTTACGAAGACCTCCAGACCGATCCGGGTACGGCACTAAATGCGCTGACCCATATCTGCTATAATCCACAGGTCATCAACGAGAGGCTTTGGGCATCAGAGGACTTCGTGGAACGAATACCGGAAGACCCAGACGAACACACCGTTCGAGAAGTCGTCTGTGATATGGATGAAACTCCGATCTTCCCCGATATCGTCGATCTGATCGTGGATGAAGTACTCTCCTCGATTGATCGAGCTAGGCAGCTTTCGAGTGAGGAAGGCATCTCGACCGAAACGGCATACCGAATCAAACAGACCGTCTCAAAAGAGCAGGTAGCGGGCAACAATGAATTCCCTGCTGATACGGTCAGAAAAATGCCACACGATATTGGAGACCTTGATCGGGTGAAATCCCTGTTTTTCTCTCCGGATATCGACGGTTGTGTCGAGAATCTACACTTAGCGGAGTGCATATCGGCACACGACCAGTCGGAGAGCTTGAGCTACGTCTTGCTCGAACGCCTCCGAGAGATGCTGATCGAAAGAGTTCCCTCCGAAGATGCCGCGTCGCAAATGATCGAGCGAGAGATGCTTCCAGGAGGTGAGATCAATGGTACGAGCGTTTTCTTTACCCTCTAGTGGGCTCTCGTACTTTATCGGGTACTCTCTCGTTCACGCCCAACGTGTGGCGATATGTTCCCCCTGGCTCAGCGATGTGGAACTGCGCTTTCCACTCACCGATAAATTGTCGAGCCGCCGACTTTCCCTGTCAGCGGCGATTAGAGAGTTGAAGACGGATGTCGATTTCTACGTTCGCACTGGCGAACAACACAACGACTACATGCGCTCTCTCGTCTCCCGTATGGGAAACACCTCGATGACTACCGTAGATGATCTACATGCGAAAGCCGTCGTGGGTCCCGAACTAGTGTACGTAGGATCTGCAAATATCACTCACAGCGGTCTGACGGTCAACCGTGAGCTCTGTGAAATTATGGAGAATGAGTACGGAAGCGTTAGCACATACTTAGATACAGAGCTAGGGCTTTGATACCTCGGAGAACAGTGGCAACGGCGAAGAGAACACCCGCAGATCAAGGATGGTTAATTACTGATGCGAGTTTTTTAGCTGTCGAATCTGTGATATCTTCCCATTGCGGAGGCCGGTCTTCTCCTGATTTAGGCGGATTTATTTCAAAATCAATTGGATGGTAGGTGAGATGCTCCAGTAACTCCGCTGCGGTTTCTCCTACGAACTCCGCGTTCTTTCGCTTGGACGAGACGCCGCCAGAGATGAGATCATAATGATTGGTGAATAACTGCAGAATTCTAACTTGGTCAGCTGGAATCTCCCTCGTACTGAGGTGGCGAAAAATCTTCGCGGCATTGTCGGCCGGGTCAGCTCGACGCCATTCGAGTTCGATTAAAACGTACCGATCACCATCGATTCCTGCGATGTCAATCGGTGTTTGTGCAATAGGGTACTCCGTTTCCCACGCATAAGATGAGGTGAACTGTGCTAGGTGGTCTTTCAACCGATCAACGACTTCGTCCGCAAACTCGCCCATGATATGAGCATTAGGACACACCAACAAGAATCGTTTGTCCCTCTATTGGCTCCACGTCTTATCAGTCACTGTAGCTAGAGCGCTCTCGATATCTAATCGGATCATTCATTCCTACGTCTTGGAATGCTTTGAGTCGGTAGGCACATGCATCGCAAGTACCACAGGCTGGTTCCTCATTGCGGTAACAGCTCCACGTAAGCTCGTACGGAACATTGAGATCTAGACCACGCTCCGCGATCTCTGTTTTTGTCCAATCCACGAACGGTGCCACCAAATCGATTGACGTCTCTGGTTTCGTCCCGATATCTATGACCTGTTGGAACGCATCAAAGAATTCCGGGCGGCAATCTGGGTAACCGGAGTAGTCCTCGCTGTGTGCACCAATGAAGATGGCCCCACAGTCGTTTGCTTCAGCGTACGACGTGGCCATTGATAGCAGGTTCGAGTTCCGGAATGGAACGTAGCTTGACGGTATCTCATCGCTATCGAGATCGACTTCTTCCACATCGATGTTCTCGTCAGTAAGGCTGGAAGCACCGATCCGAGCTAAGTGGTCTGTTTCGATGTGAAGGAAGTCCGCGACATCCATATAGTCGGCCAATTCTCGGGCGCACTCTGACTCTTTGTCCGCTGTTTGTTGGCCGTAGGTTGTGTGGAGGAAGTACAAGTCATATCCCCTGTGCTTCGCCTCAAAAGCTGCAGTCGCACTATCCATCCCGCCCGATACAAGGACAACCGCGCTATCCGTGTTATCTCCTTGAGTAGTTGTCATGGCTATATAATTTGATACTATGTTTCGGGTGCGTCGTTCCAGAGGTCAACATGAAGTCGAGGCGTGTATTGGTATCCGTACTCCATCGCTACCTCCGCAGTCAGTTCACGAGTTTCCGATAATCGTTCACGGGTCGAACCCTCCGGCATCAACATAACGTCTGAATCCCGAATCACCGCATCTGCAGCGTCCCGAAGTCGATCAACTAACCGGTTGATCTCGGGCATATCATCTCTATCTGTAACTACAAATTTCAGCTGGAAATCATAGGCCTCCACCAGCTGGCAGAGAGTGTCTATGTCGATCCTTCGATCAGCGTGCCGGTCTGCCCATTCTCCATCGCCCTGTGGGTCCTTTGCCACAGTCGGGGTGCTGCTCGCCAGTTTGGGACTGATACTCACTAGATCGATGGAAGTATCGTGATAGATCGTACCGTTGGTTTCGACGGTAGTATGATAGCCAGCATCGCTGAGGCGGTCTAACAGCCCGGTGGTCTCATCGTGGAGCAATGGTTCACCGCCGGTCACGACGACGTGGTTTGCTTTCTCATAATCGGTGACACGGTCGATGACAGCATCGACATCGAGCCAGGCGTGGGTCGGCTCCCAGCTGGTGTGGAACGAGTCACAGAACCAGCACCGGAGATTACAACCACTCGTCCGGACAAACACGCTTGGCATCCCGGCGATCTTCCCTTCCCCTTGTAACGAGTAAAACAGTTCATTCACTGGCAGCCCGTCCTTCGTCTCTGCGCCAGGAGAACCCTTCTCAACCGTTGGAACATCTGAATTCACCGGCATTGCTCTATAGAGCCCCTCCGGCAGCGAGTTCACCGGTCTCTCGAACCTCAACTACAACATTACTGACCGTCTCCGGCAATGTTTCCTCCAGCCGTCGTTCAAGAACGATCCCCATCACTTCGGCTGTCGGGGGCTGGTCGAGCACGATTAGGGCATCGCCGTCGCCGCTGGCCTCAAAAGCCTCGATCAGTGGATCGCCCTTCTCCACGAGAAATCGATGATCCCACTCGGATAATACTGAAGTGACGTCTCCCTTGTCGATGACCCACCCTTCGCTGGTCAGGGTGCCAGTTATCGAGACGCTGATTTTGTAGTTATGCCCATGGGGACGGCTGCACTTGCCGTCATGGTGTAGAATTCGGTGTCCTGCACTCAGACGAATCGGCCGGTCACGTCCGACGTGTAAGGTTCGCTCAGCCTCGAATACATCCTCTGATGTGAGGGGATACTCTTCAGATAGGTTTTGGGCCATATTGTGGTATTATCTGTGGCATACTTAACTTTGAACCACTCGCCGAAAGTTATAGCGACTCCGGGAATTGGTTAGAGATGTGACAATTTAGAGAACGAGAAGTTAATTGAGGGCAACGATAGAGTTACTACACAGGATATTTGATGTCGGCATTCAGGACTCTTGGAAAGGCTACATACGGTCGTCGAGGCGAAATAGAAACGCCTGCCGGCCGCATCCAAACGCCCGAGCTTCTGCCTGTGGTGAATCTAATCGGCGGAACGACAACAGAATCCGGTGGTATCTGGCGGTATACCCGTCGCCACCTATTCGAGAGTGACAGCGTCCAAGGGATTATGTTTCAAGCGATGTCGTTTCTCGACTACAATCTCACCCCCGACAATTTGGAGGAGTGGCGTGAGAAGCCGCTCAAACAGCATTTCGAGGAGAGTGACATTGAACCCGGGTTTGATCAGCCGCTATTCATCGACTCGGGCGGATTTAAGCTGATGAACTCGACGAAGTTCGGACAGACGCCTGGCGAAGGCGGTAGTGAGAACGACTGGGATATCTACACGAATCCAGAAAGCATCTTGGACTTGCAGCTGGATTACGGCGCGGATATCATTGCCACGTTGGACTTTCCGATTCCACAGAACCTGAATAAGGAAGAAACCACTGAACGGATGGAGAAGAGTATCGATAACGCGGTTGAGACTCTCCAGTTGCTTGACGAACGCGAGCTGGAGGAGACGCCGTCTATGTATGTGGCCATACACGGCCACAACTACGAGGATGTCAACTGGTATGTCAGCCAATTTCTGGACCGCGCCGATGAACTTGATGAGGCCTTCGAGGGGTTCGCCCTGGGTTCACTTGTCCCCCTCAGCAGCTCTCCAGATACCTTGGTCGATATCGTTCAAGGGGCAAGAGACGCGATACCCGAGGACCGTTACGACGAAATCGCATTCCACGTCTTCGGCATAAGCGGAAGGCTCTGTCCTCTACTGTCTCTCCTCGGCGTCGATACGTTTGATTCGAGAAGCTATCAGTATGCGGCCCGCAATAAGAAATTCATCCACCCCGATAGCTGGCAACGAGTCAGTTTGGACCAAATTGATGATTGGGAGGAATGGCCCTGTAACTGTCAAGCCTGCCAGAACATCCACTTCGGTGATATGCGGCACGCCCTTCTGGAATCCGATATCAGTAACAAGCCTATTGAGGGTGAACACGGGACTCACTTCAAGAGTGAATACTACGCACAGATAGCTCATCATAACTTTGAGCTGTACAGCCGCCAGATGCAACAAGTTCGTGACGCCATTGATGATGGGAGTTTGCTCGAACGTGTTGCTAACTTCGCACAGGGAAAGAATATCGTTGAGAAAGCGTTGAAGCGGGCTCAGCTACACAACCCAGAACTCCGCGAACAACTTGCAGACATCGGTTACGAAGGGTTAGTTGCCGGACCGGATGACGAGACATTCCAGACCAAGCTATCTAGCTTCCTCGAAGGAGTCGAGGACACGACACGGAAGAAACGGACCATCTCGCTGAAACACGGGCCAAATGACTTCGATATCCTCCAGCGCGACGAGTATCAGCCGCCGAGCGAGGCAGATGTACTACTGATTCTACCCTGTAGTCAGGAGAAGCCGTATTCGAAGTCACGGACACATCAGGCTGTCCTCTCCCGGCTTGAGGACTACCGTGAGCGATATCATAAGGTGTCCATCTCAGGGCTATACGGGCCGGTACCTGAGGACTTCGAAGAGGCTGACCCGGTGATGAGCTACGAGTATGTATTGACGACTGCCGATGACGACCAAGTTGAACTTGTTGCGAACCGACTTGCTCGTTACCTGAACCGGTACGGTGAGAAATTTGACCAAATTATAGCCTACACCACGAACAAAGCCTACCGACGTGCTATCGATACGGCGTTCAACCGGTATGGCCGCGGTGAAATATACCCATCTGATCCGCGAGCTCTTCAGTTGACCGAACATTTCCGCAGTGAAAATATCGACGAGCTCGTTGGTCGGTTTACCAGTTGACGGTAACGCGTAACCAACCAGCCTCCAGACATCTAGTGGTTATCCCCAAGAACTAAGGTCTCCTCATACGATCAGCAGAGTATATGGCGTCGTTATTAGTCCAATCGTGTTCTGCAACGAAGGAACAGGTGGATACACCGGTTCCTGCTCTCGATTTGTACGATGGATACTTCTTCAGGATTATAAAGAAGGCATTGCGCACGGGTCGATTTCAGTCTGGAATTGACATTATGATTATATCCGCGGAGCACGGAGTAGTGGAACCTGATCAGGAAATTGGATATTATGACCGTCGGATGGACACAGAACGTGCTGACGAACTGAACGACCAAGTCGTCAGCGCTATTGCCAGCAAAGTCACTACTAACGGGTATGACAACGTATGGATCAATCTGGGAAAGGACTATCTTCCAGCTGTCGATGGGGTTGAATCTGCCGTTGATGTACCCGTTGACTATATCGAAGGCACCGGTATCGGAATGAAGGGAAAGCGGCTGAAGCACTTGGTTTCCAGCGGCCGTTCCATTCCAGTGCACGGTGACTGATAGTATGGCCTCATTCGATGTCGTTGCGGAGGCAGGCGAGGCACGACGTGGCCAGCTCCAGATTAATGACCGTACCCTGGAAACCCCACACCTGTTCCCGGTGATCAACTTCTACGGCGGCGGTAACGAGGGCGCGCTATTTGGTGGCGGGGTCCACCGTACGATCAAGGAGTTCCTCGCTCACGACAACGAAGTCACCGGTGGTGAAGACTACAGTGACCTTTTCGACGGTGTGATGACTTCGATTTCCTCCCTGGCCGACTACGGGATTCGGGAGAAGAAGCTGGAATGGTATCTCGACAACGAGATCCGCGAGTGGGACTGTTTCAGCGACTATGACGGGATGATCTTCGCAGACTCCGGCGGCTACAAAATCCTAAAGCAGGGTGGTCTAGAAGGTGAGGACTTCGAGAAGGACATTGACCAGGATAAGGCGCTAGACATACAGCTAGACTTAGGACCAGACATCGTGGTCAACCTGGACCACCCGATCCATCCAGATGACGAATTCGAGGAGCGGATCGAAAAGATGGAGCAAACAGCCGCCAACGCTGCCCGGTTGGCAGAGCGGCGTGACGAAGTTGACGGTGCCTGCTACCTCACAGTACATGGCTACTATGAAGCGATGCTCGAACGGTCCTTCGACCTCATTGAAGATGAACTCGCAGAACCCGTCCCCGAAGCTTTCGACGGGATTGCGCTGGGTAGCCTCGTCCCACGGAAAGACAACGTCGAGGTCCTCGTCGAAGCAGTATCTGACTGTAAACGGGAGATGCAACAGCGAGGTTATGAAGATCTCCCTTTACACGTATTAGGGATCTCAGGGAACGCAATGCCGTTGCTCGTCGCTGTTGGCGCCGATACCTTCGATTCTTCCTCCTATCTGCACCAAGCGATCAACGGGAAGTATTGCGTCAACCTGTTTGAGACAGTTCCGATTGATGATGCGAACTTCGATGCCTGTGAATGCCGCGTCTGTAACGACGACTTCCACCGAGCACGGATGCGAAACGAGATGGACGACCTGTATCAGAAGGACATCCTCGGCTCGGTGGCTGCGCACAATCTCGCGGTTCAACAACGGGAGCTTCGAAAATTCCGCCAATTGGTCGCCGAAGGCGACAAGGAGCGGGTCGCGGAGTACTTGGAGGAGGCTGTGAAGGACCAGAAAGGTTTCCGCAAGTTCGCCTACCAGCTAATCAACGAACGGATTAACCCGTACTTCGAGGAAACAGACACAACCTATGCATAAGACACCACAAGTCAACGAAGTCAACGAGTTCATCGAGATAGCGAGCGACTTCGAGGACCCGTTGGAAGTTATCAGAGAAGCACTATCCAATTCCTACGACGCAGGCGCGAGGCAGGTCGATATCAAGATCGAGCAGGATGCCGAGGGACGGAACACTCTCATCATCAAGGATGATGGCCATGGAATGGATGAAGACGACCTGTCGTCGTTCTTCGATCTCGGGAACTCCAACAAGGACGACGCAATCGGATACAAGGGCCACGGTACCAAGATCTACTACAAAAGCGACAAGATTCGGGTTGAGACAGTCACAGATGGGACGCGGATTGAGTCGGTGATGGACCAGCCGTGGGCGAAACTGAACGACCGTGAACTACCCACGTACTCCATCGAAGAGACGGAGAGCGACGAACCGTCCCGAACCCGAATCGAAGTACATGGGTTCCGTGCTGGTCAGGGTTTCGACCCACGAAAGCTTACCTACAACAAGATTGAGCACTACATCAAATGGAAGACGATCGGCGGCTCCACCGCGTGGCACTTCGGCGACGACTTCCACGAGATGGACATCAACGTTGAGTTGTCGCCGACAATCGACGATACCCAGGATCAGATTGAGACCGACAACCGCCTACAGTTCCCGCCCGAAAACCGGCATCCAGAGGGCGAGTTCGTTGCGGAAGAAATGTGCAAGCATTACCCGCCCCGTGAGCTGACCGTCACCCTTGACGATGGCCGCGAATTAACGATCGAAGTCGTGGGGATGGTCGGTGGAAAGGAAGCACGGAATAAGCTGCCGACCTATGGTAAGCACTCAGCACAGTTCGGTATCTGGCTGGCGAAAGATCACATCAAGGTCGAACGCTATAACGATGCGATCGGAGCAGACAACGAGTTCTTCCACTTCTTCTTCATCGCAAACTGCCAAGACCTCGAACTCTCTGCCAACCGGGAGAAGATTCGAAACAAGTCCGGCGACGTCTACCAAGCCATCACTGATGAACTGAACCGATACATGACCAAAGTGTGCCAAGACACCTGGTACCGGAACTATATCGAACATCGCAAGCTGGAGAACAAGCAACGCAGCATCCAGTCGCAGGGAAGCTCACTCGAAGAACGCCTCCAGCATACCAAAGACCAAGGCGGACTCTCCCCGTCGAATCCGGCAGAGGTCATCGCAGCATTAGAACGGTACAGCGCTAATGGATCACCAGAGACCCTTGAGATAGCGGACTTCCGATTGGACGAAGAGGTTAATGCTATCGTTGACACCGATGAGGGATACAAGAACGCAGCACTACAGGTCAAGCTTAGTGATTTCTTCGAAAATGAGACTCCACTGACTCATATCGACCGGTTCATATGCTGGAAGCTCGGCGACCTGGACGCTTTGACCAAAATCGAGCGGTCCTCCTATCTCGGTAAACCCATCCGCTTCGATTTCAGCAATAACGAGGTGACGTATGGGGATGAGAATAAGAAAACGATCCCTGTTCTCGAATTAGCAGACAAAGTGTAACTATCGTGTTCAGGGAGCCATAGAACACAGCAAAGCCTGTACTTTAAATAATAAAGTGTGGACTTTACAGAAATGAGGGCTGGGAACGGTGAATGAGTCGCATGACCCCTTCGAGTATACGATGCGATGATAGAGGCATTATCGAATAGATAGAGGACATATTTTGAAAAAGATAAGCGATCAATTATCTTCGGGACGTGTCCACAGGAGAGTGTTCCCTACTTTTCGTGACAAAACTAATCCATCTTTTTCCATCTGCTGGAGTCGCTTATACGCTGTGTCGTGGGCACAACCTACATGATCGGCAATATCGCCCGTCCCTGCCATCTCTTCTTTGTCACTGATGGCATTAAGAAAATCTTCAGTAGAGTACTCGCCGGTATACCGGCCAGAATCTTCGTCACGGTCAGGCATTACTCAATCGTTCAGTTCCATTCTGATTAGTCCTAACGGTCTAATCAGAGACCATTATGAGATCTCCGAAAGGTATTTACCAATAGGACAACTCATAATGGATGTGGACACCGGCCCCTCGGGGCATTAAGATCATCAGGAATGCCTGGGTGCTGAGACACCCGGGCCGGGTTCCCCACAGACGTGAGCGAACCCATGAGAGAATCAAAGCTACCTGCTCAAGAAGCTATCGACCGAGTATTAATTGAAGATATAAAAAAACTGAATAAAATTGCGCTCGGGGAAGGGGCCGCGGTTTGTGAAGTCTGCGGTGAGGAACTTCGGGAAGGCGCACCGGTCGTTGTGTTTGCCTTCCGGCCGGTTGAGCAACCGGCTTTCCAATTCGGGCACGTGAAGTGTACTGAGTGTCGGCACGAGCCGACGGAGTTCT
>Ga0207718_100460_pt1 | contig 36750 bp, 35 predicted proteins | sample A23M2SouthBayCA_FD_187749 | JGI IMG/M metagenome (GOLD analysis project Ga0207718, IMG submission 187749) | Aerobic enrichment media microbial communities from Eden Landing Ponds, California, USA - A23 M2 (SPAdes) | ecosystem: Environmental > Aquatic > Marine > Unclassified | place: Emeryville... | reverse complement strand
TTGGCGGCTCTACCCCGGGGGAAGCGCCGTCGTGAGGCGGTTGCAGCATTCGTGCTTCACCGACGGCGGCGGGGTACTTCAAAGTGGTCGTGATTACGAGCATAATCAGGACCACTTGCTGTATTCGGCTCACCGGAAGGATTCAAGCAGCTGGAGTCTCTTATCGCCGGAATTCCGCATTACAGGAAAATGTATATCGTATATCGCTATACAAAATTTCGGGCGTGAAAGTTCACAGATTCCGCGTTTGGATTCCTACAAACCACCAATAATCTAATATGTAGCCTGCGGACGGGAATCAATAGGTGCTCACGTCAACTTCGACACAGGCACGGAGTAGATAGTACCCCGTCCACCACCTGGAGCAGGCGTACACAATCGGCTACACTTCAGATTGTTCTCTGGATCGTAGTGACCAACCCGGTTGAGAAACTACAGCATCGTGTGGAAGGACGAACGCGTGTGCGTCCCAAGGAGAATACTCAGGCCACTCGTGTGAGCACGCGCTCCCGAACCACGAGCAGACACGGAAGCACCGTCACGCAGGCGATAAACGCGTAGACGATACTTAACCCAGTGACGATGCCGAAGCGTTGGAGCGGGGGTGACAGCGCCAGTGCGAGCACCCCAAAGCCTGCCGCAGTCGTCACCGCACTTCCGAGCAACGCACCACCAGTTCCTTCGAGTGCTGTTGCCAGTGTTTCGGCGAGCGAATCGTGGCGAGCTCGTTCATCGACGAACCGCTCACTGACGTGAATGCTGTAATCCACGCCGAGACCAATCGCTAGGCTCGTGATGACGACGGTCTCGCTGTTGAATGGGATATCAAGTACGGACATGGTGCCGAGCAACCACGCGAGGGCGATTACGACGGGCGCGAGCGTCACGATACCCAGCCCCGGTGCATGGTACCGCCACCAGTACATACTGATAAGAAGGGCAAGGATGACCCCTAAGGTGATAGCGAATCCTTCGACGAGCGTTTCGAACAGAGCACTCTGGACGACAGCAGTGATGACCGGACCACCCGTTGCAGTAGCTCGTACTGGGGCGTCCTGTTCAATGGTCGAGGAGATGTCTCGTACGTCCCTTGCGACCGACTGAGCCGAGGCGTCCCCCTGCACGCCGACAGTTAGCCGTGCAGATTCGTATGACCCGTTCTCGGCACGATAGAGAACCGACGATGCTTGTTCGGGAGCAGCATCGAACACCAGGTCATAGACTGCCGCGACGTCTCTGTCTGGGAGGCCATCACCATCCGTGTCACGGGCTGCAATTGCATCCGCAACCGTTTGATTCTCCGAAGCGACAGCTCGAAGGACAGATGTTGGACTTTCGATAGCTGCTCTTCCATCGGAACCGACGACGACTGTCCCGCTGCTCTTAGTATTGCGGACCACATCGTCGGTCGCGGTAAGGAGTGCTGGCGCGGTCACGTTCCCACGTATCAATATTTGACCTTCTGATCCCTCTCCACGTTGGCGGAAATTGTCGCTGAGGTATGCAAGATTCTCACTCACCTCATACTCACCGGGTGCGAACGGTTCCGGGAGGGACTCCATCCACGACGGCGCATCCTGCGGGATGAAATCGGCTTGGTTGAACTCGGTGTCGATACTGGTCGCGCCGTACGCCCCTGCGGAGGCGAGGACTAATGAAAGAACAATGACGACGATTGGGGCTCGCCGGGCAAGCGTCGCAGTACCCGAAAGAACACGGTTCAGCCGCCCCGAACCGACGCCGACGGCGGGGGTATGCCGGTCGCGGCCACGGCGGTCAAAAAACCGTTCGAGTTCGAGTTTGACGGCTGGTACAAGCGCGGCGAAAACGACGAAGATGGCGACGATTCCCACACCGCTCAGGATGGCGAAATCCTGAATCGAGCCCAGCGGACTGACGTAGTTCGAGAGGAACCCGACAGCCGTCGAGAACGCGGCGGTAGCCAGAGCGAGAACGACCCCAGCGACTCCGAGACGCATCGCTGTCGTGGGATCTCGTCGACCGACGTTCTCATCGTCGGTGTCGAGCGCTCCCTCTCGGGCTTCGCGGTAGCGCATGACGACATGGAGCGAGTAATCGATACTCAGGCCGATAAGCAAGAACGGAACGGCGATCAGGGTCGAATTCGACGGAATCCCGAGCCACCCCTGTATGCCAGCGTACCACACCAGCACGACGGCCACGCCGAATATACTCACGAGAACGTCAATGGGGTCCCGGTAGGCAATCGTAAGGACGGTGAGCAAGAGAACGATTGCGACGGGCGTGATGATGATGAACGTGTCGCCGATGGCCTGCGAGGATTCCGCATCGATGAGACCCTGCCCGAACACGAACGCGTCCTCGAAGCGATCCTCGACGAGAGAGCTGATGACCAGCTGTGCATCGTTCACCGATTCGGTGGTTGTAGTCGAACTGCTCGGACTCTGTTGAAAGACGAGAGTCGTTCTCGCGTCTGCACTCGTCGTCCCTGGTTCGTAATCCGTCGGTAGAAATTGAGTTGGCTCGTTGCCGGGTACAGACGTGTCTGGGTCGAGGATTCGGCTGAGATACGTTTCCACTTCCTCGTCGGTGCTGGATTCAAGTGCTGTGATCTGCTGGTCAAGTGTCGGTGCTGACGACTGACCCTGTCTTGCCATCGACGTATTGTTTCCAGAATCATTGCCGGTAGCTGACGAACCGCTACTCTGTTGGTGTGAGTACGCAACGTTTGCAACGATATTCTCAATGCCGACCATCCCCGTTCCGTCACGAAGTGTCGCATTGACTGATTCGTTCTCTCGGAGCTCCTGCTGAAGACGGAGACTTTTAAGTAACGATTCGCGGGTGAGAACGTTACCTCCTTCATCCCTGATCACGACCTGTGCAACAACTGCATCGTCCGTCTCGTACGTCGCTTCGATGCGGTCAAGTGCCGCCTGTTCTGGAGAATCGATGCCGGCTTGCCCGATCTGGCCTTCTCCAGTGGTGCCGACAATCGCGCCAGCACCAACGACGGCGCTGATGACGAGCAACAGTACGATAACCAATCTGCTCCGCGATGCGACGAAATCTGCGTACTCAGAAGTAAGGCTTCGCTTCATCGATTACCGACACCTCCAGCTTTGCCGGAGAATACGACGTCTAATTGACCGCGTTCTGTATCGGGCGTGTCCATATGCGCATTCCGATGGGGATTGATAAGGAGCGATGGAAGGGTCCCAAGATGTGGGAGAACCAGTCGTAGCTTCGAACGTTCTTACTGGAGTAGCGACCGTCGGCGACGACAGACCGGATTCTACGTCTGGTTGAGTCCGTAGATCATCACGACGAATCCAATGCTGATGATCACACTCTCAAGAGTCATCCCGGTGATAGTGGACGCTCCACCGATGTGGTGGAAGACTCCGACGAGAAACGTTCCAAGTGTGAGGACTGCTAATCCTATCGCAAAGAACTGGAGGCCCGCGATTCGCGTGCGATTGTATGCTCTGTACGCCATCAGAGACACAATTCCCCCGAGAATGAGGGCAGTGATCTTCACAACGCCGAGTAACACGATAGAGAGGTTCATTTCGATTCCTCCTTCATTGCAGACCAGAACGTTGCCATGCGGTCTTCTGGGTCTTCTTCGGGTCGGGATACCTCTATCGTGAACTCGTCATCGGTGACGCTAATTGAGATGTCAGTAAAATCGCGTTCGTAGAGAGTCACGTTGGGTCCGTCACGTCGAACCTCGGTGTATTCACGGACGAGCATCGATTCACGGAGCAAGTCGAGCTTCCGATACACCGTCGAGCTTGAGAGACCGCACTCCTCACAGAGTTCGCTGGCAGATTTCGGTTCGGCCAGTAGCGTGAGTATGGTTCGACATTTATCGTCGTCGAGGGATTTCAACACCGTCGGGAGGCCGGGTTCGTCGAGTTCCTCGGACGACCATCGATCCATTTCAGGAGATGAATTGCGGAATGAATTCTTCGACGGAATTAGTGATAGACGATTCGGATCAACGTTTTGTTCGGTCATCTCAAGTGCTGTATATTGTAGAGCTGCTGTGGCATTTCACGGACATCGTATTTTGTAGTGTTTAATTCATTCGGCGCGATGGCTTTAGAGTCCCCGGTTATTCCCAAGTTGCTGGAATAGCACGCTGTGGTGCGTTACTGCTGTTTCTGGTCGTTTACAGGTACTACTCCCAGACTCTGGGACACCTCCTTTGGTGTATATGGCCAGCCTCGAATAATCGACTGATGACACACGAAGCTAATAAACGGATCAACCTGCGAGACGCGGGGTGTGAAGTATCCAGCACAAAACGCCGATCGAGCAACCCTAATTCGATTGTCACACAATTGAGCGCGGAGGTTCGATAATGACAACTATGCTTGATGTGGTAATGACCATCCACACGGTCTTCGCCGCATTATGGACGGGCGGGACACTCGTGGTTGCAGGGGCCGTCATCCCGGCAGCACGCAGCGATTTGCTGAGTACAGAAGGGCTGACGCTTATCGCACGAAGATTCTGGTATCTTACGGTGGCCTCAGTCCTGCTATTGTTGTTCAGCGGCGGCCATCTCGCAGGGACGCTCTATACTGCCGAATCGCTCCAGGCGACGAGCCGAGGAAACCTCGTCCTGACGATGGTCGGCCTGTGGCTTGTCCTCGCAACCGTGCTGTTCTTCGGGTTCCGTCGACTGACCGGCAGCCAATCGGAAACGTCAGCGGTCGCAGCTGCAACACGAGCGCGACCGTGGTTCCTTGGCGCGAGCGGTGTCTCGATAGCGCTGCTCGTCGTTGCCGGGCTTCTGTGAGACGAGGCGACAGGAGCTATCAGAGCCGTTGATTAGGACTCTACTTTATTAGGGTGTCAAAAGACAAATGACTGTTGCGGAGGGCATCATTGTTCACGCAGAGACGCTCTGTGAGCGTGAAGACCACCTCTGGGACGTCATCAAAAAGCTCTCGATTCCCGTTAGCGAACTTGAGGACGCACGCGACCAGAACCGCGTCACCTACGGAACCGACGAGATGTTTCGTGCGCTGCTGTTCATGGGGGTCCGCGGTATTTCCCAGAACAAACTCGCGGCTATAGTAGGCGTTAGAAGTAATTGCTTACTTTTGGGACAGAGAGTTGGTCGAGAGCGGTGTCGATCGCCGTTGTTAACTCGTCGAGTGAGTCGAAGAACCGGTTGCTGAGCGCCTGTTGTAGCTGTCGCCAGCATTCCTCAACCGGGTTGAGCTCCGGCGAATACGCCGGCAACGTCACGAAGGCGAGGTCGTCACGGGCCGCCAGGTCCGTGACGGCCGATGCCTGGAAATACGGCGCGCCATCCAGCACCACGAGCAGGTCATCCTCAAACTCTTCACATAGTGCTAAGATGAAATGTTTCGCGTGATCGGCGGTGACGTACTCCTCGAATCGGGAGAAGAAGCGATCACCGTCCTCGGTGATCGCGCCCAACAGACACGTCCAGTCGCGCTGTCCAGAAAGTTCGACGCTCGGGCGCGTGCCACGCGGAAACCACGCGGCACGCGGCTCGACCTGCACCGATTTCTTGGTCTGGTCGATGCAGACTACGGTGGCGTCCATCTCCCGCCGCTTTTTTTGAACTCCTCGTGAAACTCCTCTTGCTCGTCTTCATCAGCTTCAGCGGCTGAACGGCGTGGTTTCTGATAGCTGAGGCCTGCTTCTTTCAGCAATCGTCGGCAACTCGGATAGGAGTACTCGACGCCGTACGTTTCTTCGAGAAACTGCTGGACGAGCGCCGGCGTCCACGCCGGCGCGTCGATCCCGACCGCTTCAGGTGGGTCGTGGACAGTTTCTTCGAACTCTTGTTGCTGTGTCTCTGAGAGCTTTCGATTTCTTCCAGAACGGTGAGTGTTAGCGACGGCATGCTCAAGCGACTCGTCGGCGTCGAGTCGCTTGAGCCAGTTGTAGATCGTTTTTCGGTGAACGTCGTACCACTCGGCTAGCTCTTCTTGCGAGACACCGTTCTTGTACGCGATAGCTGCTAACAATCGCTCTGTTGGCTTCTTTCCCTCCACGTTGTCGAGAGCATCTTGCAGCTCTTCGACGGAGATTTCGTCGAGGTGCTCCACTAGCTACCACAAGAAATGCTTTGCAAATATATCTAACGGCTACTATAGATTGGGACAGAGTCCGGCCTTGACAAAGAGTTTCCAATTCGACATTACTGATCTCTCCAACACTCCCACCCAACAAGACCTCTCGTACACGCACGGGAAGTTCAGCGAGGACACGCAAGAGGTTCTCAACAGGACGGTTGCGGGCGTGCGACAGGCTGCACTCGACTATGGCGTGATTACAGAGGGGCTGGTTCCGACCGGTCCAACTGAACTCGAGGAGGAGAACTCGAAGAGCAAGAACGAGTACAAGAAGGAGAAAGCCCAGAAGACGCTGACGCTCGCTCGAAAGCACGTCCTTCCCGAGTTCGACACACACCGAGCGGCCCACAAGACCTACTCCGACGAAGTGATACTCGACATGTTCGCACGAATCTGTGCAAACAAGGGGAGTGCTCATTCTGAATCGGAGTACGGCTGGCTCACAGACGACGACCTCATCTGCGACGACTCGACGTTCCTGCGTGCGATTAAGAAGATAGCGACACCCGACGATTCGGACAGTCAACTCACCTTTGAGGATGATGATTCGATGTTGGAAATCGACCGAATTAGAGATTCTATCATGACGGCGTTCGACGGCGCGACGGACAACATCATCAACTCGATTCGCGGAGAGAACCCTTTCAGCGCTCGTGAGACGATTGCAGCTATCGACATCACACACGAGCAGTTCCACGTCTGGCCGTGGGAAGACAGGGAAGCAGGCGTCGCCAAGCCAGATTATCCGAAGATGGTGAGCGGGTACAAGAAAGACGGCGAGTACAAGCGAGGGTACAAGTACGCGACCATCACCTTGGTCGGAGACCATGCACCGATTGTCCTCGGTATCGAGCCGGTCAAAGAGGATTCCGAGTGGGAGCCTGACGGTTCTCCGTCGTATTCGAAAGCCGACCTGGTGAGCCGACTACTGGACAGTGCCGAGCGGTTCGTCGATTTGGACACGGTGGTGTTCGACCGAGGATTCTACGTGAATCAGGTGTACGCAGACGTTCATGACCGGGACCTGACGTACCTCTCTCCAGTTCCGACGTACGAGGATGACTTGGCGGCGATTCAGGATATTCAGGAGCATCCGACGGCGGATGCAGCTGTCAAACACGATGTGCCGCTGGGAATCGACGGCGAGGTTCATCACGAGGCGGAGTTCCTCTACGTGCCGAGCACACGCGATGATGCTGACGGGAAGTACGCGGTGTTCGTGACAAACGAGGACCGCGTTGAGCTGGAGGAGATTGCGAGCGTGGTGAACGGGTACAGTCGGCGGTGGGACATCGAAAACCAGTACAAGTCAATCAAGGACTTTCTGCCGAAGACATCGTCGACGGACTATCGGCTTCGGTTCAGTAACTTCGCCCTTTCGACGCTGATCTACAACTTGTGGCGGCTGACGGATTATCTGATCAAGGTGGGGCTCGACGAGCCGATTCGGTCACCGCCCGTGATCACGGCGAAGACATTCGTGCGGGCGTTAGGCGACTTCCTCCGAAAGTTTGGATAACGCCTTTTTCACGCCGGGCTCATCGATTCGGTAGCGGCTGCGCTGTTCATTTTCGCGTATTTTCGCGGTATCTGTCAGTAGTTCGAGTGATGGTCACTCGGTAAGTCGATTCTGTTCTGTGTTCGGGCGATTGTGGACTCACCAACTCCCGGAATTCCCAGTTTCGTTTGTAGCCTCAAAAGGACGCGAAGAATGTGGAAAGTTGAGACTACAACCGGTTTAGCAGGACTGTGATGCGTGCTTTCAGTCGAATCGACGAGCTGAAACTGGTTGGGTCGCTCTCCCAACGAGCGTTCTTGTTATGTTGGTAACTAATTCGGAGTGTTTCCGAAACTTCGGGTAGTGTAGCCACTCAGACACTGGGCTAACGCGGGTGGCGCACCCTCTCTATCCGATCCCTGTCTCCTTCTTCAGCAGCGTCAGTGTATTATCTGCCGTCACCATCGGCGAGTGCTCGTACTCACCAGTCAACTCAACCTGAACGAGCAAATCGACGGCTCGCCAGATTGAGTACAGCAGACACGCGAACGCGAAGTAGAAGAACCGCAACCCGAAGTCCTTCGATGTCGTCGCCGCCATGAACCGCTTGATCGATCGATAGCCACTCTCGATTTCCCATCGGTAGCCGTACTCCGTGAGGTGTCCGCTCCCCCGATTCGTCATGAACACTGAATACTGCCGGTGATCGTCGTGCTCTGAGTTCTCTTTTCGACGGTAGATCAGCGTTGTCTCGTGCCACTCGTTCTTTCCGAGGTGGAGCTTCCTGTCGGTCTCGTACCGGTCTTGATCACGTCGAAGCAACCGCTTTGCTTGGGCTTTCTCGCTGGTCTGCATTCGCTTGGGCACGACATACGACAGTCCCCGCTGGCCGATCATCTCCAGAACGTGCTGGCTGTCGAACTCCCGGTCCATCAGGACGTTGTCGACGTGAACGACCGCTTCAGCAGAGTCCAAGAGATCCTCAACGATCTCCTTCCGTGACTCACCCCGCCGCACAGGTCGCGCATCGAGTACAATCGGGACAGCATTCCCGACTAACTGAACCGTCGCCCACTGGTACGCGTATTCGTCGGTCTTCTCCTTCGTGCCGATGATCTCGTCTTCGTGGCCCGTCCTATCGCCAGTAAACGGGTCAGCTTCGGTGATGTCTATGGCGACGATACCCGCCCGAAAGAACTCCTCTGTTCGGCCGATCTCATCCAGTAGCCGGGTGACGGCCTGTCGGTACATCTCGCGAATCTCCTCAATGGAGAGGTCACGAATCTGGTCGCGATGGGCGTGGCCAAGCGGCGTCCGATCACGTGTCGACTCGTGGATGAAGCTACGAGCGCCCTCGTTAGCAGCGAGGTTCTCACGCAGCCCAAGATAGGTCTGTAACCCCCAGTAGGCATTCTCGTGAATTTCACAGCCCTCACCACGGTCTAACGAGAACACCGGAAAGACGATCCGGCTGACGTGGTCGATGATCTGTTCCGCCCGTTCCAAGACGGTCTGATCGTCGGAATCGGATCTCCTGCCGTCATCCTCTCGCTGTGGGGAACTCCGCTCCGGATGACGTGGAACAGTGACACCTTCGTTCTGAGCAGTAATGAGAACCGTTTGTGCGGCAGTCTCGACTGTTTCCCGCAACTCTGCGGTGAAGCGCTCGTGCCAGCTTCGCCACAGTGTTGATTGGTTCGGAACGGCCTCAAACTCGAACTGCTTGCAAAGTTCAGGGTGGCTATCGAGGTATTCAACGAGTGCCTTCTCATGATTCCATCCGTGGATCTCTTTCAGCACGAAGATGCGAAAGAGCGTGTCCATCTCATACCGAGTCGACTTCGCGTAGCGGTCATGGGGATCGAATCTGAACTAGGCCAGCGGTAGCGAACAGATGAACTGCTCGATTGAGTCGTGGCTCTCGTGGGCGAACCACGCGCCCGAAACCGTTCGGATATCCGATTCCAATCCCGCAAGCGATGTTCGGTCGTACAGTGGTGTCGAATGATAGGCCGGCCACTCGACGTACGATCGTCGAGCGATGCTTCGAAAGACCGTGCGACGAGAGACAGGAGTCGAAGCCACTACGGGAGAGTCAGTAGGACACGCACAAGAATTCGTCCAGAGCAACAGAGGGCTGGACGACTACTACAACAGGTGGCCGTACCCTTTGCGGTCGAGTTCGGCTTCCAGTTCGACGTGCATCGCTTCGACAGTTTCCTCGCCGAAGTGCTGTCCCGTCATCGCTCCCGAGATATCCGCGATTTCAGCGTGCCACTCGCGGACTGCGTCCGCAAGCGCGGCGAGAAGTTCTTCCTCCGTCTTGTTTGCCCCATCGACTTCCTCGACGATCTGCCACCCCGGCTGAAAGTTTTCGAGGACGTATCCTGTCTCCTTGAACTGAATCGCGAACCGCTGACAGACTGCTCCGAACCCGGTTTCGATGCTGAGTAACGGAAGAACGTGGACGATATCCTCGTGCTCCTCCAGTTCACGGAGGTCCGCAACGGGCACAGCGGTCTCTGGAAGTACAGAATACAGCGGATCAGGCAGAAGAGGGCCGCTCTCATCGGTCCCCGACGGCTCGTACTGGTCGTCGATCGGATCGCCTTTCTCTTTCACGACTGTTGGCTCTGTGTCACTCGGTTCCTCACTGAGAATCTCTTTCAGGATAGCGTAGAACCGCCATTCGTCGCCGTAATCATAGAGATAGCAGATGCGTTCATACTGTTCGAGACCGAGCTGACGGGTCATCTCGCCGATCGTCACCTCACCGGCGTTCTCGATCCGCTCGGTACGCAATATCGGATCGCCACCAAGCGACTCTTCGTACTCTTGCGGGCACTGGTATTTCACGGCGCTGTCCCAGTAGTCTTCATTTTTCCCGACGAACCAGAGGTGGCCCTGATCGAGCCCGACCGCAGGGTTGATCGCCGACTGGAACTCGGCGATGTTTCTGTCCGCGCCGACGAGGATATCCCGCCACAGCGACGTCGGGTCGGGATCGAATTTGACGCGAAAGCGGTAGGCAGTCATCCTTGCATCTCCGTACCTGTGCGGAAGCTGGTGAGGTCGTCGATACGCTGCTCGAGCTCCTCGATCTCCGCTCGTAGCTGGTTCGCCTCATCGTCCTCGCTGGCAGCAAGGCGGTCTTTCAACCCCTGCAATCGGGACTCTTTGACGTCTTCATCAACCTCTGCTTTGCGAACGTATTCGCTTTCTTCGACCTCATACACATCGGATTCGGAGAGCATGGTGACTTCGAGCGCTTCATCGACTTTCGAGCGGTCGACGCTCAGCACACGTTCGCGGTCGATGCCAGCGTTCTCGAGGCGTTCCAGCACCTCCTCGTCGTCTTTGAGCGAGCGGTTACGGCGACTCGTCCGCTGGACGGAGCCGTACTGCCCGGAAACCGGACGGTCGTGATGAAGCCGAGCGAGGAGGACATCCGCGATCTCCTTGCGGAATTCGTTAGCATCTCGCTGGACATCCGAAAGCAAGGTGTAAAGATTCACCAACGCGTCGGTCTCCAGTTCAGAGAGAGTAGTCACATCGTGGCGTTCGAGTGCATCAATGAGGAGAAGTGCATCCGAGTAGACATCAAGTCCGTCGGGTTCAGTTCGTTCCTCGTCCGTAGATTCCTGTTCCGCGCCCACCACCTGCGTTGCCGTCGAAATCTCCGATTGTCTGATGATACCAGCGTCCTCGTCAACCTCGAACCGTGGATGGACACTCCACACCGCCGGGTATGGGTCGGCATCCGGCGGGAGACGGTCAAGATCAAACCCGTCGGGAGCGTCCTCGATTCGTCGATAGAGCGTTTCGAACTGGTCGCGCTGGAGCGGTCGCGTCTCATCCCTGTCTTCGAACTGAATGATGACGCGAGCGTCCTGCACGTCAGCAATACGAAATCGCTGATGGGAGAGCGGCGTGATGAGCGTCGCACTCTCGGGGAGGTCGTCAAGTTCGTCGAGAAGCGTGTGCCAGCTGGCAGTGAAAGACATATACAGTGGTTGCGGGCCATTCCGACTAAATCTTGTTCACGACGCGGTCACTGGCGGGTCGTCTCTTCAACAGGCAGTCTGATACGTGGTACTTCGGAACTACCGATATGGCTGAGACGTACGCACTCCGTGTCCAGGTCGAGTCACACGAATACGACGGCGAGTTCTATCTCGTCGGCGAAGGGTACGGGACCCCAGCAGACGTGTTGGACAACGTCGCTGCCGACCACCTCTTGCGAATCGCGAATGCGCCACGTATCGAAGAGTACCTGCTCGATGTGCTGAAGCACGGAGAGAATACAGGTGAAGCCGAGTATAAGAGGACAGACAGCGATGTCGAATGCTGGATTCACGTCGATGTCTCCTACCAGAGGTACGGCTTCGGTGTCGGGAACAGCGTGTTCGAGTTCTCCGACGAACCGACGAAAAGCGAAATCGCATCGACTGTCACGAAACTCCAGTCGTAGGCTGTGGACTCTCGTTCAAGGATTGAAGTGGTAGATGTAGGGGTCTTCAGCCTTCCCAGCGGGCATAATTTCTTCGAGTAGCTTGCGAACCTCGGATTCGGAGGGGGCACTAGTGATGATCCGATCATCGTAGATCGCTACATAGGCTTCGTTGAGTCCCAACTCGCGCAGTTCGCGACCCAGGCTGCGGGCTCGGGCCTTCCCCATTTCCTGGTGGTAAATCCGCTCCAGTTCGTCGGTTTTCTCCCGCAACTGCTCGATCTCCGACGCGTATCGCTCTCGGTTGCGCTTGTTCTTCATGTAGAAGCGCAACTCTTCGGCGTCCGTCTTTTCGTCTTCCTCGGGTACTGGAAGCGAGTCGATGATGCCGAAGCGATGTTTGGCCTCCTCGTATTCGTCATCGATGTCAGTACTGAGCGAGCCCCCGAAGATGATATTCTTGACACCGATCCATCCATCGTAGACGATCTGATTCTCGAACGGCAATAGTACAACACTCGAAACCGGGACTGGAAGTGCCGACTCGTCCCACAGTTCGACGAACGGAAGTCGAGCCGGACGGACTGCATATGCTTTCGGCGGTTCTGTCCAATCGAGGAAGATCGCATCGTCCTCTCGATAGCGGACGACGACGAACTCACCGGCAACGAAGTCAGCCCATGCTTCGATCTGTTCGAGATCAGCCTCCGACAGGTCGGGAGGATTCTCTTCAACGAAGTCCTCTATCAGGCCTGTCGTCGACTCGTTGTAGAGCGCGTTTCGGAGCGGGAGAAGCTCGTCTGTGTAGTGCTGTTCCAGATCGGCAACCGTTTCGATCTCTTCGATGACCTCGAATCGGTCGTTGACATACACCAATAGATGGGCGTACAGGTCCAGAAACCGTTGCTCGCTTTCTTCGGACAGCCGTCTGGCGGCTTCACTCATCGGTAATAGACATATTCATCGGCACACTAATCAGGCGTTTCGAACCCCGAGCAAGCCCGTCATCGATACTCAGAGATGGTTCGATACGGGACGTAGTAGCCAATCTCATCGATCCACGTCGACAACCACTCGTCAGCAGTGGCTTCATCGATCTTCCCAGCATCGATTGCAGTCAACAGAACGCCAACCGACCCGACAACAGTCACACCTTGGTCTTTCGCAAACGATCGAGCATCTCCGTCGTCTGTCAGCAGTCGACCGTCGTGTGCGTCAGCGAGGGCGAACGCCTGTGCTTCCCCGGGGTCGAGATACCCACCAACAACGGCTTCTCTGTTTGCGACAGTATCCGAAATCGTCGCAACTGGGATTTCGTCATCAAGCGTATCGAGTGCTTCCTGGAGATATGGATGATTCTCAACGCCGTGTTCGAGCTCCTCACGAACGACTGGTACCGTACAGATTCCCGAGAGGCCAGCAACTATCCACAGCTGATCGATGTACGCAAAATTCGAGAGGACAGTCGTGTTCAAGACGCTCGGGTTCGCTGGGAGATCGTTACCTGTCATTTAGCACGTGGCTCCTCATCAGACGAGTCTTCATCATCGAATTCAAGTTCGCGTGCTGCCTCTACCTCGTAGACTGCGTCGTCTTCGTCAACGAGTCCGAGGCGAAGTTCAACGCCGTGCTCACGGAGGATGTCACGCATCGTCCAGCGGTCGACATCAGCAAGTCTCGCAGCATCACCGAGCGTGATCCGCTCGCGTTCGTAGAGGGCGACCGCCGCTGCAATCCGTTCGTTCTCGTGGTCCTCGAAGTATTCACGCACGAACTCCCGCAACGCATCGCTCTTGCCCCCGAACACACCAGCCTCGACAGCCCCCTCAATGAGGAGGTCGAGGTCATCTGGATAGGAGCCGGTGATTCGAGCCATCGTTCTAACCTAATCTACGTTTTCATACTATTTATGAACTGCGCCAGAATGCCATATGCATTGAGCCAGCCAGTCGCAACTTCTGCAGCTGGCGCCGACAGGCCCATCGGTGAGCAACGCGACGACTAAGTAGAGCAAGATGAATCAAAACCCGGTGTATCGTGAGGTCCAACGATTTCGGCAGCAGTGGCTCTGGATACTTCTCGGAGGAATCGCGTTGCTCATGCTCGTGTTAGGGCCCGTCTCGTGGCTCGGAATCGTCATCATCGGAGTCGTCGCAACGTTCATCTACAGTCTTCGTCTCGAGACGGAAGTCAGAGCAGACGGTATCTATCTCAAAATGTGGCCCATCCACCGGTCGTTCCGTCGGATCGCGTGGTCGGACATCGAACGGTACGAGTCGAGAACGTACAGGCCACTTCGTGAGTTTGGCGGGTGGGGGATTCGCTGGGCACCGGGGAAGATCGCCTACAACGTTCATGGGAATCAAGGCGTCTGGCTTGAACGGACAAACGGGCGCTCAGTTCTCGTCGGGTCACAACACGTCGAGGAGTTCGTCACCGCGATTGACGAGGTCTACGAAGACTGAGTGGACCGTGGCTGACTCCCTCCAGCACTCATGCATTGAGAGAAGCAGCCTCATATTCTGGCAGTTGAATGGAAGGTATTGAATCACTTGCAGATACATACGACTCGGTTGATGAAATCCTCGCAGCCTCCCAGGAAGAACTCACAGCGGACAACGGAATCGGTGACCGGCGAACGACCAAAATTCTTCACCGGCATAGCAGCAAGCCTCAGGATCGCATCCGTGAAACCAGCGGCAAGCGCACAATAGCCGCCGTTGAAGACGATGAAGGTGTTCTCCGATTACCCGAAGAGCTAGAGGACGAGACCGAATGAACGTCTCACACCCTGGAACTAGAAATCAGATAACGTCTGCTGCCGCTGGTAATCAAATGGCTCGGTGAGTACATTCCGGATCGCAGAATAATCCATCTGTGCGTGTCTGTTTTCCTCGATAGCACGGTTTACGATCCACGCTCGGAATTCCCCGTATGTGTCTTGGTCCTCAATCACGTCGTTCACATCTACGATTACGAGTTCACCATATCGGGCAAAATAAACACCAAGGCACGATATTTCGGGATATTTACCCTCAAAGGCTTCTCTGCCACTTCGGACGTCCTCTGCTTCAAACAATACGCGCTGTACGTCGTTCAGCACGTAGTACATCAGGAGTTGCCGCCAGAATGAATTGGTGAATCTCGCCTTCTCAGTCGTTTTGATATCCACGAGCAAGTCGTCGATTAGGAGATCGCCTTCACCGGCCAGTATGTATCGATATTTTCCAAATCCGGGGCCATCGATTAGCTTGTCCCCAGATGCCCAATCCTGCGAGCGCAACTCCTCAAACAGTGTTTCCATTTCCGTGAGGAGGTCATCCTCAAACGCTTCACGGTCGATCCACGTCTGGACATCATCTTTGGATTTCCACCCTGCATTAAGTAGTGCTGCTTTCACAACCGCCTCAGCGTTGAGCCCTGTCTCGACGAACTGATTGACGACCTTCGTTAATTCTTCGTCAGTAACCCATTCCACTGGGCTGCGCTGATCCCAATGTGGTCGTTGCTCGTTCATCTCCTCCCATTCTTGTCTGTTAGACGGCCCGTGTTCGGTTTCTTCCCACGTCATCCCATCAACGGCTGAAACTATCAGCTCCGGGATCTCGCCCTCCTTGCCGTGTCGATGCCATCTGTCTTTGTTCTCTACCTCCCAAGATTTGTGCCGCCCTGGGCAAAGGACCTCGTTGCATTGGCGATAGAGCCAAACCCGGCACAAGAACTCAAACGTGTTGCCGATGAGCTTATGACTGTATCCATTGTTAGCGACCACAAGGTCCTCTGTGGGTTCTACCTCCGGTTTCGGATAGACTGAATCGATCTCCGCTCTGACCTCATCGATTTGGATAAAGTCAGTCACCCCAGTGGCCATGACTGACCGAGACTACTGCCCTTTAGAGCAAATAACCCGGGGTGTCTCGAGAATCAAGCAATCCAGCTGAATCCAGCCGCGGTTCTTCCGTGCCCTAAAGTTTATTTTTTGACAACATGGGATAGACCCTGAAGTTGCAAAGATACCGCGGAAAGGGGGTAGTAGAGGAATCGATCACCACTACAAGTCCCCACTGATATCTGATGATTCAACTGAGGGTTTGTCACAAGAGTAGTTACCGTGGATAGAACCCGTGCACGTTTCGTGTCATCCGCAACTTGACTTGACCGTCTCCACCGTCTCGGCGCGCGGGGCCCGCCGTGTAACAATTAAGGGAGTGGCAGATCAGTATCGGACAAACGATGCTTTCGCTGGACCCGCTGGTGGACAACACGGACGCGACGCTGGAGGACGTCTTCTCGAAGGTCGTTCCACAGTGTGAAGAGGTCCGTGTCGCTACCGGCTACTTCTATCTCTCGGGGTTCGACCTGATCAAAGACGACCTCAAGAACCTCCGCGACCCCGACGACCTAGACCACGCACCGTTTCGGATCCTAGTTGGGCGACAGACCAATCGCCGAACCGCCGACGAGATCGAAGCCGGGCAGAGCCTCCGTGAACAGTTTCTCAAGGAGGTCGCCGACGATGTCGAAAATCTCAACAACGCACAGTTGGAGCGATTGGACCGCCTCCGTGAGTTCATCGGACGTGGCCTGGTCGAAGTGCGTGTCCGGGCGCCCGAAGCGGGCTACTTCCACGCCAAGGGAGCGTGTTTCCGTGCGGTCCCCGACGAGCCCGACAGGCGTGACGACGGTGTCGACCGGCGGCCGGCGGCGACGGTCGTCGGCTCGTCGAACTTCTCGCAGAGCGGTCACCGCGACAACGTCGAACTCAACCTCACGAGTCAGGAACGTGGCGACGCCGAAGCCTTCGAGCGCTGGTACGACAACCAGTGGGCCAACGCCGAACCGTTCTCCGAAGAGATCGTCCGTATCATCGAGGACAGCGACCGGTACGCGGAGTACCAGCGAGCCCAGGAGGAAGACGACGAGACGGACGCGGAACTCGGGACGTATCTCGAACCGTTCGAGCTGTACAAGCTGTTGGCCTACGACGAACTGAACGGCAACGTCGGGACTCGGGACAGCCCACTCTACTACTTCCAGACGCTGGGCTACGAGAGTGCCAAGGAGAAACTCTCACGCTACGACGGCTGTATAATCTCGGACTCCGTCGGGCTGGGTAAATCCTTCATCGGGGGCGAACTGCTCTACGACTACCGCCAGCGTGGAGATCGCTGTCTGCTCGTCGTCCCGGCGAACCTGACCGACCAGTGGCGCGACCTCCTGCAGGACGCCACCGACGAGGACGGGGATCCGTACTTCGGCCTCGAGGTCGACGGCACGCACCTCGAGATCACGAGCATCAGCAAGTTCCAGCGCCTCTCTTACGACGAGGTCCAGGCGTTAAACGACGCCTTCGACGTCGTGTTGATCGACGAGGCCCATCGGTTTCGCAACTCGGGCCGGTGGCGAGCCGACCCCGACCACGACGACGACTACCAGGGGACGCGTCGCCACGCCAACCTCCGATTGTTGCGCGACCAGACGATGATCATGCTGACAGCGACGCCGATCAACAACTCTGCGACGGACCTCAAGAACTTGATCGGCCTGTTCACCAGCGCGGAGGAGCTGATGAACAAGGCCTCGCTTGACTTCGGGGCCTTCGACCAGTACATCGAGAAGTCCGAACGGCGCAAGCGGATCGCCGCCGGGAAAGAAGACGTGACCAACGCCGAAGAGGAGGCGTTGACCGAAGAACTGCAGGGCCACTCCGAGGAGATCTCCGAAATCCTGAACGAGGTGATGGTGCTGCGCACCCGCAAGCACGTCAAAGAGCAGATCCGAGACGGCGAGGACTTCGAGATGAGTTTCGCGCCGCCGACACTCCACAAAGAGCAGTACAGTCTCCCGCCGGCATACCAGCCCATCTACCAGATGCTGCCCGACGTGATGGACGCACTCCACCTCCCCCACATCACCATCAAGAACCCCCAGGCCGGGGGCACGCTGAAGGCCCTCTACAAACTGAACCTGCTCAAGCGCCTGGAGTCCTCAACCTACGCGTTCGTCCAGTCGATCCAGACGCTCCACGAGAGCGAGCGGGCGCTGTTGGGCTTTCTCGACGACCTCCCCGATGAGGAAGACATCGACGTTCTGCGAGCGGTGCAGGACGACGAGGCGGCCGCAACGTTGGACGACTTCGTCGAAGGGGAGGACGCCGCCGAAGACTTGGAACAGACGCTCGAAGAGTTCGGCTTCGACACGGGGGCACTCCGGGCCGACGGCGGCAACACCGACGCCGACGTCGAACTCGCTGACGCGACGGTCGGCGAAGTGAAGACCTACGTCCGGGAAGACCTGACGCTGCTCGCGTACTTCCTATCGCGGTTCGTCGGGCGTGTCGCCGAAGACGCCGGCGGCGTGGCCGACGCCGAGGTGGCACTGGAAGAGTGGCTCTCTGAGGTCGACGCCGGGACACTGCCAACCGTCCCCGACGACGACCCGAACCCGATCCTCTATCCCCACAGTGATCTGTCCGACGCCGACGTCGCGACGCGGGACTTCTACGAGGCGGTGTTCTCCCTGCGAGCGTTCCGCGACCCCAAGATCGACCGGTTGGCCGACGTCTTGGACGACTACGACCAGAAGGTACTCATCTTCACGCAATATCGCGCGACGGCGGACTACGTCCACCGGACGCTGGTAGAAGACCCGGACACCCCGCTCACGGCCGCCAACAGCGCCGTCGTCAAGGGCGGCGACGAGAACAAACAGGCCGTCATCAGGCGATTCGCGCCCGAAGCGGCGGGCTACCAGCAGACACTCGCCGAGAGCGACGAGACAGAACTCCAGTACGTCGTCGCCACCGACACGCTGAGCGAGGGGGTCAACCTGCAGGACATCAGTGTCGTCGTCAACTACGACCTCCCCTGGAACCCGATGCGGATCGTCCAGCGCGTCGGCCGGATCGACCGTATCGGCTCGACCGCCGAGAAGTACGTCCACAACTTCTACCCTGACGGCGACATCGAGGCGGCGATCAAGTTGCTAGAGCGGTTGCAGGCGAAGATCGACGACATCGCGCTCATCGTCGGCAAGGAGAACAACATCCTCGATCCCAACGAGGACGCCGTGTTGGAACGGGCGGGCGTCGAGACCGAGAAGACCATCGGCGAGTTGGAGGTCGACGAGATCGAACAGTCGCTGCGCGAGTCCCGAGAGGTCGACGACTACAACGAGTTGGACGACACTTCGAAGAACCCCCTGTTGCGCAACGCCGGCAGCGACGAGACGGCCGCCTTCGAGCGATACCTGCTCAAACAGGAGTTGAACGACGACTACGAGTTGGACACGGAGGACTTCGAGTTCGCCGAGGAATTCTTCGACGACCCGCCCGACGAGCGCGACTTCTTGTACACGAACGCGGTCGGCCACGAGAGTGGCCCCCAGCCGGGCGTGTTCGGGTTGGCGCACCTCTGGTTCGAAGACGAGGACAGTGGTGAGGCAGAGCCCGCCCCGTTGGGGCGTGTGCGGCGGGCTTTCTACTACGTGCCCTTCGCGGGGGAGGTGAGCGAGCGACCGGTACGACACCTGAGCATCGAACCGGGGACCGACGGCGAACCAATAGCAGGCAACACCGACGCGGTGCTGTCGAACCGGGCGACGATCGAGAAGCATCTCGCCGACCGCCTGGAAGCCATCCGTGAGGGGCAGGTCGGCGCCGTCTACGACCACGGCGACGAGCTCTCGAAAGAACAGGAGACGATACTGGACTTCCTGAGTCACTATCTCGTGCCGAACCACGGCGACGAACAGGCGCCCGTCGACAGCGACGAGACACTCGGCGAGTGGGCCGACGCACTCGCCGAGAAGCTGGACGGAGTCAAGTTGGCGAACACCGACGAGGATCGCGTCCTCCGCGAGACGTTCCGCCACCACCCCGAGTACGAGTCACTCCCCGCGTGGCCGCCGGCGGAGTTCCTCTCGGAGTTGGACGCGTTCGTCGACGCCAACATCGAGGCTTCGACCGAGTATCAGGCCACGCTCGTCGGCGAAAGTGCCGTGCAGGCCCGGCTGGTCTGTTGGGGTGTCGTGGGTCGGTGACCGTGGGCGTCGATGTCGTCGGCCGAACGCTGTGTCGATCGCGTCCGGTTGCGGCAGATTGAAGCCGCTATCTCGCTTTCCGAAGTATCGTGCCCACCCTGAAACAGAAGCAAGACGGGAACTTCATCGTCCACAAGAACACCGACTCGGTCCCTGGTGCCCCACCCGTGAGTACGTTTCAGGTCGATCCGATAGCCGTCCGGATCCTCGCACGGTCGGGCGTGACCGACGGGGAGTTCCTCGACGGGGATACGTTCTGGAGTCTCTACGACGTCGGCCTACTAGAGACGAAAAGCGAGGCTTACGACCCGACAGTCCCTGAGACGCCAGTGTCGACGATCTGACCGCACTGGAAGGGTTCGACGTCGTCGAACAAGCGACGTTCCTCTCGGAGCTTCTCGACAGCCAGCCGATCGACGAGATCTCAGACTCCGAGCCCGTCCTGAAGATCGCGGCCAGCGTAGACCGCGTGCTGGCCGATCCGGACTCGGAGGCAGTCGACCGGGACGAGATCGCGGATATCCTGTGGGACGCGGTAGAGGCGACGCTCTCGCCGACACCCTTCGCTGTGGACACCCTCGTTCGCGTCGGCGAGATCCTCTCGATCGACCCTGTCGAGACACCGCTTTCGGAGTTCGGTGGGACACTGATCTGGACGCTGTTCCTGAACCAGTTCTATCGCGGTCTCGAGGATCCCGATGCGATCGTGGCCGATCTCGACGCGTCCCCGAAGGCCACCGTCCACTTCGAGTTCGACGGGTTCGTCGTCGCGACGACGACCGAGACGTGGTACTTCGGCGGTCCGACGAACGGTGTGGCCGCCACCTCGGAGCAGTTGCAGTGGCGTGTGTCGGACTTTGGTGATATGCACCCAGTGTTCTTGGACGAGATCCCGACGCTGTGCCGGGCGCACCTGCAGGACTGGTTCCCCGGGACGGCGCCCCACCCCGTGTCGTTCGGTGAGGTGTTGGCCACCGGTTTCGAGGAGCGTCTCGGGTACCTGATCCTTCTCCCGGGAGCCGAATCGCTCTCCGTGCCCGAGATAATGATCCCGTTGTCGGGGTCTCGAGTCGATCGGTGATCGTGCCGACCGCAGAGTGTCGACGAGCACTCGGAGTTCGTCACTCTTCTCTCGACACGATAGCTCATCGTTCTATTCGAACGATCCTTCCTCTTGAAGAAGATCGAACTTCTCGGACACCATGTGGAAGTACTCTTCGGTCATCAAGCGGGGGTTTTCGACTCTGTGGAAATCTTCCAGTATAAATGCCACCTCTTGTCGTTCTAGTCCATAGGCGTGGAACGCAGCCGCGTCGATCTCTGCCCGGAGTTCCCGCCTTTCGTTTTCGTCTAATACTGGATCGATACCTCCGAGACGTTCCCGCATTTCAGCGAACTGTTCTCCGTAGGAATTCAGTTGAGCGGCTCGGTCCGAGATGTAATGGAACCAATCGTCGCCGTCAGTGAGCCGTGGCAGTTGTGATTCGTTGAATTTGTACTGGACGATGTGACTGTCGACTTTCGTCCGCATCAGATAGTCGAACGGGAGACTATTGAGAAGCCCCAGTAGTACGAACAACTCTTTATCCGTGAATGCCCGCTTGTACGCGCTATGCATCGGGTGATTACTAAGATCCTCTTCAGTAGGGTCGATCACATACGGACGGATGGTGCAGATCGTATGGACGGTCACGACGTCTTTCGGTAGGACAGTGGCGATCAGTGTCCGCTCGTCGTCTGCTCTGGCTATATTCCTGATTCCGATTCGATATTCCGTACAGTCCAGTAGGACATCTTCTTTCGACAGTTCTGGACGTCCGTGTTGTTCTAACAGATCGTTGACGAACCCTTTCTGAGAGCCTGATCCATCGAACCTCTGATAAATAGACTTTTTCAAACTCGTGTTCACGTCCCTCGATCTGAAATTCTTCATTCGGACTCTGTGTTTGGCACTCCGTTCAGGCTCGGATTCGTCGACTCCCCAGAGTGAGATGGACGTGAGAGAGTCCGAGATCTCGTCGTTGTACTCGTACTGGTGGATGTTCTTTCCTTCGTAAATGGGGTAGTCCCCCTCGTCTTCCGACTCAACGAGGCGGTCCGAGTCTGTCGCCCGATCGAGTTCTTTCATGTACAAGATGGCAAACCACGTGTCGTCAAGCTCCTGTCCGATTGGGGGGTACTGAATGATTTTCGATAACGCGTCGATGAGTTCTTGTGACCGGAAATATGGGAACACTCCAGCTTCTGGAGAATAGTTTTCGAGAACTTCTACTGGTACATCGATTGACCTTTCTTCAAATTGGCTCAATATCGATACGTCGCCGTTACTAAATCCGCCATTTACAGACGACGTGCTTCCGCTATTCTTGAATGTACATACAGAGAATCTATATCGATCGTCAAGCTCGTCGAATATTTGCTTATTTTGGAATTGAACAAAGTGTTCGAGTGTAGTCTCGTCAATCAGATACTGGCGCAAATCTTTGCCGGTAGCACCGAGAAAGAAGCTGCCTGGCATGATTTGTGTTACATACGAGTCGTTACTCGCCAACTGGGTCGTCCGTTCGAAGAAGAACAGTGACAGTTCGTTCTCCGTAGCGACCGTTTGTCCACCGACGGTCGGGCTTTGCAGTTTGTACTGGGTAGTGGTGTTGTAGTACTCCGCTTTGAGTTCCATCTCACGCTGGAACTCTCCCCATGCTTCTCGCACCTCTGGGTCTTCTAGAAGCTTTTCTTCCATCTCGTCTTTCTCGCTCGGCGGACGGGTGCGGAACCGTTCGTCGTACTTCGGGAAGAAGTGGTCTCGATCGACCGTCAGTACGTCCCACGGTGGATTTCCGATGATGACGTCGAATCCCCCGTCCCGGTACACCGGGGCGAATTCCAGAACCCAGTGGAAGGGATGGAACTCTTCCAGTACTTCTGTGTCGACTTCGTCGATACCGGCTTCTTGGAACTGACGCAGAATCTTTTCGTCCAACACCTCACTGTGAGAGGCGATCCGAGATTCGGCCAGCCGTCGCGCGTTGGTAGCCTCTTTCGCACTCGTAGCTTCCCTGTGTCGGTCGATAGCCTCGATCACGTCCTCGTAGAGTTCTCTGACACTAGATTCGGCCCCTGCACCCCAGTTGTTGAGAGAACCGTCACCGTCTTCGGTCGCGACTTCCATCACTTCGGTGAAACCGATGAGTGAGTTCCCCTGACGGATGTTGAAGTCGATGTTTGGGAGTGGCTCTACTTCGCTCGGCTCGTCTTCGATGTCCGCAACCATCGAGAGCCACAACCGGAGTTTACAGATCTCGACGGCTCCATCGTCGATATCAACACCGTAGAGGTTGTTGAGGATGATGGCACGCTTCGCGTAGAGAGCAGGGTTACCTCGACCACTCTCGATAGTGTCCATCTCTTCCCGCGTCCGACTTGCTAACTCCCACCCTTTTCGTTCAGAAATCATCTGCTGGAAGAACTCGATGCACTGTATGTAGATATCCAGCAGGACTTCCTGCGAAGCGAGCAAAAACGCCCCACTCCCCACTGCAGGGTCGAGGACACGCATCTCGGTCAACACGTCGTGATAGAGCGTCTCTACGTGGTTCGTCTGTACTTTTTCAGGCGATACCTGTACTGTCGCCGCCCCCCCGTCGGCGAGTGCTGGCGCTCCACTATCGGCGTCGGCGGCGTGGAAACCGAACACTTCGTCGATCTCTTCGTATTCAGCGTCTATCGACTCGTTCAGTTGATCCAGGATGTACGGGTGGATCGACTTCCGGGCCATGAACCCGGTGATCTCTTCGGGTGTGTAGTACGCGCCCATCTCCTTCTGGTTGACCGTCTGCTCGAAGATGTGGCCGAGGATCGCCGGCGAGAGGTTCTTCGGGTCAACGACGTCCAATCGTTCGTCAACGTTCCAGTTCCAGTCCGAGAGGAAATCGAGGATCCCCCCGAACAACTCGTTCGTCCGGTCGGGCGACGCCCCCAACCGGGCGTCTTCGAACTCCTCTTCGACAGGGTTCTTCGAAAAGAGGCCCCCGTTCAAGTACGGCAGCGACCCGAAGTCGGGGTCCTGTTTCCCCTCGGCTAGCATCTCGAAGAACAGTGGGTGGTAGAAGTCCGCGTACACGTCGCCGCCCTCCGCGACGACGGCTTCGTGTTGCTCGTGGAGGTAGTCGATGTCGCGGTCCAGCAGCCGCTTCTCTTGGATGAAATAGAGGAAGATCATCCGGTCTAAGACGACCTGCACGTACCGCTGTTTGGCGTCACCGCGGTCGTCGGGGACGTTGGCCACCTCTTGGACGAGGTCGGTCCGGAGACTCTCGAACTGTTGGTAGAACTCTTGGACGACCTGCCTCGTGTCGTAGAGCGTGTCTTGGATGGCGTCGGCTGATCCGTACTCGAGGCTGTTGAGCTTCTGGAGGACGGTGTTCTTCTCGCCGCTCTCGCTGGTCATCTGCTCCTTCGTGAACGAGAGCTTCTGGTGTTTGATCCGGCCGTGTTGTTGCCCCTCCCAACTCCGGATCCGCGTCAAGAACGTGAACGACTCGTAGTCGTTCGTCGCGACGAGGTTCGTCCGGCGGTTTCGGTTGTCGGGTTTGAAGTCCGTCGCCGACTCGCCCGGCCCGGCTTCGACGATGGTGATGAACTCCGTGTCGGTGAGCTGGAGGACCAGTTCGTTGTCGTCGCCGAGGTTGGGCCGTGGCTTGAGGCCGCGTTTCTCGAAAGAAGACGCGATATCGTCGAGAGAGTCCCACCCCGCGACGTCGGCCGCGGTGATCTGCTGGAGAGTCATGCCTCACCCCTTCCGCGCACGGACCTTAAAACCCGCCGACAGCTACGGGGATCCCGCGGGCGAGTCGGTGGGTAGCTTTCGAGTGGTGGTGTGAGTGATGTGAATCGCGATTGGTGGACAGCCACTCGATATTTCGCTGTACGGATCCAGCTCACTGCGAAGTAGACTCTATTCGCTCCTACGTTACGCGTCACGGGGTCGTCTCTCAGTTTGCCTGCACCATGATTAGAGGACGAACGTGATACCGCCGGCCGCGGCCGAGAGCACCATCGCGACCGTTGCTCTGAGAGACCACCGCAGATACCTATATTTCGTCTTGGCGACTGTGGCGAGAGCGTAATTTTCCTCGTTCAGTGTCTTCAACTTGCCCTCGTCGTTGAGCGAAGTGACCGCGTCGTGAAAATCGTCCGCCGATCCGTGTTGTGTGATGTTTCCCCAGTAGATGAACCCCTCCGACGGACTGGGTGTGCGTGGATATATGACGACGATAGCGAGCAGGATGGCCAAAATCCCGAGCACGGCTGTCGCGATCACGAACCCCCGAAACCAACTCTCTGTGACCCGTTCGAGATTACTGATGGCAGTCGCAGCTAGTCCGAGGAAGGCGAACTGCCCCGTGATCAGGATCGATGCCTTCCGATCGGCGGCGATAATATACTCGTTGAGATGATCTTGCGTCCGACCCGCTAACTCTCTGGCCGTCGACTCAGTCGTCATTTCAAGTTCTCCCAGTCGGTGTCCGCCCACCCTCCGGTGAAGTTCCAATAGTGGGCGTCTTCCCACTCGGCGTCACTGTTGGGCCGCCATCGATACGTTCCGTGCGACCCCATGTCGGTCAGGTATTCGGCCCAGTCGCACCCTCCGCGTTCGGCGAGTCGCTTGATTCCGTGACTGACGAAGTACTCGTTCTTGGCTGCTTTTTCCTCGAGGTCGGCCCCGATGTTCGCAACCATACCGACTGCAGTCCGGCGATTTAATCGATTCACGCCGGTTCTGGAAATATACACGTCTCCTACCGCTGCACCAGCTTTGATCTGGATCGGCTCGATATCGTATTGTTCCAACTTCGGGTTCACGTGGTTCGCGAGCGCGTATTTCACGGTAGCGAGATACTCGAATACGAGATGTGCTTTCTGGCTGTTGGTCTCTCCTGCACCGAAGTACGCCAAAATACCGTCCCCGGTATTCTTCTCGAAATACCCGTCGAGATCTCGGACGATTTCGATGATCTCCGGGATGAATAGGTTCAACATGAAGAGTACGTCTTTGTCGTCTTGCTCGCTAGTGTATTCGGTGAACCGGTGAATATCGACGTAAACGAGGCTGAGATGGAACTTCTTTGCGGTGCCGATAGTCATGTCCTCCAAATCTGGCATACTGTAGCTATCGGGAATATGGTCTAATCGGTCATCCACCTCCTCGGCGCGTTCGGACACTCTGTCGTCTATCTCGTCCCGGTCGAGAGGCATGGGATCCTGTTCAAGCAGCGATTCCTAAATGATTGGTACCTGGAAACTGAAGTCAGGCTAATCGAATCAATGTCCCCGACGCCCGACCAAATCAAGAGTCGAGTCGACGAACAGGTGGCGAAGGTCGAAGAACGGCTGGACCACATTCCAGACAGCTATAGTATGCCAGACTTGGAGGATATGACCCTCCACACTGCCAAGAAATTCGATCTCGGTATCGTGTTCGTCGATATCAACGACTTCACCGACTACACGGATAGGAACGATTACGACGAGGTCCTCTTCATGCTCAACTTGTTCGTCCCAGAAGCGATGGAACTCGTTCGTGACTACGAGGGCTACTTTGAGAAGAACACGGGCGATGGGATAATGGCGTACTTCGGTGCCGGACAAGACGACGAGGCCACCGCCGCGCTCGTTATCGGATATCTCTCGGCCCTCAAATACGCACTCGCAAACCATATCAACCCCACTCTCGGTACCCACGGTATCGAACCGATCAGCATCAGCGCGGGTGCGACGATGGGAGAAGCCTATATCTCCCGTATCGGAGTCCACAGTCTCAACCGTCGGACGGCGATCTCGGTCGCTGCGAACGTCGCGTCGAAACTGGAGAACGCTTCTGGTGCAAACGAGTTCTACGTCGGGGAGGGGATCTACGAATATACGCACGACACTTTCGACGAGAACCCGTTCGAGAAACTCGGCCACTTCACCCCGTATATCTGGGAAGACGAAGAGACGGGCGAACGTCTGCCCTACCACCACTACAATTTCGTCGGGGGTTGGGAAGAGACGAAATGGACGAACCTAGAGCCTACGAGGTAGTGCTCTACGATCACTTGAGTTCGACTACGGCGGTGCCACACTCTGAACACGCGATGTGGTCTGTATCGAACAAAGGTCTCTTTTCTTCGAGTCGTTCTCCACATTCGGGGCACTCGCCACGAATCTTGGCCGGTGATGTGGTCGCTAAGATGTCGATGAATCTCTCTAACTGCTCGATCTTCTCCTGCTGCTGTTCGAGACGCGTCTCGAGTTCTTCGACTCGCTGTTCTGGAACGAGCCCGAATGCATCCGGCTGACTGAGAATCTCGTTGATTAGTCCGTCCGTTTTCTTCGCGTACTCACTGACGGGAATCGGGTCGTCGAGGTAATCTACCGAAACCATCGGTTCGGCACTCGTTCTGTCATCGTCCGTGGTCGACGAATCGTGGTCGTCTGGCTTGGTGATACGCATTTGTGCTTGTATGCGTGGTCCAGGGACAAGTGCCTAGTCCCCTGTTGCGACTACTTGCCGTCCTCAAAGAAGGAGATTGGAACGTACGAGCGTCGTGGATACTGGGTCGTTGGGGGCCCTCACTCTCGCTCGTCGTGTGAATCAGACTACATCGAGACAATTGTGCAAAGAGAACTCGTACAATTTTGAGTGGTGGGGTCACCGATATCCTACAAAACCCCCCCTCTGAACCCCTTGAGCGGTTTCGGTGCCGTTTGGTACGGGGTTCGACGGGCACAGAAAGCGTCGTGAGGGTGGTACCGGTGGTCAAGACCGTCGGACTTCGAGAACGGCGCCCCGCAAAACGATCATGAGACCGAAGATTCGAGGTGGTCTACCGCAGCATCGATCCATCCCTTCGGGACGTAATACCCGCCTCTCTCGTCTGACTCCTCGACGAACGAGCGGTCAGACGCAAACTCGATGACCCGGTCCTCCTCGATATCGGCGTTCTGAGCCAGCCAGATCGGTTCGACGGCCTCGTCGTCGGCCGGCCGTTCACCCAGTTCGACGACGACGTGTCGATAGAGCAAGAGCGCCACACACTGCGCTTCGGGGTCGAGATCTCCGAACGGCGGCAGTGTCATCGGATCGCCGGTGTCCTCGTTGACTTGGACGACCGACTCGAGGACGTCCGCCAACCGCTGGCGGTCGTAGGGAGGCTCGTCGGCGTAGAGATCCTCCAACGGATCTTCCGAGGTCATAGCGAAGACAAGACCGGTGGTTACATTAAATTTCGCTGCTCCGGCTGTCGGTCGCGACAGAGCCACTTCCCTACACATCTCCGGGTCTGGAGCCGCGCAGTTTCGGATCATTCCGATCGGGCCGCCAGTGAGTCTGTCACCGCCTCGGAGTTGTCGTCGGTCCCGCCCACATAATCGAACCTGTGCAGACGGTGACGGACACGGGTCGCTGTCACGTTTAACCAACAGGGGCCGAACTCACCCGGGCGTTGGTTAAGATCCAGACCGCTTGTTTTGAATGACGCATGTCAGCGCCGTAGAGAGCCGTCTCCCTCTACGTAACTCTTCGAACCGTGCCCCCAGACTATCACTTCGTCTCAAGTGGATGTCGGTAGGGAACCATGGACGAGACGACCTACGCCTCCGGACCGATCGAGTGTCGTGAGTGTGGTGCCGAACTAGAGACCATCGAGAGCGGGCACCTGCAGAGCCGAAACTGCACGGGAGGACTAGCGGACGTTGAAGAGTACCGGTCGAAGGTTCCCGACGCACCGACTCGGACTATCGAGATGCGGGACAAGATCGTCAACGCGCTCAAGGACTGACTTCGGAACTCCGCGGCGTGCCGGGTTCGGGGATCGTAGCCTCACAAAGAAAACACCCACATTCGAACGTGTCGTATCGACAGAGAGCGCCGTTGGTACGTACGAGTTCAGTGAAGTCACCCAAACACTCACTACGGGGAGACTCCTGAGTTGATTGCGTGACAAAAGAGAAGTCGAAGAATCAAGAGCTCGAACAATTCTCTCGCGGGATGTTCTTAACTCGGTTCTCCGACTGGGTCGTAAACTCCCTTGACGGAGAGGATTATGCGTTCGACTTCGAAGTCCGCCCGACAGGGAAATTCGTAGATCCGTTGGAAGTTCGCCAATCGCCCTTTTTCGTCCAATTGAAAGCCACAGAAAGATTCGATGATCCAGAAGAGGTGTGGTACGACTTCGAAGTAGACTATCTTCTTGACGATTGTCTGTCGGCATCTATCCCTGTCGTCCTCTGTCTCTACGAGCGAGGACTGAATCGATTCAGTTGGTGTGTGATACAACTCCATTGCTGGGACGTTCTGGACGACGAGAAGCCAAATTGGCGCTCTCAATCGATGGTCCGGGTTCGGACTCCACAAAATTCACTCCAGGGTACACTCGGAAAGCGACAGCTGTTGCAGGCGGTGGATCGAGCACAACGCCGAATCACGATGCGGGCGTCGATCGCGTCGAAACGCCGAGGTACGTTCTCACACCCGCCCGGAACGATGCTCGCTTCGACCGAGGAAGTCCGTACTCACAAATCCGATATAGTCGAAGACGCACGTCTACTGGCTATGGCAGAGCATACGGATCGGGCTCTGAGGCGGTTCATGCAGGTCTTCCAGTTACCCGAAGACGATCGGCCAACCTTGGAAGCAGTCTGCTACCTCCTCGAACTCCGTCAGATAACCGCTCCACATATCGCCTTCGCAAAACTCCGTATGGCGAATCACGGTATCTCGATAGCGAACGAGCTTGGAACGACCGATATCTGCGATTACTTGGAGGAGACGATTGACGATGCCTGCGATTACATCGAGGAGGAATTCATCGGGGCGCGATACTTCCACGAATTCTCGGCACGAGAATGCCTCGTATTGGACGTGGTCAATCGTGGGAGAGGTACGGGCCTCGAAGCTGCCTGGGTGGCCACGTTACAAGATTCGATGGGCGACATCGAAATGGAAACCGCTGGAGCGCTATCGGGTGGTGAAGAGTACGAATTGATCGAGTCAGGTAGTTCGTTCGATCCACGCGATGATGCGTGTTCAGAAGGAGACCATGATTTCGATGCCGAGGAACTACGTCGATACCACAGGGCTGCTGTCTGTTCTCAATGTGGTCTTACCAACGGGGTGATCGGTGATTGGTTGGGTCAAGACGTCCCAAAGGCCTGTCCCAACTGTAACTCTATCGTAGACCGGATCGAGATACGGGGCCGTGAGGAAGGTTGTACGCACTGTATCGGTGAAGCCACCAAAAAGAACAGTTGAAGAACCTCCGATCTCAGACTTCCGCAATTCGCATCAAAGCACTTAGCAGGACTGTGTAGCGACGCTTCTCTCTGGGTCGGCCACTGCTACCTGTCGGACACGTGGTCCACCACGGGCTCCCGCCCGGTCTCACGCCAGTGACACCCGGCGTAGACCTCCGTCACGCGCTAGTGCCCCTCGCCACCGGACTGCAGGACGAACCGCACGTGCCGCCGGGGACCCGACGCCGGCGTGTACTCCACCATCACCGTCTCGCCGGACATCTCACAGCCACCCGGTAAGCACCGTGGCCAGGCCACCGCTCTAGACGCGGTGCTCGCGCCAGGCCCCGCACTTCTCCCGGACGTGATCCATCCAGTCGCCCAGCGGCGTCAGGGCCGTCTCGGCGAGTGACCACGACGCGACGGCACCGTCGCCGACGACGTAGCCGGTCTGGTGGTAGCGACTCCAGTAGTGGTGGGCGCCCTCGCCATCGGTCCCGACGTAGTGGGTGTCGTGAGCGAGGTCGTCGGCAGCTAGCCAGGCGACTTTCTGCAGTTTTCACCGACGACACTAGGTGTCCGCGAAGGTGGGCCGGGACAAGAGTGCGTCGGCGAGGGCGGCTCGTCTCTTAACCAACAGTAGCGGTTTTTCAGGTGCTATTGTTGGTTAAAATTTGAGGCACCTTACTGGGCCAACAACATGAGTATGGCTAGACGACGCGACGAAAGAGACGACTCGTGGTCATGAGTCCTTCGATGGGGCGCACTGTATACTTATTCGACGGAGAGAATCGCTGTATGACGGATTGTATCGCTTTCGTTCGTGAACACGGGATCCGCGGTCTCGTGTTCACATTCGTAGGATGGGTTCCGTTGACGTGGGACCCCTGGGGGTTCCTGCTCTTACTCTTTGAATAGAACCGTGAACGGCCAATCAAGGAGATTCGAAATTCGATTCAGTTCAGCATTCGACTACGGAAGGCTTCATATCCTTCCTGTCTTTCAAATTCCTTTCTAAGTGTATCTTCTCGGGTTGTCTCCCTTTTTGCGGCAATCTCCATCAAATCCAAAATCTGTTGATTATATCGGTCTGTGTCAAGACCATGTTCTGCAGTCAGTTTACTCAGGCCTTGTAAGAGGTCTGAATAAAATGTGGTCTCTTTGTATATCCTGTATTTTGAAGATGGTTCTTTGCGGTAAATCTGCCTTAGTCGTTCAACCGACTCTCTCATCATCTGGTCATTGATACAGATGATATCCAAATTTCGCTCTTCAACGCTTCGAGAAACAGCGTCGTCAATATCTTTCTGAGTCCTTTGCGTATCAAATTGGGTTGCGATATAGAGACAACCAATCAAATTATAGTCTGTTTCAGGTTCCACATCGGAAATGAATCGGTCGACATAGCGTCTGTTCTTATCTGACTCGGAGAATATTTTGAAGTCGCTCGAATAGCATTTTGATTCTACTAGGTATGTTTGTTTCCGCCCATGTCTTAATGTATGTAAATATCCGTCAGGCTCTGGAACTCCATGCTTGCCACCCTCAAGTTGAATCGCATGAGGAAACATGACTCCTAGATATTCAATCGCCAATTTTTCAAACATATTATAGTATTCCTCATTAAATTCAGCGCGTGCCCGTCGGTTGGCAATCTCAGGACTCGTGTCTGATTGCATGGTATACCACGGTGAATCCGTTAGATTCTGAAGATCAGGTGCATTCAATCCAGATTGAAATTTAACACCACCATCCTCAATCAGGGCATCCCCATTTCCCGTACCACCTTCCATGTGATTGGAAAGCCACTCTATGGTATCATCTGGCTCAATAATGAGATCTCGTACTTTTGACCAGCTGATGAATATATCTGAGTAACCAGGAAAAGGCATTAATCCAACTTCGGAGTGAAAATATGGAGAGATGTGGATATAGTTTGATGAACTAGAAGATGCTGGATGTAACCCACTGGCTGGAATCTCATCAATTCGGTCATCGCGATAGACGAGGTTGAATCCCTCTATTTCATCACCGATCTCGTTTCTGATAAATCCTGGATAGATATCGTGATAGTACTGAACCGTATGTATGAGTTCAGAATCCTCTTCAATTTCTTGTTCTAATGGGAAGCCACAATCACACCGTGAGTTGCTATAATCTACAGAGTATGTTCTATCGCAATTAGGACAGTCAAAGAGTTTGTCCCTCTTGAATAGGCCTTCGTCTACACCCTCCTCATAGACCTCCACAATGCTGGCGGGCAACTCATCTTTTATTTCTACCCCCCCTCTTTCTGTTTCTTCTATAATCCTGGAAAGGCCCTCGAAATAGTTGTCATTCTCTACCCATTTATTATCCATCGTTACCACTCCAATTCATCCATAACCAAATTAAAAACCTTGGATCGGGTGTTAGGCTGACAGCTCTCCTTATCTATTTGTAACGTATCGTTCTTGGCATGAAGTGAAATTGTAAATGCTTCAAGTTCATTATATCCTTCCTTGTCTGTCAGCTCCTTTTTTACCGTCTCAATATTATCGTCATCATCGAAATCATAGGTGCCGAATATATCACCAGGATCAATGAACTGGCACTCATCAACAGGATCCTCAATCAATATCTGAACATTTGCTCTTCTGAGTTTGGTGTCCTTCTTGATATTGTCCCGACCTGGGCCCTTTTTCACATCTCGTTTATTTACCGAAGAATAGCTAATTGTGGCATTTTGAGCCTCGAAGGCTTCTAGTGTGCTGAATACGCCGATATTTTGTATCACACTCCAGATCTCGTCAGAGGTGATATCCTGTGGTTCAAGCGGACCTGATCGGGATTGAACACCACCGTCTGTCTGTAAATCGTCATCAAACGAGAATACAGATTCGATATGGTTGAGATCTGTCTCTTGATGTGCTTTCGTTCCACGGGTGCTAGTATATTCAATAAGGCCACGGTCGATGTAGATCCGGACCTGAGACCTTGCTCTTGATTTGAATGACAATGTCTCGCCCTGTGTTGGGTTGTATACATTCTTCTCTTTCCCGAACGACCACAGTTCAATATAGAGCACACTTGGTTTCTCAAACCTGAGTACTCGTGGTCGTGGATTGTTCTCCAATTCATTCACCAGAGGAAGAGGAACGCTTCTAGCAGCTTTGATATAGTCCTCAGATATCCTGCTCTCTTTGCTTTCTTCACGGAACATCGTTTGAGCTTCTTTCCGATTATCTGTCTCTTCAGAGATCCGTTGTAACAACGGATCCATCGAATCGACAGAACAAATTGTCATACTCCCATTTGAAAACTTGAAATAAGAATCGTAGTAAACTGCCTCAGATAGCTCAATATCGTCTCTAACTTTATGGCTTTCCTTGAAGTCTGTTGACTGGAAGTAAGGGATTTTGTACTTCCGACTCTCTAATATTTTTTCTTTCTGAGCTTTCTCCAAGACTTCCGCAATAGACTCCTTCTGGTTTTCAGACAATTCCTCAAACCATTCGTTGAACTCCTCACGAGACTCTGGAGGGCCGATCTCGGCTACTGGCTCTCGAACATCACGCTCAATTGCATCTTCTTCACCTTCCGTGATGGAAACAAATTTTCTCCTTATAGCATCTAGGTCAACTACATCTGCCACTTCTTTTGGAGTTGCTTGGAAACTCACAACTGGATGTAATAATACAGAAGTACATATATCTTGGTCGTAGATTATATCCCGGATACAAAACGCCGGTTTGAGTCGGGGTACCTCTCCTTTCAAGATCTCGGGATTCGTGTCTGGCTATGCGTTTGGACAGCGGTGTATTTTGATGATGTGGCCTTAGCCACACCTGGATCCGTCCACCACCGCCGACAGAAGTTGTCCCACGTCAACCGCACCCACACCGCCGAAACACGGACACACGACAGCCGCGTACTGTCGTGTCTGAGGGCCTCAAATGCGAGTGTACACGGTAGACGTCGCGGAAATCGTCGTCACACTGCGTCTCGACGCGAAACTGGCGGCCCCGCCGAAACTGGTCGCACTCGACGTACGCGTCTCAAGTTACCGCGGCCGGGAGAGTGGCGTCCCGGACCCGGCGGACCAACCGACACCACGACACAACCGGTCGATCTCCGAGACGACACCGGACGGCACGCGTCTCGCACCCGTCTACGACAGGATGCGGGAACTGGCCGACGAGCATCTCACACGCCCGGTGACGATCAAGGTCGACACCTACGAGGACGACACTGTCCGGATCCAGGCCAAACACCACATCCCGCCGGACGGTGAGGAGACACTGTACTACCACAGCGACGACCAGACGGTTCGCTACGCGGTCCAGCTAGAGGGGGGTCTGAAAGAGGAGCGCGTCGTCGCCGATCTGGACGTCCCCGACAGGGACACCACCACGTAGGAGACACTACACAGTGCTCTCTCGGAACACGCGTAGGACCGAGACACGCGGACGATCTGTCGGTGTCCTCTCACTCTGGCAGATCCGCGATGACGTACTCGGGCGAGACTGCGCACGGGTCCTCTTGGGTGAACTCGAACGGCGGGAGCAACGCCGAAAGCCGGATCAGTTGCCGGAAGAGTCGGTCTCTGTCGCCTTTGAGTCTGACTCTGACCGTCTCGGCGGGTATATGGACACCCAGCCTGCCCGTCAGTGTTCACTGCTGGACGCGCCCGTCTCTGACCTGGACCTGGTGGGTGATCTCGCACGTCCTCGATGGAGGCAGCGAGACGGGCCGCTCGGCGACCACAACGTAGTCTGGCTCGTCGGACCCGGTCAGTCGGGCGACGTTCTGGACCTCCTCGTCGCCGTCTCTCTCGCCGTCCACGGGACCCGTGCCGTCGTCCCCCGCTGGTATCCGGATCCGATATCTAATGCGGTGCCCTCCAGCACGTATAGCTCCAGCACTCTCAACACTCTATATGAGCGTTTCCCGCACATGATCTGATTCCGGAAAATCCCGGAAACTTTGAATTTCCACGAACAGAAATCGCGTTACTGCGCGAGGATTTAGTTAGATTCGACGGAACTAATTAGAGTGTTCCCGGAAGCAACCCGGTTACGTTTTTACTACTAGCCAGTGAACCAGTCTATCAAGCAAAGATGATCCGCGATGCTCGCGTCCTCCGGGCCGGGTTCGTGCCACGGGAAATTGAGCATCGCGACGCTGAAGTCAACCACCTCTCCAGTGTCCTCGAACCGATCACAAACGGCAAACCAGCCGATTCGGCCGTCGTGACTGGCCCCAGCGGGGCCGGCAAAACCTGCATCTCGAAATTCGTCACTGAACGTCTTCGGGAGGAAGCGCTGGATGTTGAGAGTACCTACGTGAATTGCTGGCGCAACTACACCCGATTTCGGACGCTCTACCAGATCCTCGATGACCTTGGTGCCACCATCGACATCCACCGGCAGTCTACGCCGCATGACGAACTCGTCGACCGCCTCCAGCAACACGATGGCTCGCGAACCGTCGTCATCCTCGATGAGGTCGATCAGCTCGAAGACCCCAGCGTCATCTACGATCTTCACAGCCTCCCGCAGTTCGCGATCATCTGCATCGCGAACAAGGAAGAGGAGCTGTTCAGCCGCGTCGACGACCGGCTCGTGAGCCGCCTGCGCTCCAGCGAACACGTCCGGATGGACAAGTACCACGACGAACAGCTGTACGACATTCTGAGTGCGCGGACGAAGTGGGGGCTCGACGAGGACGTCATCACCGACGACCAGCTCTACCGGATCGCCGACGCGGCCGCCGGCGACGCCCGCCTCGCAATCGGTATCCTTCGAACAGCAGCCAGTAAGGCCGACCGTGAGAACCACGAGCGCATCACCGACGACAGTCTCCTAGACGCCGCCGAGGATGCTCGGGCCCAGATCAAGCAGAAGAGCCTCGACTCGCTCACGCCGCACCAGCGCGTCGTCTACGACATCGTTCGCGAGCACGGCCCGATCGGGCCGAGCGAAATTCACGAGAACTATACGGAGGAAGTGGATGGCCCCCGAACGAAACGCACCGTCCGAACGTACCTCTCGAAGATGGAGCAATACAACCTCCTCGAAGCTGAGGGGACGAGTCGGGATCGAGAGTACTCGCTCGTCGATTCGGCAGCTGCGTCGCCGATGCAGTGACCGTAACCCCGTCAGCTATCAGGAACTGAACTCGCCGAGGCCCGATTGCTCGTGGTCTAGCGGCTCGATGACCTGGGGATCGTCGTTGCCGGGGTTGTTGACTCGCGTCGAGATCTCGTAGGCGTCCAGATCGTCCTTCGGATACGGCTGGCACAGTTCCTTGCGGGTGTCCGGGTCTGCAGCGAGCCAGTCAGATTCCGCGTCCTGCGGGAGGACGACCGGCATCCGGTCGTGGATTGAGTTCATCATGTC
>Ga0207718_100459_pt1 | contig 36787 bp, 40 predicted proteins | sample A23M2SouthBayCA_FD_187749 | JGI IMG/M metagenome (GOLD analysis project Ga0207718, IMG submission 187749) | Aerobic enrichment media microbial communities from Eden Landing Ponds, California, USA - A23 M2 (SPAdes) | ecosystem: Environmental > Aquatic > Marine > Unclassified | place: Emeryville... | reverse complement strand
AAGCGATCGTCGTCTATCACGACAGTGCCGCCCGTGCGGAGGATCTATCGTTCGTTTCGGACGTCTTCGAGAAGGAGCCAGGATCGATGTCCCGAAGCGAACGGATCCAGTACGAGACGACAAGAGTCAGCGACCGGTATTTCAAAGAAGAGCCGGATTCGATTACCCGTTCGCGACGACCGGACGTCATCGTCCTCGAAATCGAATCCGAAGAGACGGTCGAATATCTCATTACGGAAGTCAAGTACTCCCGGCGAAAGGAGACGATCGAACGCGGTATCGAGGAGACCCTCCAGTATCTGGCATTTTTGCGGGACGACGGTGAGTTAGTCCACGACGACAGCCGGATGTTCGGTGATGGAAACGGTGGGGTGCTGGTAGTAAGGGATCTGGATGACGAAACCGCGCCACTGGAAGAGCAGCAATTACTGAAGATCCTCCAGGCATCCGAACTAGAGTCCCAACTGCCACGGATTCTGAATTCGTTGCTCGAGGTCGATACTGGCGTTGCCGAATGAGAACGCCCACGAGACCGACCAGTGGGGCTACACCGAGACCGAGCCGTTGCCGGCGTTGCGGATTGCCGATCTCACCGACCCTGAGGCGGACCTGCTCGAGCACTTCGTGCCCGTCGCTGTCGACGAGGCCGGTGGGTTCGCGGATTTCCGCGAGACCGCCACGAAGACGAACTCGCCCGTGGATCGCCTGCGAAAGCTGACGCTGCCCGCCGTCGATGACGTGCGGGCGGGCCTGGAGAGCTATATCGAGACCAGGGAGCGGGCCGACGAACTGGAGGCGAAAATCGAGCGCACAGACGATCTGATCGACGAGATCGTCTACGAACTCTATGGATTGACCGACGAGGAAATCGAGATCGTGAAAGAGGCTGTTGGGGAGTAACGTCCGCTGAACGAAGTGAGGCAGTTCACCGGGCCCGACCGGTGCGAGGTCGCGGAGCGACCTCGGGAAGCCGAGCGGCGACGCCGCGAGGCAGGGAGGGTCCGGGTGTTTTTGGCCCAGCTTTTTCAAGGAGTGGTTCGCGAGCGAAGCGAGCGAACCCGACGCAGAAAAAGGTGGTCGTGTACGAGTTGTACGGGCTAACCGACAAAGAGATCGAGATTGTCGAAGAGGCGGTTGATGAGTAGCATCTGCCGAACGAAGTGAGGCAGTTCACCGCGAGCGAGGGCGCGACCCGACAGGGCGCGCCCGAGCGAGCGGCTGTTTTTGGTCCAGATTTTTGCAAGGAACGGGTTGCGGGCCGACGGCCCGCAACCGAATGACGTGGCGGCGAAGCCGCCACGCAGTTAGCGAGCGAGCCGTGCGGGGCGAGCGAGCAAACCCGACGCAGTAAAAAGGTGGTCGTGTACGATCTGTTCGATCTGACCGAAGAGGAACGTGAAGTCGTCGAGGAGTATCTCGACGTGTTCTGAGACGGAACGAACGGATACTGAATTCAGTCCCCAGAAGCTACGCATATTCGAGTTCACCCGCTGGCTTCTGAATTATGTTGAATACTTCTTCCGCTCGAAAGACTCGGTTTCGGCTTTGGCCAGTTATTTCTTCCAAGACGCCATCGTTCTCCAATCTCCGAACCGCAGTATTCGCTGCATTAAAGCTCATGTCGAGAAGATCACTTGCCTCACCCACAGTCAGATATGGTTTGGTAAATATTTCCATGGCGAGGTGTGATACCGAATTTGCGTCGTCTTGATACCGGTCACGGTACGCATCCCGAAGGTCAAGTAGCTCAGACGCCCGGCTAAATGCTTCCTCCGCCTGGTGTGAAATGGCAGTCAGGAAGAAGGAAAGCCATTCTTCCCAGGCACCATCACGACTCACAGCTAACAACCGATCTGTGTATTCGTCTCGATTCCGATTAAAGTACGAGCTTGGATACAGATACGGTTCGGGAAGCAGGTCAGTATCACACATCATCAACATAATGAGTAGCCTCCCCACGCGTCCGTTCCCGTCCATAAACGGGTGAATCGTTTCAAACTGATAATGAACCAATCCGATATCAATGAGGGTTTGATATGCTCCGCCGGTCTGAATGTACGTCTCCAGATTTTCCATTGCGTACGGCACAATGGATGATGGCGGTGGTACAAATCGAGCTTCTTCTCCCCGGCCTCCGATATATACTTGTGTATCCCTGAATTCTCCAGGCTGTTTATTTTCCCCTCGAACATCGCTCATCAGGATTTCATGCAATGCCCGAATGAGATTGAGGTCAATACCAGCATCCATTCTATTAATTCCCTCAAAAACCGCTCTAACGTAGTTATGGACCTCACGAAGTTCGTTTCGACTGGGACCTGATGCTCCACCCCCTCGTCCAGCTTCGTACTCATAGACATCCGAGAGAGTAACGCGGGTGCCTTCGATCTCTGAGGAAAGAACCGCCTCTTTGTATATAAATGGGCTAATCAACATTCTTGGATTATCTACCCGCCTTCCGATGCCACTAAGCTGCCCAACATTGTTGGTTGCCTTCGCGAATATATCCAGCAACTCCCCGTTTATATTGATCTCAGGAGGCAATGGATCGGGATTAAATGCAATATCACCGCCGGAGTTCACAAGCTCTCCAGGAGACTCACCCGATTCAAACTGTTCAATGTTCATATGTCTTGTTACAAAGCCGACCTATATTTAACTATTTTGGGTATAGCTTCAATATGGGGTATAAGATATGCACTGTATTGAACCAATTCTGGACTTGAGTTCAATTAGTTATGTAGCGTATTAACTCTGATGAGTACGAATAGTATCTTTCGTACCGAGATCTGCATAAAGGACGCATACAACAGAATGCTTCAATAAGACGCTGAAAGACGGAGTGTGTTGAAGCACACAGCGGAATGCTTCAATAAGACGCTGAAAGACGGAGTGTGTTGAAGCACACAGCGAAAGTTTGATTAACAAGACATCCACGAGATATTCTTCTCGCTTTCCATTTTTCGCCTTTCGTCGCGTGGTCGTAGAGCACTGTCTGTAGTGTTCTAATTACTCCGCCGCCTCATCGGCTTGCCACTCGCCTAGAAACTCGACAGACAGTCCGACTTTTTCCGCAAGATCGCGAAGTCGGGTCTTCTTCCCTCGTGTGTTAAGCGAGGTATGAAGGAAATATCCGTTAGTCAGTTCGTAGGGAATTCTCATTTCCTCACCGTTCGGATGTACTGGTTCGTCGTTGATAGAGCAGTTCTTTCGGGCGCGAGGTGGAAAATGCGGAATTTCGAGTTGATCAATCAGGTCGTATTCCTCTATCAAGTAGTCCACCGCCGCGCCCATGTTCTCCTTCTGTTGTGTCTGAGCCGCCGTACTTTCTCTTGGTATCACTGTTCCATCGGAGAACCGCACGACGTAGTCCTGCCTATTCTCAATCTCCCCAGCGTTGTCTTCGACTGAGGTATTGGCTTCTACTTGTGAACTCGTGGACCCATCCACAACATCGGATGACTCCTCACTCACGAAATGGCGCTGTTCTTCGAGCACAGATGCGAGGTTTTGCACGAACTCGCGGGACTGTTCGTCGAGGCTGATCGTCAACTCACCCACTTCCGTCTCCACTGCGTCGGCGACAGCTTCGGTAACGCTGTCCTCGTTCCCCCTTAGATAGCGAATCGCCCGATTCGTCTCCGCGACCTGTGCGGCGATCTCGTCGGACTTCCCCGAGCGGATCGACTCCTTGGTGAGCAGTTCCAAAACGTCGGGATTCTCGGCCAGATCGTCCAGATCGAACCGGACGACGGAGACCTCTTCGCCACCGTTGCCAGCACGGTTCTTGGTCAGGACTTCGAAGGACTTCCCGTTGGTCAGAACTCCCCAGTCCACGTCGAGTTCCTGGCGCATGTAACTCCGCAACTGCTGAATCTCGTCGTCAGTGAGCGTCGATCGGACGGGCTTGGCCTCGACGAACACCACCGGTGAATCCCCGACGAGAAGCGCATAGTCAACGTGCGTGCTCCCCGACGCCATCGGAATCGTGTATTCGAGGGCGACTTCCGTCGAGTAGAGGTCCCACCCGAGCAGTTCGAGAAACGGCTGGACCAGTTTGACTTTCGTGTTCTCCTCGTCCATCTGCGGTGAGGACTCTATGAGTTGCTGACACCGCTGGACGTACTCAGTGATCTCGTCTCGGTCCATTACTGATTCGTCCGTCGCGGCCCCTATTTAACGTGGTGCCACGTGGCTCCACTCAGCCGAGTTAGCGAACTGGACGCGAATGCGATATAAACTATATATGTCCTGTCGAACTCTCGCTCCGAATAGAAGTCGTGATTCAAACGATGCGACAACCGCACAAAGCAGACCGACCTGTGACCGACGAGGAACTTGCGAAGATGCCCGACCGGATCCACGAGCACTTCGAGACGGTTCGGGACGCGCTCGACGCCGCCCTCGAAGGCGACGAATAGCCGAGACCGCGGTCACCCCTAGAACTTGTCTTTCAGCCACTTCAGCGCATCATCGACTTTTGGCAACAGATCGGCGGGGCCGATCGCCGCTGCGACCTCCGGATGCTCCGCTTCGAGTTCGGCGTGAATCTCGAACGCTAGCTGGGCCTCGTATTTGACCATGTCCTTGATCGCCGCTTCCTCCCTGTCGGAGACGGAATCGGGGATCTCAATGTCACCCATAGACCATATAAATTGATGTCAAATACAAGTATGTTATCGTATTTTGAAGTCACTAAGTGACTGGAAATTGAGCCGTCAGACGCTGGCGCTCACGAAGGCAACACAGTCGATCACCGGACAGTACGGACGGTCTGTCGTCGCTCATCCCCCAAAGGAGCTTTCAGTCGGGCCCGGAGCCCCCCACTTGTTCCAGGCATCCCCGTCGTCCGCATCCGCACTGCCTTCGGTTGGCTTCCGAATCTCGTATCGTTCGTCCATCTCTTCGTCGACGTCGTATACTTCGAGGACGTCCCCCTTCGAACCGTGGTCCCTGGCGTATTCCTTGGCTGCGTTCCTGCTGTTGTGCGTCGACACGCGGTCGTGATCCTTCTTGACCTCCCACCGCTGCCGGTCGCTCGTCCGGTCGTGAATCGGCTGGACACGAAATGTTGCCATACCTAAACGTACTGGCAGACAGTATTAAAACTATGGCGGACGGGTGGGCCGGTGTGCAGAGACGCCGCGATGACCTGGACGAACCAGTCCAGGAGGGATGTGGAGACAGCTGCTCTCTCAGCAGTGCGCTGGTGCGGAAACCGTGAGACTGGGCCCACGCATCGAATCGAGGCTTGCAAATCGGGATCTCACTCGGAGAGACAGTCCCGCTCTGGCGACCTCCGACTGTGATTCCCAAAGAGACGGTTCCGACAACCAAATGAACTAAGCAACAACCATCGCAACACGAAAACGACCGAATGACAGAACGGCTTCGTAACTTCGTCGCGACCGAACTCTGGCTGGCCATCGGCGCGATTACGCTGCCAGCCATGATGCTGTTCGACACGGTCGGGATAGAAGTCCTCGCCGAGGCGTCGCTGATCGTCGGCTGGTTCGTGCTCACGCCCCTGTTTCTCTTCTGGGGAGAGGAGATCGCTGCCGTACTCTTCTCGACGGACGAAACCGAGGCAACGGGAGACGCCAACGAAGACGCGATCGAGAGACTCAAGCGACGGTACGCGGAGGGCGAGATCGACGAGCGGGAGTTCGAACAGCGCCTCGATCGGCTGGTCGCGACTGAGGAAGGAGAGCCGGCGGACTTCGAGGACCTGACGGCCGGCGACCGGGCCGGTGATCCACTCGAGACGGATTCTCTCGAAAGTGCCGAGCGACAGCGAGAGCTGGAGTGAACGGAACGAAGTTGGTGATAGACAGCGATCCACGCAATGACAGTCGTCTCGCTATTTTACTCGCGACAGAAATGGGCCAAGCCGGATATCAACTCTCCCACTCTGGGCCGGTCAGCCTGAGTGCTTGGCCAATTGAGCGTGGAAGTTATCCGTGAACTCGACCTCAGCCCCGTGCTGGGGAGGCGGTGAATTCGCCGTTAGGTGTCACAGTTCCGGACTTCAGGGCGAGTTGACTGTCGCCCGTCCGCCGAGACGACTGTTGGCCCCGACGGACATACCGCAAGCCGATGTTCTTGGCTGCGTTGTAGTCCGCATTCGCTTCAGATCCGCACTGCTGGCATCGAAACGTACTCCGCGATGGTCGATTTTCGTCCGCCGTGAAGCCACACTCGGCGCATCGCTTCGACGTATACGCGGCCCCGACCTGCTTCACCACGATACCGCAGGTCTCGGCTTTGTATGCAACGTGTTCGTAGAGCGTCCGAAACGCCCATCGATGCCCCCACGACGCGCCAGTGCGATCGCGTATATCGGTCAGATCTTCGAACGCGATCACGTCACAGCCATACTGACGCGCTTCGTCGACAATTGTGTTTGAGGCGTGATGGAGAACGTCACGGACGTATCGACGCTGGCGGCGACTCATTCTCTCGATCGTCCGGTGGGCGCTTCGCGTCCCAGTCTGCTGAAGGCTACCACGAACCTCCTCGAATCGTTCGAGGTCGTGTGTCAACTCCCGTCCGTTGATGAAAGTGGCAGTGCTGGTGACGGCCAGGTTCTCGATACCGAGGTCGACCCCGAGGACCGTCCCGTCCTCGGCGGTGTCCCGTTCGGTCTCGGTTCGGTGTCGGCGGAAGCCGAGATGCAAGAAGAACTCGCCATCACGGGCGGTGAGCGTGCTTTCGGTAACACTCCATGCGTCAGCATCGAGATACTGACGCTGATAGCCGTCGTCCGCGTCAGGAAGGATGAGCGAACACCGCACTCGGTCTTCGATCGTCGAAAGTGAGACGGTATCGTCGTCGAACACCGTCATCGTTCGTGCGTCGAACGTCACCGTCGGCGCGGAGAACGTCGGTTTGCTGGCCTGTTTTCCCTTCGACTGCCGCTCGATACAGCCGGTGATGGCTTCTGCGGCCTGGTGGGTTGCAAGAATCGCGTGTTGACTCCCGAGATCAGTCTGCTCGCGCAGGGTATCGTACGCGAGGGATTGGACGTCACCCTTGGCATTGGCCGTTTCCCACGCCATGTCCGTGGCGATCTGACAGCCACGCTTCCACTCCATGATGGTCTCTTCGAGCAGTTCGCGTTGCTCGTCGTCCACCGAAAGGCGGGTGATCGCAGTCCGACGTACGTACTCCTCAGCCACAGGAATCGGTGGCCGCGGTTTGATATTTAAAGCGTAGGGAAAATAGCGACGATACTCGGATGTCAAGCATCGCTTTTCGTCAGAAATGGATGATATACTATATATCCTGTATTAATATTTTCTGAGTAAATCGTCGAAAAAATGGGCCAACGCGGATTTGAACCGCGAACCTCCCGGTTATCAGCCGAGCGCTCAACCTGATTGAGCTATTGGCCCAGGTGAGCGCATCAAGGCGTACCGGAGGCCTACCATTAAGCGTTTCTTTTCGCTCCCGTCGTCACCCTCGTGGCGGGCGATCACTCGGGACGATCATCCCTGTCCTCGACGTCGTCGACGTCCTGGGCCTCGCCGATGTCACGAACGTCGCCACCCGTCGAACCGCCAACACTGGGACCGCCACCCCCACCGAACCCACCGGGACCGTCAGGACCGCCCCCGACAGGCCCGTCCCCGTCGTCGTTCGGAAAGCCACCGACGTAGACCGAGCCCGTGGCGAACCCGCCAGTCTTCTTCTCGAGGTAGGGAGTGACGACCCACTTCTTGACGGCAACGCGGACCGGGTACCGGGTCGGCGGGATCACGAGGACGAACCCGATCACGTCGGTCACCAGCCCGGGCGTGAGCAGAAGTGCGCCGGCGATCAACAGGAACGCGCCGTCGAGGAGCTCGTCGGTCGGCGGGTCGCCCTGAACGACCTTGCGCTGAATCTTCGCGAGCGTGTGCCGTCCCTCCGCTCTGACGAGCAACATCCCGATCAGCCCCGTCAGCACGACGAGCAAGACCGTCTCGACGGCCCCCAGGAAGTTGGCGACCGCCACCAGCAACACCATATCGACGAGAGGTATCAACAGCAAGAGCGCGATGATCCGGAGCATGCCGCCCTCTACCGGGCGGGGCCTCAAAACCCTTTTCGAGCGGGAGCGAGCAGGGATTTCGGACGCGGTGACGCCCTTATCTGTCACCGGAGCCGTTTGTCCGCCGGTCGGCCGCGTCGGTTTCCGGATCGGGATTGCCGCCGGAAGCGTCCCCGTTGACCTCGTCGATGAGATCCACGAAGCGGGCGACGCGCTCGGCGTGGGCGTTGTGCTGATGGATCGACTCGTCGTTCGACTGTTCCATGCGAACCACCGCGTCTTCGGGCAGGTCGGGGAAGGTCTCGACGACGCCCTCGGCCAGCGACCGGACACAGTCCTCGACGAACTTGGCGTCGCTGTGGGCCTCGTAGGTCATGTGATCCTCGTCCGGCCGCTTCGCGAGATTGTAGATGTGGGCACTCATGGCGTCGCGGGCGACTTCGATGACGTCCCGGAGGTCGACGTCCGGCGAACCGTCGCTCTCGATGGTGAGCGTGGCGTGGCCGCGCTGGGAGTGGCCGGCCTGAGGGACGTCATCCAGAAACGCGTTGATTGTCTCCCGATCGACGTCGAGGTCGTTCAGCGTCTGGCGGGCCCGGGACTCGCTCATCCCCTGTGAACAGGGACAGACCGTCATGCCGGTGACGCGCGCGCCGATCTCCTCGCGCGTTCCGTCCTCGGTCGCGGTCGCCGAGGCGATGATGTCGGCGGTACTCTGGGTCGGGCGGTCGGTCGCCGGCGTGCGCTCACGGGTGACGTACTCGGCTTCCATGCGCACCTCGGCGCGGTCGGTGTAGTCGTGTTTCCCGAGGAGGCGCTCGGCGGCGTCGCCACAGACGTCCTCGACGCGGTAGCCAGTGTTCTCGACGGCGGCTTCGAGGGTCTCGTCGATGACCTCCATGTTGCGACTCATGTCCGCCCCTTTCCGCCAGGTCGGCAGGTCGACGAAGACGTCGAACGTCGCCATCAATACGATCGGGCGACGGTCCGCACGGTCGATCTCGACGAGTTTCTCGACGCCGGTGACGCCGACGCGGTTGAGTCCGACGGCGACCTCCGGACTGTTCGCCTGGACGTCCGGGAGTTGCTTGCTCATTCGCCTCGTCGTAGGGCTGAGTCGTGGTTAGGGTTTACGAAAGGGGTGGCGTCTGCGACCCGCGATGATCGGTCCGCCCGCGACGGAGTCCTCCCACTCACGGAACGACGCCGACAGTCAGCAGCGTGCCATGCTCGCGGTAGTGTTCGACCATCGCCGCCCGCGTCTCCCAGTCCTCGGTCGGGAACGCGTCGGCGGGCGGGATCTCGACCGCTTCGTCGGGGATCGCCTCCTGCTCGGCGACGTGGAAGCCGGCGTCCCGGAAGGCCTCGCGGTACTCCGCCCGCGACCAGCGAGTCATTGCCACGTCGACGTACTCGTCCCACTCAGCAGTGTGCGGGTTATCGGCGACGTAGTCGACCGCACAGTAGAATGACCCACCCGGACGCAGAATCCGCCGGAGTTCGCGAAGCGCTTCGACGGGATCGGGGGCGTAGTAGATCGCCTCCATCGAGAAGGCGTGATCGACGCTGTCGGCCGCGAACGGGAGGTGCTGAAAGTCACCGACCAGAAACCCGACGGCCGAATCGTCGGTGTACGCACGGGCGTTTCGCGCCATCTGTGGTGATCGATCGAGACCGTAGGCGCGGCCGGCCCCACCGGCGGCTCGAAGCGCCCGCGCGGCATAGCCGCTGCCACACCCCAGATCGAGCACGACGTCGCCGTCCTCGACCGGCATCCGGCCCAGCGCGTGCTTGGCCGTATGCCAGTGGCGCTGTTCCATCCCGCGGTCCTTTCCGTCCTCGGCCCACTGATCGAAGGCGTCGCCGACGCTCATACACGCACTCGACGGCCGATCGGCAAAACCCGTTCGTCTCACGTCTCGATTGGGCATCCGTGCCCGTCCCGCCGCGGAAACCGGCCGTCGGAGTGTCGATGGGTATTTGGTGACTGAACGTTTATTCAACAGCGGGCACACGGCGCACATGGACACGATCCAGGTCGAGAACCTACGCAAGGAGTTCGAGTCAGTCACGGCCGTCGACGGCGTGTCCTTCGCCGTCGAGGAGGGCGAGGTTTTCGGGCTGGTCGGCCCCAACGGGGCGGGCAAGACCACGCTCATCAACATGCTCGTGACGTTGTTGAACCCGACCGCCGGCTCGGCAACGGTCGCGGGACACGACATTGTCGACGAGCGCGGGGCCGTCCGGGACAGCCTCGGGATCGTCTTCCAGGAACCGGCCCTCGACGAGGAACTGACTGGCGCGGAGAACCTGGCGTTTCATGGCCGGCTCTACGGGATGGACGCCGCGACGCGTCGGGCCCGGATCGACGACGTCCTCGATCTGGTCGGCCTCGACGCGGAACGCGACGATCCCGTCGGGACCTACTCGGGCGGGATGAAACGACGCCTCGAGATCGGGCGTGGACTGCTTCACCGGCCTGACGTGCTCTTCCTCGACGAGCCGACGGTCGGACTCGACGCCCGGACCCGCCGGGACACCTGGGAGTACATCCAGGGACTCAACGACGACTCCGGCGTCTCGATCGTGCTGACGACCCACTACATCGAGGAGGCCGAGCGCCTCTGTGACCGCGTCGCGATCGTCGACGAGGGCGAGATCGTCGCGGTCGACACCCCGGCGACGCTCAAAGGCGATCTCGGCGGCGATGTCGTGACGATGGACGTGAGCGGACCGATCGACCGGCTCCTCGACGATCTCGGAACCCGCCGATGGGTCGAGGAAGCGACCTACTCCGACGGCAGCGTCCGGGTCGTCCTCGAACGCGGCGAGACCCGGATCGCGGACCTCGTCCGGATCGCCGACGACGCCGGGGTCACGATCGACGCGGTCGAACACCACGAGACGAGCCTGGAGGCCGTCTTCCTCGCGCTCACCGGGAACACGATCGCGGAATCCGAGGGAGAAACACAAGCGGACACCGCGGACCGTCCCGCCGTCGCCGTCGGGGACACAGTGAACGGACAGCCGCCGGGAGATCCCGCGGAGACTGCGCGGTCCGAACCCGCAGATCCGGGGGGCCAATCGTGAACCGGATCGACCCGCAGAGCATCTACGCGCTGTGGCTGCGGGACGTCAAGCGATTCCTCCGGACGCCCTCGCGGATCGTCGGGTCGATCGCGCTCCCGCTTTTGTTCTTGCTCTTCCTGGGAACGGGATTCAGCGGCGCGGCCATCCCTGGCCTGCCGGAGAACGTCGAATACCTCCAGTTCCTGGTCCCGGGAATGGTCGGCTTTACGATGCTGTTCGGGGCCTCCTTCGCCGGGATGTCGATCCTCTCCGATCAGGAGGTCGGCTTTTTGAAGGAGATCCTGGTCGCGCCGGTCAGCCGGACGTCGATCGTCCTCGGGCGGATCGCCGGCGGCTCGACCACCGCGCTCGTCCAAGCCGTCCTCATCCTCGTGCTCGCAATCCCGCTCGGGTTCCGGCCGACCGGCCTGCTCGCGTTGCCACTGGCTGCCGTCTTCCTCGTGTTGATCGCGGTCACGTTCGTCGGCTTCGGCATCGCACTGGCCTCCCAATTCAGCGATACCGAAGGCTTTGGCCTCATCGTCAACTTCGTCATCTTCCCGCTGTTTTTCCTCTCGGGCGCGATGTTCCCGATCGCCAGTCTCCCCGACGTGATCCAGCCACTGGCGTACCTCAACCCGCTGACCTACGGCGTCGACGGCCTCCGGGCGGTTCTGGTGGGGTCCGCTGCCAGATCCGTCGCCATCGACGCCGGTGCCCTCCTCGCCTCCTCTATCGTGATGGTCCAACTCGGCGCGGCACTGTTCGAACGCGTCGAATCAGTCTGAGACATGCTGATCAGCGTCGACGAGTTGGTCCTTCTGGTCGCGGGAGAATTGCTTGATCGCGTACTCACGGGACAGCGCGTCCGATTTCGACTCGAACTCCTCCAGGTGAACGAGTTCGACCGGCGTCCGGCCGCGGGTGTACTTCGCTCCCGCCCCGTTCTCGTGTTCACGGACGCGACGCTCCGGGTCAGTCGTGTAGCCGGTATAGAGCGTCTCGTCTGCACATCGAAGGACGTAGACGTAGTGTCGGGTGGCGCAGCCAGTCATGCACCGGGCCTCTCACGTGTCGGGAGCGCGTTCCTTTGCGGTTTCGGCGATGCCGGCATAGGACGAACAGGAGGGGCAGGCGCGCAATCGACCGTCCGCGTCCGCGAAGACGCGCTCGAACTGGTCGGAGACGTGTGCGCCACAGTGATCACACTCGGGCATGGGTGACTGTCGGAGCTGGTGACCGACGTGGTGTGTAAGTTATCCACAACCATGAACAGTCGGAACTCAGGGACTCTTGCCGCGGGCTCTGTCGAGTTGACGGGCGATCAGGCCGGCCTGGGCCCCGGCGGTGAACCCGGCGTCGACGTTGACGGTCGTCAGTGCGGTACAGGACTGAAGCATCCCGAGAGCGGCCGCCTCGCCGTCGCCACCCTGGCCGTAGCCGGTGGAGACCGGCAGTCCGATCACCGGGACGTCGACCAGCCCGGCGACGACGGTCGGCAGCGCGCCTTCCCGGCCGGCGGCGACGATAATCACGTCGTGGGCCCGAATGTCATCGAGGCGATCGAGCAGGCGGGCGATGCCGGCGACGCCGACGTCGTCGATCCGGCCGACGCGGGCACCCATCTCGCCGACGATGGCGGCCGCCTCGCCGGCCGGGACCGCGTCGGACGTCCCGGCAGTGACGATCCCGACGTCGGCATCGAGTCGCGGCGGTTCGAAATCGGGGGCGTGACCGACAACCACGTTCGAGCGCTCACGCCAGCGGATCGTCGTTCCGGGGTGCTCCTCAGCAAGCCGGCGGCGGATCGACGCGACCTGTTCCCCCGTGACGCGGGTGGCGATGGCGCGGCCGGTCGTCTCGACGGCCGTCGTCGCAAGCGAGGCGACTTCGGAGGGTGTCTTCCCGTCGCCCAAAATTGCCTCCGGGACGCCCCCCCGGACCTCACGTGCCGCGTCGAAGCGACCACCGTCATTGCTGGCATACCCGCGGATTTCGGCCTCCGCGGCCGTGACGCTCGTCTCGCCGGCCGCGAGGGCCTCGAGGATCTCTCGCATGCATCCGTCTCGGGACCGAAGCCACTCTTAGGCATCGATCCCACGCGTGGATTTCACACCCGGCTTTCAGACAGCGGGTTCACCTATGTGATCTCCGAACAGGGTCTCAAACCCGTCTAACCGTCCCGAGAGCGGGTAGAATTGGGAACGCTTATAAATGATCCTGTGGAACACAAGCCTGTATGGCAGACCTAATCGTCAAAGCCGCCGTCAAGGAAGAGCTCGATGACATGAACGTTGCCTCGGACTTCTACGCTGCCCTCGACGACGAGGTCGAGGAGCTGCTCGCTGACGCAGCGCGACGTGCCGAGGAGAACGACCGCAAGACCGTCCAGCCGCGCGACCTGTAAGGTCGCTGCATCCGCGGCTTTCGTTTTTGACCCAGAACCCAACAGCGACAGGTGAACTTGGCGGGTAGTTTTACCCGTCTCTCGGCCGAACGGTGAGACATGTCTGGACCCCCGAGAGATTTCGACCCCGAATCGCCCGAAGAACGGGAAGTGGCGGGGGAGGCCGCCCGGGACAGAACAGATTTCCTCTCGCTGATGGGCCACACCTATCGGGGCGAACTCGGCCGGACGACGTCCTGGCGGACGCGTATCGACCGGACGACCAACTGGGCAGTCGTGCTGACGGCGTCGTTGCTCACGTGGGCGTTCTCCGCGGACACCCGCCCACACTACATCCTGCTGGTCGGTATGGGCATGTTAGTCGTCTTTCTGGGCATCGAGGCACGGCGCTATCGTATCTACGACGTCTGGCGATCACGGGTCCGATTGCTCGAAGAGAACGTCTTCGCGAACGCACTTGATCCGAACGGGACGGAGCAACCCAACTGGCGCGAACTCCTGAGTGAGGACCTCCGGGAACCGACGATCAAGACGCCGCCGAGAGAAGCGGTCTCCCGGCGACTTCGACGTGTGTATACCCCGCTGCTGACGGTACTGCTCGCTGCCTGGCTGATTCGACTCACTGTGTTCGGCGACCCCATTGCGGGACCGATCGGGGCCGCGTCGATCGGCAGGATTCCGGGCGAGGCCGTCCTCATCATCGTCGGGGTGTTCTACGCACTCGTCCTCGGACTCACCGTCTGGCCGGCATCACGACAGGCAAAGGGCGAACTCCGCGAGGAGGAGAACTCCGACGAGTGGCGGTGAACGGCGTCCAGACGTCGAGCGGGACCGACTCTTTTAATGCTCGGTCGACGAGGATGTGGATATGTTCGGAACGAGCGGCATCCGTGGCCCGGTCGGGGATCGCGTCACCGCCGACCTTGCACTTTCGGTGGGACGCGCGCTGGGGATCGACGCCGACCGCGTGGTGGTCGGTCGCGATCCACGCGAGAGCGGTGAGTTCCTGCTAGACGCGCTGACCGCAGGACTTCGGGAATCGGGCACCGACGTGATCGACCTCGGCGTGGCGGCGACGCCGACCGTCGCGCGTGCGGTTCGAAGCGAAGACGGCGACGCCGGCGTCGTGATCACGGCCAGCCACAACCCGCCGGCAGACAACGGCATCAAGCTCTGGCAGCCGACGACCCAGGCGTTCGACACCGCCCGCCAGGAGACGATCGCCGAGCGGATCGAGTCCGACGAGGTCGACCTCGTCGCCTGGGACGAACTCGGGGCGCGACGCCGACGAGACGCCGCCGACGCCCACGTAGATTCGATCCTCGACGCCGTTTCCGTCGCCTCGCCCCCGGACGTCGTCGTCGACCTCGGCAACGGTGCGGGACAAGTGAGCGTCGAAGCACTCACGCGACTGGGGTGTGACGTCGAGACGCTCAACGCCCAGCCCGACGGGGCCTTCCCGGGCCGACCCAGCGAACCGACCGCGGAGAACTGCGCGTCCCTGACGGCCCTCGCTCGCGAGACCGGTCGCCTCGGGATCGCCCACGACGGCGACGCCGATCGGCTGCGTGCCGTCACCGAGGAGGGGGAGTTCGTCAGCGGCGACACGCTCCTGGCTATTCTGGCCCGCGAGGCGGCCGACCCCGGCGAGACGATCGCCGCCCCCGTCAACACCAGCCTGGCCGTCGATGACTACCTCGCGGCCGATGACATCGACGTGGTCCGGACACGCGTCGGTGACGTCTCCGTGGCCGAGCGAGCCAGCGAACCGGGCGTCGCGTTCGGCGGCGAACCCAGCGGGGCGTGGATCTGGCCCGCACAAGCGCTGTGTCCTGACGGCCCGCTCGCGGCCGCAAAGCTAGTGGAACTCGCGGCAGAGCGCCCCCTCGCCGATCGGGTCGCCGACGTCGAAGCGTACCCGATTCACCGGGACAGCGTCTCGGTGACTGAGAAGGCCGCCGTGATGGAGCACGTCCGCGACCGCGTCGGCGACCGGTACGACGACGTCACGACGCTGGACGGCGTCCGCGTGGATCTGGGTGACGCTTGGTTCCTGATTCGGGCAAGCGGCACCCAGCCGCTCGTCCGAATCACTGCCGAGGCGCGCGACCCGGAACGCGCGAGAAGTGTCTTCGAGGAGGCCCGGGAGATCGTCACTCGGGCCCAAGAGTGAGAGACGTAGCGGGTGATTTAGCGGGGATAGCCGACAAACAGGGAGTGGTTATCCGCGTCGAGTCGACCGCGCCTCCCGCACGTCGGCACCATCTCGGATCTTGTCCTCGCACTGCGGACAGACCCGCGGCTGATCTACTCCGTTCGGCGTAAAAACGCGTGCGTATGCGGCGGTAACGAACGCACCGCAGTTCTGGCAATGCGGCATACGTCCATTTCTTTCTCACTCGTTCCCTTAACTGTTTGTGGTGTGATAGAAGGTAACATCACTCACGATAGATGGTGTCAAAATCGGTTTATCCCGACTCAAAACGACGCAGCCAGCGATCCGTCGGAGTCGAGTTCGATGACGGCGTCAAACAGCGACCGGAACGTCTCGATGCGTTCCTCGTCGTGGACGCCATGCGCGAGGTGGAACAGTCCGACGGCGTCGTGTTCGGCAAGCAGGTCGAGAAGGTCCTCGACGGCGGCCTTGGTCCGCTGTTCGTCGGCGTAGTACAGCATCTCGGTCAGGGAGTCGACGCTGATCCGTCGCTTGCCGTCGGTCGTCGACAGGAACTCCCGGGTCTCGGCGACGATGCCGTCGAAGTCGTCCGGCGCGGAGACGTACCGGACGTCGTCGCTCCGGCGGCGAGTGTACCCACGTTCGACCGAGAGCGCGTCGAGGATCGTCGCTTTCGATTCGTCTACCTCGTAGTGTTCGATCTTCTGGGTGACCTCGCGGGCGGTGGTCCGCGTCGAGACGACCAGGAAGTGGTCGGTGTCGATCGAGAGGAAGTCGGTGTCGACGCGGTCGGTCTCACCGGTGCTCGGGTGGATCAACAGGATTCCCGTCCCACCCGGAACAGTCTCCGGCGCATCGTCGATCGCCAGGGTGTAGTCCATCTCTGGCCGTTCTGGGGGCGGGGATCGCCTTAAGGATGCTGCTCCCCGCGATTAGAAGACGCTGTCGGCGGTCGCCGCCCCGACGACGCTGAAGACCGCGCCGACGGTGATCGCCCGCAGCGTGATCTCGAAGCGCTCGACGCCGGCCCCGTCCGGCAGGAACGTCCCCGGCGCGTCGAACAGCAGGGCCAGGATCGCCACCGAGCCGAACGCGACGCCGAGCAACGACACGAACCGGAGCGGCAGCCCGGCGACCTCGCTCTCGGCGTCCGGGTCCCGGTCGTCGTCGGCCTGATAGAGCGCGCCGTAGCCGATGACGGCGACGAGGACGGCCGTCGCGAGGGCGTGGACGCGCGTCATTTCCTCGGCCAACCTCCAGACCTCCTCGGTCACGACGAACGGCCCGGCCAGCAGGAACCCGCCGACGATCTGTTGGGCGGTGTCGGCGAGTTTGAACCGCGGCGGTCCGACCATATGGGGTATCCACACAGCCACCCGAGTTGAATCCGTCGCTCCGCTGCACCGCCACCGGCGGATCAGGTGCTGCCGTACCGTGCATCGTCCCTGAAAAGGCAGCGACCAGGACTCGAACTCGCCAAGACGGTCTTGCTCGTTCGCTTCGCTCACTGCGCGAGCTGCGACTTCCGTGTTCGAGTCTGGCGGTACCGCTACCAGATAATCAGAAACGCTCGCAGATGAAACTGCTCGCTGTGATTTTGATCGGAAGAGAAGCGCCGCCGCCAGGACTCGAACGTCTGCAGACGGTCCTGCTCACTCCGCTTCGCTCCGTTGCGGGGGCTGCGACTACCGGGCTCGAGTCCTGACTGATCTCGTATTCCCCGCCGAAGATGCTCGGAGCAGACGCTCCTCGCGAGTTGTCGCCGGTAGAAGGACGCCGCCGCCAGGACTCGAACCTGGGACAACCACGTTAACAGCGTGGTGCTCTACCATCTGAGCTACGGCGGCAGACACTCCAGGGTAGTCGGAGTTATTTGATAGGGCTTTCGCTTTCGTCCGGTTGCCGGATGGCGGTCGCGACGCATCGATACGCTTTCCCGTTCCTGCCGGTACGGTTTCTGTATGTCTGAGGAGCTTTCGGGCGTTCTCCGGACGGTTCGACGACGGGTCGAACCCACCGACACCGAACGGGAACGCCTCGACCGGGCGGCCCGCGAGGTGATCGACCGGGCCGAGACGGCGCTCGAGGCGCGCGGCATCGACGGCGACGTCATGCTCGTCGGCTCCACCGCCCGGAACACCTGGATCGCCGGCGACCGCGACGTCGACGTCTTCGTCCGGTTCCCACCGGACATCGACCGCGAGAAACTCGAATCGATCGGTCTCGACGTCGGCCACGCGGTTCTGCCCGACGGCCACGAGGAGTACGCCGAACACCCCTACGTCGTCGGCGAAGTCGACGGCTACGACGTCGATCTCGTCCCCTGTTACGACGTCGCCGACGCGACCGCGATCCAGTCGGCCGTGGATCGAACGCCGTTCCACACGGAATACCTGCGGGCACGCCTCGACGACGACCTCGCCGACGATGTCCGCCTCGCGAAGGCCTTCCTCAAGGGGATCGGCGTCTACGGGAGCGACCTCCGGACGCGAGGGTTTTCGGGCTACCTGACCGAGTTGCTCGTCCTCGAACACGGCGGCTTCCGGTCGCTGATCGAGGCCGCAGCGGAGTGGCACCCACCCATTCGCTTCGATCCGGAAGACCACGGCGACGCCACGTTCGAGGACGATCTCGTGGTGATCGACCCGACCGACCCCGAACGCAACGTCGCCGCGGCGCTCTCGACGGCCAACCTCGCGCGCTTCCAGCACTACGCCCGCGAGCTACTCGCTGAGCCTCGCGAGTCGCTGTTCGAGCCCGCAGACCCCGACCCACTCGATCCGGCAGCGGTCCGGACGGCCTTCGACGAGCGCGACACCACGCCCGTCGCCGTGACGTTCGAGACACCCGATCTCGTCGAAGACGACCTCTACCCGCAACTGGAGAAGTCACTCGAGGGCATCCGTAGGCTGCTCGACCGTCACGGCTTCGACGTGTTGCGCGCGGGGACGTTCGCCGACGAACGTGCGGTCCTGTTGTTCGAACTCGAAGTCGCCGAACGACCGGCGATCGAACGACACGTCGGGCCACCGGTGCACGTTCGCGAGCACGCCGAGGGATTCTACGAGAAGTACGCCGAGAGCGACGTCTACGGACCGTTCGTGAGCGAGGATCGGTACGTCGTCGAGCGCGAGCGGGCGTTTCGATCCGCCGAGGGACTCCTCGAGAGCGACGCGATCTTCGACGTCGCACTCGGGACGGACGTCGAGGACGCCCTCGATACAAATCACACGGTGGCAGTTGGATCGGCCGTGGACTCACTCGCCGAAACCTTCGGGCGCGAACTGGCGGCCTATCTCGATCCGAAGCCCTGATACACCAGCGAGGCGAGCACGTTCTGGCCCCCATCGGTCGGCTCGCTGTCGATCGACCCCGGATCAGTCCCGTTGAGGACCTCGTGTATCTCACGAACGCCCGAGGAGAGCGTTTCGAGGCCGTATCCGCCTTCGAGGACGAATGCAAGCCCGGCGTCGATGTCGTCCGTGAGCGTTCGGAGGCGATCCGCGAGCACGCCGTACCCGGTCGTCGAAACCAGCATCCGGGAGATCGGGTCGTTCTCGTGGGCGTCGAACCCGGCACTGACGATGACGAGTTCGGGATCGAACGCCTCGAACTCGGGGGCGACGACTTCGTCGTAGACGGTGAGAAAATCGGCGTCCCCACTCCCCGAGGGGAAGGGAACGTTCAGGGTGCGGCCCCGTCCCGCATCGACCCCAGTCTCCCCGACGTCGCCCGTCCCGGGGTACAGCCCCTCCTCGTGGAACGACGCGTAGTAGACGTCGCTGCGATCGTAGAAGATGTCCTGGGTTCCGTTGCCGTGGTGGACGTCGAAGTCGAGGATGGCGACACGGTCGACGTCCTCCCGGTGGAGGGCGTACTCGGCCGCGACGGCGGCGTTGTTGATGAAACAGAATCCCATCGCGTCGTCCTCGACGGCGTGATGGCCCGGCGGTCGTCCGAGCGAAAACGGGGTCTGTGCGCCGTCGGCCCCGTCGAGTGCCTCGCGCGCGGCCCAGGCGGCGAGCGCGGCACTCGCCATCGCCGCGTCCCAGGTCGCCTCGACGGCGACGGTGTCGGCGTCCCAGTTACCGCCACCGTTGGCACAGAACTGCCGGACGTTCCGGAGGTACTCGTCGTCGTGGATTCCCCAGACGGCGTCACGGGGGAGATCGTTGGCGGGAACGTACTCGACGTTCTCCGAATCAGCGAGGGTCCGTTTGATCGCACGCAATCGGTCCGGACTCTCCGGATGCCGACTGCCGGTGTCGTGTTCAAGGCAGATTTCGCGGTAACCAAACTTCATTCAACGTATTGAGCCAGTTGGGCGTAACGTTCAACGTCCTCCGCCTTAATCGTTCGGCGGCCGGCGTGCTCGGCCAGTAGCGCCGCCGCGGCAGCGACGTCATCGGCCTCGCGCTCCAGGATCGAGGCCAAGGCGATTCGTGCGTCCATCGCGACCCGATACCGGTCGTCGATGTTGAGGCGTGCGATGCGATCGATCGGCGCGATCGGCAGTTCGAGTTCGTCTTTGTCAGGCACCCCTTCGACCCCGAAGTCCGTTGCCATCAGCGTCTTCCGTCCGTCGGCACTGGCCGCCTCGGCTGCGTCGACGGCCAGCGCCGCCCCCCGCGACTGGATGCGGCGGGTGAGTGCCTCGGTCGCCTCGGCGCTCACCCGCAGTCCGTCGGCGTTGCGTCGGATGATCGAATCGACGGGGGCAAACGGTAGCTCGACGCTCATACGCCACAAGCGGGCGGTTTCCGTCTTAAGCGTTTCCTCACGCCGCCGCCGGATCTAGAACAGCTCCTCGGCGTCGATCTCGCCATCGCGTCTCCGTCCTCTGATCGTGACTTCCTCGCCGAGACGGACTGACTCGCCGGTGTCGACGGTGACGGTCTGTTCGCCGTCGTCGAGAATTACCGGATCGCCCGTCTGGACGACGGTCCCGGTGAACTCGACGCGCTCGCCCTCCGCGTCGCCATCGGCTGTCTCCTCATCGCCCGCTACATCGCTCTCCCCACCTGCTTCACTCTTGCCCGCGTCGTCACTCGCTGTCTCCCCGCCGTCTCCGTCACCCGCGAACGCCGAGAGCCCGGTCGACCCGCTTTGGTGCCCATCGCTACTGTCACCACCCGAATCGTCCGCGTCGGGCGTCCCCGCCATGGACGCGCCGTCCTCGAGAACGACGACTGTCGAGCCCCACCCGGCCGAGGCTTCGAGGTCGTCCTGCCAGCCGTCCTGGATCTCGACGTCCGCACAGACGACCTCGTCGCCGGGCGCGAGGTCGCGGTCGGCTTTCTCCCCCCACAGCGCCACCCGGATGTCGCCGGTGTCGTCCTGGATCCGGATGTTCTTGACCTGCCCCTCCGAGCCGTCGTCGCGGTCGAACGTGCGCTTTGGATCGGTCGAGCGAACGACGCCGCCGATGTCGACCGTCTCGTCCAGCTCGACGGCCCCGATCGGCGTCGTCTCCGGCGCGTACTCGACGTCCCCGTCTTCGAGTTCGTCGATCGTGCCCTCCTCGCCGACGTGGACCTCCAGATCGCCGTCACGCTCCCGGACGTATCCCTCAACGACCTCGACGGTCGCGCCGGCGTCGATTTCCTCGACGCGGTCGGCACGCTCGTCCCACAGCGTCACCCGGACCCGCCCGGTCTCGTCGCCGATCGCGAGGTTCGCGACCCGTCCCTCCGACCCGTCGTCGCGGTCGAACGTCCGGACTGGTTCGGTGTCGAGGACGACGCCCTCGACGTTGACGTTCGACTGCCCCAGCGTGAGCGCGTCGATCGTCTCGCCATCGCCGGGTTCGACGTCGATCGACGCGTCGAGGTCGTGTTCGGCCTGATCGACGCTGACCTCCAGGCCGTTGTAGCCCTCCTGCGGGCGACCCTTCACCCGGAGGACGTCGCCGACTTCGACCTCTCCCTCGTCGACGGCGACGGCCTCTCCGTCCCAGAACGTCAGCCGAAGGCTCCCGGTCTCGTCGGCCGCCTCGACGTTGATCACGCGACCGTCTTCGTCGTCACCGTCGCGCTCGAACGTCCGTAAGTCGCCGACAGAGAGGACCTTCGCCAGGAACCGGACCTCCTCCATGCCGGCCGCGACGTCGGCGACCGTCTGAACCTCGTTCTCGGTGAGTTCGTGGGCGATCAACATCGCGGCCGTCTCTTCATCGGCCAGTCCCCCCATCTGTTCGACCTTCTCCTCGACGGCTTCCCGGAAGTCCGCCTCGGAGACGTCGGCGTCGAGATCCGCGTATACGTCCTCTATCGCACCCATCTGTCTACTGAGGCCAGGGTTGCGCTCCGTTTAAGCGTTGTCGTCGACAGTTCGACCAACCGCTGTCGGGTGGTTCGCTCGGCCACTCGGACACGGGCATGATCGATGATGGTCGCCCCTTCAGTTATAAAGGCGCGGTGAAAGGGTCCTTCAGATTTCGGACGGGAATATGCTCACTCTTCGGGTGGCGTCGCGCTCGCGGAGCCGTAGGCGGCACTCATCCCGAATCGATCGCCGTGGCTGACGGCGACCTCGGTCGGAATGTCGCCGTCGAAGGAGAACCGTGCCTCGTAGGGAATGTCGACGATGCACTGGCCGGCACCCACGCTACCGTCCTGGCACTCCTCCCGGTCGACAGCGTCGACGGACACGGCGAGTCGTTCGGCGTCGGAGTCGTAGGAAACATCGCCCAACTGCGCGCGTTTGCAGAGGTCGCTCCCGCGGCGGACCCCCTCGACGACGATCCGGCCCTCTTCGGGCTGGAAGGAGACGTCGGCGTCGTCCTCGCCCTGGCCACATTTGGGTGCGTGTGAGGTGAACTGGAAGGTGACGCCGTTCATCTCGCCGCCCGCGGTCCAGGCCTGTTCGGCCGATCCCGAGTCGGGCGTTTCCGTCCCGGCCCCCTCCTCGGGGGTCGATATCTCGCTCGATTCGTCGTCTTCCCCGTGCTCGTCAGGCGTCGAGGTGGAGGGGTCGTCGGATTCGTGCTCCCGATCGTCGGTATTCGAGGCCGAATCGGTCGGCGATGGGGAGGACGCCGGGTCCGGTGTGTCGCTCGGTTCGCCAGTCGGAGAATCGGTGTCGGTGGGGTTGTCGGTGCTCGCGCCGCCGAGACAGCCGGCGAAGAAGCCGATCGCACCCGTCGAAGCGCCGATCTGGAGGAATCTACGTCGGTTCATGTTCGTATGGAGGGACGAATGGGAAAAGGGCCTTCCGTAGGGTCAAACGAGGATTTGTTCGTCCGGTGGGTCGGTCGGTGGGTCGGTCGGCGAATCGTAATCCCTTTATCTGCAACCACGGTAGAGAGAGTCGAGTCCGGGTAGGGTAGTGGACTATCCTCTTGGCTTGCGGAGCCAGGGACCGGAGTTCAAATCTCCGTCCGGACGCTTCTCTTCAGCGCAAGACCGTGAGCGTAGCGAACGGTCCGCGCTGAAGGAAGCGACAACGGAGATTTGAGCAGACGAGTCGCAGCGGCCGAACGAAGTGAGGCCGACCGTCTCGGCGAGTTCAAATCTCCGTCCGGACGTTCACTCTTCGCGAGTGCTTCGTATTGCTCAGCACTCGCTCTGTGGTTCACGCCCGGACGTGCCCAACGCTCGCTTCGCTCACGGCGTTGCCGTTCGCGTTTCCGAGACGCTTCCTTCGGTCGCGTCTCGCATCGCTCGCGTTGGACTCCGTCCGGACGCAGTTCGACCGTGCTCAGCGCTCATCTCATTCGCGCTGAACTCCGTCCGGACGTCACTCTCCCGATGAAACCCGGCAAGCACCTCATCGCAGGGTCGTCATGAGATCGACACCCCCGTCATCCGTGCACACGACACGGTTTTCTCCGTCCCGTCGTGACTGTTCGTCATGCCGAACGCCCTCGTGGTCGCCGACGACCTCACCGGAACGCTCGACACCGGCCACGGCTTCGCGGTCCGGGGTCGGGGCGTCACCGCCCATCTCACCGACGGGCGTGGCGATTCCGGGACGGGAGCGGTTTCCGCGGACAGGGTGGACGACGTGCTCGCTGTCGACACTGACACCCGCGAAGCGTCGCGCGAGCGGGCGGCGGCGGCCGTCCGGTCGGTCCGCAAGAACGCCGCGGCCGACGTGGTCTACAAGAAGGTCGATTCCACGCTCCGCGGCAACGTCGTCGCCGAGGTCGAGGCCGCGCTAGCGGCCGGCAGCGCGGACCTGGCACTCGTCGCACCCGCGTTTCCCGGCACGGGGCGGACCACCCGCGGAGGGATCCACTACGTCGACGACACGCCACTGGCGCAGGCGGGCTACGGCGTCGCCGAATCGCACCTACCGACGCTGTTCGGAGCGGCGACGGGTCTGCCAGTCGAGCACGTGCCGCTGACGACGATCGAGGCCGGTCCGCCTGCAGTTCTGGACGTTCTCAGCGCGCTGCCCGCTGGGGACCCGGTGATCGTTACCTGTGATGCGGTGACCGGGGACCATCTCGCGACGATCGCCGACGCCGGCAACCGACTCGCCGCGGATGTCTGCTACGTGGGCAGCGGTGGGCTGGCTGGCCACGTCTCCGTGCCCGGCGAGCCGACGGTCGGGACGCCGCCAGCGTCGACCGGGGCGGGCGTCCTCGCCGTCGTCGGGAGCGTCAACCCGCGATCGCTGACTCAACTCGGCGAGGTACCCGACGACATCGTCGTCAGTCTCGACCCCGCCGCGGCGGTCCGCGATCCAGCGGGAGCAGCCGCCAGTGCCGCGTCGCGGGTGGGTGTTCGGCTTCGCGAGTCCGGGGAAGTCGTGCTCACGGCGGCGACCGAGGCGAGCGACGTCGAACGGGCCGAGACGGCCGCTGAGGCGCTGTCCGGACCAACCGGCGCGCCAGTCGACCCCGGCGAACAGATCGCCAACGCGCTCGCCGGGACGGTCGCCCGGGCACTCGCCGGGACTGACGCTGAGGCGCGTGGTTCGGGTCGTGCGGACGTCGAACCGCGCGGGCTCGTCCTGACCGGCGGGGACGTCGCCCGGGCGGTCCTCGACCGGCTGGCCGTTACCAGGATCGGTTTGACGGGCGAGGCGGTTACCGACGGGCTGCCGGTGAGTTGGATCGACGATGGGCCGATCGCGGGTACCAGACTGGTGACCAAAGCCGGCGGGTTCGGCGACCGGATGGCCATCGTTAACTCCATTCGCGAGGTAGGGGCCGATCATGAGTGAGTCATCCCGACCGCTGGTCGCCGTGACGATGGGCGATCCGGCGGGTATCGGCCCCGAGATCGTCGTCAGAGCCTACCCGGAGGTACTCGACGCAGCGCGGCCGATCGTCGTCGGTGACGCGAGCGTACTCCGGCGGGCGGTCGAACTCCTCGAGAGCGAGCTGTCGATCGCCGTCGTCGAGCGCGTCGCGGAGGCGACCGTCGGCCCGGACGCGATCCCGGTTCTCGATCTGGACAACGTCGAGGCCGTCGAGTACGGCGTCGTCTCGGAAACCTACGGGGCCGCGAGTCTGGAATACGTCGAGCGGGCGATCGACCTCGTGACGGCGGGGACGGTCGACGCCATGACTACCGGGCCGATCAACAAGCAGTCGACGCGGCTGGCCGGCAGCGAGCACGCCGGCCACACCGGCCTGCTGGCCGAGCGGACCGACACGGACGAGTACTCGATGATGCTCGTCGAGGACGACCTCCGGGTGAGTCACGTCTCGACGCACGTCCCGTTGCGGGAGGCCTGCGACCTCGTCACCGAGGAGAACGTCCTGGCGACGATCCGCGTGACCTGCGACGGACTCCAGGCGATGGGCGTCGAGGATCCCAAGATCGCGGTGGCAGGCCTGAATCCACACGCCAGCGACGACGGCCTGCTCGGGGACGAGGAGGAGACGGAAATCCGGCCGGCGATCGAACGGGCAGACGCGGCGGGGATCGATGTCACGGGACCGGAGCCGCCGGACACCGTCTTCGGTGCGGCGGTCGACGGGGCCTACGATTGTGTCGTCACGATGTACCACGATCAGGGTCACATTCCGATCAAGCTGCTCGGCTTCTCGGGGGACGGCACCGTCTCGGGCGTCAACGTCACCGTTGGCCTGCCGATCGTTCGCACCAGTGTCGATCACGGCACCGCCTTCGACATCGCCGGGCAGGGAGTCGCCTCCGAGACGAGCCTGGTCGACGCCGTCGAACTGGCCGCCAAAATGGCCCGACGGCGATCGGCGGGATGATCGCCTGCATGGCCACCGGGGCCACGCCGTACTACGTCCGGGCGGAGCACTACGCCGCCGAGACCGACGGCGATGTCGCGGAGGGGGTCGCAGAGATCTCGGAACTCCCGACCTATCCGATGGACAGCCCCGACAGCCAGCAGGTGGCCGTCCTGGACTTCCTCGACAGCGAGGGGGCAGCCGCCAAGCGGGATCTCATCGCCTTCGGCGAGACTGAAGGCCTGCCGTTCGTCGAACAGGGTGCCGACTCCCGGAAGGGCCAGTACCGGCGGCTGGACGCCCGGATTCTCGACCCGCTCGAAGCGCGCGGATACGTCGACAGCGAGCAGGCCGGCCGGACGACGCGCGTCTTGCTGACCGACCGCGGCAGCGACACGCTTCGAGCGTTCCGGTATCTGATCGAATGAGCGATACGGGCAGTCTGTCGGAGGGCCGGAGATGGGGCGTCAGCGGCGGAGTCAGGACAGGTCGATCGTCCGATCCACGCTGTCACGGAGAAACGCTAGCACCTCGCGCTCGCGGCGTGACACCGGATTTTCGGTCCCGAGTTCGTCGCTCTCGAAGGCGTTGAGGACGGCACAGCGGGCGCGCTCGCAGTAGTCAGTCAGCAGCGCGGGATCGTTCGTCTCGTGCTGGAACGGAATGGTCGCATCGTTGACGAACACTGCCCGCGGGACCGGCGCGTTCTCGAACAGTGTCCTGGCTCCCTCGGCGTTCTCGCGAGCCAGTGTGACGGCCTCCTCAACCGAATCTGACTCCGCCCGGGGGGCGTGGGCCTCGAGGACACCGTACCAGACGTCGTCGGGAATCTCAAGGAATCGGTCGAGCCGGCCACCGAGGATCTGCCCGTCGCGCTCGACTTCCGGCGCGAAGTCCAGGACGGCGACGCCGTCGGTCCCGTGACGGTCGAGCCAGGTCTGGAGTGCCCGGGCCGTGGTCGCGGTCTTGCCGACCTGCGAGGGACCGACAAGGAGCGTCGATCCGGACAGCGGGACGTCGGTCATGGGACAGTGCCGGCGGCGCGTTCCTGGAGGAACTTCACGAGCACGCCGATGGTCGCGATCGCGAGGATGACGCCGAAGGCCAGCACGGCACCCGTGAGGGGGTCCACACCGCCGGCGACCTCCTCACGGACGAAGTTCGCTGCGAGCCCCCCGGAGACGGCCAGCAGCGCGAACCCGGCGACGTTCGCGGCGAGTGAGTTCGCTCGCGGGACTGCCCGGGAATTCAACAGGTACAGCACGACGGCGAGCGCGAACGGCGTCCCGACGGTTCCGATCGCGAGCACGAGCACCAACTGGCCGATGACCTCGCCGCCGATGAACGCGCCGGGTGCCGAAAGCAGGGCGAAGGCGGCGAGCAGTCCACGGTAGCGCGAGTCCTCGACAGTCGTCCCCCAGCCGAGTTTGTCCGCCAGCAGGAACGGCGGGACGATCGTATTGCCGCCGAGCGTCGAGACGGCTGCGCCGCCAAGTCCGAGGAGGAACAGCCACTCCGCCTGGGAGCCGACCAGCGGACCCAGCGCCTCGGCTGCACCGACGGTCGTCAGATTCGGATCGGAGAGGACACTCGCCGTCACGAGGAAGATCGCCACGCTGTAGATGCCAAAGGCGACGAGCATCGAGATCCCGACGTCGAAGGTCGCCAGATCGTAGTTCTCGGCCGTCCACTCGCGGGCGCGCATCGTATAGGAGTGCATCGTGATCAGCGTGATGTGGACCGCCCCGCCCAGCACGCCGGCGGCGACGACGGCGCTCCCGCCGGGGACCGACGGGACGAGTCCGCGCGCCGCCGCGGCCGGATCGATCGGCACGACGAAGAGGCTCGCGACGAACGCCAGGACGACGGCGCTCACCAGCACCTTCGCGAAGAGTTCGACGAAGCGGTAGCCGCTCCCGGCAAGGCCGACGGCGAGGATCACCGCCCAGATGACGCCCCAGATCCCGGCATCCAGCCCGGTGATCGTCGCCGAGACCGAGGCGACGGTGTTCATGATCACCAGCTGGGCGACGCCGGCGGCGATCACCGCATCGAGGACCAGGATCCACGCCCAGGAAGTCCCGAGATGGTCCTCGACGACGCCGACGATCCCCCGCTCGGTCAGCAGGCCGAGTCGCATCGCGAGGTACTGCGCGAACGCACCGGCGAACGCCGAAAGGACGACCACCCACAGCAGGTCGTAGCCGTACCCCGCGCCCGCGGTGATCAGACTCGCCATCGTCGCCGGACCGGCGGCAATCGCCCCTGCAACCCAGGACGGCCCCATCTCCCGGAGATAGGTCCGGACAGTGCCACTCGCGTCTCTCGTTTCGGGCATACTCGGGTGATACTACTCGGTGGTTATAACCGTAGCGACTCTGTCCGGTGCGAATCCCGGCTGTGACAGAGCCGGTCGGGACCTCTGCGTTCCTCATTCCATGTATCCGAGTTGCTGAAGGCGGTCGGCGACTTCCTCGCCGGCCTCACCGCGTCCCCCCTCGTCGATCCGGATCGGATCGCGGCGGCTCCAGTCGGGATCGCCGGCGACGATCGGGAGCACCTCGCCAGTCATGTCGTGGGGGACGTCACACCCGGCCGCGACCAGCAGCGTCGGGGCCATGTCGAGAATGCTGATCCGGTCGAGTTGCCCGCTGGCCGTGAAATCCGGCCCGTTCGCGAGGAAGATCCCGTGGCGGGTGTTCTCGGCCGCCCAGCGGTCCGGGCCGGCCATAATCTCGCCGCCGCCGACGCCGTCGTTGACGTGGACGCCCGGGCGCATGTCGAGAACGATCTCCGGCGCGTCCTCGACGTATGGTCCCGAATAGACGTCCTCACCACGATAGACGTCGTCGAACAGCGGTCCCTCGCTGTCCTCGACTGCCCGAAGGTCGGCCATCAGCGACTCGCGGACCGATGCTTCGTCGAAGTCGGGGTTGAGATAGATCGGTCCCTGACCACTCGCGACGGCCTTCGTCCGGTCGAGATCGATCGCTTCGAGTTTGCGGTCACGCTTGAGCCCCGCCTGTTGGGGCACGAGTGCCTGGAGGCGTTCAGGGACGACACGAGCGAGCACGTCGACGATCCCGAGTCGTTTGGCCACGCCGAGGGCGGTCTCCCGATCGAGGCCGACCCGCCGGAGCGCATCGTCGACCGTCGCCGTCCGGGCCTGGTAGCCGTTCTCGGCGAGCCACTCGTTGACGTAGAACTCCGTCGTGGTGGGGGCGCTGCCGTGGTCGGACATGAGGACGACGTTGAGGTCGTCGATGTCCGCCAGGCGACCGAGGTATTCGTCGACGAGTTGCCACGCCCGATGGGTCGGCTCCGCGTCCCAGAAGAAGTGATGGAGAACGTTGAGGTAGAACAGCGTGACGTGGACGAAATCCCGATCGCGCTCCTCGAGCAACCACAGCGCGACCTCGAAACGCATCTCCAGAACGTCGAGGATGGCCTCGACCTCGGCCCCACGTTCGTCGTTGCTTGAGAGGAGTGGGTCCGGGTGGACCTGGTAGTCGAAGCGCGATTCAATCTCGGATTCGAGTTCCGGCGGGTGGGTGTAGCCACCCGAGATCGAGCGGTACTCGCCCTCGACGGCGTCCGGACCCCCGGCAATCACCGCGCCGTTGTCGATCGCCCGCGGGGGATACATCGTCGGCATGTTGACGACGCCCGTCGACCGGCCGTCGGCCGCGAGGTAGTCCCAGAGTTCGGCGGTGTGGAAGTCGCTGCCGTCGGCGACGGTGATCGTGCCTTCGTCGAGGTCGACGTGCTCGAACCAGAAGACGCCGAACCCGCCCGGATCCTTCCCCGCCGAATAGCACTTCCAGTTCGGAAAGGTCACCGGGGGGAGACAGCTCTCGGTCTCGGCCCACGAGCCCGAATTCCGGAGGGCGGCGAGGTTCGGGAGGTCACCGGCCGCGATCCAGGGGTCGAGCAGCCGCCAGCTGGCCCCGTCGAGGCCGACGACGACGGTCCGATTGCCGGTCATCGTCTCCCGGGACGCGGGCGACTCACTAGTGGGTTTCGAACGAGACGCTTGACTGTGACGTTACGAACGATACGCCTAAGTGATCGCACGGAGGCGATTGAACCGTGCGAACGGTCGCCGTCATCCCCGCGTACAACGAGCGTGAGACCGTCGAGTCGGTGATCGACGGGGCGAGCCAGCACGTCGAGGAGGTCGTCGTGGTCGACGACGGCTCGACAGATGGAACGCCGGAACTCGCTCGCGAGGCGGGTGCAACGGTGATCGAACACGTCTTCAACACGGGCGTCGGCGGCGCGGTCCGGACCGGCTATCGGTACGCGATCCGGGAGGACTTCGACTTCGTGGTCCAGATCGACGCCGACGGCCAACACGATCCAGCGGAAATTCCCCGGCTGCTCTCGGTGGCCGAGGACGCGGACATGGTGATCGGCAGCCGGTACCTCAACGAGAGCTTTCAGGAGTACTCCTGGCTCCGGAACCTCGGGATCCGGTCGTTCACCGCGGTCGTCAACGTGCTGGGCGGCGTCGAGGTTACCGACGTCACCAGCGGGTTTCGCGTCTATCGCGTGACCGCGCTCGAACGGCTGTTGCATCGCTCGGACAAACACTGGGCGGTCGAACAGACCCTGGAGGCTGCCAGGCGCGATCTGGACATCCAGGAGGTCTCGATCGCGATGCCGACCCGCGAGACGGGTTCCTCGCAGTTCACGGTCGAGACCTTCGCGCTCTACCCGCTTCGCATGACCGACGCCATCCTCCGGGTGTTGCTCTTTCGGGAATCATGACCTACAGTCTCGTCAACGTCCTCGCCGTGCTCGTCGGGTTCGCCTTCCTCTGGAACGCCTATCTCATCGTCGACCGCGGCCGGGAGGACCTCGCCCTCCTCGCGCTGTCGCTCGTCCTTGGCGGTGGGTTGATCTTCGTCGCGATCTTTCCGAACACGTTCGAAGTCGTCGCGACGGTGCTGGGCCTCGAATGGAAGGCCCGGGCGATGCTCGTCCTCTCGAACCTGACGCTGTTCGTGGTCGTGACGTATCTCTTCGATCGCCTCGGCCGGCTCGCCGAGCGCGTCTCGACGCTCAACGAGGAGCTTAGCCTGCTCCGGGCCGAACTCGACGAGCGCGATGACTGATCGGCAGGCGGTTCTCTCGATCGACGTCGAACTGTTCTCTCAGACGCCCGCGTATCGGAATGCCTCGGGGAGTACCGGGGAGAGCGGCGTTGGTCTCGACGGCCTCGCTTTTCTCCGGGACGCACTCGCCGAACACGACGCACGATCGACGGGTTTCGTCGTCGCCGAACTCGCCGAACGCCACCCCGACGCGATTCAGGCGTTCGCCGACGAGGGTCACGAGATCGGTTCACACACGCACACGCATCGACTGCTGTCCGATCTCGATCCGGCGACCCAGCGTGAGGAGATCGAGCGCTCGCGAGCCGTTCTCGCGGAGACGACCGGCACGGACGTGCGTGGCTTTCGCGCCCCGGCGTTCGACCTGGCCGAGGCCCACTTCGAGGTGCTCTCACAGGCAGGCTACGCCTACGATTCGAGCATCGTTTCGAGTCGGAAAATACCGGGGTGGTACGGCGGTGAGTACGACGTCCACCGACCGACGCCGGCCACGGCAATCGACGCCGACGCACCCGAAGACTTCCGAGAACTGCCGGTGAGCGTCATGCCCGGATTGCGGTTGCCGCTCACGGGGACGTGGCTCCGCTTTTTCGGCCCGCGATACACGATCCTGGGGATGCGGTTGCTGGCTCGCCGCGGAATCACGCCGGTCCTGTACGTCCACCCCTGGGAGTTGGTCGAATTGCCCGACGTCGACGGTGTTCCGTCCCGGGTCTACTGGCACACCGGGTCGTGGATGCGCCGGGCGATCGAGCGGATCCTGTCGAGTGATTTCACGTTCGTGTCGGCCCGTGAGGTCGTGGAGGGAGCGACGGGCAGAGGTCACGAAACCCACACAGCCGATGGGGGTGGCTGACGTGGACCGCGACCGACTCCGCGACGTCGCCGTCACCCTCGCCCAATACGCGATCGCGCTCGTGACGCTCGCGTGGGCGGTCTCACAGACTGATCCGGGCGAAGCGGCGTCGCTGCTCGCCGGACTCGGCCCGGCCACCGTGCTGGCGTTGCTTGGCGTGACCGTCTTCGGGTTGCTCGCCCGGTTCGACACCTGGCGGGCTACGCTCGGCCCCGTCGAGTCGACCGACCTCCGGACCGCCGGGCGAATCGACCTGATCGTCAACTTCGTCAACCAGTTGCTGCCGTCGCGGCTGACGGGCCGACTCGCCGCGCCGTTCGTCCTCCGGAGCAAGCTTGGGATCTCCTACGCGGATGCGACCGCCGTCTCGGGCGTCCACACCGCGCTGTACGCGCTACTGTACGGCGTCGTCGCGACCATCGGGCTTACGTTCGCCGTCGGCCGACTGTCGGTCGGACTCGCTGCCCTTCTCGCGTTCTCGATCGGCCTCTATCTCGCTGCGGGCGTGAGCGTCCTCGCCGCCGGGACGAACCTCGAACGGCTGGACTGGGTGTTCGGCGGGGTGACGCGCCTGCTCGGCTATCTCCCACGGGTCGGGGACCGACTCGCCGCGCAGGCCGAGGACGCGGTCAGCTTCACGGCCGACGCGACCGACGCGTTCCGCTCGATCGCGTTCGATCCGGGTGTCTGGGTCCGGTACGCCGCCGGCTGGACTGTGGCGATGGTACTCGCGCCGGGCGCGCGTGTGTTGTTGCTATTCAGCGGCTTCGGCGTGGCCTTCGAACCCGTCGCACTCGTCCCGCTCTACCTCGTGATGGCCTACAGCGTGACGCTGCTGCCGCTGACGCCCGGCGGCTTCGGCGTGACCGAGGCGACCACGACGGCCGTCTTCGTCGCGCTGGGCGTGCCGAGCGCGGCAATCGTCCCCGTCGTGTTCGTCGACCGCTTCCTCGGCGTCTACCTCCCGGCGCTCGCCGGGTGGTATCCATCCCTCGGGATCGATCGGGCGTCACTCCGGACTGGCGACGGGGAGTGAGCGCGCGTCACGCCGTCGCCACTCAGAACGGCGGGTCGCGGTCGGGGCTGCACTCGCCGGTCGATCGAAGCACGAGCGTGTACTGGTTGGGACGCAACTCCTGTTCGTCGGCGTACTGATCGACGTGCGGGACGATCCCGTGTGGAAGCAATTCGAGCAACGAGCCCGGCGTTGGCCGCTGCGGGACGAAATCGGGCGGTCGCGGGCCGAACTCGGCGACGGGCTCGTAGCTGTAGTTTCCATCGAGGAGCCCCCGTATGTACGCCCCCCGACGCGTCGACGTCCGGTAGTAGGTGTCTTCGTCGAGGTAGAGCAGATCGCGATAGGTCAGCATGATGTACTCCGGGCAGGCGGTGAATTCGCCCTCCCGGTGGGTCACGGTCGCGCCGTGGGGGAGTGCCGTATCCTGGAAGTGCCGTGTATACACCTCGATCGTCTCGTTCTCGCCGACAGTGTCGGCCATCCAGGCCGCAGCCTGATCGCGGGGCATGTCGGCGTACCCGGCGACGCCGACGCCGGCGTAGGCGGCCGAACTCACCACCAAAGCGACCGTGAGAACGCGAGCGACTGTCGTCCGGCGCTCGCGCAGGTTGACCAGCCACGCCGCGACGAGAATTGCGAGCAGCGGGAACGTCGGCAGGAGGTGATGGACGCGAAAGTCGTGCCAGGGGACGAACAGCGCGACGAACGCGAGTAGCGTCGTCAGGACGAGAAGCCGATCGGCTGAAATTCGGCGACGCACCGCGAGTATAGTCGTGGCAAAAACCGCGGCGAGGCTGGCAACGACCATCGGGAGCCCGAGACCACTGAAATACTGACGGGCGAACCACCACCACGTCGGCGCGTCGGGACCGGTCGCGTGGGTCGCCCGCCCGACTGGCCCGCCGAAGATCCGTTCGAGGAACGGCTCGAACGCGCCGACCAGCGCCGTCGGGAAGCCGAGGACGATCGCGAGAGCGCCGATCGCGGCCCCGGTCGCGAGCAGTCGCGGACGGTACAGCGATCGGGGCCACGCCGCGCTGTCGCGGGCCCGCAGCAGGTGTGCAACGGCGATCAGGCCGATGACGGGAGCCGTCGTGAGTTTGAACGCGATGGCGACGCCGCCGGCCACGCTCGCGGCGAAGAACTGCCAGTCAGCGCCGACCTGGACGTAGCGAACCAGTAGATACACCGCCAGCAGCAGGAAGAACAGCGCCGGCATGTCCTCGCCGCCCTCGTGGGCGATCGTCAGGAACCCGAAGGTCAACGTCAACAACAGCGCCGCGAGGCGGCCGGTCGATCGATCCGCGATCGTCGTGGCGATCCGGTAGGTCAGGTACACTGACGCGACCGTGAAGGCGACGTTGAAGAGCCGGACCAGCCCGATGTAGCCGGTCCAGAACCACGCCGGAATCTCGTTCCAGATCGAGACGTGGCCGAACGCCCAGCTGATGTGGGGGGTGCCCGTGATCGCGTCGAGATTACCCGTCAGGACGGCGACGGCGAGCATCGGGACGAGCGCGAGTCCGAACAGGTAGAACGTCGCGCCGAACGGGACGCGGCCCCACGCGACGCCGTCCTTGAGCCCCTCGAAGTTGGGATCGGCGACGACCGACCGGACGGCGACGAGGGGATCCAGCGCCCGACTCCACTCGTCTCTGGTAGCGAGGTTCGGAAGCCGGTGCCAGAACCAGAAGCCCGACAGCACCGCCGCCAGAATGAGGAGCGCCGGGAGATACGGGTCCGTCCGGAGATCCTCGAGAACGCGGGTTTTCGCCCGGTCGAGCAGTGTGCGAACGGGGACCATCTACCGGCTCTTTTCCCGAGGTGTGCAAAAATCTGTCTCACTGGCCTGGCTGAGCCGGTGAAACGGAACTGACGAGCGCGGTGTCTCAGTAGTCTTTAGTTACGCGAATTCGGCTTCAAACAGCCAGAAAGCCCCCGCGTTCGCAGCTCCCGCGACTCGCTGCGCTCCGGTGGGTGCTTGCATCGTCGGGGTTCGCTGCGAACGCGGCCCCTTTCAGTCCCGCCCATGCCGGCTGCCCAACCGGCGACGGGTGGGACTGAAAGGGGCCGCTCGCTCGACCTGGCCCGGACGAAGCAAGGACCGCAGGCGATAAGCCGAGGACCGCAGCAAGTCCCGGACAGTCGAGCGAGCGGGGGCTTTCTGGCTGTCTGTCCTGTTCCCCCTAACAAAACACGACCCGTGTCACAGACAGAGGCGTTTTGTCGGCCCGGGTCCGAACAGCGCGCATGGACGCCGCTTTGCGAGCCGGGATCGCCCTCTACAACGCCGGGTACTATCGGATCACCCACGACGCCTGGGAAGCGCCGTGGATCGGGATGGGCTCCCGCCAGGAGCCGAAAGACTTCCTCCAGGGACTCATCCAGTTCACCGTCGCGATCCACCACGCCACCGTCGGCAACGAGTCCGGCGCGCGGAAACTCGCCGAACGTGCACAGACGTATCTCGAAGGCTATCCGAAACAGTACCAGGGCGTCGACCTCGCCCCTGTACGGGAGTTCCTCGCTGCACTCGAAGCGGACCCCTCCTACGTCGAGGACAACGACCCGCCGGCGATGACCCACCACGGCGAGACTATCGAACTGGCGGATCTCGACTTCGCGGAGACGACGCTGGCCGCCGAGGCGATCGCCGAGGTCGAGGGTGACGAGGACCTCCTCGACGATGCGATCGAGTACGCCGAAGCCGACCTCGAGGCGGGCGACGAGGGCAGTCAGTTCATCACGTTCGTCTTCGATTACGTCCGGAGTCCGGACGATCGGGGGATCATCCGGCAACGACTGAGCGAGCACGTCGATCGGCGGGAAGGGCGGGAAGCGGACGTCGAAGGCCTGTTCGAGTGATGCCAACGGGACTCTGCCGGCGCTGAGGCAATCAGTTGCACTCCAGGAGCTCGCCGTTTCGAGGATCCACGCTCAGATTGTCAGTCCGGTAAACGACGTCCGAAGTGACGTAGTATGCTGCCCTGGTCCAGTAGTCGGCGTGGCCGACGGATTCGTCCGTCGAAACGAGGACGGTCGCGTGGGTGAGTTCGAAGGCCGCGCCGTCGACCTCGCCGGCGAGTGCCTCGATCGTGTCCCGGATGTGCTGGAAGTCGTACTCGCCGCTCGAATTGGACAGGTGCGAACGCTCCCCCCGGTAGACAGCGTCAAGCAGGTCATGGAGGCGATCGTACCGCGTGTGGTTGAACGACACGGCCCCCTCGACTGGCTCTCTCGTGTACTCGAAGGCGAGTTCGGGTTCGATCGAATACGTCGCTGCGTAGCCGGCGGTGTAGACCAGATAGCCGCCATCGACGATCGAACTGTTGTGGATTTGTGCTACCGGACCTTGGACCCGGTCGACCCGCTCGCGACTGGCTATCGACCGGTTGAGGGAGGCGATCTCGTACTCCTGGACGAAGGACGTCACGGCGTCGCGACTCAGATCGTTCGGCGGTTCGTATCCGTCGAGCGTATCGACTGGGCACTCCGCGGGAGGTGTGGTCTGTGGGGTCCCCTGCGGAGCGGCGCAGCCGGTAGTGACGACCGCGATCGAAACCACGAGGAGGACGGCAAACGGCGTCTTCCGGTGCATGACGAACTCACTACAACGACGTGTTCAGGGCGACACAAAAAACTCCGCCCAGCACCGACGGTAGTGTTTAGTTTAGCAGGAATGGAGTCTGAGAGCCAGAAAGCCCCCGCGCTCGGAACTCCCGCGACTCGCTGCGCTCCGGTAGGTGCTTGCGTCGTCGGGGGGTCGCTGCGAGCGCGGCCCCTTTCAGTCCCGCCCAAACCGGCTGTGCAACCGGCTTCGGGTGGGTCTGAAAGGGGCGAGTGGCTCCGGGACGACGGCTGAAGCAAGCACCGCAACGCAGTGAGGAGCGCAGCGAGGTCGTCGGACGGCGTCGCCGTCCGACTGTCCGAGGGACCGCCGGTCCCTCGCTACCCTC
>Ga0207718_100458_pt1 | contig 36846 bp, 35 predicted proteins | sample A23M2SouthBayCA_FD_187749 | JGI IMG/M metagenome (GOLD analysis project Ga0207718, IMG submission 187749) | Aerobic enrichment media microbial communities from Eden Landing Ponds, California, USA - A23 M2 (SPAdes) | ecosystem: Environmental > Aquatic > Marine > Unclassified | place: Emeryville... | reverse complement strand
CGGCGGCCGAGCCACAGAGGCCGACCTCTTCCGCGCCGTAGACCAGACAGTGAACGCGGGTGTCGAGTTCGGCCTCGCGGGCGGCGAGAGCTTTCGCCACCTCGACGACCAGCGCCGTCCCCGCGCCGTTGTCGCCCGCGCCCTCGGCGATGTCGTGGGCGTCGACGTGACTCGTCAGCAGGACGGCCTCGTCGGTGTCGGGTCCCAGGTCGGCGTGGACGTTCTGGCTGGTCGCGTCGTCGATCTCGGCGTCGACCTCGACGGCGACCTCGTCGCCCTCGAAGCGGCGAGCGAGTCGCGAGCCGACTTCCTTCGAGACACCGACCGCGGGGATCTCGCCGATCGGGGCGTCTTCGGTGCCGACGCTGCCCGTCGGAGCGAGACAGCCCTCGACGTGGTTGCGGAAGACGAACGCGGCCGCCCCCGCTTCGACGGCGTGGTAGTACTTCTCTCGACGGTGGAGAAAGCGGTCGTACCAGTCGGGGACGTTGCTCGCGGCCATCACGACTTTGCCCTCCAGGTCCCTCTCGAAGTCCTCGGGGAGCCCGTAGCCGACGTCGACCAGTTCCCCCGTCGCGTCGCCCGCGGGGCTGCGGGGTAAGGCGATACACTCCTGGGTCGTGTCGTCGGCCGTGATGACGGACTCACCGCGAGTCCAGCCCTGGACGTCGAACTCCTCGAGGCGAGCGTCGCGGGCGCCCACCGTTTCGAGTGCGTCGCGGGTCGCCTCGGCGCCGCGGCGTTCGCCCTCGCTGCCGGCCATCCGGTTGCCGATATCGACCAGGGTCTCCAGATGGTCCCAGCCGGCGTCGCTCGTGAACGTCTCGCCGATCCACTCGGTCATGTACCGATCCACGAACAGCACGGGGAAAAAGTCGGGGACGGCGGCGAACGTCACAGCGAGCGTCGCCACTCGGCGGTCGACACACGGCGAAAAATCGGAAAACTCCGTCGATGGCCCGGTTCGAGCGTGACCGATGTCACTGCCCGGTCGCGCCCGCGTCAGCGGGTGCGGTCGTCTCGTTGCCGTCGTCGGGCGTCAGCGAACTGACCGTCTCGCCGAGCGACCCCTCGCCGTCGCCGCCGAGGAAGTCGTTGATCGCGTCGTGGACGTCACCGACGAAGTCGGGGACCTGCGCGGGCAGGTCCGCGGGCGGGCCCTGGCTGCCGGCACCCTCGCTGGCGCTCGCAGCCGGCGAGTCGGCCGGCGGGCCGCGGCGGTCGGCGTCTTCCGACGTGGTCTCGTTCTCGTCCGTCTCGTCCGACTCGTCGGACGCCTCGGACTTGTCGTCCGGGGATTCACTGTCGGTCTCGTTCGCGTCCGCGTGTTCGTCGCCCTCCGGGCGCTCGTCGTCGGTGTGGTCGTCAGCCTGCGCGTGGTCGCCTGCCTGCGAGTGGTCGTCGGCCTGTGCGTCGGTGGGCGCGTTGCCCGGCATCGCCATCGCGGCCCCGGTCCCGACGAGCAGGAGCGAAACCGCGACCGCTGCGAGTTCGAGTTTCATGGGTCGTTCCTCCACTCACCTCTCCGTGCCAGACCCCCTTGTAAAAGACCGACGTCGAAGTCGAATTCGGACGATTTCGGCCGTTTTAGCCGATTTTGATCCGCGGATTAACGCGATTTAATCCGGCTTGACTGGGGGTGGGCCGGCTGGTCGGGGGGACACCCCCCGTGTCTCGGCGGCCCGCGCTCCCGGCGAGTGTTACCGGGTGGCCCGAGACTGTGTGCTCCCGGGGCGTCGGAGACGAGAATGCCACCGAACGTCGTCGTCTTGCACTCTCACGACACGGGCAGACACGTCTCGCCGTACGGTCACGCCGTCCCGACGCCGGCCCTCGACGCCCTGGCCGAGGAGAGCCTGCAGTTCCGACACGCTCACTCCCCGGCGCCGACCTGCTCGCCGAGTCGCGCCGCCATGACGACCGGCCTCGCGCCCCACGCCGCCGGACTGACCGGCCTCGTCAACCGCGGGTGGACGATGGACTGCCCGGAGCGCCACCTCGCGAACCGACTCCGGGAGGCGGGCTACGACACCGCACTCGCCGGTTTCCAGCACGAACACGGCGGCCCCGACGCCGACCGCGAACTCGGCTATCGCACGTTCCCGACGGCAGACATCTCCGGGGGCGGCGACGGCGGCGCGAGCGACGACCGCGAGACCGCTGCCGCGGCCGCCGAGTACGTCCGTACCGCCGACGGCCCTTTCTTCCTCTCGACCGCGTTCTTCGAGACGCATCGACCGTTCCCCGCTCGTGACGAACACGACGTCGACCCGGACGGCGTCCGGCCGTTCGACCCGCTCCCGGACGTTCCGGCCACCCGCGAAGACGTGGCGGGGTTCCACGCTTCGGCCGCGCGACTCGACGACTGTCTCGGGCAGGTGCTCGACGCACTCGAGGACGAGAGATTGCTCGACGAAACGCTGGTCGTCTACACGACCGACCACGGGCCGGCGTTCCCGGGGATGAAGTGTACGCTCTCGGACGCGGGGACCGGCGTGGCGCTGCTCGCGCGCTTTCCGGACGGTCCGCGGGGCGAGACCGTCGACGGACTGGTCTCACACACCGACTTCGTCCCGACGCTCGCCGAGTACCTCGACCTCGACGGCGACGCGGACGAGGGACACGGCGAGTCGTGGCTCGACGCCGTCGACGACCCGTCGGAGTTCGACGGCCGCGACGCCGTCTACGGAGAAGTGACCTATCACGCCGCCTACGAACCCACACGTAGCGTCCGCACCGAACGATACCGCTACGTTCGCCGCTTCGACGACTACCCCACGACGGTGCTCCCCAACGTCGACGACGGGCCGGCGAAGCGGTTTCTCACAGACCACGGCCTCGGCGAACGCGAACGCCCCCGTGAGGCGCTGTACGACACCTACCACGACCCCGGCGAGCGCGACAATCTGGTCGACGACCCCGGGTACGCCGGCGTGGTCGACGACCTGCGCGAGCGCCTCGACGAGTGGATGCGCGAGACCGCGGACCCGCTACTCGACGGGCCTGTGAGCAAACCGCCGGGCGGCGAGGCGAACCCGCAGGACGGCCGCGATCCGGGCGACCCCGAGCGCGAACCCGACGACGCCAGGTAGGCGACGGGCTCGTCCCCCAGGTCAGCCCTCGTAGGCGTGGCCGTCGCTCTGTGGCGGGGCGCCCATGCCGACGACTTCGACCTGTCGGTCGGCATCGTCTGCGACGTGGGCCCGGTGGGGGCTCCCGGGTTCGGCGACGAAGAACTGCCCCGGTTCGACGCGGAACAGGTCCCCGGGCGTCTCGACCGAGAGCGTCCCCGAACGCACGTAGAAGACTTCCTCCTGTTCGTCGTGATAGTGCATGCCCGACAGCGGGATCTCCTCGCCGGGGTCGACGCGGTAGACGCGCAGCCCCAGGTGTTCGAGGCCGGCGGCTTCGCTGACGTAGCGCATCTCGGAGGGGCGGTCCGGTTCGGGGTCGAGGTCGTCCGGGTCGACGACGTGGTAGCCCATGTGGGCGGGTGGATGAGTCGGTGCAAAAACGTTCGGGGAAGTGGTCGACCCGGGCATTCGAGACGGGAGACCGTTCGACTGCTCGGTGTCAACGGGTGGGGTAGTGGCCGGGGGCTCACCTTTTTTCGTCTGCCCCACCTAGACGTCGGCATGGCTACTCACGAGGCGACCGTCGAGGGAGTGGGCGTCGGCGTCAGCGACGAGGGTGAGCGTGGTAACCCCGTCGTTCTCCTGCGCGCCCGGGAGGAGATCCTGCCGATCTTCGTCAGTCCCGACCAGGCCCAGTCGATGCAACACGCGCTCGACGGGACGCCCTTCGAGCGGCCGCTCACTCACGACCTGTTCGTCGACATGGTCGCGGAGTTCGGCGCGGCTATCGACCGCATCCGCATCGACGACCTCGCGGACGGGACTTTCTACGCGAAGATCGACACCGAGCAGTACCAGGGGAGCGAGCGTACGGACATGGTCTTCGACGCCCGCCCGAGCGACGGCATCGCCCTCGCCCTGCGCGTCGACTGCCCCATCCTCGTCTCCGACGAAGTGCTCGACGCTGCCGGGCGCGACCCGGACGAACTCGGCTACGTCGACGACGAGCGCGGACGTGGACCGGGTGCCGGTCCGGGTTCCGGACTGGACACCGGCGACGAACCGGACGTACTCGGCGGCGAAGACGACGAACCGGACGTGCTTGGCGGCGAAGACGACGACGACCCCGACGTACTCGGCGGGGACGACCCCTTCTAGCGGCGGCGAGTCCCTGTCGAAGGTGTGCTGTCTACTCGTTGCGAGTGAGTGTGGTCGAACGAGTCACGAGCCGCCGATATCGTCTCCACCTTCGACGAACTGACTGTTCAGTGTCCGCCGGAACTTGACGGACAAGCATAAAGGAAAGGTCACCGTTGGCACGGTATGGTTTGGGACGTAATTGTCGGTTTCGTCCTCCTCGTGGTTGGTACCTATATCGGCTCAACAATGGCTCTCCGCGGTTTCTTCGGGAGAGAATACTATGATCCACGAACCGGTGAAATAGTCGACGATACTGAGAAATCGAACGCCGAAACAGAGCAATAGCCATCGGACCTGGTGTTAATTTGCTCCCCTGTAACGGACGCTCGGGATGGCGGTCAGCCGTCGGAAAAACAGCCCGAGAGCGCTCCTCTAACACCCTGGATCGCGTCTTCCTCGCGTCACTCCCGCGAGCCGAACGGGCGCCAGACCAGTAGTGCAACAGTGGCGACGAACACGACCGTCGAGAGGCCGTAGGAGCCCGTCGAGACGGCGGCCGCGAGGCCGGACCCGCCGCCGGCGACGCCGGTCGCCAGCGACGCGAGGACGGGCCAGCTACAGGAGACACACGAGAGCAGGCCGAGGACGCCGGTCACGGCCGACCGGGCGGCGTCCAGCACCGTGGCGTACACCAGATACGCGAGCGCGAGGTAGCCGACGAGCTTATAGGGGACGAGCGTCAGCGTGGCGAGGTCGCCGGCGTAGGTGACGGCGGGACCCCACCCCGGTGGGATGGTCGTCCAGACCACGCGGACGACGCCGGCACCCTCGGCCATTCCCGTACCGACGAGTCCGCCCGTGTACGCTAGCAATCCGAAGTAGCCCGTCGCCAGGACGCCGGTGAGCAAGCGGTTGCGTGTGGACGCCCCCGAACCGGCCGGCACTGTCCGAACGACCGCCCAGAGGCCGACGTTGATCCAGACGAACGGATAGACCCAGATGCGAACGCCGGCGAGCGAGACGAGCGACGAACTCCCCAGCAGCGAGTAGGCGGCGAGCACGCCGAGTTCGAGCGTGACGAGGAGCGACCCCCACAGGAGCGTCTCGCGTCGGGGACGCACTCGCGCGAGCGGTGATGTCCGGGTGTCGGTGGCCATAGAGTGAAGTCGAGTCAGACGGCGAGCGCGTCGACGACGACGGCTATCAGGACCGCGCCGAGGTAGGCGTTCGAGGCGTGGAACGCGCGGAACGCCGCCGCTTCGGTGCGTTCGCGGTGGAGCCTGACGACTGCCCACAGGAAGACGGCGCCGAAGGCGCTGGTCGTCGCGGCGTAGAGCCAGCCCAGTTCCGTCACCGCCGAGAGCGTCACGGCGGCCAGCAGCGTCGCCGCGAGGTAGTAGAGGATGTGTTTCCGGGTTTCGGCCTCGCCGCGGACGACGGGCATCATCGGGAAGCCCCCGCGGGCGTAGTCTTCCTTGTAGGCGAGCGCGAGGTTGTAGAAGTGCGCCGGCGTCCACAGGAAGATGACGGCCGCGAGCACCACGCCCGAGAGTTCGATGCGGCCCGTGACGGCGGCCGAGCCGATGAGCGCGGGCAGTGCACCTGCTGCGCCACCGATGACCGTGTTCTGGACGGTGTTCGGTTTCAGGACGAGCGTGTAGATCACGCTGTAAAACAGGATGGCGACGAGACCGAGCGCGGCGGCGAGCAGATTCACGGCGGCGAAGACGGCCAGCGAGGCCACGGCGAGGGCGAACCCGAAGACGACGGCGTTGGGCACCGGCACCTGGTGGGTGACGGTGGGACGGTCGTTCGTCCGTGACATCCGTCTGTCCTTGTCGCGTTCGAGGACGTGGTTGAACGTGCCACTGGCGCCGATGGCGAGCACGCCCCCACCCAGGGTGAGTACGACCGTGCGGACGGTCAGGGCGCCGGGTGCGAGTGCCATCGCCGCGGCCGCGACGAGACAGAGCAACCACATCAGGCGGGGTTTCATCAGCCGGAAGTACGCGAACGCCGTGGTCTTCAGGCGAGTCGCGAGCGGCGCGTCGGCGAGTGCGGGCGTCGGGCCGGCCGGGTCGACCTCGGTCTCGGACTCGACTTCGGGTTCGGCGTCAGGACCGCCGAGTGAGAAGCCGATCCCCTCGTCTGCCTCCTCGGGTTCGAGGTCCCAGGCGAGTGCGAGCGAGAGCGCCGTGAAGATACCCATCCCGACGGCGAGGTGGGCGCCGGAGGAGACGACGGTCGGGCCACCGGTCACGACGAGCGCGCCGAGCGCGACCTGGACCGGGAAACAGACGAGGGCAACCCCGAGTGCGGCGAGGACGCGGGGACGGGTCTCCCCGCGGTGGACGAACGCGGCGGCGGCCGTCCCGAGGACGAGCACGCCGACGGCGACGGCAGTGAGGCGGTGGCCCCAGGCGACCAGGAGTGCAGGGTCCGATAGCGTGACCGGTCCCTGGCAGAGCGGCCAGCTCGAACAGGTGCGGGCGGCCTCGGCGATGGCAGCCGTCGCGCCCGCGACGACGAGCAGGTAGACGCCGACGGCCGTCGCCGCCAGCAGGGCGGGCAGCGGCTGTCGGTTGTCCGTGTCGAACACGAGTGTTCCTCTTGTCCGGCCTTGGCAACGTCGCCACTTAGTTTGCGCGCTTCCGCGGCGTCGGCTTCCCGCGCTTTCGAGACGGATAGCTTCCGCCGTTCCCGGTCGCCGAACTTTATTCTCCCGGCGACCGAAGACAGTTCGTGAAACAGTTCGAGGACATCTCGGTGGGCGAGACCGATTCCTTCGGTGGCTACGAGGTGACGGCCGAGGAAGTCGTCGAGTTCGCCGAGCGCTACGACCCCCAGCCGTTCCACACGGACCCCGAGGCGGCCGCCGAGACGCCCTTCGGCGGACTCGTCGCGAGCGGCTGGCACACCGCCGGGATGACGATGCGACTGCTGGTCGACAACCTCCTCTCCGAGGTCGCGGCTCGCGGCGCGCTCGGCGTCGACGAACTCCGCTGGCGCTCACCGGTCCGGCCGGGCCAGACGCTGACCGTCGAAACCGAGGTCGTCGGAACCGAAGACTGGGACGAAGACGCCGGGAAGATCGACGTCGCGATCACGACACGCGCCGACGGCGACGTCGCGCTCTCGATGGTCGCGCTGGTCCTCGTCGACCGTCGCGAGTAACTCCTCCGTTCGACGGTTGCAGGGTCCTGCCGGCCACGTCCGGCCAGTGAGCGAACTCGCCGACCTGGTACTCGCCTGGTCGAGAATCGACCGGATACGGGGCTCAGTCGTCGCTAGCCGCTCCAGAAAACTCGTCGTGGTAGGTGTCTAGCCGGCGTTCGCCGCGGTCTGTCACCCGGTAGACGACCTCCGGACTGACCTGCTCGACGAGCCCCCGACTCGCGAGTGTGTCCGCTTGCCGGGCCGTCCGGTCGGGGCCCACAGGCCCCTCCACGGCGATGAGTTCGGGATAATCGAGCCCGTGTTCGGCCAGATGCTCGAGTATCGCGGCGTCCGTCGGGCCTAATCTGTCCTCCTGGTGGGACATCGTGTCGCTCCGTCGCATCGTGGGGGTTGTTCACACATAACACTGTCGATGGTCGAGGCTGGTGGCGACCCCAGGGGAAGTTCCGAAGCAGTCGCGGCCAGTGGCTCGTGGGGGTCGGGACGACCAGGCCGGGTGGCCGGAGGACGTGAACATATAACCGCTTTCGACCCCGAGTCGCGGGTACGTGCCACAGAACGCGAACGGTCGGGCGACGGTACTGGTCGTCGACGACGAGGAGAAGGTGGCGGACGTCCAGGCGCTCACACTCCAGCACACCTACGAGACCCGCGTCGCCTACGGCGGTCGGGAGGCCCTGGAGGCGTTCGACGGGTCGGTCGACGCGGTCGTGCTGGACAGACGGATGCCCGATATCCACGGCGACGAGGTGCTCGCGCGGATCCGCGAGCGTGACGCGGCGTCGGGAGGAGCACACGCGGACACGGTCGTCGTCATGATGACCGCGGTCGACCCGGACCTGAACATCCTGGAGATGGAGTTCGACGACTACCTCACGAAGCCGGTCGACGCCGAGACGCTCCACAGTTCGCTGGAGCGCCAGCTCGACACCCGGCAGGAAGAGGACCCACGCCTGGCGGAGTTTTTCTCGACCGTCTCGAAACTGGACGTCCTCGAATCCGAGCTCCCGCCGTCGGCACTCGCGGACAGCGAAGAGTACGCGCAACTCGAACGACGTGCCCAGACGCTGGGTGAGGAACTCGACGCGGCCTACGACGACTTCGACGAGATAGTCGACACCTTCCGGGAGATCAGTCGCGGCTCGTCCTGACGAGTCGTGACCGCGTCGGTGGTCGGTCACCGCGACGAGAGACCGGTCGGTCGGTCGGCCAGCCAGCCACTGCAGCGGGAGACCAGTCAGAGGACGGACGCGGACTCGTCCTCGACCGGGACCAGGTGGGTCTCGCCCCACTCGGCCATCGCCTCGATGACGGCTTCCAGGTCGGCGCCGCGCTCGGTCAGCGAGTACTCCACGCGGAAGGGTTTCTCGCTGATTATCGCCCGGTCGACCAGTCTGGCCTCCTCCAGGTCGTCGAGACTGTCCGAGAGTACCTTGCTGGAGATGCCGTCGACCTCCGATTCGAGGTCGTTGAATCCCATCGGGCCACTCTCCAGGAGTCTGTGGACGATCACCGGATGCCACTTGCGCCCGATGATCCTCGCTGTCGTCGTCACCGGACACCACTCGTCGCCCGCACACCACACCTCGATCTTTTCCTCGGTTTCGGCCATGCCCCCCATTTCTCCACCACTCACTACTAATGACCTGGTGCTCGTAGGTCACTGGCTATCGTTCGAGACCGGTAGCGAGTTTACAACTCCAGACTAGTTTCTGCTCGTTTACAATCGCTTAGGTGCGCGGGGGCACAAAGGTCGCCAATCCCTCGGTGCCGCCGGTGGTCCCCGGTCCGGTGGGTGAGACAAGACATGCAACGGTCACAGTTTCTGGTTGTGGCGGTCGTCGTACTGTTGGTGGTCGTGCCTGGCGTCTCCCTGGCAGCGAGTCAGGACCACGAGATAACGGGCCGTCCGGGCATCGACGTCTCGGTCCCCGAAAACGAGGTCGTCCCCGGCGAGAGTACCGCTCTCACGGTCGTCCTGATCAACGACGGGAACGTCACCAACGGTTCGGTGTCGAGTCCGCAACTCGAATCACAGGTCACGACGGCCCGGGCACTGACCGCGAGCTTCGAGAGCCACGACGCGCCTGTGACGGTGAACACGAACGAGCAGGCGGTCGCGCAGTTGCCCGACGGGGCGAGCGCCCCCCTGCAGTTCCGGATCAGCGTCGACCGCGACGCCGACCCCGGGCGCTACACCCTCCCGCTGAACGTCTCGTACAACTACACCGCCTCGGTCGACCCACAGACCAGCGAGTACAACCGCACGACCGCGAACAAGACCTACGACGTCACGCTCGTCGTCGAGGAACGGGCCCGGTTCACGGTGACGAACGTCGACTCCAGCGCCCGCGTCGGCGCGACCGGCACTGTCGACGTCACGCTCCGGAACACCGGTTCGGAGGCCGCCCGCAACGCCACGGTCGCGCTCACGTCCCAGAACAGCGACCTGACGTTCGGCCAGGCCGCCAGTTCCAGTCGCTTCGTCGACGGCGTCTGGGCACCCGGCGACACCCGGACCGTCTCCTACCGAGTGCGGGCCGCCCCCTCGGCGAGCCAGCAGCGCTACGCCTTCGACGCGTCGGTCACCTACGAGAACGCCGACGGCAACACACGGCAGTCGATGCCAGCGTCGCTGGGCGTGACGCCGGCACCGGAACAGACCTTTGCCGTCGAGGGGACAGACCACGACGTCAGGGTCGGCGACGAGGGACGCCTCGCGCTGACGCTACGCAACGAGGGGCCCATCACCGTTCGAGACGCGTCCGTCACCGTGCAGTCGGGCACGTCCGCGGTCGTCTTCGGCGAGTCGGCGTCGACGAGTCGGTACGTCGGCGCGTGGGCGCCCAACGAGACGCGGACGGTACTGGTCAACGCCACGGCGCTCCCGGGTGCCGAGACGCGCAACTACTCGATGCAGGTGACGGTCGCCTACGAGGACGTCGAGGGCGACCCCGGCCAGTCGGGGACGCTCCAGTTCGGCCTGCGACCCGGCGCCGAGCGCACGGCGGAGTTCGCGGCGAGTAACGTCTCTTCGACGCTCCGGGTCGGTGCAGAAGGGAAACTCGGTGGCACGATCACCAACACCGGCGAGGAGCGCGCGTCGAACGTCGTCGTCGTCTTCGAGAGCCAGACGCAGAACGTCTCGCCGCTCGAACGCGAGTACTCGGTCGGGTCGCTCGACCCCGGCGAGTCGACGACGTTCGAGTTCGACGTCGAGGTGAGCGACGCGGCCGACTCGGGGCCCCGGCAGTTCACGCTCCGCCCGACCTATCGAAACACCGACGACGAGCAGGTCCAGGGTGAGAGCTTCGACGTCCGCGAGCGGGTCCGTCCGGCCCGCGACGTCTTCGGCGTCACGGTCGACGGCGCGTCGGTCACCCGCGGCGGCTCGACAGTACTGAACGTCACAGTCACCAACAACGCAAACGAGACGGTAGACGACATCTCGGGCCAGCTCTTCGCGGACTCGCCGATAAGCGTCACCGACAGCGACGCGTTCGCGAGCGAACTCGGGGCCGGCGAGTCGACGACGCTGAAATTCGAGATCTCCGCCGGGGGCGGCGCACTCGCGAAGGCCTACCCGGTCGAGATCGACTTCCAGTACGACGAGGCCGACGGCGACCGCAAGATCTCTGACACCTACAAGCTGGCCGTCGACGTGACCGAAGACGAGGGTGGCGGCGGGTCGCCGCTCCCGATGGTCCTGGGCGCTGTCCTCGTCGTCGTCGTGGTCCTCGGCGGCATCGTCGCCTACCGTACTTTCGGGTAAATACCAGGAGATGGACTACCAGCGCCTCATCGACTGGACGGACGACAAGATCGTCAACAGGCCGGGGAGCATCATCCTCGTCTTCCTGCTCGTGAGCGCCGTCTTCGCGCTCGGACTGGGCAACATCTCGACGGAGGCCGGCACCCAGCAGTTCACGACCGGGCTCCCGGCCGAACAGGCACTCGAAGACGTCCAGCGGGAGTTTTCACCGAGATTCAGCACGGACACCGGGAGTACACAGCTCATCCAGCACGAGCAGAACGTCCTCTCGAAGCCGAGCATGCTACGGATGTTGCGTGCACAGGAGGCGCTGGCCGAACGCGACGGGTTGCGCGTGACCGGCACGGCGAGTGCAGCGGGTATCGTCGCACAGCGGGTCGACCCGACGGCGCGCACCACCGGGGAACAGATCGACGCCATCGAGGGCGCGACCCCGAGCCAGATCGACGCCGCCGTGCGCGCTGCCGCCCGCGAGAACCCCCAGTTCACCGGCCTCCTGAGTACGGACTTCAACCGCGGGAGTGCCTCGGCGTCGGCGACGATCGGCACCGTCACCCACCAGGTGCCCGGCGGCGTGAGCCAGGGGGCGGGCACCGGTGGGACGAGTCCGCTGACGTCGATACAGACCGAGGCCCAGCACGTCATCGGGCCCGCCGGCGGGAACATCGAGGTGTTCGGCAACGGCCTGTTCGCCCAGGAGTTCAGTTGGGTGATCCTCGACTCGCTACTCATCGTCGTCCCCGCGGCGGTCGTGCTCATCACGCTCTTCCTGGTCGTGGCCTATCGCGATCCCGTCGACCTCGTGCTGGGGGTAACTTCGCTCGGAATGGCGATCGTCTGGACCTTCGGCTTCATGGGCCTGGCGGGGATCGCCTTCAGTCAGATGCTCATCGCGGTGCCGCCGCTGCTGCTCGCCGTCGGCATCGACTTCGGCATTCACGCTATCAACCGCTACCGCGAGGAACGCGAGCGCGACACGTCCATCGGCGAGTCGATGCGGATCACGACCGACCAGTTGCTCGTCGCCTTCTTCATCGTCACTGGGACCACGGTGATCGGCTTCGCCGCCAACTTCAGCAGCGAACTCGCACCTATCCGTGACTTCGGGCTGGTCGCCGCGGTCGGGATCGTCTTTACGTTCTTCATCTTCGGTGTCTTTCTCCCCGCAGCGAAGGTCAAGACCGACCGCCTCCGCGAGCGCTACCCGATCCCGACCATCTCGGAACGCCCGCTGGGCTCCGAGGGGTCGATACTCGGCCGCGTCCTTCAGGGTGGCGTCGTCGTCGCACGATACGCCCCCGTGCTCTTCCTGGTCGTCCTGCTCGTCGGCAGTGCCAGCGCCGGCTACTACGCCCGCGACATCGACACCAGCTTCAGCCAGGAGGATTTCCTCCCGCCCGAGGAGACCTCCGACCTCTTGCTCTCGCTCCCCGAACCGTTCCGCCCCCACGACTACTCCGTCACCGCCCAACTGAACTTCCTCGAAGCGAAGTTCGCCTCGACACAGAGCGACCAGGTGACGCTGTACGTCGAGGGGCCCTTGCAGCGTGACAGCGCACTGGAAGCGATCCATCGAGCGGGCGAGAACCCGCCCGCTACCTTCGTCGAGGAGGGCCGCGTCGCCGACTCGCAGTCTATCGTCACCGTCATCGAGTCCTACAGCGCCCGGGACCCGGAGTTCCGGCGACTCGTCGACCGCAACGACCGCGACGACAACGGGATCCCCGACGACAACCTCGGGGAGGTCTACGACGCGCTGTTTGCCTCTCCGGTGGGTGACCGGGCGCTGAATTACGTCACCGAAGACCGTCGTAGTGCGCGCATCGTCTACTCGGTCGAGGCCGGCAGCGAGCAGTCCGCCGTCGTCGCGGACGCACAGTTCGTCGCCGACCGCTACCGCGACGACGCCACCGCCACCGGCCAGGTCGTCGTCTTCCAGGTCATCTCCGATCTGATCCTCGAATCCGCCATCATCAGCCTCGCCGTCGCGCTCACCGGGGCCTCGCTCTTTCTCATGCTCGTCTACCGGATCTTCGAGGGGTACGCCTCGCTCGGTGTCGCGAACCTCGTCCCCATCCTGGTGACGGTCGCCCTGGTCGCCGGGTCGATGCGCTATCTCGGGATCGCGTTCAACGCCATCACAGCGACGATCCTCGCGATCACGATCGGACTGGGTATCGACTACTCGGTCCACGTCACCCACCGTTTCGCCGACGAGCGCGAACACCACGACCTGACGACCGCACTGGAACGGACGGTCAGGGGAACCGGCGGGGCGCTGCTGGGGAGCATGCTGACGACCGTCTCGGGTATCGGCGTGCTCTCGCTGGCGGTCTTCCCCGCTATCGGCCAGTTCGGCGTCCTCACCGGACTGAGCATCCTCTACGCGTTCCTCGCCTCCGTCGTCGCGCTCCCCTCGACGCTGGTCGTCTGGGACCGCGTCGTCAACCAGTCCGGCTCGATCACCCGGCTGTTCGGCCCTATCCGAGAGACGCCGGGCGACCGGCTGGATGCCGAAGCCGGGGCCGAACCGACACCCGACTGACGACTGTCCCTCGCTTCACCGACGCACGTTCGCTTCGACCGCTCGCACGACCGCCAGGGATACTTTAAGCCATCACACCGGACACCCGGTATGGTTCACGTAGTGGTAATCGGTGCCTACGGGAGCGCCGGGGCGGCGGTCGCGGGCGAACTAGCCGACGAACCCGGTGTCGAACTCACGCTCGTCGACGACGGCGACCCGGGTGGTGGTCTCTGTATTCTCCGTGGTTGTATGCCCTCCAAGGAGGTCCTCTCGGCCGCAGCCCACCGCTTCCAGGCCCGCCACGACGACCGTCTCGTCGGCGGGCTTCCGGCGGTCGACCTCGAACGGACTGTCACGCGCAAGGACGACCACACGCTCGGGTGGGCCGGTCACCGTCGCGAGAGCGTCCACGACCTGGCCGAACACGAGAACGTCGAGTTCGTCCACGACACCGCCCGGTTCGTCGACGACCACACCGTGGCCGCGGGCGGCCGCGAGTTCGAGGCCGATTACGTCGTCGTCGCCACCGGGTCGTCGGTCAACGTCCCTGCCACCCCCGGCATCGACGACGTCGACTACATGACCAGCGCCGACGTCCTCGACGCGACCGATCTCCCCGACTCGGGGATCGTCATGGGTTTCGGGTACATCGGGATGGAACTCGTCCCCTACCTCACGGAAGCGGGCGGGATGGACCTCACTGTCGTCGAACACGACGACCGCCCCATCGACGAGGCCGACCCCGAGTTCGGCGACGCCGCCCTCGCCCTCTACGAGGAGCACTTCGACGTCACGATCCCGACCAACTGCTACGAGCGACGCCTCGAACCCACCGACGACGGCGGTGTTCGTCTCCACGTCGAGTTCGCGGACGGCACCACCGACGCCTACGAGGCCGACCAGCTCTTTCTCTTCACCGGGCGCCGGCCCACACTGGCGGGGCTGGGTCTGGAGCACACGCCCATCGAACCCGACGAGTACACCGGCCAACCGCAGGACTGGGTCAGAGAGACGATGCAGGCCCGCGACGACGACCGGGTCTTCGTCGTCGGCGACGTCAATGGCAAGGAACCCATCCTCCACGTCGCCAAAGAGCAGGGGTTCACGGCCGCCGAGAACATTCTCCGGCACAGTCGGGGCGCCGACCTCCGGGCGTACCGCAACGTCCACCACCACGTCATCTTCTCCGGGCTGGGGGTCTACCCGTTCGCCCGGGTCGGCCACAGCGAGCGGTCGGCCCGTGAGGCCGGCTACGACATCGCAGTCGCCTCCCGCCAGGCCAGCGACGACGGCGTCTTCAAGTCCAAGGACGTCCCCGAGGGGCTGGCGAAACTCGTCGTCGACCGGCAGGACGGGACGGTCCTGGGCTGGCAGGGACTGCACCACCACGCCGACGTGATGGCCAAGACCCTGCAGGTGGTCGTCGAACTCGGGCTGGACGTTCGGGACATCCCCGACCGGGCCTATCACCCGACGACGCCCGAGATTCTCGACGGACTGGTCCGTGACTGTGCCGACGCCGTCGAGGAGTAGCGAGCGTGGGTGCTACGGGTGTGGTCGTCGGAAATCCGGGTGTGACCGTTCCCGGTCGGTCTGCCCACGCCTGGTAGGGGTGTTGTCCATCCACCTCGGCGCGCGCTGTCGAGCGCTTTCATGCGCGAGATGACACCGTGCGAGGGATGAGCATCGCAGGCGAGCGACCGCAGGGAGTGAGTCGAGAAGCGCAAGAGGTTGGGGAGGTATGAGGCAGACAGTCGTGATCGACCTCCCGGTGTCTGTGTGACCGCAGTCATCGCCGTGAGATGGAAGCCCTCGACGCGCTCGCGGTCGCTGAGCGGGATATTCTCGCTCTCCACACCGCCCGCGAGAATAGGGCCCACTCAAGCGACCAGGTGGCTTCGCCCCGCGAGCCCGTCTCGCCCTTCCAGTCCGCCGGAAGAGCTTGCTCTTCCGAGCCCTGTCTCGCTTCGCTCGATAGGACGCCAGGGAAAGTGTCTGTGGGGTCGGCTACCGAACGTTCCACGTCGAGACAGCCTGTGCAACGTGATTTTCCCTGGCGGACTGAAAGGGCGAGGGTCGGTCCCGTGAGTGAAGCGAACGGGACGTCGGGAGAGCTTGCTCTCCCGGAACTGGCGGTGAGCGAAGCGAACGGAGTCGCCTGAGCGGGCCACTATCCGCGCGGGCGGTGCGGAGAGCGCGGATATCTCGCTCAGCGACCGCGAGCGGTCCGAGGGCTTTCATCGCTCACTGGCGAGGGCGGTTGCGGTCGATCTATCTCACACCGAGCGAGACAAAATCTCCCCACTTCTCACTCATTCACTCTGCCGTTCTCGAATCGCGTCGGCGAGGGAATCGGGGTCGTCCAGCTGCTCCAGCACCCGTAGTTCGTCACCCACAGCCACCTCACCCCCCTCGACCACGTCGGCACACACCCCGCCACGCTCCTCGGAAAGCGCCCGAGCAACACCGTCCTCGCCCGCGAGGTCCTCGACGTGGGCACAGGGCGGCCGGCGTCGCGTCCCCTCGAAGACGGCCTCACCGACCGCAAACCGCGCATCGAGCAACTCGACCACGTCGAAATCGGCCACGAGATTCCGCCTGTGGCGCCCGTCCGAGAGGTCGATGCCATACTCCTCGCGAACGTACTCGAGCGCGCCGCTGTCGACGAGTGTGACCTGACAGACGTCGAATGGCGAGTAGTAACCCCGGTCGTGACAGTAGCGATCCCCTCGCAACCCGCCGTCGGCGATAGCCCGAACGCGCTCCCGGGTTTCCATCGGCGCGCTCCCCTCGGGCGCCGTCCAGATCCGCTGTACCGTCGGCATATCCGCCCTCGGGACCCACCGCGCAAAACGATTCCGTCGACGCCGACCGGACCGGTCCGGCCGAATCAACCTGGTTTGACTCGGCCTGCGCTGACCTCCGCAACCTTTCCCTGGCCCAGTCCACCCAATTCGACCCAGTCCAGCCCGGCCCGGATGGCGGACACCTCGAAAGAGATTTCCGGTGGCCCCTCTCCCGCCGAAACGTGTCTCTCGAACGACGGTTCGGTGTGGGTGTACTCGCCCTCGGCGTCGGACAGGGATTTCTCGCCGCGGCGACGCTCCTCGGCCCGGAGAGCGACGGTCTGACCGGGTTGACGATGGCGTTCCTGTCGGTCGCCTCGTTCGCGCTCGCGGGACTCGTCCTCTCCGGGCGACTGCCACTCGACGTCGCGGACGGCCAGCGACGACTGCTCGGCGTCATCGCGACCGCGTCGATAGTCGGTGGCGTCGCCGGGGCGCTCGTGGGCGTGTTCCTCCTGGCCGGACTGTTCCTGGGGTAGGTCGGGTAGAATCGGGTTATTCGGCCAACGATGTCGAAAACTCGATCATAACTATCGGATAGACGGGCGGAACGTCGGAACGATGAGTCACGCCCTCGATGGTCCCGACGACCGAACGCGACGACCACCTCCCGGGCGATCAGTCCGGTCCGAGCCAGTCGCGGCCGACGAATCCCTCGCTCGTCGGGTGGTGACTCGATGCGGACGCTGCTGATCGGTCTCGACGCGGCGTGTCGGCCCGTCCTCGACAGGGTGTTCGCGGCCGACGCCGCGCCGACACTCGCCGCACTGTTCGACGAGAGCGCGAGCGGCGACCTCACCTCTCAGACCCCACCGTGGACGCCGAGCGCGTGGCCGTCGCTGTACACCGGTGTGAACCCCGGCCGACACGGCGTGTTCGGGTTTCTCACCTTCGACGGCTACGACTGGGACGTCGTCAACGCCTCGAACGTCCGGGAGTGGACGCTGTTCGAACTGCTCGATTACCACGGGCTCTCCAGTGTCGTCGTGAACGCACCGGTCACCCACCCACCGCCCGAGATCGACGGGGCGGTCGTCCCCGGCTACACAGCCCCCGAAGACCCCGACTGTCACCCGCCGGGGCTCCTTTCGGAACTGCGAGACGAACTCGGAGCTTACCGCGTCTACGCCGCCGACCGGTCGAGTGGCGGCCCCGACGCTGGCGCCGACCGGTCGAGTGACGGCCCCGACGCTGGCGCCGCTGACCCTGCAATCGACGCATACCGCGAGCTGGTGGCCTCCCGCGGGCGGGCGTTTCGGTATCTCGCCGACCGTTTCGACCCCGAGTTCGGATTCGTCCAGTTCCAGGCGACCGACACCGTCTGCCACGAGCGCCCGGGTGACTGGGGGGCCGTGCGAGCGGTCTACGGTGCGGTCGACGACGCCGTCGAAACCATCCTGGCTGACTGTGCCCCCGACGTCGTGGTCGTCGCGAGCGACCACGGGATCGGCCCGCTCGACGGCTACGGCGTCCGTGTCAACGACTTCCTCCGCGAAGCGGGCTACGTCGAAACCGAAAGCGGCGCCGGTGGGATGCCCTCGTGGGGGGCGGTCGGTCCCGGCGGCCGCACGGACGGGCGACCGGCCGACGGAGCGGGTCCGCTCGCGGCGGCACTCTCGGCGGCCGGACGGGTCGGACTGACCAGTCAGCGGGTCGGCGCTGCGCTCGACCGTGTCGGCCTCCAGGAGGCCGTCCTCGAATACGTCCCGCTCGATCTCGTACGGGCGGCCGCCGAACGTGTCGACTTCCGGGGGTCGCGGGCCTACATGCGCTCGCGGATAGAACTCGGCGTCCGGATCAACCTCGCCGGCCGCGAACCCGACGGCGTCGTCCCCGCCGACGAGTACGAACGGGTCCGGGCGGACCTGACCGACCTGTTCGCGGGGTTCGAGACTCCCGAGGGCGAGCGCGTCTTCGAGACGGTCGCGCCGCGGGAGGCGGTCTTCGACGGGCCATACATCGACCGGGCGCCGGACGTGGTTCTCGTGCCCGCCGACTACGAGCACTACCTCTCGGCGAACATCCGCGGTGACCCACTCGTTCCCGAGCCACGGGAGCCGTGGAATCACAAACGCGAGGGGATCGTCGCGGTGGCCGGCGAAGACGTCGATATCGCTGCCGCAGGAGACACCGTCGACGTCACCGCCGCCAGCAACGCCGCCGCCGGCGACGCCGCCACCAGCGACACTGTCGACACCGCCGCGGCCATCGACGATGCACACCTCCTCGATATCGCGCCGACGGTCCTCGCGAGTCTCGGGGTGCCGGCCGGCGCGCACATGGAGGGAACAGTGCTCTCGCCGGTCGACCCGGTCGGGAGGGTCGAGTACCCCGACTACGAGGCGGGTGGGGCCGTCGAGACGGCGGACCGGACGGTCGAACGACGCCTCTCCCAGCTGGGGTATCTCGAATGAGCGGGTTCGACCCGTTGCTGGGGCTGGGTGGGTTCGGCGAGGTGTCGACCGACGACGTCGGACCGGTCGAACGTGACGGTATCCGGGTGCGACCAGCCGACGAGGACGACCGCGAATCCTGGGACGACTGGGTCGAACGCTCCCCGCAAGGGACCGTCTTCCACCGGCTGGCCGCCCTCGACGTGCAGGCCGAACACTCGGGAACGACGCTCGTGCCCCTGGTGGGCTACAAAGGGGAGGAACCGGTCGGGATATTCCCGGTCTTCGCCGGGTCGAAAGCGGGCATGTCGGCCGCCTTTTCCCCGGCGCCGGGGCTGTGGATCGCCGCGCTCGGGCCGACGCTGTTGCACTTCGAGAAACTGAAGCGACGTCGCGCGGAGAAGCGCCATCGCCGCTTCGTCGACGCCGCGCTCTCGTGGGTCGACGCCGCCGTCGACCCGAAGTACGTCCACGTCAGCGCCGTCCCCGGCTATCCCGACGTCCGGCCGTTCGAGTGGCAGGGGTTCTCGCTGAAACCGCGACACACCTACGTCGTCGACCTCTCCCGGGACCCCGATGCCCTGCTGGAATCGTTCAGCAGTGACGCGCGCCGGAACGTCGACACCGACCGGGACGACTACGAAATCGCGGTCGAGGGCGCGGACGCGGTCGCCCGGGTCGTCGGACAGGTCCGGGGTCGATACGAACAGCAGGGGGAAGTGTTCACGCTCCCGACCGAGGCCGCCGTCGACCTCTATCGGCGACTCCCCGAGGGCGTCGTGCGCCCCTACGTCTGCCGCGTCGACGGCGAGTTCGTCGGGGGGATAGTGGCACTCGCCGACGGCGAGACGGTCCATCGCTGGCAGGGCGGCGTCAAACACGACTGTGACCTGCCCGTCAACGACCTCCTCGACTGGCGGATCATCCGGGAGGGCGCGACCGACGACTTCCGCCGCTACGACATGGAGGGCGCCAACGAACAGCGCCTCTGTGACTACAAGGCGAAGTTCGCGCCCGACGTCGTCCCCTACTACCAGATGGAACGGGGTCACCCCGGCGTCCGCCTCGGCTCGGCGCTCTACACGCACTTTTTCAGGTGAGCGTCGCCCGGGCGACGGGCGAGGGTACACCCACCTGGTCCGGGGTCGCAACCGTTAGGCTTCCTCATCCCAAAAACCGCCCGTGGACGAGACGATCGACTGGTTGCAGAGTCGCCCCTACTACGAGGGCCAGGTCCGCGAGCGCCGGACGATCCCCGGTCACGACGCCACCTACCGGGACGTCGACCTCGACTCGCGCCTGGCGAAGGCGCTCGCCGACGACGGCATCGAGCGACTCTACGCCCACCAGGCCGAGGCCATCGAGGCGACCCGCGACGGGGACGACGTCGTCCTCGCGACACCGACGGCCAGCGGGAAGACGCTGGCCTACACCGTGCCTGCCTTCGAGCGGGCACTCGACGAACGTGCGACCGCCCTCTACGTCGCCCCGCAGGTCGCGCTCATCAACGACCAGGCGGCCACTCTCTCGGAGTACGCCCGCCGGCTCGGGTTCGGGTCTGGCGTGCAGGTCGACGTCTACACCGGCCGCCAGGACCGCTCGGAGAAAGAGGCCATCCGCGAGCGCCAGCCCACACTCTTGCTGACGACACCCGATATGTTGCACTACGGCATCCTGCCCCACGCACACCGGCTCTGGGACTGGTTCTTCGAGCGCCTCGAAACCGTCGTGATAGACGAGGTCCACGAGTACCGCGGCGTCTTCGGCAGCCACGTCTCGCTCGTCTTCCGCCGCCTCTCCCGGATATGCGAGCGCTTCGCCGACGGCGGGCCCGCGACTGCCGACGGCGACCCCGACTGGGTCTGCTGTTCCGCCACGATCGGCAACCCTGTCGACCACGCCGCGACCGTCACCGGCCAGTCCTCCGATTCGTTCGTCGCCGTCGAGGACGACCAGAGCGCCACCGGCCCCACTCACTGGCTGCTGTGGAACCCACCGGAGTACGAGGGCGGAGGGTTCGGCAGCGGTCGCCGTCGCTCCTCCCACGTCGAGACGATGAACCTGTTCGTCGACCTCGTCGACCGCGGGTTCCAGACGGTGGCGTTCACCCGGTCGCGCCAGACCGCCGAACGCTACGCGACCGAGAGCGGTCGTGAGTTGCGCAGTCGCGGGGAGACCGCTCTCTCCCGGAAGATCCACGCCTACCAGGCCGCGCTCACCGACGACCGCCGCGAGCACATCGAGGACGGGCTGAAATCGGGCGACGTGCGCGGCGTCTGGAGTACGAACGCGCTCGAACTCGGTGTCGATATCGGCGGACTCGACGCCGTCTTGCTGGACGGCTATCCCGGTACCAGGATGGCGGCGTTCCAGCAGGGTGGTCGCGCCGGACGGGGGACGGACCCGTCGCTGGTCGCCATGGTCGGCGGCGAGGACCAGCTCGACCAGTACATCATGCGCCACCCCGGCGACTTCTTCGACGAGCCACCCGAACAGGCCGTCTCGAACCCCGAGAACCGGCGGCTGCTCCCCGACCACGTCCGCTCGGCCGCCCGTGAGACGTGGCTCCGGCCCGACGACGACCGGCACTTCGGCGAGCCCTTCCCGGATATCGTCGCCGACCTCACAGAATCGGGGGACCTCGACCGGCGAACCACGGACGCGGGCGTCCGCTGGCTCTCCGACGGGGACGGCAGCCCCCAGCACGAGATGAGTCTCCGGACGGTGGGTGAGCGGGAGGTGCAACTGCGTGATCGTCGGGGTGGCGACGTCGTCGCCACACTGGGATTCGCCGACGCCCTCCGGGACGCCCACCCCGGCGCCGTCTACCACCACCAGGGCCAGGACTTCGAAGTGGTCGACCTCGACCTGCGCCACGATGTCGCCGACCTCGCTCGCGTCGACCCGGACTACTACACGCAGGTGCTTCACGAGAAAGACATCACCGTCGAAACAGACCGTCGCGAGCGCGAACTACCGAATAGAGACGACGTCACTGTCAGGTTCGCCGACGTCACGATGCGCAAGCAGATCACGGGGTTCGAGCGCCGCGACCGCTCCAGCGGCGAGCCCATCGGCCGCGAGTCGCTCGATCTGCCCGAGACAACGCTGGAGACCGAGGCACTGTATTTCACGGTGCCCGATACGCTCCGACACGACATCGAGGCGGCGGGCGACGCCCACGACGCGTTCCCGGGGGCGATCCACGCCGCCGAACACGGCATGATATCACTGTTCCCGCTCTCTTTTCTCTGTGACCGGCGCGATATCGGCGGACTCTCGACGCCGATGCACTCCCACACCGACGAGAGTACGATCTTCGTCTACGACGGCTATCCCGGCGGTGTCGGGCTCAACAGTCGCGCCTACGAGACGGTCACCGACCTGATGGAACGCACTCTCGGGATGATACGGGACTGTCCCTGTGCCGATGGCTGTCCAGCCTGCGTCCAGTCCCCTCACTGCGGGAACGCCAACGACCCCCTGGAGAAAGAACTCGCCGCGGACCTGCTCGCCGCGCTCGTGGAGTGAGCCCGTGGTTCACCGGCTGTCACGACGAGTCTTTTCTGGGAGGGTACCTCACAGCGGATCACCCGCCTATTTCGGACGCGGAACCGAACGGCCGGCTATGAAGACCCGAGACGTCGGAGTCGCGCTCGCGGCCGGCCTGGCCGTCTTCCTGGTCGTCGGGGCGCTCGTGACGGAACTGGCGCTGCCCTACATCGCGTTCTCGCTGTTCGTCGGTATTCCCGTGGGCGCGATCGCCGGCCTCACCGCCACCGCGTTCGTCCTGCTCGGACTCTCCGACGACCTTCCGACGCGCCGACGGCGGGGGGCGATAGCCGTCGGGGCCTTCGGCATCGTCTTCCTGCTCGTGTTCGTCGTCGAGGCGGTGATCCTCTCGACGCAGAACTCGGTCGCGCTGCCCGTCGCCGTCATCGTCGGCGTGTTCGGCGCTATTCTGGCGTTCCTGCAAACCCGTGGGTAGGTACCGGGGATCCGATAGTCGTCGAGTGGCCCCTCTCGGTCGCGTTGCAGACGATTCCGGAACAGTCGACCCGAGAGGTGGAAGCGTTCGAAACGACCGCCGACTTCGGGTAGCGATCGTGGACTCTTGGGCAGTCAGGGCCCCACCTTTTCTACCTCACCCCGGATCGTAGAGACGGGAGAGGACGGACCTCTGACACGACCCCGGGGGTGGGGCGAGACACCGACTTCCCTCTCCCACACGCTCGAACGGCCACGCACTCGAACACGTTCTGTGCTCTCGGACACGTCCGCCTCGCATCTCTGTGGATCCCGGGGCAGTGACTGATCGAACCCGTCACTCCACCCGGAGTCGCTCCAGTACCGGAATCTCCGCGATCCGTTCCTCCGAGAGCGCTTTCCAGTCCACACCCGTCGGTCGGTCGTACGGTGTGTCGGTGTGAGTCGTCCGCTCGGGCGTGACGACGAAATCGAGCGGGACGTCGTGGTCGTCGACCGGGACCGCGTCGTCGACGACCTGACGCTCGTGGACGGTCGTGACGACTGTCGTCGCGTCGTCGACGAACCCCAACTCCGAGAGGACGGCGAACTCCAGGTCGCTGTAGCCCTCGCCCTTGCCGACGCGGGCGCCGTCTTCCGTGACGGCGACGCTCCCGACCAGGACGAGGTCGACGTGGCCGACGGCGTCCGGACCGACCTGGTCGGCGTGGTCGTCGACGCCAGAGACGGTGGCGGCGGCGTCCGGGTCGGCGAGTTCGGCCGGGTCGAGGCGGTAGAAACACCGCTCGTCGCGCAGTCGCGGGACCGCCATGAAGACCGTCTTCCCGGCGTCGAGGGCGGCCCGCCGCGCGGGGAGCTGTGGCGCGTCGGGGTTCGCTTTGAGCGTCTCCGCCGCTCTCCAGGCGTCGAGGTCGCCCAGGCGGTCGGCCGCCGCGTCGGCGCCGGCGAAGTTCGGGATCCGGCCGTGGGGCGGGAACGGGAACCGGGCTGTCCCGCTCGCTTCGAGGTCGTCCCAGACGCGTTCGCGCAGGGCCTGTTTGTCCATACCTCGTCTGGGGGCCGACGGCGCCAAAGGCTCCCTGGTGTGTCCTGCTCGTTCCGACGGGTCGATCTCCAGTTACAGATCGAATAACACGTCGCATCCACGATACGTTCAATAGCTAGGGCCGCGTCTGTCGCGGTATGGACACCACGCGTCGCTATCTCGTCGCCGCGGCGTTCGTCGTCTGCTCCGGGCTGGTGAGTGTCGTCGCCGCGCCGGACCTCCCCGCGGAACTCGTCACGCACTGGAACGCCGCCGGGGAACCCGACGGGACGATGTCGAAGTCTGTCGCGCTCGCGTTGATCCCCGGCCTCTCGATGGTTTTGCTCGGGTTGTTCGTCCTGATCCCGCGGATCGACCCGCTCCGGGCGAACATCGCGGACTTTCGTCGACACTACGACTGGTTTGTCGTCCTCTTTGCCGCGTACATGTTCCTCGTCCACGCGGGGATCGTGGCGTTCAACCTGGGATACGAGTTCGACTTCGTCGCGCTGGTCCTGCTGGGAGTGGCAGGCCTGTTCTACTACGTCGGCGTCCTGTTGGAGCAGGCCGGACGCAACTGGTTCGTCGGTATCCGGACGCCGTGGACGCTCAGCAGCGACGCGGTGTGGGACGCGACCCACGAACTGGGAGCCCGACTGTTCAAGATCTGCGCACTCGCGGCACTCTTCGGTGTTTTTGCGGGCGAATACGCCGTCTACTTCGTCCTCGTCCCGGCGCTGGGAACTGCCGTCATCACGGTCGTCTACTCCTACGTCGTCTACGAACGACTCGACGGGGCGCCCGCGGTCGGGTCGAAGACCCCCGAAGAGTGACCCGGCATCGCCGGCCTCGGCGTCGCGAGCGCCGGGGATCGTGGGCAATCAGCACGTGACTGGCACGGTTGTCGTTGGCAGTCGTTACCGGGAGTAACAGTCTGATACCACGCAGAGAACGTCTCTAAGCCGCGAATACTGTTGTAGGCAGTCGACGCAGAGTGTGATGGCGGGATGCCCGTCACATCGATCGACCATGTATCCGCTCGTGCTCGTCGACTGGACCGCGCTCGACGTATTCGACGCCGACGACGGCGTCGTCGGTGTCTTCGGAACCGTCTCTGACCTCGAACTGCTGCTCTGGGCCCTCGTGCTCGGTGCGGCGACGATGGACATCGTGACCACGACCTACGGCCTCTCGGCCGGGTTCGTCGAGCGCAATCCCGCCATGCGACTGGCCATCGAGGCGCTCGGGCCCGCCGCGCTGGTCCTCGCCAAAGCCGGTGCAGTGGCGCTCGCACTCGGTGTGCGGTACGTCTGGCCCCAGAGCGCGCTCCTCGTACCGATCGCACTCGCCGTCCCCTGGTTGCTTGCCACGGGGATCAGTCTCGCGGTCATCGTCTCTGCCTGATCCGTCCAGCGGGGCCGGCCGGCGCGCTCGTCGGCCGGCACCCGTCCCGTCTCTGGCACCACCGTCCGCGTCCCCGCTCCCCTCCGTCCGGAGCCCGACGCTCCGGCTTGCGGGAAGCGAACCTTTTTTGTGAGAGTCAGACACACCCACGGACGACACGAGTACCCCGTGGGTGGGGGCTCGTGGGGGATGTATGCAAGATATCGACTCGATAGGCGGGTCGTCGATAGCCGATGCGCTGGGCCGGGAGATCGCGTCGGTGACAGACGATGTCGCCACCGTGGAAGTACTGCTGTGGTTGGTCGTCCTCGCGTCGGTCGCGCTGGACGTCTACACCACCCACCTGGGGCTCTCGGCCGGACTCACCGAGGGCAATCCGCTGATGCACCACGCCATCGACGGCTTCGGCATCGGCGCCCTGGTGGTCGCCAAACTGCTCGTCGTCGGGGGTGCACTCGCCGTCCGGGCGCTCCGACCCCGCTACGGCGCCCCGATCGTTCTCGGGCTCGCCGTGCCGTGGGTCGCGACCGTCTTCGTCAACAGCGTGACGCTCGCGATGGCCTGACCTACCGGCCGGTTTCGTTTTCGGCCGCTCCGTCTCACCCCTCTGCTTTCTCAGCCAGCACCGTCCGCTCGAACGAACAGACGAGCGTGTCGTCCCCGGACGCGTCGGCCTCGTCCGCTGGGGATCCTGCCTCGTGACTCCCCAGTTTGAACGCTTCGACGCGCATCGTGACGACGCCGCGCTCGCCATCGCTCGTCTCGCGTTTGTCGGTCACGGTCGACTCGGCGCGGATCGTGTCCCCGTGGAAGACGGGCGCGGGGTGTTCGACGTCCTCGTAGGAGAGGTTCGCGACGATAGTCCCGTCCGTGGTATCGGGAATCGAGAGCCCGACGGCCAGACTCATCGTGTAGAGCCCGTTGACCAGTCGCTCGCCGAACTCCGTATCGGCGGCAAAGTCGGCGTCCAGGTGGAGCGGTTGCTGGTTCATCGTCAGGTCACAGAAGCGCTGGTTGTCGGCTTCGGATATCGTCCGGCGCTTGTCGTGGGCGATGGTCTCTCCCACCACGAACTCCTCGTAGTACTTGCCGGGCATGGCTGTGGTGTCGGCGGGCGCGTGGATAACCGTTCGGCCGTCCGCAGTCCGTCTCACGTGTCGCTCCATCTGGACTCGACAGCGACCGGCAGCGGGTTCAAATCCCCGGGGACCGTGGGTCGGGTATGGCACGCCGGAGCGTCCTGTTCTCGCCGGGGGACCGCCCGGAACTCATGCGCAAGGCACCGACGACCGGCGCCGACGTCGTCGTGTTCGACCTCGAAGACGCCGTCACGCCGGCGAGGAAGGCCGACGCACGAACGGCCGTTCGCGACGTCCTGGCCGACCTCGACGCACCCGACGTGGAGGTGTGCGTACGCGTCTCACCCGCCGGCCGGGGCGCCGCGGCGGACCTCGACGTGGTCCTCGATGGCGTCCAGCCGGACGCGCTCGTGGTCCCGAAAGTCGAGGACGCGGACGACGTCCGGGATCTGGCGGACCTGGCGGCCGAACGCGACGTCGACCGCCCGGTGCTGGCGCTGGTCGAGACTGCTGCGGGGATCCTCCACGCCGAGGACATCGCTGCGGCGGCCCCCACCGACGCGCTCGTCTTCGGCGCAGAGGACCTGGCGGCCGACATCGGCGCGACCCGGTCCGAGGAGGGGATGGAAGTACTCCATGCCCGCGAACACGTCGTTCTCGCCGCGAGTGCGGCCGATGTCGACGCTATCGACACCGTCTACACCGACTTCGAGGACACCGAGGGACTCCGGAGCGAGACCGCCTTCGCACGCGACCTGGGCTACGACGGGAAACTCGCGATCCACCCGGCGCAGGTCGCCTCGATAAACGAGGCGTTCACGCCCGATCCCGAGCGGATCGAGTGGGCACGGCGGGTGTTGGACGCGTACGAAGAGGCCGAGACGGACGGGAAAGCGGTCTTCGCCGTCGACGGCGAGATGATAGACGCCCCACTGGTCGCCCAGGCCGAGCGGATACGCGAACGGGCACGTGCTGCTGGGCTGGACGTCGACTGACAGCGGCGTCCCGAAGACCATAGCCTCGAAAACACGGCCACCATCGTTTTCACGGCGCTGACCCATCGTAGAGGTATGACAGAGGTCAACCCCTTCGAGAGCCTCCAGGAACAGGTCGACGACGCCGCCGCCTATCTGGACGTCGACCCGGGGCAACTGGCCCGGCTGAAACACCCCGAACGCGTCCTGGAGACCAACCTCGCCGTCGAGATGGACGACGGCTCTATCGAAGTGTTCCAGGCCTACCGCTCGCAGTTCAACGGCGCTGTCGGCCCCTACAAGGGCGGGATCCGCTATCACCCGCACGTCGACCGCGACGAGGTCAAGGCCCTCTCGGGCTGGATGGCGTTCAAGTGCGCCGTCGTCGACATCCCCTACGGCGGCGGCAAGGGGGGGATCGCCATCGACCCGGACGCCTACTCGACGAGCGAACTCGAACGGATCACTCGCGCGTTCGCGACGGAACTGCGCCCGTTCGTCGGCGAGAACAAGGACATCCCCGCGCCGGACGTCAACACCGGCCAGCGCGAGATGAACTGGATCAAAGACACCTACGAGACGCTGGAGAACACGACCGAACCCGGGGTCGTCACGGGCAAGGCCATCGACAGCGGCGGTTCTGCGGGTCGTGTCGAGGCCACGGGCCGGTCGGTCATGCTCGCCGCCCGCGAGGCCTTCGCGTACCTGGACCGGGACCTCGACGGCGCGACCGTCGCCGTCCAGGGCTTCGGTAACGTCGGCCGTATCGGCGCCCGCCTGCTGACCGAACAGGGTGCGACCGTCGTCGCCGTCTCGGACTCCTCGGGTGCGGCCTACGACCCCGACGGCCTCGACGTCGAAGCCGTGGCGGCGACGAAAGCCGAGACCGGCGACGTCGTCGACCACGAGGGCATCGAGACGCTCACCAACGAGGAACTGCTCACGCTCGACGTCGACCTCCTCGTCCCGGCGGCGCTCGAAAACGCCGTCGACGCGGAACTGGCCCGCGAGGTTTCGGCCGCGGTGGTCGTCGAGGGTGCCAACGGGCCGCTGACACCCGGTGCCGACGACGTCTTCGCCGAGCGCGATACGGTCGTGGTCCCCGACGTCCTCGCCAACGCCGGCGGCGTCACCGTCTCCTACTTCGAGTGGGTGCAAAACCGCCAGCGCTTCTACTGGTCGGAAGACCGCGTCAACGACGAACTCGAAACCGTGATCGTCGACGCCTTCGACGCACTCACGACCGCCTACGAGGACCGTGACCTCCCCACCTACCGGATCGCCGCCTACGTCGTCGCAATGGGGCGGATCCTGCAAGCGACCGAACAGGCCGGCACCTGGCCCTGAGCGTGGGAGTAGCGGTCATCACGCACGACTCCGAGTCGTCTCGGTAGTCTATCGCTGGATAGCGCGTGTTCTAGAAACGCTCACTCTCCGGAGTGTAGTCGTCACGAGCGGTGGCGCGCGCCGTCGAGCGTTTTATCGTGAGACGGCGCCGCGCGAGGGACGAGCGAGCGACGCCGGAGCGAGCGAGTCGGTTGGGGAGGTGTGTGGCCTGCGGTTGCGGTGTTGTGCTGGCCTGGCGGACTGAAAGGGCGAAGGCCGCTCGCGTTCGTGTAGTCGCCTGCGCGACCACTATCTGAGCGAACGAAGTGAGCGAGGATATGTCGCGCAGCGACCGCGTGCGAGGCCTGACCGGTGGGAGGCGCGACGGAGGAGCGCCTCCAAGAGCGAGCGGGGAACAGCGTGACCCGCGAGCAGGGAAGGCCTCGATGCGAACGGGGAGTGCGCGGCGCTCCGCGCCGCGAAATCGAGGCGGCTCTGCCGCCTCGCGAACGACCCGTGAGCGAGCGGCCCGAGGGCTTTCAACCCACCACGCTAACTGCGGTGCGGTCTCCAGGGCGAGTTTCTTCCAAAACGTTTTCGCACGAAACCAGTGTTACACCCACCCCCTACATGTAACGGCCACAGACAGTCGAAAGGTGGATTGGTAACGGAGTCTGTGATACACCGCCTGATACCCCCGCTGTATGGCACGATAGTTATCCGAATCCGACACCGATAGAACGTATGAGCATCTACGAGCGCGAGACGGTCGTCGCGGCGCCGTTCGAGCGGGTCTGGGAGTTTCACTCCGACGAACGGGGACTGGAGGCGCTGACGCCGGGGTGGATGAATCTCCGCGTCGACTCGACGACCGGTCCCGACGGCGAACCCGACCCCGAGGTCCTCGACGCGGGGGCGGTCGTCGAGTCGTCGGTCCGTCCGTTCGGCGTCGGCCCGCGCCAGCGGTGGGTCTCACACATCGTCGAACGCCGCGAGGAAGACGGGAAAGCGATGTTCCGCGACGTGATGGAGGAGGGGCCGTTTCCCCACTGGGTACACACGCACCGCTTCGAGGAAGTGCCCGGTGGCACGCGGATCACCGACCGCGTCTCGTATCGACTCCCGGGCGGGGCGCTCGGGCGGGCGGCCAGTCCCTTCGGCTGGGTCGGCTTCGAACCGATGTTTCGTCACCGTCACCGGAAGACGAAGGAACTCCTGGAGTGACAGAGCGATCGACGCCTGACCCGTCCAGTTCCTGGAAACGCTGCCTGACGTCCCGGTAGCGAGCTGGGGTGAGCAAGGGCTCGCGTGGTGACGCGAGTGTAACCGAACCCAACACTTAGGCAGGTTCCGGCCACAGGTGAGTCCATGACAGATGTCGCAGTCGTCGGCGGCGGTGCCGCCGGTCTGAGCGCAGCACTGTTCACGGCGAAAAACGACCTCGACACGGTCGTGTTCGACACCGACGGGACGTGGCTCCACAAGGCACACCTGTTCAACTACCTCGGCATCGAAAGCGAGGACGGCTCCGCGTTCGTCGAGGATTCGCGCGAGCAAGTCGAGAGTTTCGGCGCGGACATCCACCAGGGCGAGGAGGTCACCGCCGTGGCCGAGGATGGCGACGGCTTCACCGTGACGACCGACGACGACGAGTACGACGCCGACTACGTGGTCCTGGCGACCGGGGCGAACCGCGACCTCGCCGAGGATATGGGCTGTGCGTTCACCGACGAGGATATCGTCGACGTCGACGTCACGATGGAGACGAGCGTCGCCGACGCCTACGCGACGGGTGCGATGGTCCGCGCCGAGGAGTGGCAGGCGATCATCTCTGCCGGCGACGGCGCCGCCGCCGCGCTGAACATCCTCTCGAAGGAGAAGGGCGAACACTTCCACGACTTCGACGTGCCCGCCGACGCGGAGTAGACAGCCTCGATTTCTCCGATTCCGGTCCTGAACCGTCCGGCCTTGACTCTGACCCCGGCCCTGGCCTCGACCTCGACTCCGGGCCCGACCTCAGCCCCGGTTCCACTGTCTCTCCTCTCGATCCCTCGACCGGTCGGCACATGGGATAGTAGTGAACCGTTACGTTCCGTATCCGGCGTCTACTTACCATCCGACGGCCGGTACGCCGGGTCGATGCGAAATCGCGAACCGGCGGTCGGACTTTTCGGCAGTCCCCGGCCGTGGTTCTGGATAGTCGGAATCCTCTGTTTCGGCGTCGGTGACGTCGTGACCACGAGTGTCGGCCTCGGGGCCGAGCACGTCACCGAGGTCGGACCGCTCGTCAGCGTCGTCGTCGAGCGCTACGACGTCCCCGGACTGGTCGCGCTGAAACTCGCGGTCTTCGGTGCCTGTTATCTGTGCTACCGACGCGTGCCGTCCCCCCAGAACGCCGGGATCCCGCTCGGTCTGGCCGCGTTCGGGACGCTCGTCGTTCTCTGGAACCTGTTCGTCCTGTACTCCCCTGTCTGAACTGTCGGTGCGGGAACGAGCGCCCACGCGCGATTCGGCCCCGTCGATTTCCCCGACCACAAGAGGAAAGACCGGGCTTGCGCTACCCCGGAGCGATGGCCAGCGAGACGCTGACGACCCGACTGGAGACGAGCGTGTCGCCACTGGCCGCGCTTGCGGTCGCCGTCCTCGCCGTCTCGACGAGTGCGATCCTCCTCCGGTTTAGCGGCGCACCGCCGACAGTGGCGGCGTTCTACCGTGTCGTGTTCACTGTGGGGCTGCTCGCGCCGCTGGCGTTTACACGACACGGCGAGCAACTCCGCTCGCTGGGGCGTCGAGACGCACTCGCCGCGGGCGCGGCCGGACTCGCGCTGGCGGCCCACTTCGCAACCTGGTTTCAGTCTGTCGAGTGGACGAGCGTCGCGGCCTCCGTCACCATCGTCCAGTCACAGGCCCTGTTCGTGGCCGTCGGCGGGTGGGCGCTGCTCGGCGAACGACTCGGCGTCCGCAAACTCGGCGGGGTCGCGCTGGCGCTCGTCGGGATGGTCGTCATGTCCGCTGGCGAACTCGCCAGCGGGACGCTGGTCGGCCCCCGGCCCCTCGCTGGCAACGGGCTGGCAGTCGCCGGTGCGGTGATGATGGCCGCCTACGTCCTCGCCGGTCGGTCGATCCGGGGACGGGTCGCGCTCGTCCCCTACGTGACGGTCGTCTACTCGGTCTGTGCGCTCGGTCTCCTCGCAGTCGCGCTCGTCCAGGGTGTCCCCCTCCTGGGGTACGAACCGGTCGAGTGGGGACTCTTTCTCGCGATGGCGGTCGGCCCGGGCGTGTTCGGTCACACGGTACTCAACTGGGCGCTCGAACACGTCGAGTCCGCGGTCGTGAGCGTCTCCTTGCTGGGCGAACCGGTCGCGAGCACGCTGCTGGCGATGGTCCTGCTCGCGGAGATCCCCGGGACGTGGACCGTCGCCGGCGGTGCGGTCGTCCTCGCAGGGATCGGCGTGACTGCACAGAGCCGACAGGTCGAGTGACCGGCCCCGGTGCTTTTCGCCTCGACAGTTTCGTCCACGGAGTTCGGATTCGACGAGCGTCAGGCGGCCGTGTCGACGGACGCTTCGGCGCTGTGGCCGTCGCCTTCGACGCTCGGTCTGTACGCGGGGGACTCGCTCGTTGGCCTGGCGGCGATCGATTCCGACCGGGCCTTGAGCGCCGCGTTCACTGCGTGGAATCCCGACTCGGTGTCCTCGCCGTACAGTCGCACGAGCGGGCGGACGAGGAGGCCACGGAAGGATTCGGACTGGGTGAACCGTGACCGGCCGTCGCCCAGGTCCTCGACCGAGAAGACGTGCTCGCCGTCGAAGAGTCCGCGGACGTAGAGGTGCCCGAGCCACCGGAGTTCCGTCCCGTCGGCCCGGAGCACCGTCGGTCGGAACGTCGGCATCCCCTCTGCAGCGGGGCCGGGCGCGACGACGAGTCGCTCGCCCTCGGCGGCGGTTCCCGTGATCCGGGTTCGCGGGTTCCACTCGGGATAGGACTCGAAGTCCACGAGTACGTCCCACACCGTCTCGGCGGGTGCGTCGATATCGACCGAAGTAACGAGTTCCTTCATACCAGTAGAGACGCGCGCTCAGAGCATAAAGAAGTCTGTGAGCCGTGTGCGCACGGCAGAAGCGGGGAATCGGGTGCGCTGGTCGACAGTCAGTGTGACTACGCCGCGTGTTTCTCGATCTCGCCTTTGAGCGCGGCGGCGTCGAACTCGTGTTCGGGCCGTATCGCGACGAAATCGAGGAACTCGCGGGCCTCCAGCAACTCCTCGGCGTCGTAGACGTCGAGCGCGGCGGCGACGGCGTCGCGGGCGCCGATGATGGGTTCCAGTGCGCCGAGCGCGCAGGCGGTGTCGTACCAGCGGGCGTCGTCGATGGCCTCGTCGCGGACGTTCGTCGCGTCGATGAAGTAGAGTTCGCCGTCGGCGAAGAGGACGTTCTCGCGCTGGAGGTCGCCGTGGGCGAGGTTGGCGTCGTGCATCACCTCCAGTTCGGTGAACAACTCGACGGCGTGGTCGCGCACCTCGTCGGCCGAGAGGTCGTCGAGGGGTCGGAAATCGGGCAGGTACTCGAGCACCATCACCGCGACGTCCTCGTACTCGAAGGCTTCCTTGGGTTCGGGCGCGTTGATGCCCAGCTCACGCATCCGCTCGTTGGCGTCGAGTTCGTGTTCGGCCATCTCGATGGGCGCGTCGAACCGCTCGAAGAACCCCTCGCGGCCACTGGAGAAGGCGCCGAGGTTCCGGCCGGCCGTGAGCAACGCCTGGACGAGCGAGTTCTGTTCGGTGACGACTTTCACGAACAGCTGGTCGTTGACGACGCAGGGGGTCGACAGCCAGTTGTCCGCGTCGAGGAACTCCACGCGTGCCGTCTCGATGTCGTAGCGGTCCATCACCTCGCGTACGACTCCCTCCAGCGTCGGCCAGGGCACTGTCCCACGCATGAGCCGCCTGAACGCCATCCGATCTGTCGGACGCTCCCCACGGGTATAGGCGTTCGGTCGCCAGTCGGCCAACACGGCGCTTTGCGGGCCAGCCGTCGGTCGAGCGTCACCGCCACGCGACGAGTTCGAAGCGGTCGCGCTCCGCGCTGTATCCGACGCCGACCAGCCCGTCCGACCCGGCGACGAGATTCCCCGCGTCGGCCCGCGTTCGCCAGTCCTCGGTGCCGTTGTCCGACCGGGCGGCGACCAGCGATTCCCCGTCCGTCAGGGAGAGTCGGTCGCCGGCGACGATAGGACGCTCGACTCCACCGTCGAGGCCGTACTCGCGCTCCCAGCGCCGGTCACCAGTCGCGACGTCGAGCGCCCGTACCGCGCCCGTCTCGCGCCCGCAGTAGACCCGGGACCCGTCCGTCGCGAGGCTCCGGTAGCCGCCGGTACTGTACCAGACCTGTTCGCCCGCGTCGTCGTACGCGTAGACAGTCTCGTTTGCCCGCCGCACGAGGACGCCGCCGCCGACCGCCACGACGTCGTAGACCGCGAGGGGGCCGTCCCCGCTGTGGTGTTCGACCGTCCTGTTCCAGCGCACGTCGCCGGTCGCGGGGTCGAGCGCGTAGAGTTGCTTGGACGACCCACCGACGTAGAGGTGGTCGGTACCGAGCGCCGGGCGTGCCCCGACGTGCACCGTGGCCGTCGTCGTCCACTCGGTGTCCCCGTCCGGACCCAGCGCGTGGACGGTGTCGTCGGCCACGACGTACGTCCGGTCACCCGCCGGCGTGACGGTCTCGATACCGTCGGGGAAGGTCTGCGTCCGCCGCGCCTCGCCCGTCGCGGGGTCGAGCACGCGGAGGCGCTGGCCTGCCGCGACGAGAATCGCGTCCTCGCCGACGACGGCGTCCTCGGGTTCCGGCACCCCGTCGGTCTCGTCGCTGATCTCGTGGGTCCACAGTTCCTCGCCCGTCGCCGCGTCGAACGCTCTGAACTGCTGTCGGTGGGGGAGGGATAACTGTGGCCCGTACGTGAGTCCGTTCGCGATGTAGACGCGTCCGTCCGCGACGACCGGTGGCCCGAACACCGGGTCGTAATTGTCCGAGACACCGTCGGGTCGCCGCGCACCGGTGCGCCACGCGACCGACGGCGACTCCCCGGAGACCGCTCCGTCGGCGGCGTAGGCGTCGTTCGCCGCGCTCCGGTCGGGAAGCGGCCAGTCCGCGTCGGACCGCGGCGTGACTGCCCCGCCGAGTCGCGGTTCCGGCGTCGCGGTCGTCGTCGGCTCGTCGGTCGCTGTCTCTGTCGGCGTTTCCGTCGGCGTCTCGTTCCGGGTCGCCGTCGCTGTGGGTGTCGGCTCGTTGGTCGTCGTCGAGTCCGGCGGGGTCCCCTCGCCGTCGCTCGCGGGCGTGTCGCTGTCGGTGGCTCCGTTCCCGGGGCACCCCGCCAGCGCGCTCGCGCCGCCGAGGGCGAGTGCCCGGAGATACGCTCGTCTCGACTGGGAGGGCATGCGCGAGGGGGTCGTCTCCTCCCTGGAAGTGTCTTGTGGTCTCGCTGACTGGTCTCCCGCCAGTGCGCTCCGATGTCCGGACCGGCGCCCCCCACCCGCCCCAGTCTTTATTCCGACTGGCGGCAAGAATTGCGCATGGACTTCACCCTCCCCGACGAACACCGGATGATACGGGATTCAGTCCGGGAGTTTTGTGACGAGGAGGTCGCTCCGGTCGCCCAGGAGATCGAAGACGACCACCGCTTTCCCGCCGAAATCTTCGACCAGCTCGCCGACCTGGACGTGATGGGCGTCCCTGTCGACGAGGACTACGGCGGCCTCGGCGGCGACCAGTTGCTGTACGCCCTCGTCACGGAGGAACTGGGGCGTGTCTCGGGTTCGATCGGCCTCTCGTATGCCGCCCACGTCTCGCTGGGCTCGAAACCCATCGAGCTGTTCGGTACCGACGCCCAGAAAGAACGGTGGCTCCGCCCACTCGCGACGGGCGAGCACCTCGGCGCGTGGGCGTTGACCGAACCCGGGTCGGGATCGGACGCCTCGGACATGGACACGACCGCCGTCAGAGAGGGCGATGAGTGGGTGATCAACGGGACGAAACAGTTCATCACGAACGCGAACGTCGCTGGTTCCGTCCTCGTGAAGGCGGTCACCGAACCCGGTGCGGGTTACGACGGCATCTCGACGTTCGTCGTCGACCCCGCGGACGACGGCTTCGAGGTGTCGACGGTCTGGGACAAGATGGGGCTGAACGCCTCCCCGACCTGTGAGATACAGCTGACCGACCTCCGGATCCCCGCGGACCGCCTGCTGGGTGCCGAAGGCGACGGCTGGGACCAGACCAGGAAGACCCTCGACGGCGGGCGCATCTCTATTGCCGCCCTGTCGGTGGGACTCGCACAGGGTGCCTTCGAGGCGGCGCTCTCGTACGCCAAAGAACGCGAGCAGTTCGGCCAGCCGATCGGCGAGTTCGACGCTGTGAGGGACATGCTCGTCGAGATGGACCGGAAGATCGAGCGGGCGCGACTGCTGACCCACAAGGCCGCCGTCGAGTACGACCGCGGCGGCGACGACCTGACGCGCCTGTCCTCGATGGCCAAACTCGACGCCAGCGAGGTCTCCCGCGAGGTGGCCGAGGACGCCGTCCAGGTGCTGGGCGGGTACGGCTACACCACGGACTTCGCGCCACAGCGTTTCTTCCGGGACGCGAAGCTCATGGAGATCGGCGAGGGCACCAGCGAGATCCAGCGGCTGGTGTTGGGGCGGGAACTGGGGCTGTAAGCGGGAGGCTCGTCGCCAGTGGCGGTCTCCGGCGATTGCGACAGCTGGATGGGTGTCACCAGCCGTACCGATGTGATCATCAATCCAGAGTGGCGCGCGCTGTCGAGTGTACCGACCGAAGGGAGGTCACGAGACGAAGCGCGCGAGGGACGAGCAACGCAGGAGCGAAGCGACGAGTAGCACAGTCGGTTGGGGAGGTGTGTGGTCTGCGGTCGCTGTGCTGTGCGGTTTCCTGGTGGATTGAAAGGGCGAGGCCCGCTCGCGTTCATCTAGTCGTCTGAGCGACCCCTATCCGACCGAAGGGAGGATATGTCGCTCAGCGACCGCGAGAGCGAGGCCGACCGGTGGGAGGCGCGACGGAGGAGCGCCTCCAAGAGCGAGCGGGGAACAGCGTGACCCGCGAGCAGGGAGG
>Ga0207718_100457_pt1 | contig 36880 bp, 35 predicted proteins | sample A23M2SouthBayCA_FD_187749 | JGI IMG/M metagenome (GOLD analysis project Ga0207718, IMG submission 187749) | Aerobic enrichment media microbial communities from Eden Landing Ponds, California, USA - A23 M2 (SPAdes) | ecosystem: Environmental > Aquatic > Marine > Unclassified | place: Emeryville... | reverse complement strand
GTCGGAGAGGCCGAGGTCCGAGGCGAAGCGGGGCACGTACTGCTCGGGGTCGGCGGGCTGGATCTCCAGTTTGAGTTCGCGCACCACGTACCGGTAGGTGCGCGCGATCTCGTCCTTGTCGACCCGCGAGACCGCGTCGATCTCGTCGAGGCTACGCGGCGTGCCGGCCTTGCGGGCGGCGGCGTACAGCGAGGCGGTGGCGACGCCCTCGATCGAGCGCCCGGGCAGGAGGTCCTCGTTCAGCGCGCGGCGGTAGATCACCGACGCGGTTTCGCGGACGTTCTCGGGCAAACCGAGCGCCGAGGCCATCCGGTCGATCTCGCCGAGCGCCTGCTTGAGGTTGCGCTCCTTCGAGTCCCGGGTGCGGAACCGTTCGTTCCAGGTGCGGAGGCGCTGCATCTTCTCGCGCTGGCGCGAGGACAGCGTCTTTCCGTAGGCGTCCTTGTCCTGCCAGCCGATGTTCGTCGACAGCCCCTTGTCGTGCATCATCGTCGTCGTCGGGGCGCCGACGCGCGATTTCTCGTCCTTCTCGGCGGCGTCGAAGGCGCGCCACTCGGGGCCGTGGTCGATCTCGTCCTCCTCGACGACGAGCCCGCAGTCCTCGCAGACGGTCTCGCCGTGTTCGGTGTCGGTGGCGAGTTGACCGCCGCACTCGGGGCACGTCGGCGACTCGTCCTCGGTCGCCTCGGTCTCGTCCTCGGTCGTCTCGCTCTCGTCCTCGCGGCGTCTGGTTCTCGTCTCGTCAGGGGAGTAACTTTTTACGCTTTCTGTCATGGTGGGCAGGGTGGGAGAGAAGTGTCTCGATTCGGTCGTTTGCCGACTAATCCAAGTGGACGAACGAACTTAAACCTGGGGCTTTTGATTCTGAAAGTAAATCCAGAAAATAACGGTACGGCAGCGGGACGTTTCGAACCCGTCGTCTGCAAGGCGACACGGTCGCGTTGGAGGTCGACTCAACCCGTGTCCGTATATGAACCTTCCGTTGGCCGACCGGTCGGCCGGTCGCTCGGCCGCGGGAACGGTCGGTGACGGCGACGGGCCGGCGGCCGTGTCGGCGGATCGTCGGCGGACGCCCCGGCTCGCCGGCCACCGCTGGCGGGCACCGAAACCCTTACTCCCGGGCCGGGATTCCCGTCACACATGACCGAGACGGCCGTCGACGCCGAGGAGGTGCGACACGTGGCGGACCTCGCGCGGGTCGACCTCGACGACGACGAGGTGGCGGAGTTCGCCGGGCAGTTCGCGGAGATCCTCTCGTACTTCGACGAACTCGACGAGGTGCCCGAGGTCGAGGCCGAACCCGACCTCGTCAACGTGATGCGGGCGGACGAGGTCCACGACGGACTCACCCAGGAGGAGGCGCTCCGCAACGCCCCCGAGACGGAGGACGGCTACTTCAAGGGGCCGCGGGTGTCGTGAGATGAGCGCCGACCTCAACGCGTTCATCACCGAGGAACGGATCGAAGGCGCCGGCGAGGGGCCGCTCGCGGGGCGAACCGTCGCCGTCAAGGACAACATCTCGACGGCGGACGTCCGCACCACCTGCGGGTCGAAGATGCTCGCCGACTACGTCCCGCCCTACGACGCGACCGTGGTCGAGCGCCTGAAGGCCGCCGGCGCGACCGTCGTCGGCAAGACCAACATGGACGAGTTCGGGATGGGCACGACCACCGAGACCTCCGCGTTCGGGCCCACGCGCAACCCCGTCGACACGGATCGGGTCCCCGGCGGCTCCTCGGGCGGGTCGGCCGCCGCGGTCGCCGCCGGCGACGCCGACCTCGCGCTCGGCACTGACACCGGCGGTTCGATCCGGTGTCCCGCCGCCTTCTGCGGCGTCGTCGGCATCAAGCCCACCTACGGCCTCGTCTCCCGGTACGGCCTCGTCGCCTACGCCAACTCGCTCGAACAGGTCGGCCCCATCGCCCCGAGCGTCCGCGAGGCCGCCGAACTGCTGGAGGTGATCGCCGGCCCCGACGAACACGACGCGACGACCCGCGACGCCGGTGCCGACGCCGGCTACGCCGACGCCGCCGACGGCGACGTCGACGGCCTCTCGGTGGGCGTCCCGACCCAGCTGCTGGAGGGTGCCGACGAGGCGGTCGTCGAGGCGTTCTGGGACGCCGTGGCCGACCTCGAAGCACGGGGCGCCGAGTACCACGAGGTGTCCCTCCCCTCCCTGGAGAAGGCCGTCGCGGCCTACTACGTGATCGCCATGGGCGAGGCGTCCTCGAACCTCGCGCGCTTCGACGGCGTCCGCTACGGCGTCTCGGGCGGCTACGAGGGCAACTGGAACGAGGCGTTCGCCCGCTCCCGCGAGGAGGGCTTCGGCGCCGAGGTCAAGCGGCGCGTCCTCCTCGGGACGTACGCGCTCTCGGCGGGCTACCACGACAAGTACTACGCCAAGGCCCAGGACGCCCGCGCGTGGGTCAAGCGGGACTTCGACGACGCCCTCGACGGGGCCGACGTCCTCGCCTCGCCGACGATGCCTGTCTTGCCATTTGAACTCGGCGAGAGCCTCGACGACCCCCTGCAGATGTACCTCGCCGACGCGAACACCACGCCCGTGAACCTGGCGAACCTCCCCGCCATCTCCGTCCCCGCGGGCGAGGCAGAGGGGCTCCCGGTGGGGCTCCAGCTCATCGGGCCGAAGTTCGGCGAGCGCGAGATCGTCCGGGCCGCGAGCGCGCTGGAGTAGGCGCGGCGACGGCGCGGTGCGCTGTTCGCCGCGATCGGCCGACTGCCCGCGGGTCGGTGCCGGACTCTTTTTAGGTGGCGCGGTCGCAAGCCGCGATAGATGTACATCGTCATCGTCGGCGCAGGCAACATCGGTCGCCCGCTGATCGAGATCGCCACGGTGGGCGGCAACGAGGTCGTCGTCGTCGAGCGCGACGAGACCAAGGCCGAGGCGGCCGCCGCCGATTTCGACTGCCTGGTGCTCGAGGACGACGCGACGGTCAAGGAGACGCTCGTCGACGCGGGCACCGACCGGGCCGACGCCCTCATCTCCACCACCGATCAGGACGCCACGAACATCATGGTGTGCCTGCTCGGCCAGGAACTCGACGTGCCGAACATCGTCTCGGTGGTCCACAACCCCGAGCACATGGGGCTGTTCCGTCGGATCGGGGTCAACACCATCGAGAATCCACAGCGTCTCATCGCCGAGAACCTCTACCGGGCCGTCAAGCGCCCCTCTATCGTCGATTACATGCGCATCGGCGACCGCGCCGAGGTGTTCGAGATCACCGTCGACGAGGGGGCGCCGATCGTCGGCCACACCATCCAGGAGGCCGCAAACGAGGGGTTGATCGAGTCAGACATGCTCGTGGTGGCCCTCGAACGGCAGGGCGTCGACGAGCCGATCACGCCACGCGGGAACACGACGGTCGAGGCGGGCGACTTCCTCACCGTCTACTCGGCCCGCGGCGCGACCCCCGAGGTGACCGACGTGTTCGGCCACTACGAGGACCACGACTGAGCGCATGAGTGCCTCGTCCCCCCGCCCCGGACCGCCGGCTCGTCACCTGACGACGCCACCCGCGTTCGGTCGGATCACCGCGTCCCGTCATCGACGACCGCCGGCGCCCGCTCGCGGAGGGGGCGCCTGATGCGGCCATCGCGGACGGTCGCGGGGTGGCCCGCGGACCTCGCGACGATCGGCCGCGACGTCGGCTCGCTGCTCGCCATGGAGGGTGCGCTGATGGGCGTCAGCCTCGGCGTCGCTCTCGTCGCGCGTGAGTGGTACCCGGCCGCGGCGTTCCTGCTGGCCGCGGTACTGACCGCCGCCGTCGGCCTCGGCGCGCGTCGCGCGTTCGCCGAGGCGCCCGACCCGCGGATGAAACACGGGATGGTCATCGCCGCCGCCGGCTGGTTCGGCACGGCGCTGTTCGGCGCGCTGCCGTTCCTGCTCGCGGCCCACCTGACGCCGCCGGCGGTCGCGGCGAGCTACGTCCCCTCCGGCGCCGAGTACACCTCCAGCCTGCTGTACTTCCGCGACCCCCTGCACGCGCTGTTCGAGTCGATGTCCGGGTGGACCGGGTCGGGACTGACGATGGCGGTCCACGAGCCCTCGCTCCCGCGGGCGCTCCAGTGGTGGCGCTCGCTGATCCAGTGGGTCGGCGGCGTCGGCGTGATCGTCCTCACGGTGTCGATCCTCGCCCGTCCGGGCTCCGGGTCGTACGCGCTGTATCGGAGCGAGGCGAGGGAGGAGAAGATCCACCCGAGCGTCGTTTCGACGGTCCGGACGGTGTGGACGATCTTCCTCGGCTACACGCTGCTGGCAGTCGTCGTGCTGTTCGTGGCCATCTCGCTCACGCCCTACGGCGCCTCGCTGCCGACGTGGGAGGTGGCCTGGCAGGCGCTCAACCACGCAATGACCGGGCTCTCGACCGGCGGGTTCTCCGTCACCGACGACTCGATCGCCACCTACGGCTCCCCGCTGATCGAGAGCGTCCTCCTGCCGGTCATGACCCTCGGTGCCATCGCCTTCCCCATCCACTACGCGGTGCTGCGCGACCGCGATCTCGGCCCCCTGCTCTCCGATCTCCAGAGCCGCTGGCTGTTCGCCCTCCTGGGGGTGGGGGTCGTGGTCCTCTCGCTCCAGAATCTTCTCGCGCTCCCCTCGACGCCCGGGGCCTTCACCGGCCCGAACTGGCTCGGACTCGGGGCGCTCGTGGGAGATCCTATCTCCGACGCGTTGCGGGACTCACTGTTCCAGTTCGTGAGCGCGCTCACCTGTACCGGGTTCCAGTCGGCGCCGATCGGTCGCTGGAGCGCGGGCGGGAAACTCGTCATCGCCGGCGCGATGACCCTCGGCGGCGCCGCCGGATCGACCGTCGGCGGGATCAAGATCATTCGGGGGTACACCATCTCCCGGGGCATCCAGTGGCAGTTCCGCCGCGTGTTTCTTCCGTCGAGCGCGGTCGTGAGCATCGACATCGGCGACCGCCACCTCAACCGCGGGGAGATGGAACGCGAGTTCAGCGAGGCCGCCATCGTGTCGCTCCTGTGGATCCTGCTGCTCGTCGCCTCCAGCCTCGTGCTCGTCAACGTCGCCGGCCCCGAGTTCACCCTCGCGGACGCGCTGTTCGAGGTGGCGAGCGCTCAGGGCAACGTCGGGCTCTCGGCGGGCATCACGGGACCGACCATGTCGCCGCTCGCCGAGTCGATGTTCATCCTCAACATGTGGATCGGCCGCCTGGAGATCATCCCGGTGCTCGTCTTCCTCCGGTCGGCGCTGTACGGCCTGGAGCCGTAGGGCACCGGTCGACGTAGTGTCGGTGTTCGTGGCGTCGGTGTTCGTCGGTGGGTGTTCGTCGCGCCGACGCAGCCCCAAGCCGTCGCTCCGCCCCGGCGCGAGGGCGACGGCGCTACCGTCGCCAGTACTCCGGCGTCAGGACGACCAGCACCGGCAGGATCTCCAGCCGGCCGATCCACATCAGGCCGACCATGAACAGCTTGGCGAGGTCCGAGAACTCCAGGTACGACCCCATGGGCCCGACGGCGCCGAAGCCGGGGCCGACGTTGCCGAGGGTGGCCGCCACGGCGCTCATCGTCTCCAGGACCGACAGCGACCCGCCGGTGCGGACGCCGTCGAGGAACAGGAGCCCGGTCGCGACGAAGAACAGGACGAGGTACAGGAGCGTGAAGGCGTAGATCCCGCGGATCGCCCGCTCGTCGACGGGGCGGCCGCCGAGACGGACGGGGCGGATCGCCTCGGGGTGGGCGGTCGTGAACAGTTCCCGGCGAATCGACTTGACGATCACGTACCAGCGGACGATCTTGATCGATCCACCGGTCGACCCGGCCGAGCCGCCGAGGAACATCGCGAACAGCAGCGTGTACTGGAGCGCGGGGCTCCAGGCGTTGAAGTCCGTGTTGGCGTACCCGGTGGTGGTGACGATCGAGACGACCTGGAAGATCGCGTGGCGCAGGGCGGGCTCGATCTGCATCACGATCGCGTCTCGAACCCCCTCCAGGTAGGCGGCGTCGTACGTCTCGCCGGCGGGCGCCACCTCGACCAGTCCCGCGCCGAGGAACAGCACCAGGGCGATGAGGGCGGCGAGCACGCCCATGATCCCGGCGTACGTGCGGAACTCGGCGTCCACCCAGAGGCGCTCGGGGTCGCCCGTCAGCGCGTGCCAGAACAGGGCGAAGTTCGTCCCGGCCGCGACCATGAAGGGGATGATGACCCACTGGACGGCCGCGGAGAACGCCTCGATCGACCGCGCCTCCGGCGAGAACCCGCCCGTCGGCATCGTCGTCAGCCCGTGGGCGACCGCGTTGTACACGTCCATGTTCGGGGCGAGCCCGCCGGCGTGCAGGCCCAGGAGGAGGAGGATCTCCAGGGCGGTGAAGCCGAGGTAGGCCCCCCACAGCGCGCGGGCGGTCTCGGCGATCCGCGGGGTGAGCTTCTCGATGCCCGGTCCCGGCGCCTCGGCGTCCATCAGCTGGGCGCCCCCCACGGAGAGCTGGGGCAGGATCGCCACCGCGAGGACGACGATCCCCATCCCGCCGAGCCACTGGGTGAGCTGGCGCCACAGCATGATCCCCCGGGTGTGCGTCTCGAACGAGATGTCCCCCAGCACCGTGGCCCCGGTCGTCGTAAAGCCGCTCATCGACTCGAACAGCGCGTTCGCCGGGTTCGAGAGCGTCGAATTCGGGTGGATCGGCGCGACCAGGCCCGGTAGCCCGTGGGCCTCGACGAGGTACGGAATGGCGCCGACGACCGCGACCGCGAGCCACGTCAGCGCCACCATCAGGAACCCCTCTCGGGCGCCGATGTCCGGGTCGGGGGAGAGCCGTTCGAGACCGGCCCCCAGCGCGACCGTCACGGCGATCGTCACCACGAACGGGACCACCGTCTCCCCGTAGGCCAGCGCCACGAGCAGCGGGAGGGCGAGGGGCACCGCGAGGTACTTGCAGACGGTGCCGAGCAGGCTCAGGCTGGCGCGGTAGTCGACCCGGATGCGCATCCGCCGGGGGAACACGCGTCGCACGCATTAACGTACCGAAGCGTCGCGGAACGTGTCACTGCCCCCCACCCGCACACACCGCGTCGCTTACGCGCCCGCACACATCGCGCCGCTCACGCGCCCGCACACACCGCGTCGAGTACCTTCCGCTGGGCCGCCCGCAGGTGTTCGGTGAACGTCGACGGCGCGACGCCGAGTTCCGCGGCGACCTCGCGCCCGGTCGCGCCCCGCGGTCGCTCGAAGTACCCGCGCTCGTGGGCGGTTTTGAGCGCCGCGAACTGCCGGTCGGTCAGCCGCGTGCGGTCGACCGCGGCGAGGTCCCGACTCCCGCGCTCCCCGGGACGGCCCTCGATCACCCGCCGGAGTTCGACGCGGTAGCGAGCCTGGAGCGCCCGCGCGACGCTCCCGAGCGTCTCCCGATCCGGCGGGTGGAGGGTCAACAGGAGCCGACCCTCCGCGGCGGTCGCCTGGACCGGGACCCCGTGGGACTCGACGATCTCGCACGGGCATCCCACGCCGGCCGGCCGCTCGAACCGATAGACGTCCCGCTCGTCGTAGCGCACGATCCGCTCCGGGTCGACGTCGACTGCGGGGCCGGTCGCGTCCCCCGTCCCCCTCCCGCCGCCGCGCTCCCCGGCCGCCCGCTGCTTCGCCTCCCCGGCCGTCCGCTGCTTCGCCTCGCCCGTCGCCCCGACCGGCGCCGGCGAGTGGACGAACTCCTCGACCACCGTCTCGTCGACCCGCGCGCGGGAGACGGACTCGATCCGCCCGTCGTCGGCCGCCGCCGCGACCGGACACGCCCCGGCGCAGTCGATCACCAACTCCGCGTGGAGACCCTCGTTCACGTCCCGGAGTTCCCGGAGCGGCGGAAAAGGATTGCTCCCCCGATATCAGCCCTGATACCCGCACGCGCCGGATCGCCGTTAGTATATAAGTCTCCCACGCTATCGGGGCTTCACGTTCAGATGGGTTCATCGGCTGGTGAGAGATACGAGCGGGCACCCCTCACCCCGTCGAAACACATGTCATCGGACTTTCACCCACCTTCGACTGGATCGGCTCCGACTCCCGGATCGCTCGACGGCGACGCGCTGCTCGACGCGCTCGGCATCGACGCGGACGACTGGCGACGGCGCAAGTCGTTCGCCCGGTTCGACGAGGCGGACGCGGCGCGCGTCGAGGAACTTTCCCCGGCCATCGACGACGTGGCCGACGACGTCGTCGACGAGTTCTACGACCACCTGCTTGACGCCCCCGAGGCGTCCGCAATCATCGACGCCTCGCCCAAGGGGGTCGACGCGCTCAAGGAAACCCAGACCACTTACCTCCGGGAACTGACCGACGGCGAGTACGGCCTCGACTACGCCGCGCGGCGCGCGAGGGTCGGCAAGATCCACGACATGATCGACGTCAGTCCCGACCTCTACCTCGGTGCCTTCACCATCTACTACGAGATGCTGCTGGAGGCCATCGGCGAGGAGGCCGTCGAGGAGCACGCCGGATCGGGCGACGCGGAGGCCGTCCAGGCCGCCGTCGACGACGTGATCCAGCGCTCCCTGTCGGTGCTGAAACTGCTCTCGCTGGACCAGCAGGTGGTGATGGAGACGTACGTCTGCTCCTACGCCAGTCGGCTGGAGCGGGTGATGGACGAGCGTCGTCAGCTAGCCAGCGAGGTGGAGTCGCGGGTCGAACAGCCCGTCGAGGACCTGCTCGACTCCGCCGAGGACGTCGCCGACCGGGCGGGCGACATCCACGACAGCGCGGACGCGCTCTCCGAGCAGGCGGGGGTCGTCACCGACGAGGTGGCGAACCTCAGCGCGACCGTCGAGGAGGTAGCCGCGACCGCGGACCAGGTCGAGTCGACCGCCCAGGAGGCCGCGGACCTCGCCGACGCCGGGCGCGAGTCGGCCGACCGGGCCGTCGACGTGATGACGGAGGCCGGCGACGCCGCCGACACCGTCACCGAGGACGTCCACTCCCTCCAGGAGCGCGTCGACCACATCGACGAGGTGGTCGAGGTGATCGACGGGATCGCCGACCAGACGAACCTGCTGGCGCTGAACGCCTCGATCGAGGCGGCCCGCGCGGGCCAGGCGGGCGACGGCTTCGCCGTCGTCGCCGACGAGGTGAAGTCCCTCGCCGAACAGGCCGGCGAGCAGGCGACCCAGATCGAGGAGACCGTCGCGGCGATCCAGGCCGAGGCCGACGACACGGTCGACAGCCTCGACCGGACGACCGACCAGGTCGACGCCGGCCTCGCGGAGGTCGAGGCGGCGCGCGATCACCTGCGGGACATCGCCGAGGCCGTCGCCGAGGCGGCCCAGGGCGTCGCCAGCGTCGCCGAGGCGACCGACCAGCAGGCCGAGTCGACCGAGGCCGTGGCCACGATGGCCGACGAGGCCGCCGAGACCGCCCGCACGGTCGCTGCGAACGTCTCCGAGGTGGCGGCGGCGAACGAGCAGCAGACCGAGCGCGTCGAGGAGATCAGGGCGGCGACCCGGCGGCTCACCGACGATTGAAAACCGGGGTGGCGGACGCTACAGGTTCCGCTCAGAGGCTCGCAGTCACCTGATCGACGACCTTCGCGTCGACGAAGACGACCACGTGGTCGCCGGGTTCGATCACGGTGTCCCCGCGGGGGTGGATGAACTCGCCGCCGCGGGTGATCGCCCCGATGACGACGCCCGTGGGAAGGGCCGGCACCGACTCGCGGATCGCGCGGCCCGACAGCACCGAGTCGCCGTCGACCTCGATCTCCAGGACCTCGGCCTTGTCGCTCTCGATGAGCGCGACGTTCTCGGCGCCGCCCTCGCGGGTGAAGCGCGTGATCTCCTCGGCGACCACCTCGCGGGGCGAGACGCCGACGTCGACGCCGACGGCCTCGAACAGTTCGACGTACTCCGTGGTGTCGATCACGGCGACCGTCCGCTCGACGCCGAGTCGTTTGGCGAGCAGCGAGACGAGGAGGTTCTTCTCGTCGGAGTCGAGCGCGGCGACGAGCACGTCCGCGTCGCCGACGTGCTGGCGTTCGAGGAAGCCCATGTCGGTCGCGTCGGACTCCATGACGAAGGAGTCGGGCAGCGCCTCGGCCAGTTCGCGGGCGCGGACGCCGTCGCGCTCGACCACCCGCGGGGTGAACTCCTGTTCCTCCAAGAGGCGCGCGACCTGATAGCCGATCTCCGAGCCGCCGACCACGACGACCTCCTCGGCGGTCCCCACCGATTCGCTCGGCGCGACGCTCCGGGCGAACGACTGGACGCTCTTGGGGCTGCCGATGACGACGACGCGGTCGCCGGGGTTGATGACGGTCTCCCCGGAGGGGATCTCGACCGAGCCGTTTCGGAGGATCGCCGCGAACGTCAGCGAGTCGAAGCGGTCGGCCTCCCGAACCGTCTGGTCGGCGACCGGCGACCCCTCGTCGATCTCGAACTCCGCCATCTGGACGCGGCCGTCGGCGAAGGGGTCGACGTCCCTGGCCGCCGGGAGGCCGATCACGCGGACGATCGACTCCGCGGCGAGCAGGTTCGTACAGACCATGAAGTCGACGCCGAAGGCCGTCTCCGCGCGCTGCCACGTCCGGAGGTACTCGGTGTTCTTCACCCGGGCGATGGTGAACGCGTCGCAGACCGCCTTGGTTGTCGCACAGACGACGATGTTGGTCTCGTCGTCGTCGGTGGAGGCGATCACCATGTCCGCCTGCTCGATGCCGGCCTCCTCCAGCGTCGAGACGGCGGTGCCGTCGCCCTGCACCGCCAGGACGTCGAGCGAGTAGGTCAGCTCCTGGGTGCGCTCGGGGTCGCAGTCGATCACCACGACCTCGTGGGTGCCGTCCAGGTCGGCGGCGATGCTCGACCCGACCTGTCCGGCGCCGACGATGATCACCCGCACGATCGGACCCCCGGTACGTTCATCTCTGGGTCCGACCGTCTCGGCCCGAGGGCTATTGCTCTTACGTTCGGTCCCGCTCGGCGTCGCACCCGCAGTCGGCGTCGCGCCCGCAGTCGGCGTCGTTCCCGTGGTGGGTTCGCTCGACTTAGACCGAGTCCGGTCGCTCGTTGATCACCAGTTCGACCGGGCGCTCTCGGCCCTCGATGTCGGCCACGATGCGCTCGACGATGCGCTCGGCCTCCTCGAGGACGACCGGCTTGACCTTCGAGACGACCCAGCCGAGGGAGACGAACGCCGGCAGCGAGATCGCGCCCTCGTCCACCGTGTGGGGGTCGAACTCGATCTCCAGGAACACCCGGCAGGCGACGTCGGCGTCCCCGGGCGCGTCCGCCGGCAGGTCGTCGAGGGGTTCGACGCGCCACCGGCCGGTCGCGTCGATGTGCTTGACGAGGCGCCAGTCGATGCGCTCGGGCGGGTCGATCGCCGTCACCTCCGAGCGGGCCGTGTAGGTGAGTTTCCACCACTCGAAGCGCAGGTCGTAGCGCGTGCCGGGGCCGCCGTCGCCGCGCTGGCCGACGCGGGTCAGATGCTTCGAGTAGTTGGCGTACCGTGGGAAGTCGACGAGGAAGTCGTACACGTCCTCGGGTGGCAGGTAGACGACCGTGCTGACGGCGATCTCGTCCACGCCCCCGGCTACGGCGCGGCCCGGTAAAGCGTTGGTGGCGGCGCGGATCGCCCGCGGTCGCCGGTGTCACCAGAGCCATAGTCCCCCGCCACGGATGGTCGGCCATGACCGACGCATCCGAGTCGCGACCGCGAGAGGTGCTGGTGATCGGCGGCGGCGTGGCCGGCCTGACGGCGGCGCTGTACACCGAGCGCGCCGGCCTGGACACGGTGGTCGTCACCGACGGCGAGTCGATCCTGCGGCGCAACGCACACCTGGAGAACGTGCCGGGGTTCCCGGCCGGCGTCAACTCCGCGACCTTCCTCGACATGCTGGCGGCCCAGGCGACGCGTAACGGCGTCGACCTGGTCGAGGGGACGGTCGTCGAACTGGGCCGCGCGGCGGGCGGCGGCGCTGCCGAGCCCGCCGAGGCAGACGACGGCGAGGACGACGGTACCCCGGGCTTCGAGGCCACCCTCGACGCCGGCGACGCGATCCGCGCCGACCGGGTGATCGCCGCCTCGTGGTCCGACACCGGCTACCTGGAGGGTCTGGGCGTCGACCTCCGCGACGCCGGCAGCAAGCAGTACGTGCAGGTCGACGGCAGCGGGCGGACGACCGTCGACGGCCTGTACGCCGCCGGCCGCCTCGCGGAGATGTACCACCAGGCGGTCGTCGCCGCGGGCCACGGCGCGCAGGTGGGCATCACGCTGATCCACGACGCCGACGTCCCGTACTACCACGACTGGGTCGCCCCCGAGGGCTACTTCACCGACCGGGGCCGGGAGGTGCCGCCCGGCTGCGAGGAGATCGACGAGACCGAGCGCCGCGCCCGCGAGCGCGAGTCGATGGCGGCGATGCGGGAGTACTTCGCCGAACCGCACCCCGAGCGCCAGCGCACCCACCCGAGCCTCACCGACGACCCGGAGAACCGACTCCCCGAGGCCGACGACTGACCGTCCCGATCGTCGGTCGGTACAGGGCGCATGTGTAGCGTACCTAGATGCCAGTTAGAACGGGGGGACCGCGCGAGGTATGCGCGCACCACGACCGACGTGCCGTCAATACCCGCCGCCACCGCCATCAGCGTCCTGACAGGGAAGGGACCCGTCGTAGGAAACGCCGCCGACGACCACCACACCGCACATTGAGCTCTCCCCGTGGACGGTGCAGTAGTACTCGTAAGCGCCTTCGCTGTCGAAAGTGTGGGTCGTCGACTGGCCGTTCGACAACGTTTCTTGGAAGTCCCAGGCGGCTGCGTCGTCGGAGAACTGGGCGGCCGTCACGTCGTGCTGGAAGTCGTCCTCGTTGACCCACTCGACTGTCCCACCCACATCAACCTTAACCTGCACAGGGTCGAAGGCAGTGTTCGCCATCTCGACTGTCGTGGGGCCACTCCCTCCGTCGCTACTATCGCTCCCGTCGCTTCCACTACCGTCACCGCCCCCACTGCCCGTACAGCCGGCGAGCGCGGTCGTTGCTAGGGCTGCAAGGGCGGTCACGAATCGTCTACGTTGCATGAAAGAGAATACCTATCAGGGTTCGAAAAAACTTCCCCCAATTCGATCCCAAATCGGTTAGCACGGGGGTCTCGGGAGAGGTCTCCGACCTGGTCACTGGGGACACGTCGAATTCCGGGACGCGGCCGACAGCGACAGCGCAACTCGATCTTCGTCCGGTAGCCGGAAATCGCTGCCCCTTAGACGAACCCTGTGGCTTCAGATCGGGTTTGACGAAAGTGGTGGTGTTTGACCCCAGTCGGTGATAGGTTTCAGGGACCGTGCTGCACAGAGTGCACGAGTCGTACAGGACAGTCGCTGGGGCCCCAGAATCAGCAGTCGGACCGAGCGGCTGTTTCACCGCCGGACGTGGCCGATGAGAGGATTCGTTGGGACTGGCACCCGGGGTAGCCAGTCGAGGAGAAGGAAGACGGGGACACCCGGCCGTGGAAGCGACCTTTTTCACCTCCCGCCGCCCACGGGCGGACGAATGCTGGAGGGAGTCAACGTCGCGCTCGGGGTCAGCGGGAGCATCGCGGCAGTGAAGGTGGTCGAACTCGCCCACGAACTCCGCCGCAGGGGGGCGGCGGTGCGGGGCGTGATGACCGACAGCGCGCGCGGGATCGTCCACCCCTGGGCCGTCGAGTTCGCCACCGAGAACGACGTCGTCACCGAGATCACGGGCGCGGTCGAGCACGTCGAACTCTGCGGGCGCGAGGGCTGGGCGGACGTGCTCCTGTGCGCGCCGGCGACCGCCAACACGGTGGGGAAGATCGCCGCGGCCGTCGACGACACGCCGGTCACGACCTGCGCCACGACCGCGCTGGGCGCCGGCGTGCCGGTCGTGATCGCCCCCGCGATGCACGAGCCGATGTACGACCACCCGGGCGTGGCGGAGGCCATCGACCGGGTGCGGGAGTGGGGCGTCGACTTCGTCGACCCCCGACTGGAGGAGGGGAAGGCGAAGATCGCCACCGAGGCGGCCATCGTCACGGGGGTCGCCCGGGCCACCGGCCCCCGGACGCTCGCGGGCCGGCACGTCGTCGTCACGAGCGGCGCGACCAGCGAGGCCATCGACCCCGTCCGGGTCATCACCAATCGCGCCTCGGGCAAGACCGGCCGCGCGGTCGCCCGCGCCTGCCACGTCCGCGGCGCGGACGTCACGCTCGTCCACGACGGCCCGGACGTCCACTACGCCGACGTGGTGCGCGTCGAGTCCGCGAGCGAGATGCTCGCGGCCTGCGAGGCCGCCTGCGCGGACGCCGACGCGCTGGTGTCGGCGGCGGCCATCGGGGACTTCACCGTCGACGCGGCCGCCGAGAAGATCCGGTCGGGCGAGCCGCGAACCCTGGAACTCGAACCGACGCCGAAGCTCATCGACTCGATCCGCGAGGCGAACCCCGACCTGCCCATCGTCGGCTTCAAGGCCGAGACCTCGGGCGACGACGAGGCGATGATCGAGGAGGCCCGGCGCATCCGGGACCGGGCCGACCTCGCCTTCGTCGTCGCCAACGACGCGTCAGTGATGGGCGACGACGAGACCCGCGCGCTCCTCGTGGGCGACGACGACGCGACCGAGGTGGTCGGCTCGAAGGGGGCCCTCGGCGCCCGGATCGCGGACGAACTGGCTGCGGAACTGGGCGCCTGACCCCCGTCAGTCCGCGTCGGTCGACTCCTCGCCCTCGCCGTCCGCGATCCGCGAGCCGTCGCCTTCCGTCGGCCACTCGACGTCCTCGGTGAAGGGAACGCCCATCCGCTGGGCCGCCCGGGAGATCATGTGCGCGCCGGTGGGCGCGGTGAGGAACAGGACCCCGAGCGTGACCAGCGCCATCAGGCCGTCGCCGCCGGGACCGTAGAAGACGAACCCGCCCAGCGCGATCATCCCGGCGCCGAGCGTCGTCGCCTTCGAGGTGGCGTGCATCCGGTTGTACACCGTCGGCAGCCGGATGAGCCCGACGGTGCCGACGAGCAGGAAGAACGTCCCCACGACGACCAGCAGGCCGACCAGCGCGGCCCGGAGCGGGCCGACGTCCGGCGCGCCGCCGCCGGCGGCCGCGAGCGGGACGAGGGCGCCGGTCGGAAGCGACCCGAGCGCCGCGGCGGCGGATTCGACCCCCGTCATTCGATGATGTCCCCCTCCGTCACGAAGCGCGCGACGGTGATGGTGCTGATGAAGCCGATGATGGCTAGCACGAGCGACACGTCGATGAAAAAGCCCTGGAGCGACAGCATCGCGAAGAGCAGGGCGACGGCGACGACGTTCGTCCCGATGGTGTCGAGGGCGACGACCCGGTCGGGCGTCGTCGGGCCGCGGATGACGCGGTAGCCGGCGACGAGCGTCGCCAGCGCGGCCACCACCAGCGCGACGTCGAGCAGGGTCGCCAGGGTCGCGGGCAGTTCACTCGCCATCGGCCACCTCCTCGGCGCCGGCCGGGTCGGCCGGTGCGGCGGGCGTCCGGGCCCCCTCGACGATCCGGCCGCCGTCGACGACCCGCCCGCCGTCGCTCCGGACCTGGGGCACCGGGTCGCCGGGCTTGAGTTCCTCGTCGAAGATCACGAGCGCGTACTCCTCCCAGGTGCGGATCGGGTCGAGCACGGCGTCGACGTCGCTGCCGTCGATGCTGTGCACGTAGAGCGTGTTCCGGTCGGGGTCGTAGTCCATGGTGAGCGTGCCGGGGGTGAGGGTGATGCTGTTGGCGATGGTGGTGATGGCGAGCGGCGTCCGCACCCGCAGGGGCACCTCGACGACCGCCGGGTCGATCGGCATCGACGGGGCCAGCACCCGGTAGGTCACGTCGACGTTGGCGACGACGAGATCCCGCAGGAAGACGGCGACGTACAGCAGCACGGAGGGCGCCACCCGCGCGGTTCGCGAGACGGCCGTCTCCTCGGCGTAGAAGCGCCGAACAGCGTAGGCGACCGGCATCCCCACCAGGAGGCCGATGACGAACTCCTCGGCAAGGCGCACCGGGGTCAGGTCCACGCCGCGGACGAACAGCCACAGCAGCGCGAGCAGGACGCCCGTGACGGGCCAGCGCCGGGTCAATGACCCACCTCCAGGGCCGCCGCGGTGCCCGGATCGACGGCGTCGACGTAGGCGCCCGTGTCGAGGGCGGCGCGCGCGGCGGCCTCGGCGGCGCCGAACAGCGCCTCGAAGCCGATCCCGAAGCCGACGATGGCGAGCGCCAGCGCCGCGATCACGACCACCTGCCCTGCGAGTTCGGCCTCGCGAACCGTCGAGACGGGGATCATGCCGGGGTGGCTGCCGGGCGCGGCGCCGTCGTCGACGGAGGCCCCCCCGTCGGCGCGGTCGGGCCGCTCGCCCCCGTCGGCGACCGCCTCGCCCACGCCGGGTTCGCGGGGCGTCCACCGCGCCGGGAGGGCGGCCCCCACGACGTCGGTCGGCGCCCCCCAGAAGACGGCGTTCCAGGCGCGGGTGAAGTAGGCGATGGTGAACACGGCGCCCACGAGCGCGAGTGCGATGGCGGCCCCCGCGCCGGCGGCGTCGACCGCGAACGCCCGGGCCGCCGTGTCGAACACGAGGAACTTCCCGAAGAAGCCCGACAGGGGCGGGACCCCGATCAGCGCGAGCGCGCCGAGCAGGAACCCCGCCGCCAGCACCGGCGCCCGCGGCGCGATCCCGCCGAGGTCACCGAAGCGCTCGGTGTCGAAGACGGTCTTGACCGTCCCGGAGGCCAGAAAGAGGAGCGACTTCGCCAGGCCGTGGTTGAACGCGTAGACGACGGCGGCGGCGACCGCCAGTTCCCGCACGCCGGGGACGGTCGCCCCGACCGCCAGCGGCAGGGCGATGAAGCCCACCTGGCCGATGCTGGAGTAGGCGAGGACGCCGTCCATGTCGTCGCGGGAGACGGCGCCCACCCCCCCGAAGAGGATCGAGGCGGCCGCCATCGCGAACAGCACCGGACCGAAGAAGGCCAGCGCGGCGTCGCCGCCGATCCCCGGCAGGGACACCGGCAGCGACGCGGCGGCGAAGACGGTGAAGTAGAGGCGGACGATCGCGTAGACGCCCACCTTCTTGACGACGCCGGCGAGCATCGCCGTGACGGGGGCGGGCGCGGCCCGGTAGGCGTCGGGCACCCAGAAGTGGAACGGCGCGAGGCCGGCCTTCAGCGCGAACACCGCGAACAGCACGGCCGACAGGCCGAGGACGGGCACGACCGCCACGCCGTAGGCCGCGGGGTCGCCGAGCCGTCGGGCGATGTCGGCCATGTTCAGCGTCCCCGTCGTCGCGTAGAGGCCGCCGATGGCGAGCAGCATCACGGCGCTCCCGAGCAGGTTGAGCACGACGTACTGGAGGGCCGCGCGGGTGTGCTCGGCGCCCGAGTAGAAGACGACGAGGATGTAACTCGACATCAGCATCACCTCGAACCAGACGAAGAGGTTGAAGATGTCGCCGGTGAGGAACGACCCCGTGACGCCGACGACCATGAAGTGGTACAGCGGGTGGTACGAGAGCCGCTGGCCGAAGGCGTCGACGTAGAGAATCGAGTAGACGACGGCCGCCAGCGAGACGACGGCCGTCAGCCCGAGCATAAACGTCGAAAGGGCGTCGGCGACGAGTACGATGCCGAACGGCGCGCGCCAGGCCGACACCTCGTACACCAGCGTCCGGGACGCCCCGAGCGGCGCCACTGCCGACAGGAGCGCGGCGGCGGCGACGGCGTAGCCGAGGCCGCCGAGGGCGCTCAGCGCGCGGACCAGGCGGCCGTTCGAGCGCGCGAGCAGCGTCAGGATCGCGGTCGCCAGCGCGACGACGAGCGGCGCGATCACGACGTGCGGTGCCACTACCGTTCCCCTCCCGTGGAGCCGAGTTCGTACATGTCGATGGTTCCGTGTTCCTGATAGACGCGGTAGGTCAGCACCAGCGCGAGCGCGGTGGTGCCGAAGCCGATGACGATGGCCGTCAGCACGAGCGCCTGGACGAGCGGGTCGGTGGGCAGGGTCTCCCCGACGTGGCCGCCGGTGATCGGCGCGGCGCCCTCGACGCCGCCCATCGTCACGAGGTAGACGTTGGCGGCCTGGCTGATGATCGAGACGCCCCACACCACCCGGACGACGTCCCGGCGCAGGACGAGGTAGGTGCCGAGGGCGAACAGTGTGCCGAGCACCCCGGCGAGGACGAACTCGGTCACTCGCTCCCCACCTCCCCGATGATCGTCAGGAGCGCCCCGACGACCGTGAAGTACACCCCGAGGTCGAACGCGAGCGCGCTGGCGACCTCCAGTTCGCCGTACAGCGGCAGGCCCTCGAGGAAGAGCACCGCCTGCGTGAGGAACGGGTGGCCGAACAGGAGCGGCGCGACCCCGCTGGCGGCCGCGAGCGCGAGGCCGAGGGCGAACAGCCAGCGGTACCCCGAGACGAGCCCGTGGCTGCCGTCGTCGTCCCCGTCCCCCTCCCCTGACAGCCCGAGGACCCGCTCCTGGAGGTACGTCAGCCCGAACATGACGTACACGAGCACGAACGCGGTCGTGGTCAGGACCGCGCCGATGAAGCCGCCGCCGGGGAGGTTGTGCCCCTGGAGCAGCAGCGAGACCGCCGTCACGAGGATGATCGGGACGACGATCCGCGTCACCGTCCGCGAGATGGGCGTCGTCCGGTGGTCGTAGGGGTGGCGGGGGCGGCCGGTCGCGGGCTCGAGGCCCTCGGTCTCCTCGTCCGCCTCGTGGGCGGCCCGCAGGGCCTCGTCCTCGTCGACGGGATCGCCGCCGTCGGTGCGTTCGTGGCCGCCGACGGGGGCGTTGCTCTCGTTGACTGGATCGCCGGCCCCGACGCGGTCGCTCACTGCGTCTCACCCCGCGTTCGCATCCGCACCAGGGTGAGGATCGCCAGCGCCGCCATCGCCACCACCGATATCTCCCCGAGCGTGTCGAACGCCCGGAAGTCGACGAGGATCACGTTGACGACGTTGCCGCCGCCGCCCCAGTCGAGGATCACCGGCCCGTGCTCCGCGGGGAGGCCGGCGCGGACGCTGAGGAACTCCCGCAGCGCCTGGTCGGGGCTCGCGGCCGTCGAGACGAGGACGGTGACGAACACCGTCGCGCCGACGGCCAGCGAGAGCAGAGCGTCCCGGCCGGCCCGCAGGCGGTCGACCTCACCGTAGAAGGCGGGGAGCTGGTCGAGTACCAGCAGGAAGATCACCAGCACCAGCGTCTCGACCACCAGTTGCGTGAGCGCGAGGTCGGGCGCGCTGGCGAGGATGTAGAAGATGGCGACCATGAAGCCGACGATCGACAGCGTCAACACGCCGGCGATGTGGGAGGGCGCCCGGCCGACGGCGACCGCGCCGATCACGGCCACGAGGAGGACGAGGACGACCACCAGGGTCAGATCCACGCCCGTGAACGCGGGAAGCGCGACGCCGGCGGCGAGGTAGCCCCCGAGCGCGAGGGCGCTGGTCGCCCCCATCGCCCAGGTCGCGTAGGTACGCAGGTACCCCGTCTGGACCCGCGGGGTCGCCCAGTCGCCCAGGTCGGTGGCGCCCTCGACGGCGCCGTCGTACCACCAGTTCGCGCGCACGGGGCCGCGGAGGGCGGCGTTGACCGCGGCGTGGAGGCGGTCGTAGAACGGGAAGAGGGCGGCGCCGACCAGGATGGTGATCGCGCTCATCAGCGCGTAGGGCGTGAGCGACGTGGGGACGCCGACGCTGAAGGAGTGAGCGTCGCCCGGAAGGACGCTCGCGTACACGTCGCCGACGAGCGCGTCGATGAAGAGGTTCGGCTGCGCACTGATCGCGAGGACGAGCGCCGCGAGGATCGCCGGGGGGACGAGCATGACGATCGGCGGCCGGTGGACGTGGCCGAGCCCCTCGGGTTCGTCACCGAAAAAGAGCGAGGCGAACTTGATCGAGTACAGGAAGGTGAAGACGCTCCCGAAGACGGCGACGACCGGGAACAGCCACGCGATGCCACCGTGGTGGGCGGCCACCTCGTAGGCCGCCTCGAACAGCAGTTCCTTCGAGTAGAAGCCGTTGAACGGCGGCACGCCGGCCATCGACAGCGACGCCACGGTGGCGACGGCCGCGGTGATCGGCAGGTGCCGTCTGAGCCCGCTCAGCGCGGCGATCCGCCGGGTGCCGGCCTCGTGAGCGACGACGCCGGCGACCAGGAACAGCGCCGCCTTGAACGACGCGTGGTTCAGGATGTGGAAGGCGCCGGCCTCCGCGCCGTACTCGTTGGCGAGGCCGAAGGCGGCGACGATCAGCCCGAGGTGGGAGGCCGTCGAGTACGCCAGCAGTTCCTTGATGTCGGTCGCGCCCACGGCCAGGATCGCCGCGACGGTCATCGTCAGCAGGCCGAGCACCGCGAACAGGAGGGTCCACTCGCCGAAGGCGGGGGCGCTCTCGGCCAGGAACAGCGGGCGGAACCGGCCGACGAGGTAGACGCCGGCCTTGACCATCGTCGCGGAGTGGAGGAACGCCGAGACGGGCGTGGGCGCCTCCATCGCGTTGGGGAGCCAGACGTGGAAGGGGACCTGCGCGGACTTCGTCGCCGCGCCCAGGCCCAGCAGGAGGAGGACGGGCACCAGGAGCCCGCTCTCCCGGAGACCGGCGCGGATCGCCTCGCTCTCGGCGAGCATGGCCGGCAGGGAGTAGGTGGGGTCGCCGAGGGCGGTCCCGGAGACCCAGACGAGCAACTGGAACCCGACGAGCATGAACAGGCCGCCGGAGACGGTGATCAACATCGACTTGCGGGCGGCGTACTGCGACGACGGCTCGTCGGAGTAGTGGCCGATAAGGATGAACGACGAGAGGGAGGTCAGCTCCCAGAACACGAACAGGGCGACCAGGTCCCCGGCGAGGGCCACGCCGAGCATCGAGCCCATGAAGGCCAGCAGCGTCGCGTAGTACTTCGGCTGGGCGGGTTCGCCGTGCATGTAGCCACCGGAGTAGGCGAGGATGAGGACGCCGACGCCGCTGGCGAGAAACGAGATGAGCAGCGCGAGGCCGTCGACGTAGAAGGCCAGCGACACCCCGAGCGAGGGGATCCACTCGACGGCGACGACGCCGTGGGCGCCGTCGAGCCAGAGCGAGGTCACCAGACCGAGACAGGCGAGCGCCGCCGCGGCGGCGAAGTAGGCAGTCCGCTCGCCGAGGACCCGGTAGACCAGCGGGGTCAGGGCCGCCGCGAGGAACGGGAGAAAGACGACGCCCAGGACCGTCTCGGGAGTCGGTTGCACGGCCCCATGTGGGGATAGATTCGACTTAGGTGTTGTCAAACCTCCTCGTCGTCGCCGCGCGGTTCGTCGACCCACCTGCCCCGACCTGCGGCCGGTAGGACGTCCCTACCGCCATTTACTGTCCGTGAAGAAGGTATCTTTTTCGAGCTATTCATGTTATAACGAAGTTCATACACGCTGTCATTATCGGTAGCGCCCGATCGACCGTGACCCGCTCCGGGGGTGAGGAACCGTTCGGGACCGCAACCGATCATGAACCTCGAAACACTCAAGCAGTTGTTCGCGGAGGAACGCGCAGTCAGCCCGGTCATCGGCGTCATCCTGATGGTGGCCATCACGGTCATCCTCGCGGCGGTCATCGGCACCTTCGTCCTCGGGATGGGCGACGAGATCGGGACCCGGACGCCCCAGGCGTCGTTCGGCTTCGATTACGACGGGTCGAGCACGCTGACGATCACGCACAACGGCGGCGACAGCATCGCGGACGGCGAACTGACGACGAAGGTCACCGGGGACAGCACCCACTCCGTCGGCTCGTGGAGTTCCTCGACCGTCTCCGCGGGCGTGAGCCAGGACGTCTCGAACCTCGACTCCAGCGGCGCCGTCGTCCGCATCGTCTGGGAGAACCCCGACAGCGACGAGACGGCCGTCCTGGCGACCTACACGGTCCCCTGATCGCCCCCACGACGCGACCGCCTCTCGAACTCGCCTCTCACCGCGATCCGCCGACGAACCGGCCCTCCGGCCCGACGAGCCGCACCCGCACGGTCTGCGAACCATCGCCCCGCGTCGCTCGCAGCGACGCGGCGCCGGCGCGGGGACGTATCCACCGGGCAACGCTTTTGTCGTGGGCTTGGCTCGGGGTAGCCATGGAACAGGAGGATTCGGAGGAACAGGCGATCGAAGACATTCTCGACACCATCGGGGACGAGCGCGCCCGACAGGTACTCGCCACGCTCGGCGAGGGGTCGAAGTCGGCCAAGGAGATCGGCGAGCGACTCGATCTCTCCCTGCCGACGGTCTACCGGCGACTCGAACTCCTCGACGAACACGAACTCGTCAAGTCTCAGCAGGTCGTCGCCGAGGACGGGACTCACTACCGGCAGTACGAATGCAACTTCGACAGCACCGTCATCAGACTACAGGACGACGAGTACGACGTCAGGATCTATCGCACCGACAGCCTTCCGGATCGGTTCTCGACGCTCTGGGACGAACTCGGCCGCGAATGAGTTCCGTTCCCCGCCGCCGTCGCACGCCCACCCGACGTTCGTTCGCCCGGCGCTCACGCGTCCGGCGCTCGCCCGTTCGGCGTCCGCGCGACGCACCGACGCAGCGTCCGTCCCGTCCGCGGAGGTGGGATGGATGACCGTCGCGTCGGTCCCGGCCGCGGTGTCCACGGGGTCCGCGGCGTGGCTCGTCCTCGGCGCGCTCAGACTGGTCGTGTTCGGACTGGCGCTCGGACTGACCCTCATCAGCTTCCAGGCCTACTCCCAGCGCCGATCCGAACGGCTCCAGTACGCGTTCATCGGGTTCGCGTTCATCAGCATGGGCGTGGCGCTATCGACCTTGACGACGCAGGTCGGAACCTACAGCGCCCTGTTCGGCATCGCCGAGACCATCCCCTTCATCATCGGATTCAGCATGCTCTACCTCTCGCTGTTCCGGTAGTTCTGGTGCGGGTGACCGGGGCGACCGGGACGGGAACCGGGTCGCGGTCCCGTCCCAGTCTGCCGATTATCAGACAGCGAAACTTGTGGTGAGATTTATAGTATTCCATGACTTTCCGCTGAGTATGAGTGGGACGAACTCATACCCGGTCTGGCAGGAACGGTACGACCCGGCGGACGCCTTGCGTGAGGTGAGCCGATGATAATCGACCCGGTCAAGATGGCGACCCCGAACGGGCCGACGCCGTCGCATCCGGTCGTGATGGACGCGCTGTCGGACGCGACCGACAGCGACCTCGCCCTCGTGGCGATGTTCGGCGCCACGTCGTTCGACATCTTCCACGTCGGCGACGCCTTCGGCGAGCGCTTCGAGGACGGCGCGGCGCTCCGGCAGCACCTGACCTCGATCGCTCAGGACCTCCGCTCGGAGTTCTTCCAGCGCGACCTGTTCGGGGGGCTCCGCCCGACCGGCGACCGCGTCGAGTACACCACCAAAGAGCAGGGGGACGTCATGTTCGTGGAGGTGTTCTGCGGGCGCCGCGGGATGTTGCTGGGCGTCGACGCCGACGCATCGGTTCCGCCGCTCGTCGACGCGGCGAGCAAACTGCTGGCGAACCAGGTGTAGCCGGTTCGACGTGGCGGCTCGCGACCTGCCGCCGACCGAACCGCAGGCTTTTACCCACGAGCGGGGGAACCGCGCGCATGGACCAGTTGCGGCAGTCGCTCCTCGACGCGCCGATCATCGAGAAGGATGGGTACCAGTACTTCGTCCATCCGGTCAGCGACGGGGTGCCGATGCTGAAACCGGCGCTCCTCCGCGAGATCGTCGTGCGCATCATCCGCAAGGCGGACCTGGAGAACGTCGACAAGATCGTGACCCCGGCGGCGATGGGTATCCACATCTCGACGGCCGTGTCGCTGATGACCGATATCCCGCTGGTCGTCATCCGCAAGCGCAGGTACGGCCTCCCCGGCGAGGTGGAACTGGCCCAGCAGACCGGCTACTCCGAGAGCGAGATGTTCATCAACGACGTCACCGAAGGCGACCGGGTGCTCGTCATCGACGACGTGCTCTCGACCGGCGGGACGATGGCGGCCATCCTCGACGCGCTCACGCACATCGGCGCCGACGTCGCCGACGTCGTCGCCGTGATCAAGAAGGCGGGCCCGAACGAACTCGACGACACGGCCTACTCGGTGAAGACCCTCATCAACGTCACCGTCGAGGACGGCGAGGTCGTCGTCGTCGACGAGGCCGGCGACGGGTAGCCAGCGGGGGCGTCGAGCCTCGCTGCGATCCGCCCTCCCGGGATCGGCCACCCTCATAGTTTCACAGCGAAATACTGTCGTATTTACATGATTGCTCCGGGATGTGTTTGTAATCGTAAGGTTCTCCATCGAAGGGTATTAGTGGCGATGGCTGCTTCTCGTAGCAATGTCAGAGGGTACCGGAGGCCCCCGCTGGAACAGGCGCGGGGTTCTCGCGGCGATGGGGGCCGGCGGTCTGGCCTCCCTCGCCGGATGCCAGGGGGGGCAGAGCGACGGCGGCTCCGCCGGCGACGGCGACGCCAGCACAGGCGACGCCAGCACAGGCGACGCCAGCACCGGCGGCGACTCCCGGGGGACCTACGTCGAGGCGGTCCCGTCGGACGCCCAGTCGCTGAACTTCCTCTACCAGAGCGACGCCAACTCCGAGAAGTTCGTCGGCGCGGCGATGGACGCCGCCTACGACTTCCGCGACTTCGGCGAGATCGTCCCGCTGTGGATCGAGTCGGTCACCGAGACCGACAAGACCGTCTGGGAGTACACACTGCGCGACAACCTCCGGTGGAGCGAGCCCTACGGCCAGCTCACCGCCGAGGACTGGGTGTACACGGTGCGGAACCTCTACCAGGGCGAGGGCAACTGGGCGGGCGTCGTCCAGTACGCCAGCTGGCCGGACGACGTGACGATCGAGGAGACCGGCGAGCGCTCCTTCCGGGTCACCCTCCCCGAGCCCCAACCCGCCTTCCTCGCCAGCAGGGCCATGTGGGGCGCGCGGTGTCTGCCGAAGGGCCTGATCGAGCCCTACGTCGAGGAGCGGGACGTCGAGGGGCTCAAACGGGACGAGGAGCTCAACACGCTCTCGTACACGGGCAACCTCGGCCCCTACGACTTCGAGGAGTGGGAGCGCGAGTCGCGCTTCGTCGCCACGCGGGCCGACGAGTACTACCTCCGCGAGGTGGCGGGCGAGGAGCCCTTCGGCGAGGCGTTCGCGGAGGCGCCCTACTTCGACGAGTACCGGCTCCAGGTCATCCCCGAGGAGAGCACGCGCCTCCAGGCCCTCCGCGAGGGCGACCTGACGTTCTACCAGAACGTCCCCGCCGACAAGGTGGCCCAGTACCGCGAGCTGGATCACCTGAAGTTCCGCTTCCCGCCGAACCCGTACTGTGCGAGCCTCTACTACAACCAGCGCGCGAACGGCTGGGAACTCCTCCGGGACGTCCGGGTCAGGCGGGCGCTCTCGACGGCGATCGACAAGGTCGCCGTCGCGGAGGACATCTACCGCGGGTTTCCGACCGTGGCCCAGACGTTCCAGCCGGAGTGGTCGCCGTGGTACGTCACCGAGCGCGTCACCGAGCACGGCGCCGGCGACACCCACTCCTACGAGGAGGCGCGGTCGCTGCTCGAATCGGCCGTCTCGGGCACCGACTACGGGTACGACGGCGACGCGCTCGTCGGCCCAGACGGGAGCCAGGTCACCCTCCGGCTGGTCTTCCGGGCCGGAGCCAGCCAGAACCAGACCACTGCGGAGTTCGTCGCACAGGAGCTTTCAAACGTCGGGATCGCCGTCGACCCGGTCAACGGTGGGCCGGCGAACACCGTCCAGAGCAAGTACCTGCTGAACACCGACGGGGAGGGCCAGCCCACGTTCAACGGCGGCTCGCGCGACGCGTCGACGAGCCAGGAACCGTGGGACCTGCTGTACGGCATCACCCTCAACGCCTACCCGATCAACCCCAACGGCTCGGAGGTGTTCTGGACCGAGTCGGGATCGTTCAACTTCTTCGGCTACGTCCCCGAGGCGCCGCTGGCCGACTGGTACGCGACCGCGAAGTCGACGACCGACGAGGCGGCCCGCCGGGAGGCCTTCGCCAAGGTGTTCGCCGCCCTGAGCGAGGAACAGCCGGTCGACTTCCTCAACTTCAGCGTGTTCAAGAACGCCTACCGGCGGGACTACGTGGGGATGCCGGACGAGGGCGAGTACGACTACCTCGACGGCTGGGACTCCACGACCTGGCGGCTGGCCGAGGGGTGATCGCGCGGGGACCGCCATGAAGTGGTACGTCCTCCGCCGCCTGGCGTGGACGCTCGTGGCGACGTGGCTCGTCCTGACGCTCACGTTCGGTCTCGTGGCCGCCTCGCCCGACCCGGGGGCGTCAGCCTACGTCGCCCAGCAGGTCCAGGCGGGCGGGGACGTCGAGGGGGCGCAGGCGAGCTACGAGCGCGCCCGCGGCCTCGACCGGCCGCTGTGGGCCCAGTACCGCGACTACATGATCGGGATGGCGACCCTGGACTGGGGGTGGTCGGAGACGCGCTCCCAGCCGGTGGTTGAGGCCGTCGCCGCGGCGTGGCCCTACTCCGTCATGTACGGCGCCCCCGCGCTGCTGGTCTCGACCGTCCTCGGCGTCGCCGTCGGCCTGTACTCGGCGACCCACCGCAACACCCTCGAAGACTACGCGGCCTCCTCCTTCGCCTTCTTCGGCATCTCGATCCCCGACTTCTGGTTCGCCATCGTGCTGATCCTCGTCTTCGGCGTCACCCTCGGCTGGATCCCGATCTACTACCGCTCGGACGTCCCCTGGCTCTCGCTGGCGAACGCGCGCCAGCTGCTCGCGCCCGCGCTGGTGGTGACGCTGTCGTCGATCGCCGGCGAGATGCGCTACTCGCGGGCCACGGCCCTGGAGTACGTCAACAGCGCGTTCGTCAAGACCGCCAAGGCGAAGGGCGCCTCGTCGTGGCGACGGGTTACCCGCCACGTCCTCCGCCCGGCGCTCGTCCCCCTCTCGACGATCCTCGTCGCCGACCTGCTGAACGTCGTCCTCGTCTCGTCGTACCTCGTCGAGGTCGTCTTCGGCATCCCCGGCCTCGGCCTCCTGAGCTACAAGGCGATCCGCCAGCAGGACGTCGCGCTGGTGCTCGCCACCGTGCTGATCCCCACGTTCGTCGCGCTGCTCGGCAACCTCGCCCAGGACGTCGCCTACACCGTGCTCGACCCGCGGATCGACTACGGGGGGCGGGAGGGTCGATGAGCGGCGAGTCCGACGAGTCCGACCGATTCGAGGACGTCGACTGGGCGGCCCTGGAGTCGACCGGCGCCGCCCTCGCTCCCCGGACTGCCGTCGTCCTCGTCGGGGCCCTCGGGATCGTCGCCATCGTCGGCTACGAGACGCTCCTCGCCACCGGCGCCGGGCCGACGGTCGCCTGGCCGGTCGCCTACCGGGCGACACCGCTGGACGGCCTGTTCGCGCTGACGATGCTGGTGGTCCTCGCCTACGGCATCCACCCGCTGTACGACAACCCCCGCCTGACCCGCCGCTACTGGGCGACGTTCCGACGGAACCGCGCCGCGGTGTGGAGCCTGTGGTTCCTGGCGGTCGTCTTCGGCCTCGGCCTCGCGGGGCCGATGCTCCTCGCCAAACCCGAACTGAACGTCGCAGCGGGGTACCAGCCGCCGGTGTACACCGCGGTCCCGACGACCGTCTCCGGCACCTGCGTCGGCCCGGTCGTCGACGGCATGTGCCGGGGGACGTGGCGGCACCCGCTCGGGACGACCGGGCGGGGCAAGGACGTCCTCGTGAGCGTGATCTACGGCATGCGCGTCTCGCTCCAGGTGGGCCTGATCACCACCCTCATCATCGTCCTGCTCGGGACGACCGTGGGGACGGTCGCGGCCTACTCCGGCGGCCTCGTCGACGAGGCGCTGATGCGGTACGTCGACGTCCAGCTCACCTTTCCCACGTTCTTCCTCTACCTCCTCCTGCTGTACCTGTTCGGCGGGACGCTGTTCCTGCTGATCGTGATCTTCGGGCTCACGTCCTGGGGCGGCACCGCCCGGCTGGTGCGCTCGGAGGCGCTTCAGCGCCGCGAGGAGGGGTACGTCCGCGCCGCCCGGTCGTCGGGCGCGGGCACCGCCTGGATCGTCCGCCGGCACGTCGTCCCCAACGTCTCGAACACGGTCGTCACGAACGCGAGCCTGCTAGTGCCGAGCCTGATCCTGTTCGAGGCGACGTTCTCCTTCCTCGGTCTCGGCGACCCGACCGTCCCCTCCTGGGGGCAGGTCATCGCCGCCGGGCGCGGCGACCTCGCCACCGCCTGGTGGATCTCGACGATCCCCGGCGTCTTCCTCTTCCTGACCGTGCTCGCACTGAACTTCGTGGGCGACGCGTTGCGCGACGCGCTCGACCCGCGCGCGGCCTCCTGACCATGTCCGACCAGCCTCCTCCCCACGACCCGGACGGCGACCCTCGCGCCGCCGACGCGACCGCCGAGTTTGGCGCCCGCGCTGCCGACGCGGCCGCCGAGTCGGGCGCCCGCGCTGCAGGCGGTGGTCGCCGGTGACCGACCCGCTGCTGTCGGTTCGCGACCTCCGGACGCAGTTCGACACCGACGAGGGCGTCGTCCGGGCCGTCGACGGCGTGAGCTTCGACGTCGACCGCAGCGAGACGGTCTGTCTCGTCGGCGAGTCCGGCTCCGGAAAGACCGTGACCGCCGAGTCGATCACGCGGCTGCTCCCCGAGCCGCCCGCGCGGATCGCCGGCGAGGTCCGCTTCGACGGGCGGGACCTCCTCTCCCTGTCGGAAGCCGAACTGGAACGGATCCGCGGCGGGCGCATCGGGCACGTCTTCCAGGACCCCCAGGGGGCGCTCAACCCCGTCTACTCGGTGGGGTGGCAGCTCCGCGAGGCGATCACGCTCCACCGGGACGTCACGCGGGCGGCGGCCCGCGAGCGGGCGGTCGACCTCCTGCGACGCGTGGGGATCCCCCGCGCCGCCTCCCGGGTCGACGACTACCCCCACGAGTTCTCCGGCGGCATGCAACAGCGCGTCGTCGTGGCGATGGCGCTGGCGGCGAACCCGGACCTCCTGATCGCCGACGAGCCGACGACGGCCCTCGACGCGACGATCCAGCTTCAGATCCTCCGCCTGCTGGCGGACGTGCAGGCCGAGTTCGACACCGGCATCCTCCTGATCACCCACGACCTCGGCGTCGTCGCGGAGGTGGCCGACCGCGTGGTGGTGCTGTACGGCGGGAAAGTGATGGAGGCGGCCGACGTCTACGACCTCTTCGAGTCGCCGGCCCACCCCTACACCCGGGCGCTGCTGGACTGCCTTCCGGGTCGCGGCCGGGTGGAACCCATCGGCGGCGCGCCCCCGTCGTCGACGGACCCGCCCGACGGCTGTCGGTTCCACCCGCGGTGTCCCCACGCCGTCCCGGCGTGTCGCGACGGCGACCAGCCGCCGCTCGCGCCGGTCGGGGGCGACGTCGACGGGCCGGCCGCCGCCAGCGAGGGCTCGGCGGCCGATCACGCCGTTTCCTGCGTCCACTTCGGACCGGGCGGCGACCCGTCGGCAGTGCTGGGCCCGGGCGACGCTCCGGGAGGTGGCGACGAGTGACCGACGACCCGCCGCTGCTGTCGGTTCGGGACCTGACGAAGCACTACCCGATCACCGAGGGCGTCCTCCGGCGCGAGGTCGGCCGGGTCAGAGCCGTCGACGGGATCAGCTTCGACCTCCGGGCGGGCGAGACGCTCGGGCTGGTCGGGGAGTCCGGCTGCGGCAAGTCGACCGCGGCGGCGACGCTGCTGCGGCTTTCGGAGCCGACCGGCGGGGAGGTGCTGTTCGACGGCCGCGACGTGGGTGAGTTCTCGCCGACCGAGATGAAGCGCTTCCGGCGCGAGACGGGGATGCTGTTCCAGGACCCCTCGTCGTCGCTCGACCCGCGGATGACCGCGGGCGAGTCGGTCGGCGAGCCGCTGCGGATCCACGGGATGGCCGACCGCGAGCGCCGCCGGCGCGTCGTCGCGGACCTCCTCGAACGGGTCGGCCTGTCGGCCGACGCGCTGGATCGGTACCCCCACGAGCTCTCCGGCGGCCAGCAACAGCGGGTCGCCCTCGCCCGCGCGCTCGTGGTGAACCCCCGCCTGCTGGTCGCCGACGAGCCCGTCTCCGCGCTCGACGTCAGCGTCCAGGCCGAGATTCTCGACCTCCTGCGGTCGATCCAGGACGACCTCGGTCTGGCGACGCTGTTCATCAGCCACGACCTCTCGGTGGTCCGCGAGGTGTGCGACCGCGTGGCCGTGATGTACCTCGGGCGGATCGTCGAACTCGCGCCGACCGACGCGCTGTTCGCCGACCCCGAGCACCCCTACACCCGGGCGCTGCTCGCGTCGATCCCGCGGCTCGACCCCCGCCGGCGCGGGCGGGCCGCCGAACTCTCAGGCGACGTCCCCGACCCCGCCGACCCGCCCGCCGGCTGCCGGTTTCACACGCGCTGCCCCGAGGTGATCCCCCCCGACGGGATCGACCTCGACCGGGCGCGGTGGCGGTCGGTCCACGACCTCCGGGTCCGCCTGGACCGCGAGGGGATCGACGCCGACGCCGTCCGCCGGGGGGTCGTCGCGGCGGGCGGCGCCGACTCGGTCGCGGCCGTCACCGACGCGCAGGCCGCGGCGGCGATCCGCGAGGAGTTCGACCTCCCGGCCCCCCTCGACGACCCGGACGCGGAGGCGGCGGTCGCGGCCGCGCTCGACGCCCTGCTCGCCGGCGACGAACGCGCGGCGGTCGCGCGGCTGTCGGCCACCTTCGAGACCCCCTGCGCGACCGACGAGCCCCCACGTCTGTCGACGGCGCCCGCCCGCGAGGTGACGTGTCACCGGCACGATCCGACGGTGGCCGCGTCGACGTCGCCGGACGGGCCTGACGCGCCGGACGGGCCGGGCGGATCTGACGCGCCCGACGCGCCGGGTCCCTAGCCCCCCCGGATGGTGAACGTCGGCTCGGCGATGCGTTCGCTCCGGCACGCCGGGCAGCGCGAGGGGTCGTTCACCGGGTCGTCGAAGTCGCTGAACCCGCAGTCACGGCACTCCGGCGGGGCGACGAGGAACTCCTCGTCGGTCCCGTCGAGCGACCGCGCGACGTGGCGAAGGTGGCCGTAGACGGCCGATTGCGGCACGCCCACGTCCCGAGAGAGGTCGCTCGCGGTCGCGGGGGCCTCCCGGAGGGCGGCGGCGAGTCGTTCGCGCGTCGTCGCGTCGTCCATGCGCCGCCTAGCGGGCGGCGGGAGATAGGCGTTCCTGCCGCGCCGGAACTATCACCGTCCCGAGGGAAAGTCAAAACGAATTTGGTTCGGGCCGCGAGTGTAAATCGTATGAAGGCAGTAGTCCTTGCCGGCGGGTACGCGACGCGGCTCTGGCCGATCACGAAACACCGGCCGAAGATGTTTCTCCCGGTCGGGGACGGCACGGTCATCGACACGATCTTCGAGGAACTGGAGGCCGACGACCGCATCGACGAGGTGTTCGTCTCGACCAACGAGTACTTCGCGGACGACTTCCGGGCGTACCTCGCCGACAGCGAGTTCGACAAGCCCACGCTGTCGGTCGAGGAGACCGTCGCAGAGGACGAGAAGTTCGGCGTCCTCGGCGCGATGGCTCAGCTCATCGACCGCGAGAACGTCGACGACGACCTCCTGATCATCGCCGGGGACAACCTCATCAGCTTCTCGATCTCGGAGTTCATCGACTACTTCCAGGCGAAGGGCGCGCCGTCGCTGGCCGCCTACGACGTCGGCTCGCGCGAGCGCGCCAAGTCCTACGGACTGGTCGAACTGGAGGGCGACCGCGTCGTCAACTTCCAGGAGAAGCCGGACGACCCCAAGAGCACGCTCGTCTCCATCGCCTGCTACGCCTACCCCGCCGAGACGCTGCCGCTGTTCGACGAGTACCTCGCCGACGACAACAACCCGGACGAGCCGGGCTGGTTCGTCCAGTGGCTCCAGGAGCGCGGCGACGTCTTCGCCTACACCTTCGACGGCGACTGGTTCGACATCGGCACGCCGGAGGCCTATCTGGACGCCGTCGCCTGGTACCTCGACGGCGACAACCACGTCGCCGAGGACGTCGAACTCCACGACGTCGACCTCGGGCAGAACGTCCACGTCATGCCGGGCACGGAGATCTCGGACTCCTCGCTCGACGAGACGGTCGTCTTCGGCGGATCGACGATCCGCGACTGCGACATCCGCCGGTCGATCATCGACGAGGACACCTTCCTGGAGAACCTGGACCTCTCCGGCGCGCTGATCGGTGCCCACTCGCGGATCCGCGACGAGGACTGAGCCGCCGGGTTCCGCTCCGCCCCGTCCCGCTCCGCTCCCTCCAACTCCGTTCCGCTCCGTCCCGCTCCCTCCAACTCCGTTCCGCTCCGTCCCGCTCCCTCCAACTCCGTTCCGCTCCGTCCCGTTCTCCGCGGAACTCCCCTCGACCGATCAGCCCAGTCGCGCGTCCGTGACGCGGATCCGACCGCGACTTCCCTCCCAGACCGTCTCGTAGGTCAACTCGATCGGCCGGGCCATGTGGGGGCCGTCGGTGACGAACGTCTCGAACTCGCCGCCCTCGCCCAGCAGGTGGACGCCGTAGCGCTCGTGCAGGTCGCGCAGGTCGTCGAGTGCGTCGGCGTCCAGCCGCCGGCCGAGCCAGGATTCGTCGAGGCCCGCGGCGGCCACCTGCACGATGGTGATCTCGAAGCCCGCGTCGAGCATCTCCCGGGCGAGTTCCTCGGGGTCGCGCTGCCACAGCGGGGCGAACAGGTCGATTCCCAGTCGGTCGCACATCGCCTCGATGCGGCTGGTCTGGAACTCACTCTCGACCGCGCCGGCGGTGACGCCGGCCAGGTCGATCTCGTCCTGGAGGTCCCGGAGCGCCCGTTCGAGCGGTTCGACCTCGGCGTCGCCCTGGGCGGTCGAGTCGGTCGCCCCGGCGGCGTCTATGTCTCCCGCGTCGACCTCGACCAGTGGGATCCCGACGCTCTCGGCTGCCAGCGCCGCCAGGTGCGTCTCGGGGACGTGGTACATGTACGAGTCCTCGCCGGGGTGAACGGTCAGGAGGTGCGAGACGTTCAGTCCGCGTTCGAGCGCCCGGTACAGCGCCCACGAGGAGTCCTTGCCGCCGGAGAAGAGGCTGACCCAGTCGGCCGTCATGGCCGTGTTACGCCGCTGCGTGGCTTACGTTCGTCGGTCTCGCCGCGGTGCATCGACCGCGTCGGATCACTCATCGCCGCGGTGCATCGACCGCGTCGGATCACTCATCGCCGCGGTGCATCGACCGCGTCGGATCACTCATCGCCGCGGTGCATCGACCGCGTCGGAATCAACTCTCGCCGCGGCGGGTCGGCTCGTCGGACCTCGATCCGTCGGTTGTCTGACTCCCGGCCGTCGCGGCGGGTCGGTGCGGTCAGTCGCCGCGCGACTCGTCGTCGACCCGACCGCCGTCGGCCGCGGCGTCGACGCCGTGGACCTCGCCGTAGAGGTCCAGCACGAGGTTCCGGCGATGTCGGCGCGGGACCGCGAGGCGGTCGCGGAGCGAAGCGAGTGTTCCCTTCATTTAGGTGTCCCTAAACCCTTGCGGAGCAAAAAGCTATCGGCAGAAGCGGGACGGGCGGAGCGGCGACGGGCGACCGAGAGCTCACATGTAGCCCAGGTCGCGGAGGCGCTCCATGAGGTTCTCCTTGTCCTGGGCGCGGCCCTCGCGCTCGGTCGTCCCGTCGAGGTCCTGGAGCCAGGCGGGGTCGTCGGTGGACCTGGCCGACCCGGATTCGGTGCCGAGCGAGCGGAACCCCTCCCAGTACTTCGGGGAGACGGGGAGGTCCGCGGGCGTCAGGTCGCCCGGGAGGTCGTCGACGCCCGCCGGGACGTGACCCGCGGGGTAGCCCTCGACGGCGTCGGGGACGACGAAGTTCCAGAAGGCGTCCCAGACCGCCCGCTCGTCGAACTGCAGGATGGGGTGGACGCGGTCGTGGGGCGGGTACTTCTCGGAGTCGTGGCGCGGCGAGAAGAACGTCTCGTCGGCGCGGGACTCCTGCTCGTCCCAGCGAACGCCCGAGAAGATGCCGTCGAAGCCGCGCGCTTCGATCACCTCGTTGAGGGCGACGGTCTTCAGTAGGTGGTTGCCCTCGAAGGTGTCGGGGTCGAGGGTCAGGTCGTCGCCCTCGTACCCGAGGCGCGCGAGTTCCCGCCGGTTGCGCTCGTCGAGGTCGGCCACGGGGACCGACTCGCCGACGTCGACGCCGAGCCGGGCGAAGTCCTCGTTACGGGCGACGACGAGTTCGAGGTCCCACCGTTCGGCCCACCGCTCGACGAACTCGACCGTCTCGTCGAAGTGCTCGTAGTGGTCGATGAACACGACGGGCGGGACGTCGACGCCGAGGTCGCGGGCCACCTCGCGGACGACGTACAGCACCAGCGTCGAGTCCTTGCCGCCGGTCCACATCACGGCCGGCCGCTCGTAGGTTTCGAGGGCCTCCCTGGCGACGGCGACGCCCTTCTCGAACTTGTCTTCGAGGGTGGGGTAGTCGGCCGCGGACTCGCCGCGACCGTCGTCGTAGCTCACAGAGACGTACTCGGGAAACGTCACGGACATGCTGAACGTACGTCGGCAGACGACGTATACGTATCCACTGCCACGACGTGTCAGTCACGGGCCCGCGCGTCGCCGTCGGAGGACCGTCGCTGCGCAGCGACGTGTAGACGGCGTCCAGCGTCCGGTGAGCGGAACGAGCGGCGAACGAGACCGATCAGCGGCGAACGAGACCGATCAGCGGCGAGCGGAACGAGCGGAAGAAGGGGGTTCGGTGCGGTGAGCGTGGTCAGTCCGGCGTCACATGTAGCCCAGGTCGCGGAGGCGCTCCATGAGGTCCTCCTTGTCCTGGGCGCGGCCGGCGCGTTCGGTCGTGTTCTCGATGTCCTGGAGCCAGGCGGGGTCCTCGTCGGACTTCTCCGTCGACACCTCGCTGCCGAGCGAGCGGAAGCCGGCGAAGTACTTGGGCGAGACGGGGATGTCCTCCATCGAGATGCCCTCGGGCAGGTCCGTGTCGCTCTGGGGGACGTGGCCCTCGGGGTAGCCCTCGACGGTGTCGGGGACGACGAAGTTCCAGAAGGCGTCCCAGACCGAGCGCTCGTGGAACTGCAGGATGGGCTGGATGCGGTCGTGGGGCGGGTAGATGTCCGGGTCGTGGCGCGGCGAGAAGAACGTCTCGTCGGCGCGGGCCTCCTGCTCGTCCCAGCGGACGCCGGAGATGACGCCGTCGACCTCGTACTCCTCCAGGGCGTTGTTGAGCGCGACCGTCTTCAGCAGGTGGTTGCCGACGTAGGTGTCGAGCAGGAACGGGAAGGTGTCCTCCTCGTACTCCAGGATGTTGCGGATGTGGTGCTGGTTGTGCTCCGACAGGTCGTCGACCGGGATGTCGTCGCCCGGTTCGAGGCCGTGCTCGTCGACGTAGTCGCCGACGTCCTCGTTGCGGGCCCAGATGACGTCCAGGTCCCACTCGTCGGCCCAGTGTTCGACGAAGTCGATGAGTTCGTCGAAGTGCTGGTAGTGGTCGATGAACACGACCGGGGGGACCTCCAGGTCGTAGCGCTCGGCGACCTCTTTGACGAAGTAGAGCGTCAGGGTGGAGTCCTTGCCGCCGGTCCACATCACGACCGGGTTCTCGTAGGCCTCCAGGCCCTCTTTCGTGACCTGGATGGCCTTCTCCATCTTGTCCGCGAGCGTCGGATAGTCCTCGGGGGTCTCGCCCTCGCCGTCCGTGTAGTCGACGTCGAGGTAGTCGGGGAATGCTGACATCGTGTAATGATATATAATTAGCCCCGGATAAGTGCTTTTTGCCTGCTCGGCGGTTTGAGGCTGATTACCACGTTCCAGCGGCGTGGACGAGTCCGCTGACGGGTCGAGCGCCGGGGTCGGCGTTCCTCAGATCTTGAGGTAGTTCTGGAACAGTCGGGTCTCCGGCGGTTCGAGGTCGAACAGACGGACGGCGTTGCCGCCGAGGATCATGTTGAGTTCGTCCTGCGGGAGGTCAGTCTCCGTGGCGAACTTCAGGAGCTGGCGCTGGGCCGATCCCCAGTAGTCGACCTGGTGGGCCGGCAGGCCCCGACTCTGGATCTGGTCCCACCACATCGGCGGGTCGCCGCCCCGGTTGCTGTGCTCGACCATCGAGGCGCCCCAGTCGCCGCCCCACAGCAACTGCTCGATGCCGATGTTGGGATCGTTGAGCGGCTTTTTCATCAGGTCGGCCCAGTACAGCCCGAGTTCGAGGTAGACGTCGTCGTGGGTGGCCGCGACCTTGCAGCACGCGTCGACGTGCTCCTCGCGCCAGGTGGCCTGCATCCCACCGTGGTCGAAGACGATGGGGACCTCGGGGTACTCGGCTTTCATCTGGTTGGCGTAGCTCGGGTCCGCCCAGTCGGGGTAGAGGTCGAACAGCGACATGCCGCCGCCGTAGCCCGAGACGTAGCCCGTGTGCCACCGCACGGGGACCTCGTGGTCGGCCGCGACGTCGAAGATCCGCCGGAGCTGGTCCTTGCGCTCGGCCCAGTCGAGGGGCTCCTCGTCGGTCGGGTCGTAGGGCGTGCCCTCGCCGATCATGCGGAAGCCGTCCTTCGAGAGCCACTCGTCGAGTTCCTCGCAAGCGGCGTCCCAGGTCCACTCCTCCTCGCCGCGGAGGGCCTTCTTCTTGGTCTGGACCGGGTAGGCCGCGGCGACGAACCTGTCGGGGTCCGACTGGATGATCTGGTGGTTGATCTCGTTGGTCATCCCGAACGCCGGCAGGAGCACGCACATGTCGACCCCGTAGGCCTCCATGTCGTACTTCAGGCGGTCGGAGTTGTCGTAGACGATGACCTCGTCGTCCTCGTCGGCCTCGTCGGCCGGGACGGCCGTGTCCATCTTCCCGG
>Ga0207718_100456_pt1 | contig 37119 bp, 42 predicted proteins | sample A23M2SouthBayCA_FD_187749 | JGI IMG/M metagenome (GOLD analysis project Ga0207718, IMG submission 187749) | Aerobic enrichment media microbial communities from Eden Landing Ponds, California, USA - A23 M2 (SPAdes) | ecosystem: Environmental > Aquatic > Marine > Unclassified | place: Emeryville... | reverse complement strand
CCCGGCCGCGACCAGCAGCGTCGGGGCCATGTCGAGAATGCTGATCCGGTCGAGTTGCCCGCTGGCCGTGAAATCCGGCCCGTTCGCGAGGAAGATGCCGTGGCGGGTGTTCTCGGCCGCCCAGCGGTCAGGGCCGGCCGTGATCTCGCCGCCGCCGACGCCGTCGTTGACGTGGACGCCGGGGCGCATGTCGAGGACGATCTCCGGGGCATCCTCGACGTAGGGGCCGGAATAGACGTCTTCACCCCGATAGACGCCGTCGAACAGCGGCCCCTCGCTGTCCTCGACTGCCCGGAGATCGGCCATCAGCGACTCGCGGACCGATGCGTCGTCGAAGGCGGGGTTGAGATAGATCGGTCCCTGCCCGCTCGCGACGGCCTTCGTCCGGTCGAGGTCGATCGCTTCGAGTTTGCGGTCGCGCTTGAGGCCCGCCTGCTGGGGCACGAGTGCCTGGAGGCGTTCGGGGACGACCGTGGCGACCACGTCGACGATCCCGAGGCGCTTGGCCACGCCGAGGGCGGTCTCCCGATCGAGGCCGACCCGCCGGAGGGCATCGTCGACCGTCGCCGTCCGGGCCTGATAGCCGTGTTCGGCGAGCCACTCGTTGACGTAGAACTCCGTCGTGGTGGGGGCGCTGCCGTGGTCGGACATGAGGACGACGTTGAGGTCGTCGATGTCCGCCAGGCGACCGAGGTACTCGTCGACGAGTTGCCAGGCACGATGGGTCGGGGCCTCGTCCCAGAAAAAGTGATGGAGGACGTTGAGGTAGAACAGTGTGACGTGGACGAAATCACGGTCGCGCTCCTCGAGCAGCCACAGCGCGACCTCGAAGCGCATCTCGAGGACATCGAGGATCGCCTCGACCTCGGCCCCACGTTCGTCGTTGCTGGAGAGCAGGGGGTCCGGATGGACCTGGTAGTCGAAGCGCGATTCGATCTCGGATTCGAGTTCCGGCGGGTGGGTGTAGCCGCCCGAGATCGAGCGGTACTCGCCCTCGACAGCGTCGGGACCGCCCGCGATGATCGACGCGCCGTCGATCGCTCGCGGCGGGTACATCGTCGGCATGTTGACGACGCCCGTCGACCGGCCGTCGGCCGCGAGGTAGTCCCAGAGTTCGGCGGTGTGGTAGTCGCTGCCGTCGGCGACGGTGATCGTGCCTTCGTCGAGGTCGACGTGCTCGAACCAGAAGACACCGAACCCGCCAGGGTCCTTTCCCGCGGAGTAGCACTTCCAGTTCGGGAAGGTTACCGGTGGGAGGCAACTCTCGGTCTCCGCCCACGAGCCCGAATTCCGGAGGGCGGCGAGGTTCGGAAGGTCGCGGGCCGCGATCCAGGGGTCGAGCAGCCGCCAGCTCGCGCCGTCGAGCCCCACGACGACGGTCCGGGTGCCGGTCATTGTCTGCCGGGACGCGGGCGAACCACTAGTGGGTTTCGAACGGGACGCCTGAGTGATGCGTTGCGAGCGAGACGCCCAAGCGATGCGTTGGGAACGATACGCCTAAGTGATCGCACGGTGGCGATCCTACCGTGCGAACGGTCGCCGTCATCCCCGCGTACAACGAGCGCGAGACGATCGAGTCCGTCGTCGACGGGACGAGTCGTCACGTCGAGGAGGTCGTCGTGGTCGACGACGGCTCGACGGACGGGACACCCCAGCTCGCCCGGGAAGCGGGCGCGACGGTGATCGAACACGTCTTCAACACGGGCGTCGGCGGCGCGGTCCGGACCGGGTATCGCTACGCCATCCGGAACGACTTCGACTTCGTGGTCCAGGTTGACGCCGACGGACAACACGACCCCGAAGAGATTCCACGGCTGCTCTCGGTGGCCGAGGACGCGGACATGGTGATCGGCAGTCGGTATCTCAACGAGAGCTTTCAGGAGTATTCGTGGCTCAGAGACCTCGGGATCCGGTCGTTCACTGCCGTCGTCAACGTGCTTGGCGGCGTCGACGTCACGGACGTCACCAGCGGGTTTCGGGTCTATCGCGTCACTGCCTTAGAGCGGTTGTTGCATCGCTCGGACAAACACTGGGCGGTCGAACAGACCCTGGAGGCCGCCAGACGCGATCTGGACATCCGGGAGGTCTCGATCGCAATGCCGACCCGGGAGACGGGGTCCTCGCAGTTCACGGTCGAGACCTTTGCGCTCTACCCACTGCGCATGACCGATGCCATTCTCCGGGTACTGCTCTTTCGTGAATCATGACCTACAGTCTCGTCAACGTCCTCGCCGTGCTCGTCGGGCTCGCCTTCCTCTGGAACGCCTATCGCATCGTCGGTCGTGGCCGGGAGGACCTCGCCATCCTCGCGCTGTCGCTCGTCCTCGGCGGCGGGTTGATCTTCGTCGGGATATTCCCGAGTACCTTCGAGGTCGTCGCAACGGTACTCGGACTCAACTGGAAGGCCAGAGCGATGCTCGTCCTCTCGAATCTGACGCTGTTCGTGGTCGTGACGTATTTGTTCGATCGCCTTGGGCGACTCGCCGAACGCGTCTCGACGCTCAACGAGGAGCTCAGTCTGCTCCGGGCCGAACTCGACGAGCACGATGACTGATCGACAGGCGGTCCTCTCGATCGACGTCGAACTGTTCGATCAGATACCGGCGTATCGGAACGCTGACGGCGTCGTTGATCGGGACGACATCGGTCTCGACGGCCTCACCTTTCTCCGGGAAACACTCGATGCCCACGGCGCAGGAGCCACGAGCTTCGTGGTCGCCGAACTCGCCGAGCGCCACCCCGACGCGATTCGCTCGCTCGCCGAGGACGGTCACGAGATCGGCTCACACACGCACACTCATCGGCTACTGTCGGATCTCGATCCGGCGACACAGCGCGAGGAGATCGAACGCTCACGCGCAGTGCTGACCGAAGCGACCGGCCAGGACGTATCGGGATTCCGTGCGCCGTCGTTCGATCTGGCGGCCGATCACTTCGGGACGCTCTCGCGGGCGGGCTACGACTACGATTCGAGTATCGTGTCGAGTCGAAAGATACCGGGGTGGTACGGCGGCGAATACGATGTCCACCAGCCAGTGTCGGCGACGGAGATCGACGCCGTTGCACCCGCGGATATGCGGGAACTACCGGTCAGCGTCATGCCCGGACTGCGACTGCCCCTGACCGGGACCTGGCTCCGATTTTTCGGCCCGCGATACACGATCGCAGGAATGCGATGGCTGGCTCGGCGGGGAATCACGCCGATCCTGTATGTCCACCCCTGGGAATGCGTCGATCTCCCTGACGTCGAGGGGGTCCCGTCGCGGGTGTATTACCACACTGGAGCGTGGATGCGCCGGGCGATCGAACGAATCCTGTCGAGTGAATTCACGTTCGTTCGGGCTGGGGACGTCGTCGGAACGACCGACGGCGACGGTTCCAACGACCACGGCACCGTCACCGACGGAGGTGAGTGACGTGGACGCGGGGCGGGTCCGGGCCGTCGCTGTCACGCTCGTCCAGTATGCGGTCGCCCTGGTCGCGCTCGGGTGGGCGGTGTCACAGACCGATCCGGTCGAGGCGCTGTCGCTGCTCGCCGGTCTCGACCTGCTCACGGTACTGGGTATCCTGCTGGCGAGCCTGCTCGGTCTCCTCGCCCGGTTTGAGACCTGGCGGGCGACGCTTGCCCCGATCCAGCCGACGGACCGCCGGACAGCCGGCAGTGTCGCTCTCGTGGTGAACTTCGTCAACCAGTTGCTGCCGTCGCGACTGACGGGCCGACTCGCCGCGCCCTTTGTCCTCCGGAGCAAAGTTGGGGTGTCCTACGCCGACGGGACTGCGATCTCGGGGGTTCACACGGCGATGTATGCACTCCTGTACGGCGCAGTCGCGACTGTCGGCCTTGTATTCGCCATCGACCGGCTGTCGATCGGCCTCGCCGCCCTCCTCGCGCTCTCGATCGGCCTGTATCTCGTGGCCGGGGTGGCTATTCTCGGAGCCGGGACGAACCTCAAACGCCTCGACTGGGTGTTCGCAGGCGTGACGCGCCTGCTGAGGTATCTCCCCCGCGTCGGTGACGGGCTCGCGGCGCGCGCGGAGAATGCCGTCTCGTTCACGGCCGACTCGACGACCGCGTTCCGGACGATCGCCGGCGATCCGGGCGTCTGGGTCAGGTACACTGCGGGGTGGCTCGTGGCGAAGGTGCTCGCCCCGGGCGTGCGCGTCTGGCTGTTGCTCTCGGGGTTCGGCGTGGCCTTCGAACCGGCCCTGCTGTTGCCACTGTATCTCGTGATGGCCTACAGCGTGACGCTGTTGCCGCTGACGCCCGGTGGGTTCGGCGTGACAGAGGCGACGGCGACGGCCGTCTTCGTCGCGCTCGGGGTGCCAAGCGCGGTGATCGTCCCCGTCGTCTTCGTCGATCGGTTCCTCGACATCTACCTCCCGGCGCTGGCGGGCTGGTATCCGTTTCTCGGGATCGACCGAGCGTCACTCCGGACCGGCGAAGGACACTGAGAGCCCGATGTGGACCCCTGCTCAGAAGGGTGGGTCGCGATCGGGCGCACACTCGCCGGTCGACTGGAGGATCACCGTGAACTGGTTGGGGCGCAGTTCCTGTTCGTCGGCGTGCTGATCGACGTGGGGGACGATCGCGTGTGGGACGAGATCGAGCAGCGACCCCGGCGTCGGCCGTTGCGGGACGTACGCCGGCGGACGGGATCCGAACTCCCGGACGATCTCGTAGCTGTAATTGCCGTCGAGGAGTCCGCGGATGTATTCCTGTCGCCGGGGCGAGTTCCGGAGATACGTCTCGTCGAGGTACGCCAGATCGCGATAGGTCAGCATGATGTACTCGGGGCAGGCGGTGTACTCGCCCTCTTTGTAGGTCACATTCGCGCCGTGAGGGAGTGCCGTGTCCTGGAAGTGCCACCGGTAGGTCTCGATCGTCTCGTTGCTCTCGACGCGGTCGTCCAGCCAGGCCGCGGCCTGGTCGCGGGGGCCGTCAGCGTATCCGGCGACGCCGACGCCGGCATAGACGCCCGAACTCACGACCAGCGCGACCGTGAGAACGCGGGCGACGGTCTGCCGGCGGTCGCGCAACCGGACCAGCCACGTCGCGACGAGGATCGCCAGCAGCGGGAACGTCGGCAGGAGGTGATGGACGCGGAAGTCGTGCCAGGGGATATACAGCGCGACGAACCCGCCGATCCCCGCCAGGACGAGCAGCGTCCCCGCGTTCGCGATCCGGCGACGGACCCGGACAAGGGCAGCGGCGACGCCGGCGAGGCCGGCGACGAACAACGGCAGGCCGAGTGCGCTGAAGTACCCGCGGGCGAACCACCACCACGTCGGCGCGGTCGGGCCGTGTGGCCGCCCCGGCCGGCTGATCGAGTGGCCGCCGATCCGGCTGAGCACCGGTTCGAACGCGCCGACGAGCGTCGTCGGGAGGCCGACGGCGATGGCAAGTAAGCCAAGCGCCGCACCGATCCCGATCAGTCGCGGCCGATAGAGCGACTGCGGCCAGTCGTCGCTCTCGCGGGCGCGAAGCAGGTGGGCCAGCGCGATCAGGCCAATCACGACCGCCATCGTCAGCTTGAACGCCATCGCGACGCCGCCGACCGCGCTCGCGGCGTAGAAGGTCCACGTCTCGCCCGAGCGGACGAACAGGATCAACAGATAGAGGGCCACGAGCAGGAAAAACAGCGCCGGCATGTCCTCGCCGCCCTCGTGGGCGATCGTCAGGAAGCCGAACGTGAGCGTCAGCAACAGCGCTGCGAGCCGACCCGTCGACCGATCGGCGATCGCCGTCGCGATCCGGTAGGTCAGGTACACCGAACCGACCGCGAAGGCAACGTTGAACAGCCGGGCCAACCCGATGTAGCCGGTCCAGAACCACGCCGGGACTCCCTGCCAGGTCGCGAAGTGGCCGAAGTCCCAGCCGATCTGGACCGGACCGGTGATCGCATCGAGACTGCCGGTCAGCACGGCGATGGCGAGCATCGGGATCAGCGCGAGTCCGAACAGGTAGAAGGTCGCGCCGAAGGGGACCCGACCCCACGCGACGCCCTGCTTGAGCCCCTCGTAGCTCGGATCGGCGACGACCGAGCGGAAGGCGACGAGGGGATCCAGCGCCCGGCTCCACTCGTCTCTGGTGGCGACGTTCGGGAGCCGATGCCAGAACCAGAAGCCCGACAGGACCGCCGCGAGAATGAGGAGCGCGGGGAGATACGGGTCCGTCCGGAGATCGTCGAGGACGCGGGCCTTCGCCCGGCCGAACAGTGTGCGAACGGGGACCATCTACCGACATTTTCCCCGATGCGTGCAAAAATCTGTCTGACTCGGGCAGCCGTCTGGCACGGCTGCCATCCGTCGGGCACGGGACTGCAGACAGAGGCGTTTTGTCGGAGCAGGCCCGAACGGAGCGCATGGACGCCGCTTTGCGGGCCGGGATCGCGCTCTACAACGCCGGGTACTATCGGATCACCCACGATGCCTGGGAAGCGCCGTGGCTCGGAATGGGGGGCCGCCAGGAACCCAAGGACTTCCTCCAGGGACTCATCCAGTTCACCGTCGCCATTCACCACGCGACCGTCGACAACGAATCCGGTGCGCGAAAACTCGCCGGCCGCGCACAGACGTATCTGGAGGGGTATCCGGAGAAGTATCAGGGCGTGGATCTCGGTCCAGTGCGGGCGTACCTCGCTGCACTCGAAGCCGACCCCGCACACGTCGAGGACACCGATCCACCGACGATAACCCACAACGGCAAGGCAGTCGAACTGGCTGATCTGGACTTCGAAGAGACGACGCTGGCCGCCGAGGCGATCGCCGAGGTCGAGGGCGACGAGGAACTCCTCGACGCCGCGATCGAGTACGCCGAAGCCGACCTCGACGACGGCGACGAGGGAAGTCAGTTCATCACGTTCGTCTTCGATTACGTCCGGAGCCCGGACGATCGGGAGATCATTCGGCAACGACTGAGCGAACACGTCGATCGACGAGACGGACGGGAGGCGGACGTCGAAGGCCTGTTCGAGTGAGTGCCGGTCGCCGCCGGAAAATATCGATGTGTCCAGCACCGGCGCGTCAGTACGCCGGTCGCTGGGCACGGATAGTCGAGGCGAGTTGCTGTTCCTCGTCGGCGATGAGTTCCGTCAGGTCGTCGGCGGTGACGATCCCGGTGAGTTCGTCCCCGTCGGTGACGGGGAGCCGGCGAATGCCGGCGTCGCTCATCAGGTTCGTCGCCTCGTAGAACCCGGCGTCCGCCTCGATCGTCTTGAGGTCCGCCGTCATCACGTCCGCGGCGGTCGTTTCAGTCCGGTCGCGTTCCTTGCCGAGCACACGGATGGCAAGATCACGGTCGGTGACGATCCCGACCGGTGTGTCGTCGTCGGTGATGACGACGCTGCCGACGTCTTCGGCATCCATCCGCCCGGCGAGTTCGGTGACCGGCGTCTCCGGCTGTGCTGTGACCACGTCGCTTCTGGCGAGGTCTGTGACTGGCATTTGGGCACCCTGTTTATCGTTCACTCGCCACAAACATTATAGTTCATTATATTTTTCGGAGAGAAGGAATGTGGATAGAGACAATACGGCATGGACTCGGAGCAACCAGTGACGAAGGAAACGGAAAAGCCTCTCACCAATTGTCACGTGGCAGTGGTTTAAATAGTAGTCCGTGGGAAGGCGAGAATAATGTCAGACGAGTTTTCACTCAGTCCAACCCGTCGGCAGTTGCTCGGATCGCTCGGGACTGGCGGCGTGCTTGCTGGTGGGGTTGCGGGTTTCAGGACGATGGCGGATGTCGTCTCCCCAATAGCAGCCCAGTCGCCCCAGCGCGGGACGCTCGTGGGGACGATGACCGGCCCTACCCAGGGACTGCACTTCAACCTCTTTGGAACGTCGAGCGCGGATATCCCCGCTGAGATGGTGTTTGACCCGACGGTGAAATACCATCGTGGTCGCGGCGAATTCATCCCGGCCGCCGTGACGGAGTGGACAGTCGAGGGCGAAACCATGACCCTCTCGCTACGGCCGGACCTCGTCTGGAACGACGGCGATCCGGTGACGGCCCGCGATCTGCGAACCCAGCTACTGCTCGGCAAGACCGTCGACGACGATCTTTGGGAATACGCCACAGCAGTCGAGACGCTCGGGGAAAAGCGACTCGCGGTTCACTTCGACGCGTCGTACAATCCGGACTTGCTCGAACGCATCGTTCTCGGAGACCGCCGACTGTTCGTCAAACATGAGTATTACGAGCCGTTTCTGGAGACGTTACGTGCCGACGGCGAAATCGCCGCCAGAGAGGAACTCATGGCATTCACGCCTACGTCGATGGGCGAATTCGCCGCAAGCGGCCCCTTCACTGTCGACTCGATCGACACCGAGGGAATCAAACTCGAACTGAATCCGACCCATCCCGACAGCGATTCCATCGGGTTCCAGTCCTACGAGTTTCGCGCCTTGCTCGGAACAGACACGAGGTTTCAGGCACTCGAAACCGGCCAGGTCGACGTGATCGCCTCGATGTCGACGCTACCGAACCAGCCCATCGAATTGCCATCATCCGTTGTACAGGTGCGGATCCCCGATTATTGGGGGTTGGGCCTCTGGCCGAACCACGATGTCGAGCCGCTGGACGACCGGGCCGTCCGACAGGCAATCGCCTTTGTCATCGACCGCTCGGCCGTGACCCAGGCGAGTGGCCGGGAAACGAACCAGCCAGTAGAGACGCCAAGTGGCCTGCCGGCGTCCGCTGTTGCGGACTGGATAGCGCAGGATTCACTGGAGACGTATGTCGATCCGGATAACGAGGCTGCGACAGACGTCCTGTCGAGGGCAGGATATACTCGCGAGGATGGAACCTGGACGGCGGAGGACGGGACCCCCCTCGGCTTTTCGATATCGGTCCCCGAGTTCATCACCGACTTCGTCAACGCGACGGATTCCGTCGCCGAACAACTCCGTTCGTTCGGCATCGAAGCCGACGTTCGGGAAGTGACGTTTCGGGACATCTTCGCCGGTGACTTCGACGTCGTGTCGGGGTGGTGGCTACCGGGGAGCATCGACAGTACACACCCGTACGTCGCGTACAGGTTCGGGTTCGGCATGGGGATGGTCCAGCCCGATCTACTCGAGTATCCAGGGTTGGACAGCACCGTGACTGTGCCCGCGGACGGGAACAACGGCTCGATAGACGTCACTCCCCAAGACGAACTGGAAGCGCTGGCCACGACTGTCGACCGCGGCGAGGCCGAATCGATCGTGCAGCGACTCGCAAAGGTGTACAACGCGGACCTTCCGATACTCCCACTCTACCGGAGTCAGTATACGTCGTTCATCGATACGAGCGACGTCGACGCACCGGCGGAAGGTTCACCGAAGTTCCAGATCACGTGGCCCCCGCACTGGCTTGTTCGAACCGGCGATCTGCACAGTCCAGGCTGGGCCGAGAACGAAGCCTCGACACCCACCGAGACAGTAACAAATACGCCGACTGCGACGGACACGGAACGGGATACGCCATCGACAACCGAAACCGAGACGACACAACCGACGGAGACGGCGACAGAATCCAGCCCGTCGACACCGAGCGAGACGGCGACGAAAACGGTGACGCCGACAGCAACCCCGACAGCCCCAAAAACATCGACAGCCACCGAGACAGTCACGAACACTCCGGCAACGACCGAGACAGACCGATCGGCCACTGAATCACGGACGACAACAGTCAGCAGGACACCGACCTCGACAACCGATGCTGAATCAGAAGGTGGCCAGAGTACCGAAGGCAATACCGACGGAGCCACCACAACTGGCGGTCCAGGGTTCGGTCTCATCTCGTCGGTGGCTGGATTGGGGAGCTACGCGCTCTATCGGGCCAGGAAACGGGACGGGTAGACGACCGATCAGGCGAACCCGGACAGGACGCCGCTTCCGTCAGTGCCGCCGATGTCGGCGAGCGTCATTCGCTCGGGGTGGGGCATCATGACGGCGACGTGGTCGGCCTCCCCGGTGACGCCCGCGACGGCGTGTTTTGAACCGTTGGGGTTGGCTTCGGGCGTGACGTTCCCCTCGGCGTCACAGTACCGGAACAGGATCCGATCCTCGTCCTCTAGAGCGTCGAGGCGGTCGTCGGTGATCTCGAAGCGGCCCTCGCCGTGGGCGATCGGTAGCTCGATGACTTCGCCTTCCTCGTACTGACTGGTCCAGGGCGTCTCGCTATTCTCGACGCGGAGGTGGACGTGCTCACACTGGAAGCGCGCGCTCTCGTTGGTGGTGAATGCGCCAGGGGTGAGGGAGGCCTCACACCCGATCTGGGCCCCGTTGCAGATCCCCAGCACGGGCGTGCCATCGTCGGCGGCCGCCCGAACCTCGGCCATGATCGGCGAGTGGGCGGCCATCGCGCCCGCCCGGAGGAAGTCGCCATAGGAGAACCCGCCGGGAAGGACGATCCCCTCGGCATCGGCCGGTAGGTCGTCCTCGTGCCAGACGAGTTCGGTGTCGACGCCGATCGACTCGAGGGCCTGAACGGTGTCCCGATCGCAGTTGCTCCCGCCGAACTGGATGACGGCGACGGTCATTGCTCGACGGCGACCTCGTAGTCGTGGATGGTCGGGTTGGCGAGCAGGCGCTCGGCCATCTCCTCGACGCGATCTCTGGCCGCCTCGCTATCGGTTGCCTCCAGGTCGATCTCGAAGCGGTCTGCCGCCCGGAGCGCGTCGAGTTCGAAGCCGAGGCGTTCGAGCGCCTCGCGGGTGGTCTCGGCCTCCGGATCGAGCACCCCCTCCTTGAGCTGGACAGTCACGGTCGCGGTGTAGGTACTCATCGCGTGGAACGCGGATGGCAGCCGCGAAAACTCTTGTGACTTTCCCCAACCCGATCGCTCCAGAGTTATGCCACACACGTAAGATATCTTATATACCGGCGTTTACCGGCAATACCTTCCTTATCGTTCACGAAGGAAACCAAATATCTATAATCGAGACAAGCTTTATCTGGTGGAATATCGTATTTTCAACTCGATATGGTGACTGATATCCTTCTTGCACCGCCGATCGCCTTTGGTATATTTCTTCTGATAAGTTTCACTATTGATCGTGTGGGAGACAGGATCGCGTCGGACCGGGCCGACGCCGGTGAGGCGTTCCGGACGGCGTGGGCCAGCGGCGAGGAGCCGCCGAGCGGCCAGGGGCGGCCCCGGTATCGGCTCTATCACGTCGGGATCGGCTTTACGATCATTCATGTCGCCGTGTTGCTCGTCGCGACGATCCCGATCGACGCGAACGGGGTATTACTCGGCGTGCCGCTGCTTGCCGTCGTCGGACTGGCGCTGTTCGCGATCGTCGAGGGCGGCCGACCACAACCAGGGAGGTAACACACATGGGACGCATCATCGATTGGGCGCGGAACCGCTCGCCGTGGATACTCCACATGAACTGTGGGAGTTGCAACGGCTGTGACATCGAGACGCTGGACGCGCTGATGCCCCGGTACGACGTCGAGCGCTTCGGCATCCAGCAAAAGGACACGCCGCGACACGCCGACGTGCTCGTCGCGACCGGACCGGTGACCAAGCAGATGGCTCCCCGGCTGGAGCGCATCTACGAGCAGATGCCCGAGCCGAAGCTGGTGATCGCCGCCGGGTCGTGTGCCGCGACGGGCGGCGTCTTCCAGGACTGTTACAACTGCCACGAGGGCATCGACGACGTGATCCCCGTCGACATGTACGTCCCCGGGTGTCCGATTTCGCCCGAAACGCTGATCGACGGCATCGTCGCACTGTTAGAAGAGGCCGGCCAGGAGGCCAAAGCCGAGCGCCTCGCGGCGGCCAAACCCGAGATCGTCCAAGGCGGCACACGGATCGACGAGGCCGTCGCGGCCGATCCAGAGCAACAGGAGGGAACGGATGACACCGAGCCAGTTGAAGCGTAAGCTCGACGACGAACTGTCCGAGCTACTCGCCGCCTCGGAGGAACACGACTGCGGTCGCCTGGAGTTTGTCCTCGCTGACAGGGATGCTCTCGTCGAGGCCATCGAGACACTTCAGGAAATGGGCATCACCCACCTCGTCACGATCACCGGCGTCGACGCCGGCGACGAGATCGAGGTGCTGTATCACTTCCTCAAGTACGGCGAGTACGACGACGGCGACCTGAGCGAGGGCGTCGAACTCACGATCCGGGCGATCGTCCCGAAGGACGATCCCACGATCGAGACACTCACCGACATCCTCCCCGGCGCGACGCTGTACGAGCGTGAACTCATGGACATGCTCGGCGTCGAAGTCACGGGCCACCCCAACCCGGAGAAGCTCCTGCTTGCCGACGACTTCGACGGCGGGCCGCCGCTGCGGGCCGAGAACCTGGAGGTGAACTAACAATGTCAGAGGAAGTATCCGGGACGGAAATCCCGGTCGGCCCACAGCACCCCTCGTTGAAGGAACCCGCCAACTTCACGCTGACCGTCGACGGCGAGGTCATCACCGGGGCCGATCTCAAACTGTCGTACAACCACCGCGGGATCGAACAGGCCGTCCTCTCGAAGAGCTACCTCGAGAACATCTATCTGCTCGAACGCATCTGTGGTATCTGTTCGCACGCCCACACGACCTCCTTTGCCATCGGCGTCGAGGACCTCCTCGATCTCGATGTCCCCCGGCGGGCGAACTACATCCGGACGCTGATCGGCGAACTCGAGCGCATCCACAGTCACATGCTCTGGCTCGGAGTCGCCGGTCACGAGATCGGCTTCGACACGCTCTGGCAGTACGCCTGGCGCGACCGTGAGATAGTGCTGGACCTCTTAGAGGAGATTACGGGCAACCGGATCCACTACTCGATCAACACGATCGGCGGCGTCCGCCAGGATCTCACAGCGGAGCAACGCGAGACCGTCCTCGAAAAGATGGACGAACTCGAGGAACGCATCGACTTCTACCTGGAGACGGTTCCCAACGAGGAGACGGTCCGGATGCGATGTGAGAACGTCGGCACTGTCTCAGCCGAACTCGCCCGGGAGTACTGTGCGGCCGGGCCGGTCGGTCGCGCCTCGGGGCTACCCGTCGACGTTCGGCGGGATGCCCCCTACGCCGCCTACGACGAGATGGACTTCGACGTGATCACGGACACGGCAGGCGATCTCCTCGCGCGGACGACAGTTCGGATCCGCGAGATCGCAGAGAGCATCAAGATCATCAGGCAGGCCGCCGCGGATATTCCAGACGGGGATCTCAAGGCCAGCCCGAAGCCGGTCCAGGCGCTGCTGGCACAAATCCCCGAGGACGACGTCGTCAGCCGCTACGAGGCCCCGCGCGGCGAACTCATCCACTACATCCGGGCCGACGGGACCGACACGCCCGAACGGGTTCACATCCGGGTGCCGACGCTCGCCAACTGGCCGACCGTCGTCGAAGCCTTACGGGGCAGTTACATCGCCGACACGCCGATCGTCGTCGCCGGGATCGACCCCTGTATCAGCTGTACCTCCCGGATCGGCGTCGAGACCGACGGCAGCCACGACGGCGAGGACTCGTTCAACCTCGAGGAATTGCGTGAGTACGGCATGGAATGGTACGACAAACGCGCCGACGGCGGATCGGTGACGGGCGACCGACAATTCGACCAGGGTGACCGACCGTGAGCCTCGAGATCGACCTCGCGACCGGGTTGCTCTACCTGCTGGTGTTCCCCGGCTTTGCGTTCCTGTTCACCTACGCGCTGGCCGCCGAATACGTCGACCGGAAGCTCTACGCCCGCCTCCAGAACCGCGTCGGGCCGCCGCCGCTGCAGCCACTGGCGGACTTCCTGAAGCTGCTGGCCAAGGAGTCGGCCGTCCCCGAGAACGCGACCGAACGGATCTACCGGGCCGCGCCACTGACGGGGCTGGCCGGCGTCCTGACCGCGATGCTGTACATCCCAGTCTGGAGTGAGACGGCGGCGATGTCCTTCGAGGGCGACCTGGTCGTCGTCCTCTTTTTGCTCTCGCTGCCCTCGTTCTCGCTGTTCTTCGGCGGGTGGTACTCCGGGAACGTCTTCAGCCAGGTCGGAACCACCCGGACGATCACGCAGCTGTTCGGCTACGAGATTCCGTTCTTCTTGGCGTGTTTCGCGCCGGCGGTCGCCGCGGGGACGCTCGAACTGTCGAGCATCGTCGCGTTCGTCGGGTCGAACCCGGCGTACGTGCTCGTCTTCGCCCCGGCGTTCGTCATCGGGCTGCTGTCGCTGCAGGCCAAACTCGAACGCATCCCCTTCGACGCGCCGGAGGCCGAGTCCGAACTCGCGACCGGGGCACTCGCGGAGTACTCCGGCCGGAAACTCGCGCTGTTCCGCCTCACGAAGGACGTCGAACTCGTCGTCGGCGCAGCACTGCTGTCGGCGCTGTTCCTCGGCGGCCCCTACCCGGTCGGAGCAATCGAGGGGATCGGTGGGGCCGTGCTCGGGATCGCGGTCTTCCTCGTGAAGACACTCGCCATCGTGGCCGTCCTGTCGGTCCTCAAGGGCGTGCTCGCGCGCCTCCGGATCGAGCAGGTCGTCGACGTGTTCTATCGGTGGCTCGTCCCGATCGGGCTCGTCCAGATCGGACTCGTACTGGCTGTCGGACTGTACGCGGAGGGACTCCTATGAGCTTACCAGGCAAACTCCTCCCCGAGGCGCTGAAAACCCTCGGGAAAGACCGCGCGACCGTATCGTACCCCAAGAACAAGCGCACGCTCCCCGATCGCTTCCGGGGCGCTGTCGAGTTCGATCCCGACCCCTGTACCGGGTGTGGGATGTGTGAACGCCACTGTGCGGCCGACGCGATCATCGTCGGGACCGACGACGACGGCAACGTCACCTGGGAGTACGACGTGGCCAAATGCATGTTCTGTGGGCAATGTGAGGAATCCTGTCCCACTGACGCGATCGTGATGAGCCAGGACTTCGAACTCGCCGACAGCGACCGGGAGTCCTTCGAGGAATCGTACACCTTCGAACGGTGAACCGCGTCGCGCTACCGGGTTCGCTCGCGCGCGTCACGCCATCATTCAACGCAGAGCACGTCCATCAATTCCGCCGCCAGGTCGTCGAGACGACCCTCGACCGCCGACGACAGGTCCGTCCCGAATTCGATCCGGGCCGGTTCGATACCGAACAACGCCACGGCAGCGTCCATCTCGCGAGTGAGAAAGGTTTCCAACATCGCCGGGGTTGACTTATGCGACGAAAAGGACTCGCCACCGAGGTCGTCGGACTCGATCCACTTCGAGTCGCCGGGCTCGCCGTCGAAGGCGATAGCGTCGACCAGGACGATCCAGTCAGGGTCGAACCGGCGGATCACGCCCGTCTGATTTTCGGGCGCAACGCCGCCCTCGATCACGCGGAGTCGGTCGTCTTCGAGGCCGGACAATCGACGGACGACTTCGAGGCCGACGGCGTCGTCGCCGCGCAGCTCCGAACCCATGCCGACGAGGGCGACGCGATCGGCAGCGTCGATTTGCGGTGGCGTCGTCACACGTTTGTCCAGGATTCGCCCCATCTAAAGCGACTCGTTCGAGGACGACCGTTGCCGAGTCGCCGACCAGCAAAGCGCCAGACAGGTTTGGGAACAAAAATGAAGAAAGTCGAAGCTGCCATCCGAATTAAGTCGAATGATTCAAGAAGTATTCACCGGAAAAACAGAGGTATGTATTCGTCCGTGACCCAGCGAACGCGGCGGGTTCGCGACGGTCGGCGAGAAACTGCGGCGGACGGTGTGCATCGGGACCGTTCGCCGGGAGGACAGCCGTGACCGAGACGCCGCTTGCGATGGCACCGTTGCTCGCGCTGTTCGCGGGCATCTTCGCCACGTACCTGGTGGGCCGTATCGACCACGACCGGGCGAGCGAGGCGAGTGGCATCGTCGCGGTCACAGCCGTTCTCGCCGCCCTCGTCGGGACCTGGACGCTGTGGACCCGCTCACTCCCGATCGAGTACGCGATCGGCGGGGCTGGCGTCGGGGTCCAGGTCACGGCCCTCAGCATCTTCCTGTCGGTCGTGGCGTGCCTGCTCGGGCTGGCCGTCGCCGTCTATGCGATGGCCGGGACGGACGACGAGGGGGCCACGGAACTCTACGATCCGCTCCTGCTGGCGGCGGTCGCCGGCGTCGTCGGCATCGGCTTTGCGGCCGATCTGTTCTCGCTGTACGTCTTCTTCGAGGTGATGGCCGTGTCGACCTACGCGCTGGTCCCCTTCGCTGTCTCCCGGGCGAGTGCCGTCGAAGCCGGCTTCAAGTACGTCGTGTTGAACACAGTCGGCTCGCTGCTGGCGATCTTCGGCGTGTCGCTGGTGTATGCCGAGACCGGCGGAACGCTTACCTTTGGCGGGGTCGCCGAGGCGCTCGCTGGCACAACGGAGGTCGCGACCGCCGCCGTGCTCTTCCTGGTCGTCGGTTTCGGCGTGAAGGCCGCGATCGTCCCGTTGCACACGTGGGTGCCGGACGCCTACGCCGAGTCGCCGGCCAGTGCGAGCGCGTTGCTCGCCGGCCTGGCGACGCCGGCCGCCGCCGTGGCGATGGTGAAGGCGCTGTCGGTGTTCCCCGGAGCGATCCCGGTCGGCTTGCTGCTGGTCGTCTTCGGCGCGATCACGATGACCGTCGGGAACTTCCTCGCGCTGGGCCAGCGTGATCTCAAGCGGCTGCTCGCCTACTCCTCTATCCCCCACGTCGGCTACGTCATCTTCGGGTTCGGGATCGGCTTCCACGGCGGATTCGGCGTCGCCGTCGACGGTGCGCTCTTTCACGTCCTCGCCAACGCCCTCATGAAAGGCGGGGCCTTCCTCGCCGTCGGTGCGATCGGCTACCGGCTCGCGAGTACGGACGTGGCGAACCCGCGCCACCTCGATGATCTCGCCGGGATCGGCTACCGGATGCCGGTCGCCGCCGGCGCGATCGCGGTCGCGGTGCTCGCGCTGGCCGGCGTCCCCCCGCTTGCGGGCTTCTGGGGCAAACTCCTCATCGTCGTCGGGGGCGCGGAGGTGTCCGGCTGGCTCGGCGTCGCCCTCGCCTTGCTCGTGATCGGCAACTCCTTCCTCTCGCTGGGCTATTACCTGCCGGTTCTCCGGAGTCTCTTCGCCAGCCCTGACGACGCCGTGGGCTCGGCCGCTCGGACGCCGACACTGCTGGCGCTCCCGATTCTGGCTTTGACTGCCGGAACAATTCTGCTCGGGATCGTGCCCTCGGTCGGGTTCGACCTCGTTGAACCGGCCACTGACGTCCTGCTCTCGGGGGTGACACCATGACGGCGCTGACGACGGCGGCGCTCGTGGCGACGGTCGGCCTCGCGATGGTCGCGGTTGCCGCCCGGGACTTCCTCGTCTCGATCCTCTCGCTGTCGGGCGCAAGCGTCGCGCTTGCGGTGTACTTCTATCTGGCCGGTGCGCCGATCGCGGCCGTCTTCGAGGCGGTCGTGGCCGCCGGGCTGGTGACGGTCCTGTTTTTGCTGATGATCAGCCTGACCGACGCCGAGACCGCCACGCTGATCGAGCAGCGCAAACTGCCGATCGTCGGGCTCGCACTGGGCGCGCTACTCGGTGTCGGCCTGGTCGTCTGGGGCTTGCTTGGCGGTCTCTCGACCGGCGGGGGAAGCGAGATGGAACTCGCCGAGGCGCTGTGGAGCCGCCGGTCGATCGATCTGCTCGCGGTGACCGTCCTGCTGTTCGTCGGCGTGCTCGGGATCATCCGACTCACCGCCGAACGCTTCGACGCGACTGATCGGGCCGTCACGAGTGAAGGAACCCCGATCGGGCGGGGCAGAGAATCCGAGAACACGGAGGGAGAATCATGACTGCACTCGCCTACGGCGTGGCGATCGCGCTGCTACTGATCGGCCTGGCGGCGGTCCTCAGCGGGGCCAACGCGGTAAAGACGCTGATCGGGATCGAGATCGCCTCGAAAGGCGTGCTCGTGAACTTCGTCGCGACCGATCCGGCCGGCAGCCAGGGGATCGTGATCCTGTTGATCCTGATCGACGCCATCGTGGTCGCCGTCCTGCTGGGGCTGGTCGTCGCGGTGTATCGCCAGTACGGAACCCTCGATATGGACGCACTCGGGAGGTTAACATGGTAACGAATCGACGGTCACTGCTCGCATCGACACCAGGTCTGCTCGTCGCCGGCGCACTGGCGCTGGCAGTCGCGCTGGTGGGACCAGGACTCGAAACGCCCGCCATGCTGGCGCTCGGGGCCATCGCGCTGCCGTTCGTCGGCGCGGCGCTGTTGCCGTACGTCGCCGTCGCCGGTGATCGAATCCGGAACGGGGTCGCTGTCGGCGTCGGCGTCGTCACCGCGATGCTGACGCTATCGCTGATTCCGCGAGCGCTATCGGCGGAAACGCCGGCAGCCGTCCACTACGACCTAGGGTGGGTGCCCGCCATCGACGTCTCCTTTGGCCTGTATCTGGACGTCCTCGGCGTGATGATGGCGACCATCGCGGGTGTCGTCGGCGCGCTCGCGCTGGTCTTCTCGACGCGCTTCATGGAACGCGAGGGGGGACTCACCCGCTACTACGCGCTGACGCTTTTGTTCGTCGGCGGGATGATCGGCTTCGCGCTGACCGACAGTCTCGTCGCGCTGTACGTCTTCTGGGAGGTCCTGGGGCTGTGTTCGTTCGGCCTGATCGCCTTCTGGCTCAAAGACGACGCCTCCTTCGCGGCGGGCGTGAAAGCGTTCGTCACGACCCGTTTCGGCGACATCGGCCTGCTGGCCGGGATCGCCACCCTGTACGTCGGCGGCGGGACGTTCTCGATCCGTGGGCTGATCGAGCAGGCGGCCGCGGGCGCGCTGCCCGAGTGGACGCTCGCGGCCGCTGGCGGGCTGTTCATCGTCGCGGCCGTTGGGAAGTCCGCGCAGTTCCCCTTACACGTCTGGTTGCCCGACGCGATGGAGGCCCCGACGACCAGCACGGCGCTGATCCACGCCGCCTGTATGGTCAACGCCGGCCTCTACCTCCTCCTGCGGACGCGACCACTCTTCGACGGGTTGGCGTGGTGGACCACCGCCGTGCTGGCCATCGGCACAGTCACTGCCTTCCTCGCGGCCGTGCTCGCGACCGTCGAGAACGACTTCAAGCGGGCGCTTGCGTACTGTACGATCAGCCAGCTCGGCTACGTCACCGCGGCCATCGGGCTGGCCGGCGGGGTCCTGCCGGCGACCGCCCACGTCCTGAGTCACTCGATCTTCAAGGCGCTACTCTTTCTCGCTGCGGGGTCGGTCATCTTCGCGCTGGGCGGCACCGTCCACAAGCACGTCGACATGTACGAGTTCCGCGGCGTGGGTAATCGCGAGCAGATGCCGATAACCAACGTCGCCTTCCTGGTGGGGATTCTCGGCTTGATCGGCGTGCCCGGGTTCAACGGCTTCTGGAGCAAGGAGTACATCTTCGCTACGGCGATGGACGGAAGTCCGATCGAGATGGCGGCCTTCGTCGTGCTCACGATCACGGCCGTGCTGACGGTCGTCTACTCGTTGCGGATCTACTATCTGATGTTCCTCGGCGAGCCGAGCGAGTCCGTCACTGAATCGCCACTGGCGATGACTGGCCCGCTTTCGATCCTGGCTGGCCTGACGCTCACCTCGTGGCTCGCAATCGGCCCGCTCTCGGAGGCTCTGCAGACTTACTTCCCCGGCGCTGAGGTTCACGGCTATACGATCATGGAATTCGTCGAGCACACGCTCACCGTCCAGACACTGGCGTTGACTGCCGGGATCCTCGGACTCGGCTATCTCGGGTTCCGCTTCCGGAAACCGATCAACGACGCCGCCCCCGAGAGCCTGCTGTCAGTGCTCGCACTGGGCTACGGCTTCGACGCCGTCTACGAGCGATGCGTCGGGGCCTACCGCTGGTGGTGTGCCCGGACGCGGGTCATCCAGACTGGCGACCTCAACTACAACGTTGTCGGCATCGTGGTGGCGCTGGTGATCGGCGGGATCGTGCTGGTGATCTGACCGCCGCCCACGCCACGAAAGCGGACCCTTTTTGCTCGCGTGGACGCCATAGCGTGACAATGAGCGCCAGCACGCGACTCGCGAGGTGGTGGCCGTGACCCGTGAGTTCACCGAGATCACTGTGGTCGGCGACGACGAGACGGGGCTGATCGCGAACGTCACGTCGTTGCTGTTCGAGCGCGGTGTCAACATCGAGGATCTGGATCAGGCGGTCCGGGAGGGTGTCTTCCGGATGACCACGATGGTCGACACCAGCGAGATGATCGTCACCGAGGAAACGCTCCGGAACGATCTCCAGGATCTCGCAGCGGAACTCGACGTCGACATCACGGTCCGATTCCCGAAAGATCGAGAGACCCAGAGCATCGCCGTCCTCGTCACGAAGGAGAGTCACTGTCTGGAGGCGATCTTCGAGGCCTGGGCGAGCGGCAATCTGGGCGCGGACGTCGAGGTTGTCATCGGCAATCATCCCGACCTCCAGCCCCTCGCCGAGAAATACGAGGTCCCCTTCCACGACATCGGCGACGAGAAGGGCACGCCCGACGAGGACGAACTGCTGGACTTGCTCGCGGAGTACGACACCGACCTGATCGTCCTCGCGCGGTACATGCGCATCCTCAGTCCGGACGTCGTCTTCCGATACGAGAACCGAATCATCAACGTCCATCCCTCGCTGCTGCCCTCCTTCCCCGGTGCCTCGGCGTACATGCAGGCCATCGAGGAGGGCGTCCGGATCGCCGGCGTGACCGCCCACTACGTGACGACTGACCTCGATCAGGGACCGGTCATCACCCAGCGGGTGTTCAACGTCCCGCCGGAGGCCACCGAGGAGGAACTCCAGGAGATCGGCCAGCCCCTGGAGGCCGAGGCGCTACTCGATGCGATCGACCTCCATCTCAACGACGAGATCTACGTCCACCGCGGCCGGACTCGGCTCCGGGAGCCGGAGGAGACCGACGCCCAGCTCGGCGCGCCCAAGGAACTCGACGATCTCAATCCCGACCGGCCGATCGATGGGCTGGGCGAGATCGTCAGCGAGGGCGAGTGAACGAAGTGAACGAGCCCTCGAAAGAAGCGAGCGGGGAGTGAAACGACCCGCGAGCAGCGAGGGCTCCCTGCGGTCGCCCTCGGAATGAGCGAACGGGGAACGAAGTGACCCGTGAGCGAGGCGGACGACGTGAAAACACGAGACAGCCGACTGCGGTGGCTGTCCGGGAGCAAAAACGAAAAAGGCGGAGCGGATGTTCGCGTTACTCGAGGCCGAGGTCGGCCAGCGAGTGAGTGTGCTGCCACGCACCGGCGACAGCGTCCACGTCGAAGGTGAGAACGCCGTCGGTGAGTTCGAGCCGGACGGACTCGTCGTCGATCTCCGTGTCGTGGAGATGGAGTTCAAGCGGCTGGCCGAAGTCCGCGACTGCAACCATCAGTTCACCGTTCGCTTCGAGTTTTTCCTGGAGTTCGTCAGCGTCCATGATTCGTTTCAGAGGTACGGGAAACGGACCCAAAAAGATTGCCATGCGTCGGATTGAGAGTCGGCAAACTGTGCATATTGGTAAAAACATTCATGTAGTTTGTTTTTGGCCAGCCTAAAAAGAGGCAGAATCGGCTCCTTCTGGAAGGGCTAAACCCCGCTGGTGCTGTAGGTGACATAGTCATGCAAGTAACGCACTACGACACGTGCCAGGAGTGTGGCAGTGACCTCGAATCCCCGACGAGCTACCGGCGTCACGCCTACTGTGCGGGCTGTCAGAACTAGGGTGGCATCGATGCCGCTGGCGCTGCCGGTAATGAATTACGGCTGTGAACCAGCTGAGAGCGTCCCCGCCTAGAGACTTCGGGCCGCGTCGATCGCGTCGTCGATGGACGGCGCATCGAAGACTGCCTGGTCGAGATACGCGTTCGTGCCGGCACAGTAGAGATCGCGCGCGACGTCGATCACGTGCTGGTCGAGCGGTTCGGGCTCGCGATCGCACAGCGACTTCCAGTCGGCGATCCCCGCCTCGCTCGCCCGCGTTTTGGCTTCGCCGACGGCCTCGACCCATGCTGACTGCGTCCGCTTGTGATACTGCCGGATGACCTCCTTGCTTACCTCCTGGCCGTCGTAGGAAAACCGGTTCTCGTCGAAAGTCCCCACCACGTCAGCCACGCGGATCTCACCCTCGTAGTAGAGACACTCGATCTTGCCGTCCTCGTGGACGAACCCTGCCTCCCCCGCCTGACGGTTGAGTAGGTCGTTGACCTCGCGGGCGACCGATTCGAGGTTGGCGACGTTCGCACGGCCGGCGATCCGGTCGGCCTCCGCACGGGAGAGATACCGGTCTTGCTCCTCGTACTTCGTCGAGAACTCGACGACGGATTCCGGTAACTCGACGGGCTCCTCGGGCCAGGACTCCCAATCGAGCCCGTGGTCTTCGGGCTCGGATCGCTTTCGCAGACTCGATCCGACGGGGACGGTATTGCGGAAGACGATTTCGAGGGGGACCAGGTAGTTCTCGCCCACCCCGTCGTGATAGGCGTCGTAGTCGTAGCCGTCGGCATCGTGGGGCAGATCGGGCACCTGGGTCAACTCGATCGCCATTTCGCGAGGTTGCTCGCCCGCGTCGATCGCCGTCTCGACTGACACCGGCTCGCCATCGACGACGACCCCCTCGTAGTGGGTGGGGATTCCGTCGTCCTCCAGGGCCTCGAAGTTGGCTGCGCCCATCGTACACAGCGCGGCCCCCTTCCCGGGGATTTCATCGGGCATCTTCCCCCAGTCGAACACCGAGTAGTCGTCGGTGAAGACGAACGCGCCCCGACCAAGGTCGGTCGCGGTCGGCTCGTCGTCGATCCGGAATTCCTTGACGCTGGTCATTGAGTCGGCGTTTCGGGCCGGCGACCTTAGAGGTTGCACATTACGACAAAAGCGGCTGTGGCCGACCGACGAACGCCTGGCCGTCTTCGAGTGGCTTATGTCGCTTGCGCTACAAAGTTCCCGGAGATGAGCGAACCGGAACGCGACGTCGTGGAGTTTGTCCTCACGACGGACGTCTACTCCGAGCGAGAGGATCTCGAACCGGACGATCTGCCGTCGATCTATCGGACCGTCTTCTGGGAAAACGGCACGATCGAGCGGCCACTCGTCCCGACCGTCGAGGCCACCAGTGAAGCGGCCGACGTCGAGGATCCCTGGGAAACCGTCTCGGGACTGATGTTTACCAGTCACGACGACTTCTCCGAGGAGATCAAACTCACCGACCGTGACATGGCCAAGGAGTGGCTACAGAAGCGAATCGAGCCCGACGAACTCCTCGAAAACCCGACGCTGGCGTCGATCTTCGAGGACGAATTCGACGAGGTCAGCTACGAGAAGGCTCGTGAACAGGTCCGTCCCGCTCGGGCCGACCGGGCCTGGATCGACAGCCTGCTCGACGAGTACTTCGAGGACGAGGAGGAAGAGGAGATGCTCGACCTCGTGGACATCCGCGCGCCCGAGGAGGTCGACATGCGCCTGGACGATCTCGTGCTCACGGAAGACCAGGAGGGCGAGATCAACAAACTCGTCAAGGCCATCGAGCACCGCGATTACCTCGCGCGGATCGGCCTCCGGGAGATCGGCAAGCTCCTGTTCGTCGGGCCGCCGGGGACCGGCAAGACCAGCGTCGCCCGGGCGCTCGCCCACGAACTCGACCTGCCCTTTGTCGAGGTCAAGCTGTCGATGATCACCTCCCAGTATCTGGGCGAGACGGCCAAGAACGTCGAGAAGACCTTCGAGGTGGCCCGGCGGCTCTCGCCGTGTATCCTCTTCATGGACGAGTTCGACTTCGTCGCCAAGACGCGCGCCAGCGACGAGCACGCCGCGATCAAGCGCGCGGTCAACACACTGCTGAAGTCGATCGACGAGATCAGCCTCATCCAGGACGACGTCCTGTTGATCGGCGCGACCAACCATCCCGACCAGCTCGACGCGGCGGCCTGGCGGCGCTTCGACGAGATCGTCAACTTCCCCAAGCCAGACACTGGGATGCGCGCCGACATCCTGCAGGTCGTCACTCGCGACATGGAGATCGACGACTACGATCCGGGAGAACTCGCCGGGATGACCGAGGGACTGACCGGCAGCGACCTCCGGCTTGTCCTCCGGGAGGCCGTCCTGAACGCGTTGACCGAGGAGCGGACCACGCTCACACAGGAGGACCTCGTCAATGCGGTCGCGAACTTCGAGGAGCGTGACAATCTCAAGAACCTCGATATGATCGAGGGCGATCACGACGCGCTAGTCGCCGGTGGGACGCCGAGTGCGGACGGCGGCCACGATCACGACCACGATCACGACCATTCGGACGATTGAGCGGCCAGTCGGCCCGACAGCCGGAGCGGATTTTCGCGCTACTGATTCCAGGGGGCGAAACCCGGGTCGATGACGCGGTGTTCCCGATCGATGGCATCGATCGCCGCGATGTCTTCGTCGTCGAGAGACAGCTCGACGGCTTCAAGATTGGCCGCCAGATGCTCGCGGCTGCTGGCTTTCGGGATCGGGACGACGTTCTCCTTCGCATCGAGCCACGCGAGGCTGATCGCCGCCGGTGTGACGCCGTGCTTCTCGGCGATCCTCTGGATCGTCGGGTCCTCGAACACTTCGCCCTGGGCGAGCGGCGAGTACGCGACCAGCCAGTGGTCGTGTTCGCGAGCATCCTCCCGAAGGCGATCCTGCTGGAGCAGCGGGTGACACTCGACCTGGTGGGCAGTGATCGGGACATCCAGAATCTCCCGGGCCTCCTCGAGCAACTCCGGCGTGAAATTCGACAAGCCAATATTCTTGATCGTGCCTTCGTCGTGGAGTTGTTCGAGGGCAGCGAGCGTCTCTTCGGCGTCATAGGTGTGGGTCGGCCAGTGGACGTACAGGAGATCGAGGTAGTCAGTCTCGAGCCGATCGAGACTCGCCGTCGTCGACTCGATGAGGTCCTCGCGGGCGAGATTTTCGGGATCGACTTTGCTCGCGAGGAAGACGGCATCACGATCGACCGACGAAGTGGCGATCCCCTCGCCGACGTACTGTTCGTTGTCGTACCCCTGGGCCGTATCGACGTGACGGTAGCCGACGTCGAGCGCCGTCCGGACGTTCTCGACCCACTGCTCGCGGTTTTCGTCCGAGTAGGTGCCGAGACCGGGGACTGGCAATGTAGCAGGTGGCATCGGCCTGAATTGGCGGCGTGTCGTCTTCGGTCTGGCGGTCGCGACGGGGACAGCGTGTCGCCGACGGTCCAACCGGCGAGCGTTGCCCACCGGTATCGTCAGGTCCTTAGCCGACCGCCGCTACGCTCCCGTCGATGGAAGTCACGCTGCTCGGGACCGGCGATACGACCGGGACGCCGACGGTCGGATGTGGGTGTGACGTCTGTGAGCAGGCGCGCGATCCCGACGACGCCCTCCGTGAGCAGTTGCGCGACCGCGGCGTCGAGGTCGGCGATCGTGGCGTCGAGCGGACCCGCTTTTCGGTCCACGTCCGCAACGAGCGCACCGACGAGACGCTGCTGATCGACGCGAGTCCCGACTTCCGGACCCAGTTCCTCCGGGAAGACCTCGACGCTCCCGACGCCGCGGTGATCTCCCACGTCCACTTCGACCACCTCGACGGGCTGGGCAACTTCTATCGCCTGACGCGAGACATGCCAGTCTACGCAGCCGGCGAGGTTGACCCCGCGACCGGGCAAAGCGTCGCCCAGAGCGTCCGCGAGCGCTACGACTACCTCGACGTGATCGACGTCAAGGCTCGCGATCCATTCGAATCGTTCCGGGTCGCCGGCCTCGACGTCACGCTCGTGCCCGTCGATCACCCGCCGCTTGCGTGTTACGGCCTCGTGGTCGAGGACCCCGAAACGGGCGCGACGCTCTCGCTGTCGGGCGATACGAGTTACGAGGTTCCGGAAGCGAGTCGGGACGCCCTCGCCGGGGCCGACCTGCTGCTCGTCGACGGCATCCTCCCGGCCGACCGGTGTGACACCCACCCGGCCGGCGGGTCACACCACGACGACGAGGGCGTGCCGATGACCTACGGGAGCAAGCACATGACCATCGAGGGGGCTCAGCGCTTGAGCGAGGAACTCGACGCCGGCGAGTTGCGGATCGTCCACCTCTCGCACTACCTGCCGGTCGAGACGGCCTTCGATCAGCCGCTTGCGGTCGACGGAGAGACGTTCGTGCTGTGAGACGGTGTTTTGCGACTGTGGCCTCACTGCGACAGTTTCCCGTTGACGAATCCGTTCACCTGGTGGAGGAGGTCGAGCAGTTCGCTGTCGGCAGCGACACGATATCGCTGCGGTGATGAATCCGCGACGGGTTCGAGGACCTCGAGTGCGCGAAGCAACTCCAGGTGGGTGTATACCGACTGGCGGCTGACACCGGCTTCGGTGGCGAGTTCCGACTTCGTAAATTCGCGTCCCGGGAGCGCGTCCATCAGTGCGTCGAGGATGTAGCCAACGCTCTCGTTCTGGACGATGATCCGCCACCCGCTGGGATACTCGTCGCGCAGTTCGTCCATCGAGGGTGATTCTGTCGTCTTATCCGGGGGTTTCTGGCTCGACATGGTGTGCGTGTTGTCTCAACAATCATGTCGCCGCGTGTTAAATCTGTTGGACACTCATGTCCACCAGAACTGGGCGAGTATAAATAGGAAAGCGAGACAGTGTAGGCAAATGACAGACCCACGGGCGAGATTCGTCTGGAAGCTGGCCCGTCGTCACTCGTGGGGTTCGCCGATACCGGCCCGGCAATTGATCCGGCTGGTGGCGGGATCAGCGGACCACGACGAATTGGCAACTGTACTCGAAGCGGACGTCCTCGAGCTCCCGTTCGTCGTCCGATCCCCCGATGGAATCCACATCCCGAACGGACAGGATGCCCACGTCGCCGCGGCGAACTGATTGCGAGAGAATACGGAACTGGATGATATCACGATCAAGGCCACCTTGTCGCGTCTTCCCGAGGACTGGCCAACGCAGAAGTGACCGTCACCGACGCCCGGCAACTATTGCTGTCAAGTGAAGGAAAAACAGAATAGATGGTTGTCACCGGATACGACCGCTAATCGTTCAAATCAACGTCCACCGCCCACCGCTCCGGTGCGTCAAGCGCAACGCTCTCGGCTGCCTTGCGGAGGTCCTCCCGGGAGTGCCACGTTCGGCAACGATTCGCCGCCTCAAACTGTCGGAAGAGGGCGAGATGAACCCAGCTGTAGGACGGTTCGGTTTCGTCTCTGTTGGCGAACGCTTCGTCGAGAAAGACGGTCAGTTCGTGTTCGGTGAGCTCGATGCCGTCCTCACGGGCAGTCGCGAGCAGGCCCCGGAGTTCCGCTTTCTTCTGACTTTCGTCCAAATCATCCGCGAAGGCGATGTGCCGGGCTACCGCCAGAACCTCGTCTTTCCCGTCGAAGTCAGTGTGTCCGATCCCGTAGTAGTCACGTGGGAGAACCACCGTTTGTTCGAAACAGTGGTCCCCCCGGAGTAGTCCAAGTTCGACGGCCTCGCCGCCGGAGTCCTTTTCGTAGATAGCGACGTTTCGATCGGCGAACTCAGTCAGCAGATGGAATTTTAGTTCGAACTCCAGGGGATCAGTTCGTTCTCGCCCGAGCGTGAGGCCCAGCGGAGGTGTATCCCCGAGGACGACAGCGGTCGCGGTCGTGGGCTTGGCGAGTTCGTACTGTGCGATCCGGAGCGAGCGGTGGTACTCCCCGCGGTAACTCCCGAAGACGACATAGGAGGTGTAGCCAGCTGCTTGCAACTGTGGCAGCTCCTCGTTGACCCACGTCCGGATCGTCGTGTAGTCCTCGCTCGGAAGCGTTACCCCTGAAAGTGCTCGCTGTAGCGCCGCGTGTACCCGGCGACGCCGTGTCGCATCCCCCATCCCCATCGGTATCGGCTCGATAAACAGTCTGGGCTAATGAACGTTTCGACTATGACTGCTAAAATTGTATTAACCGTCATGGTCTGGCCGAAACGTTTACCACACTCGATCTAGTATAACTCAGTACGATGAGCCATCCCCACGTTCCGCCGGAGGAGGCCACCGATAGCGGGGTTCCCGCTATTGAAAAGGTGTTCGGGGTGGACGACGGCGCGCCGTACGAAACACAGCGGACTGTCCAGCGCTATCTCTCCCAGGAGACGCGACACAACGTTCTTCAGGTAATTCTCGGCCATCCCACTCACCTGGTTTCGATCACCGAGTTCGACTACTACGTCCCGAAGAGTCGCTCGACGATCCGCGAGCAACTGGGCAATCTGGCCGATCACGACATCCTCGCGCAGTACCACCACGAACCGAACGCCGATGTCAGGGACATCCCAGCCGATTTCTGGGGACTCACGCCGTTCGGCGTCGATTTGCTCGCGGAGTACAACTACCTTCGCGGGCTCGCCATCATGCGTGCTGCCCACGACGCGACCCACAAGACGGAGACGGTCCGGCGTCACGAAGACGCGTCCCGACCGGCGCTTCCGGAACAAGTCCATGACGCTCTCGCGTACGACGAGCCGACGGAGTACGACGAGACCGTGGATGCACCCTCGGTGGCCGAACTTCGGGCGGAGACGTTCTACGCTGAAGCAGCACCTGCTGATCCAACCGTGCTCAACGAGGGGGCAGACGGTGATCGGACACTTGATGAATTGTTCGAGTGAGAAGCGTACGGCTCACTGTCACTACAGACTGTCGACGCCCAACATCTATGTGCTGGCGGGCGAAGGGACGGCATGGATCTCGATCCGGCGTCGTTGAGTGGTGTTCCGGCGGAGAAACCAGCCGTTGCAGTCGCGATCAGTGCCGTCGTCGCCACGGTCGTCTACCTCGCGATCCAGCTGGTGATGGATGGGTCGATCAACCCCGTCGAAACAGGGGCGTTCGTCATCGTTTTCACCGGTGTCTACGCCGCATTCCTGTACCTGCGACGGGAGATCCAGGAGTAGCGCCAGGAGCGAAGCCCTACTCGAAGCGGTCGAGACCGACCTGCCGACGCTGTCGGCCGGCCGGATCGCGGACCCAGGGCGACTGCGAATCGCGGACGGCCTCGACATCGACCGCCGGCGGGTCGGCGGGCTCATAGCCCCGGCAGGACTCCCCACAGTCCTTGACAGGGTTGACGATCCGGTCGTAATGGGAACAGTACGGCACCGCGGCGACCGGTTCGGCACCGTCGGGATCACACCGGGCACACGCCGGCCAGGCGAAGGTCCGCCACCCCTTGCCGTAGGCCCGCTCGGCCACGCGTCGACGGGCGCGAGCTTTCGCCGCGGGATCGACCGGCTGGACGGTGGCCTGGCCGGCCTCGCGTTCGATCACTTCGAGGCCCCACTCGTCGGTCGGCAGCGATGTCGGCTCCCGCAGCACCTCACGCTCGCCGGTGTCGGGGTCGAACAGCCAGATCCCGACTTCCTCGGGGAGCCGGTTGCGGTGTGCGCCGGTGACATGGGAGGCCGTCGCCAGGATTACTTCGTCGAACAGCCCGAGCGACACGTCGGTCCGGAGTTGGGTCTGGAGGTCGCCCGGCCGGTCGAGGTCGGGCTTGTTCTCGATGCCGAGAAGGCGGTCGAACCACCGCTCGGGATACCGGGCGACCTGCCGGACGTACCGATCCCCGTTCCGGCGCTCGGACTCGAAGAAGCCGGTCTCGACCGCCCGGTCGGCGATCCGATGGCGCTCGTCGGGCCGGCGGTCGGGGAAGACATCCCGGAGCGGCCTGGCCTGACCGGGGCCGACCGGCGCGTCGATGGCCGCCGGCGGGATGGTCTCGTCGGTGATCGTGGCTCGCTGGTCGAATTCGGGGCCTGGGTCGATGGCCACGATATCCGCGATCCGCCGGCCGTGGACGTGCGCGCCGAGCTGACGGGCGAGCAGCCGCTCGCTGTCCTCCAGGGCTCCACACAGCGCGAGCTCGAAGCCGTACTCCCGCACGGACGGCTCTCGGGTGGCGAGGCACAAGAGCGTCTCGGCCACCGCCTCGCGGATGGGACGGCGACCACGCCAGTGGTGACTGCCGTCGGTCCGGCCCACCGGCAGTAGCGTTTTACCGCACGGCTCCGATCCCTCTCCCATGACCGAAGTCCTCGCTGTCGGCGTGATCGAGACAGTGATCGAATCGTTCCAGGCGGACATCATCGGCGCGGTCCCACGGGCACTCTCCGGGCTGGTGTTTCTCACGGTCGCGTACGTCGGGATCAAGCTCGTCACGACAGTCGTCCGGTCGGTCCTCGAACAGGTGTATCCCACCGATCAGCGTCTCATCGTCGACTTCCTCCTGCTCGTCGTGGGGACGTTCCTGTGGTTCGGGGCCGGGCTGGCGCTGCTCAACGTCCTCGGCCTGGGAAACGTCGCGGCGAGTCTCGGGACTGCCGCCGGCTTCATCGGGCTGGGCGTCTCGTATGCGCTCTCGAACATGATCGCCGACACCGTCGCCGGCGTCTACCTGCTCAAGGACCCGGACTTCAACAAGGGCGACACCGTGACGACTGCCTCGACGACGGGGACTGTCACGGACATCGGCCTCCGGAAGAGCCGACTGCGGACCGACGACGGGCTGGTGGTCCTCGCCAACCGCAACGTCGAGTCCGGCTGGACGTACCGATCCGGTCCGGACGAGGAGTGATCAGGCCGCCATCGGGCGCTTCGCGATGCCGATCCTGAACCGACCGATTCCCCGCTGGGGAGACACCAGCGGGCCGAGAACAGTACCTTTATGACTGCCAGGCGGGAACGTTCGGTCACGATTACTCTGGAGATGACAGGAACACACGGACACCCGGAGGTGAACATCGGACTCGTCGGGCACGTCGACCACGGCAAGACGACGCTCGTCGAAGCTCTCAGCGGGGAGTGGACGGATCAGCACTCTGAGGAGATGAAACGCGGAATCTCGATCCGACTGGGGTACGCCGACGCGACGTTCCGGCGCTGTCCGGAGGGCGAGGACGCGGCGGGATACACCGTCGCCGAGGAGTGTCCCGAACACGACGTCGAGACTGACGTTTTGCGGACCGTCTCGTTCGTCGATGCGCCCGGCCACGAGACGCTGATGGCGACGATGCTCGCCGGCGCGGCCATCATGGACGGGGCCGTCCTGGTCATCTCGGCGACCGAAGACGTCCCCCAGGCACAGACAGAGGAACACCTGATGGCGCTTGACATCATCGGGATCGACAACATCGTCGTCGCCCAGAACAAGGTCGACCTGGTCGATGCCGACCAGGCACGACGGAACTACGAGCAGATTCAGGAGTTCATCGACGGGACCGTCGCCGAGGACGCACCGATCGTCCCGATCAGTGCAGGCCAGAACGTCAACATGGACCTGCTCATCGAGGCCGTCGAGGAGGAGATCCCGACGGAGGACCGGGATCTCGATGCCGATGCCGAGATGCTCGTCGCCCGGAGTTTCGACATCAATCGCCCGGGGACGACCTGGGACTCGCTGTCGGGCGGCGTGCTGGGCGGGAGCCTCGCCCAGGGCAGCCTCGAAGCCGACGACGAGATCGAACTCCGACCTGGTCGCGAAGTCGAGGAGGGCGGCCAGACTGAGTGGCGACCGGTCACGACGACGGTCCGGTCGCTGCAGGCCGGCGGCGAGGGCGTCGACGAGGTGACGCCCGGCGGGCTATTGGGCGTCGGGACGGGACTCGATCCCTCGCTGACGAAGGGGGACGCGCTGGCGGGCCAGATCGCCGGCCCGCCCGGCACGCTCCCCCCAGTCCAGGAGGAGTTCACGATGGACATCCAGTTGCTCGACCGGATCGTCGCCGAGGACACCGACGAGGTCGAGGAGATCTCGACGGGCGAGCCGCTCATGCTCACGATCGGGACGGCGACGACCGTCGGGTCGGTCACGAGTGCCCGCGACGGCGAGGCCGAAGTGGCGCTGAAACGGCCAGTGTGTGCCCGCGAAGGGGCGAAGATCGCGATCAATCGCCGGATCGGCGCACGCTGGCGGCTGATCGGCGTCGGGACGCTCCGTGAATGACTGCGGTGCTTGATACCAACGCACTGATGATGCCGGTCGAATGTAACGTCCGCGTCTTCGAGGAACTCGATCGGGTGATCGGCGAGACGGACCTGGTCGTTCCCGAGGCGGTCGTGGCGGAACTCGATCGGTTGTCCGACGGTGGCGGCGAGGAGGCGACGGCGGCGAGCGTCGGTCGCGACCTCGTCGAGCGGTGTCGGGTCGTCGACCATGACGCGACAAACGCCGACGATGCGGTGCTGGAACTCGCCCGCGAATTAGAGGCTTACGCGGTCACCAACGATGGGCCGCTCCGCCAAGCCCTCCTCGCTGCGGACGTTCCAGTAATTGGTTTAAGGGGCCGGAACAAACTCGCGATCACTCAACCATAACATGTACAAACGGGTTCGATTGCGCGACACGGTCGAGGTACCGCCCGAGCATCTGGCAGACGTCACGCCGGGGCTCGTCAAACGACTGCTACAGGAGAAACTCGAAGGCCGCATGGACGAAGACGTCGGCAGCGTCGTCAGCGTGACGGAGGTCCACGACATCGGCGAGGGGGCGGTCGTCCCCAACGAGCCCGGTGTGTACTACGTCGCCGAGTTCGACGCCCTCACCTTCGATCCCCAGATGCAGGAGGTCGTCGACGGCGAGGTCGTCGAGGTCGTCAACTTCGGTGCGTTCGTCGGGATCGGCCCGGTCGACGGACTCCTCCACGTCTCTCAGATCTCCGATGAGTACCTGGCCTACGATGGCGAAAACCAGCAACTCGCCTCCCGGGACTCGAATCGGACGCTGACCGTCGGGGACTCGGTGCGCGCCCGGATCGTCACCAAGTCCATCGACGAGCGCAACCCCCGGGACTCAAAGATCGGCCTGACGGCCAAGCAGGTCGGCCTGGGCAAACACGGCTGGCTCGACGAGGAGCGCAAGGCGCGCGCCGAAGCGGGTGAGAACTGATGGCCGATCGGTACGTCTGTCGGGAGTGCCACCGGGTCCAGGACAACCCGGAAGCTGACGTCTGCCAGGCCTGCGGGTCGAGTTCGCTCACCGAGGACTGGGCCGGCTACGTCATCATCACCCATCCCGAGGAGAGCGAGATCGCCACCGAGATGGAAGTCACCGAACCCGGCAAGTACGCGCTGAAGGTTCGATAGACCGTGTCGGAAGAACCATCGACGCCGGTCGAGAGTGGGACAGCCGACCCGGAGCGTGAGATCGTGCTATCCCTCCCCGAGTCCCTCCGGAGTGCGCTGAAAGAGCCCTTCGGCCCCGTCCGTACGGACGCCGACTCGCTACTGGCCGAAGCGGGCGATCCCCTGATCGCCGTCGGCGACATCGTCACGTACCACCTGCTGGAAGCGGGTCGGCCGCCGGACGTCTCGCTGATCGACGAGCGAACCGAGCGGAGCGCGGTCGACGCTGGAATCAGAGAGCGGATCGTCGAGGACGAGGGGTGGTTCGAGTACCGCGTGCAAGTCGACAATCCGGCCGGGACGGTGACGGCAGCCCTTCTTGGCGCACTTGTCGAGGCACTCGATCGTGACGAGCCATCGACCATCGTCGTCGTCGACGGCGAGGAGGACCTCGCAACGTTGCCCGCGATGGTGGTCGCGCCGCCGGGTGCCAGCGTCGTCTATGGGCAACCCGGCGAGGGGATGGTCCACGTCGCCGTCGATACGGAGACCAGCGAGCGTGCGCGGTCGATCCTCTCGCGGATGGACGGCGACCACGCTCGGGCGTGGAAGCTGCTCGGTGTATAGTCGGGTGTGTGTTCTGCGGACGCAGTCTGGCGATCCTTGTGCTGGCAGGGGGTGACTGCACTCGAAGCTATCGGAAACACATCAGCCACCGGTCCCGGTTCGCGCGGTCGGGAACTAGGCGTCGAACTGGCGAACGCCGTGAAACTCGAAGCGTGCGCCCCCGTCGTCGCTTTGGGTGAGTTGGATCGTCCAGTTGTGGGCGTCGGCAATGGTTGCGACGAGTGGCAATCCGATCGTCGACGTATCCGACCCCGACAGACCCGGCTGGAAAATCTGCTCGTGCCTGTCGGTCGGGATGCCAGCGCCATCGTCAGCCACGAAAAACCCACCGTCGTCTGGCAATTCGCCGACCGTGATCGTGATATCATCGGTCCCGTCACGCCCGTGTTCGATCGCGTTCGTGAACAGATGGTCGAGCAACAGCCGGAGGCGACCGGGATCGGCGTAGACACTCACCGTCGTCGACACCCGGAGGACGGCCCCCTCGAACGCACAGTTCTCCCAGACATCGTGGGCAATGTCTCTAAGTGCCACTGGGTCGAGATCCGTCGCGGGTTCGCCCTGTCGCATCACGGTGATGATATCGGCGACGAGCGCGTCGATGCGATCGAGGGCACGCCCGATGGCATCGAATTGATCGGGATCACCGGTCGCCTGAGCGACCTCCAGCCGACCGACTGCCACCGACAGTGGGTTCCGAATATCGTGGCTCACCATGGTCGCGAGTCGTCTGACCCGATCGTTCTGGCGCTTGAGCTGGTGTTCGTACTGTTTGCGCTTGCTGATGTCCCAGGTCACACCGATGGAGCCGACGACACTCCCGTCCGGGCCATCCCACGGGAATTTCGTCGTCATGAGTTTCGTCCCGAGTCCGCTCTCGGCGTGGGATTCCTCGATCCGCTGCTCGATAGGGTCGCCGGTCTCGACAACGGACTGATCGTCCGCGAAGCTCTCGGTCGCGAGGGCAGCCGAGTACAGATCGAAGTCGGTCTTGCCGAGAATGTCGGTCGGATGGTGATGACGTTTGCCCTCCGGGTTTTCGATGTACGGGGCACCAATCATGGAGGGCACCACGTCGCTGACAGCGACGTGTCGCCCCCGGCGGTCCTTGGCGTACATCGAGAACGGCACGTTCGTCAGCAATGAGTCGAGCATCGACCGCGCGTCACGGGCAGTGACGTGTTCCTCAACCAGCGACGCGAGCTTCGAAAGTAACTCGACACGATCGACGTCCGGTGACACGGTAAAGTGACTCGTCACCCCGTCGGGAACCGCCGACTCGAGGTCAGTTATCTGCCCGACGGTGACGACGATGATCGGGGCCGACCCGACGTGCTCGCGGATCTCCTCGATGCCCGCATTGAGGTCGGTCCCGGCGTCAGATTCGACGACGACGCAGTCGACCGATCGACTGTCGGCTCCAGCCGTCGAACGAACTGTCTCCCAGGACCGGAGGGTGAACGGCCGGTCGCGCTCGGTCCACCGGTCGACCAGCGTCTCGACGTCCGGCCCGCGATAGGCCACGACCGGTACGCCGATCATCGCTGGCGTGGCTGATGACAGGACAAACCACCTGATTACGAAGGGTAATACAGGTCTCCGTATAATCCTTCTGGCGGAGTGTTACGTGGACTACATTTATGATTGTGGCTTGCCAACAATTCGGGTGCGCCCAGTGCCAAGCCGCTGTCCACCGAGACTGGTTGGGGGCCCCGACAAGAGCGTGATCACCAATGCCAACGTACCTGACACTGCTACGCTATACGGAGCAAGGAATCTCGACAGTCGAATCCAGCCCGGACCGCCTCGAGTCCCACAAGGACCTCGTCGCGGACCTCGGTGGGGAGTTCAAAGACTTCTACCTCACGATGGGCCAATACGACGGGATCGCCATCGCCGCGTTCCCGGACGACGAGACCGCCGCCGAGTATGCCCTCATCCTCGGGAAAGCAGGGAACGTCCGGACAGAAACACTCCGGGCGTTCAGCGACGACGAGTTCGAATCCATCGTCACGGATCTCTCATAGCCCCCCGGTCACACAAAACTGATCCGAACCGGTTCGCGTCGTGGACGACCCCAGATATCAGGGGCCAATAGAAGCGTTATGCATACCGAATTCGGGCAATACTGTTCCCAAGAGCTGAGAATTCCGCTGTCATTTACTATCGTTAGGATCCCTTCTCCCGGTGTGAACCGAATCGCAATCCCACTATATAGGGGGTCAAAGCAACGATGACCGACGGCTGGAACATCGTCGTCTGTGTCAAGCAAGTGCCTGATGCCGCGGAGGTATCGATCGATCCCGACACGGGGATCCTCAACCGAGCGGACGCCGAGGCAGTCATGAACGCGCCGGACTACAACGCCGTCGAGGCGGCCCTGGAGGTCCGTGACGAAGTCGGCGGCACGGTCACGGCCCTCACGATGGGGCCGGCAAGTGCCCACGAAGTCCTTCGTGGGGCTGTCGCGATGGGTGCCGACGACGCCGTGTTGCTGACCGACCGGGCCTTCGGCGGCAGTGACACCTGGCCGACGAGCCTCGCGCTGGCCCGGGCAGCCGATGAACTCGACGCCGACGTCGTCTTCGGCGGCGAGGAAACCACCGACTCCTCAACCGGGCAGGTCCCGCCGGGGATCGCCGCCCACAACGACTGGGCCCAACTCACCTATGTCGAGGAGCTCGACCCCCGTCCGGAGGACGATCGACTGGTCGCGAAACGCGACGTCGAGGGCGGCTACGAGCGGGTCGCCGCCGAGTTGCCCGTCGTCGTCGCCATGGAGTTCGGCGAGAACCAGCCCCGGACGGCGGGGCTCCACCGGAAGATCTACGCCGAAACCGACTTCGAGCCGGTCGAGTGGTCTGCCGCCGACATCGGCGTCGAGGACGAGGTCGGGCTGGCCGTCTCGCCGACGCAGGTCGGCGGGATGGCGACCGCCGAGCCGGTTCCGCGCGAGCAGGAGACGGTCGAGGACGTCGAAGAGATCGCCGATCGCATCGCGGAGGTGCTCTGAGATGGCGGCCGGTGCCCAATCGGAGAACGCCGCGGACATCGACGCCCACAGCGACGTCTGGGTGTTCGTCGAACAGCACGACGGCGAGGTCGCGAAGGTCGCCTGGGAGTTGCTCGCGAAGGGGCGGGAGCTCGCTGACCAGAAGGACGAGGACCTGGTCGCACTGGTGATGGGCGAGGACATCCGGGAGACGGACATCCCGGAGGAAGCCATCGCCCGGGGCGCGGACCGCGTGCTCGTGGCCGACGCCCCCATCTTCGAGCCCTACCGCGCCGATCCCTACGGCGAGCAGTTCCGCCACCTCGTCGAGGAGCGCAAACCCGACATCGCGCTGATCGGCGGGACCCACACCGGCCGGGACTTCGCCGGTCGGGTCGCCGTGCCGACTCATGCCGGCCTGACCGCCGACACGACGGAACTGGAGATCACCGACGAGCGCTACGAGATGCGCCGCCCCGCCTTCGGCGGGGACGCCCT